>ERZ772973.682-NODE-682-length-14777-cov-10.4348_pt1 | contig 14777 bp, 7 predicted proteins | sample MGYA00580672_ERZ772973 | MGnify/ENA primary metagenome ERZ772973 (study PRJEB29015, sample SAMEA2737938) | human oral metagenome | biome: human oral; feature: human-associated habitat; material: dental | place: China | collected 2152 ... | reverse complement strand
CCGAAGTCGATGTCGTCCAGCGGAACGCCGGGAACGTCGAGATCGGAACTGAACGAGTAGTCGTACGGGTCGTAGCTGACGGTGTAGGCCTGCGACCTCGCATCCGCGGTGGGCTCCACCCGGATGTTGCGGTAACGCTCCAGGCCGGTGCCGGCCGGGATCAGCTTGCCGAGGATCACGTTCTCCTTCAGACCGACGAGGGTGTCGGACTTGCCCTGGATGGCGGCATCGGTGAGCACCTTCGTCGTCTCCTGGAAGGACGCGGCCGACAGCCACGAATCCGTCGCGAGGGATGCCTTGGTGATGCCCATCAGCACCGGACGCCCCTCCGCGGGACGCCCGCCCTCGGTCAGGGCCTTGCGGTTCGCCGCCTCGTAGGCCTGTCGGTCCACCAGCTCGCCCGGCATCATCGAGGTGTCGCCCGAGTCGATGACGGTCACGCGACGCAGCATCTGGCGGATGATGATCTCGATGTGCTTGTCGTGGATGGGGGCGCCCTGCGTGCGGTACACGCGCTGCACCTCCTCGACCAGGTGCTCCTGGACCTTGCGCAGGCCCCGGATGCGCAGCACATCCTGCGGATCCACCTGACCGGCGGTGAGCTGCTGACCGATGGTCACGTGCACCCCGTCGCGGATTGCCACGCGCACCCCGTTGGCGTCCTCGAACTCCAGCCGGGTGCGACGCGCCACCGGGTATTCGAGGTCGTCGCCGCCGTCGTCGCGCACGATGATGATCTTGCGGCTGCGGTCGCCGTCCTCGATGCGAATGACACCGTCGGCCTCGGCGATGGGGGCCTTGCCCTTCGGCTGGCGGGCCTCGAACAGCTCCACGACGCGCGGCAGACCCTGCGTGATGTCGTCACCGGCCACACCACCGGTGTGGAAGGTGCGCATCGTCAGCTGGGTGCCGGGCTCGCCGATGGACTGGGCGGCGACGATACCGACGGCTTCGCCGACATCCACGGTCTTCCCGGAGGCCAGCGACCGGCCGTAGCACATGGCACAGGTACCGGTGGCGGCCTCGCAGGTCAGCACGGAGCGGACCTTGACCCGGGTGACACCGACGGAGGCGAGCCGTTCGATCTCGGCGTCACCGAGATCGGTGCCCGCCGCGACGAGCACGTTGCCCTGGGCGTCGGTGATGTCCGTGGCCGCGGTGCGGGCGTAGACGGCGGTCTCCACGTCGGGAACGATGGAGACGGAGGCCCCCTCCTCCAGCGGTTCCGCCGCCATCTGGACCTTCTTGCCGTCCTCGTCCGTGACGATCTTGGTCCAGCGGGCGATGGTCTTGACCAGGCCGCGTTCGGTCTGGCAGTCCTCCTCGCGGATGATGACGTCCTGCGAGACGTCCACCAGACGCCGGGTCAGGTAACCCGAGTCGGCGGTCCGCAGCGCCGTGTCGGCCTGCCCCTTCCGGCCACCGTGGGTGGAGATGAAGTACTCCAGCACCGACAGGCCCTCGCGGAAGTTCGACTTGATGGGCCGGGCGATGATGTCACCCTTCGGGTTGGCCACCAGGCCTCGCATGGCCGCGATCTGGCGCATCTGGGTCATGTTGCCGCGGGCACCCGAGTTGACCATCACGAAGATCGGGTTGGTCTGCGAGAAGTTGTCCTTCATCGCGTCGGTCAGCTCCGCGGTGGCGTCGGTCCACAGCTCGATCAGCTCCTGGCGGCGTTCGTCCTCCGTCACCGAACCGCGCTCGTACAGGGTATCGATCTTCGCGGCCCTGGCGTCGTAGGCGGCCAAGATCTCCGGCTTGCTCGGCGGGGTCTGGACGTCCGCGATGGAAACGGTTACGCCGGAACGCGAACCCCACTGGAAACCCAGGTCCTTCAACCCGTCGAGGGTGCGCACGGTGTCGATCAGCGGGTAGCGCTCAGCGAGGTCGTTGACGATCTGGCCGATCTGTTTCTTACCGACCCGCTCGTTGACGAACGGGAAATCCGCGGGCAGGGCCTCGTTGAACAGGGCCCGGCCGAGCGAGGTCTCGAGGATGACCGACCCGTCCGCACGCACCTTGTCGGCGTACCCGGCCGGGGGGATGATCCCGTTGAGGCGCAGCTTGATGGGGGCGCCGACGTGCAGGTCACCGCGGTCGTGGGCCATGATCGCCTCGGCCACCGAAGAGAAGGCGTGACCGGCTCCCTTCTCCTGTTCCTGCAGCATCGTCAGCCAGTACATGCCGATGATCATCTCGTGGCTGGGAACGGTCACGGGACGGCCGTCGGCCGGCTTGAGAATGTTGTTCGTCGACAACATCAGCACCCGCGCCTCGGCCTGCGCCTCGGCGGACAGCGGCAGGTGAACGGCCATCTGGTCGCCGTCGAAGTCGGCGTTGAAGGCCGCACAGACGAGCGGGTGCAGCTGGATCGCCTTGCCCTCGATCAGCTGCGGCTCGAAGGCCTGGATGCCGAGGCGGTGCAGGGTTGGTGCACGGTTCAGCAGCACCGGGTGCTCGGCGATGACCTCCTCCAGCACGTCCCACACGATGGGACGCTGCCGCTCCACCATGCGCTTGGCCGCCTTGATGTTCTGGGCGTGGTTGAGGTCGTCCAGGCGCTTCATCACGAAGGGTTTGAACAGCTCCAGGGCCATGGCCTTCGGCAGGCCGCACTGGTGCAGTTTCAACTGGGGACCGACCACGATCACGGAACGACCCGAGTAGTCGACGCGCTTGCCGAGCAGGTTCTGGCGGAACCGGCCCTGCTTGCCCTTCAGCATGTCCGAGATCGACTTCAGCGGGCGGTTGCCCGGACCGGTGACGGGACGGCCGCGGCGGCCGTTGTCGAACAGCGAGTCGACGGCCTCCTGGAGCATGCGCTTCTCGTTGTTGACGATGATCTCGGGGGCACCGAGGTCGAGGAGACGCTTCAGCCGGTTGTTGCGGTTGATGACGCGACGGTAGAGGTCGTTGAGATCCGAGGTGGCGAACCTGCCGCCGTCGAGCTGCACCATGGGACGCAGATCCGGCGGGATGACGGGAACGGCGTCGAGCACCATCCCGGAGGGGTTGTTGTTGCCGCTGAGGAAGGCGGCAACCACCTTCAGGCGCTTCAGGGCGCGGGTCTTGCGCTGCCCCTTGCCGTTGGCGATGGTCTCACGCAGCTTCTCGGCCTCACCCTGCAGGTCGAAGGTCTCGAGGCGCCTCTTGATGGCCTCGGCGCCCATGTAACCGGTGAAGTACTTGCCGTAGCGCTGCTTCATGTCCCGGTAGAGGATCTCGTCGCCCTCCAGGTCCTGCACCTTCAGCGACTTGAACCGCTCCCACACCGCCTGGGCGCGGTCGATCCGGCGCTGGTACTGGTTGCGGAGCTGCCCCGCCTCCTTCTGCGCACCGTCGGAGACCTTGCGTTTGATGTCGGCCTTGGCGCCCTCGGACTCGAGCTGGGCGAGGTCCTCCTCCAGCTTGGCCAGGCGGGCCTCGATCTCCGAGTCCCGGTTCTTCTCGAGCTGTTTGATGTAGGCCTCGTGGCGGGCCTGGAGGCTCGGGAGGTCGCGGTGGCGGGCCTCCTCGTCCACGTGGGTGATCATGTGCGCGGCGAAGTAGATGACCTTTTCGAGATCCTTCGGCGCGATGTCCAGCAGGTACCCGAGGCGCGAGGGGACGCCCTTGAAGTACCAGATGTGGGTGACGGGCGCGGCCAGTTCGATGTGGCCCATCCGCTCGCGGCGTACGTTGGAGCGGGTCACCTCAACGCCGCAGCGTTCGCAGATGATGCCCTTGAAACGCACCCGCTTGTACTTGCCGCAGTAGCATTCCCAGTCGCGGGTGGGGCCGAAGATCTTCTCGCAGAAGAGGCCGTCGCGCTCCGGTTTGAGGGTACGGTAGTTGATGGTCTCGGGCTTCTTGACCTCACCGTGGCTCCACTCGCGGATCTGGTCGGCGCTCGCCAATCCGATGCAGAGCTTGTCGTAGACGTTCACGTCCAGCATTGGTTCTCTTTCCCCCGCCGCCCCGGCGGGTGCCTGTGCCTGAAATCTGAGGTTTTACTGGTGCCGGATCACCGGCTTGACTGAGTCAGACTCAGACTTCGGTGACGTCGAGGAAGTGGTCGCCTCCGGGACGCCTCCCGAGATCGATGCCGAAGTCCTCGGCGTTGCGCAGGTCGTCCTCCGAATCCCGCAGGTCGATGACGCGGCCGTCCCCGGAGAGGACCTCCACGTTCAGACACAGCGACTGCATCTCCTTGACGAGCACCTTGAAGGACTCCGGGATGCCGGGTTCGGGGATGTTCTCGCCCTTGACGATGGCCTCGTAGACCTTCACGCGGCCGGGGACGTCGTCGGACTTGATGGTCAACAGCTCCTGGAGGGCCCACGCAGCTCCATAGGCCTCGAGGGCCCACACCTCCATCTCGCCGAAACGCTGACCGCCGAACTGTGCCTTGCCGCCCAGCGGCTGCTGGGTGATCATCGAGTACGGGCCGGTGGAGCGGGCGTGAATCTTGTCGTCGACCAGGTGGTGCAGCTTCAGCATGTACATGTAGCCGACGCCGGTCTTCTCCGGGTAGGGCTCACCGGAGCGACCGTCGAACAGCTGGGCCTTGCCGCCGCCGTCGATGAGACGTTCCCCGTCGCGGGTGGTCAGCGAGTTCTCCAGCAGACCGGTGATCTCGTGTTCGTCCGCGCCGTCGAAGACGGGGGTGGCCACCCGGGAATCGGCCTCGACGCGACCGAGACCGACCTCGCGCAGGCGATCCGCCCAGGCCTCCTTGATCCCCGTGATGTCCCAGCCGGTCTTGGCGATCCACCCGAGGTGGTTCTCCAGGACCTGCCCGATGTTCATGCGGGACGGGACACCGAGGGGGTTGAGGACGATGTCGACGGGGGTGCCGTCGGCGAGGAAGGGCATGTCCTCCACGGGGAGGATCTTCGAGATGACACCCTTGTTCCCGTGGCGGCCGGCGAGTTTGTCGCCGTCGCTGATCTTGCGTTTCTGGGCGACGTGGACCCGCACCAGCTGGTTGACCCCGGGAGGCAGCTCGTCCTCGTCGCGGGTGTCGAAGACCCGAACGCCGATGACGGTGCCGGATTCGCCGTGCGGCACCTTGAGGGAGGTGTCGCGAACCTCGCGGGCCTTCTCCCCGAAGATCGCGCGCAGCAGGCGCTCTTCGGGGGTCAGCTCGGTCTCGCCCTTCGGGGTGACCTTGCCAACCAGGATGTCGCCGGCCGAGACCTCGGCGCCGATGCGGACGATGCCGCGCTCGTCGAGATCGGCCAGCATCTCGTCGGAGACGTTGGGGATGTCGCGGGTGATCTCCTCGGCACCCAGTTTCGTGTCGCGGGCGTCGACCTCGTGCTCCTCGATGTGGATCGAGGTCAGGACGTCGTCCTGCACGAGACGCTGCGACAGGATGATGGCGTCCTCGTAGTTGAGGCCCTCCCACGGCATGAACGCCACGAGGAGGTTCTTGCCGAGCGCCAGCTCGCCCTTGTCGGTGCAGGGGCCGTCGGCCAGCGGGGTGCCGACCTCGACGCGGTCCCCGGCCGCGACCAACGGGCGCTGGTTGATGCAGGTACCCGCGTTGGAGCGCACGAACTTCTCGAGCCGGTACGAGGAGTAGGTGGCGTCGTCGTTGGCGATCTCGACGATGTCGGCCGTGACCGAGGAGACCACACCGGCCTTCTTCGCGAGGGTCACGTCACCGACGTCCACGGCGGCGCGGTATTCCATGCCGGTGCCGACGAACGGGGCCTCGTTGCGGATCAGCGGCACCGCCTGGCGCTGCATGTTCGCGCCCATCAGCGCCCGGGAGGCGTCGTCGTGCTCGAGGAACGGAATCAGCGCGGTGGCCACCGAGACCATCTGCCGGGGTGAGACGTCCATGTACTCGACGTCAGCCGCCGGGATGGTGTCGACGTCGCCGTGCTTGATGCGCACCAGGACGCGTTCCTCGGCGAGGCGGCCCTCGGCGTCCAGGACCGCGTTGGCCTGTGCGATGGAGAACCGGTCCTCCTCATCGGCAGTCAGGTAGTCGATCTGGTCGGTGACCTTGCCGTCGATGACGCGCCGGTATGGGGTCTCGATGAACCCGAAGGCATTGACGCGGGCGAACGAGGCCAGCGAACCGATGAGGCCGATGTTCGGACCCTCGGGGGTCTCGATGGGGCACATGCGGCCGTAGTGCGAGCTGTGGACGTCGCGCACCTCCATTCCCGCGCGGTCGCGGGAGAGGCCACCGGGGCCGAGCGCCGAGAGCCTGCGCTTGTGGGTCAGCCCCGCGAGCGGGTTGTTCTGGTCCATGAACTGCGACAGCTGAGAGGTTCCGAAGAACTCCTTCAACGCCGCCGTCACGGGGCGGATGTTGATGAGGGTCTGCGGGGTGATGGCCTCGATGTCCTGGGTGGTCATGCGGTCGCGGACGACGCGCTCCATGCGCCCCAGGCCGGTGCGCAGCTGGTTCTGGATCAGCTCACCGACGGTGCGGAGCCGGCGGTTGCCGAAGTGGTCGATGTCGTCGGCCTCGATGGGCAGGCCGTTCAACTCTTCCTTGTGCTCGTGGAGGGCCACGACGTATTTGATGGCCGCGACGATGTCCTCCATGGTGAGGACCTGGCTGTCGAAGGGCAGGTCGAGCCCGAGCTTCTTGTTGATCTTGTAGCGGCCGACCTTCGCCAGGTCGTAGCGCTTCGGGTTGAAGTAGTAGTTCTCCAGCAGCGCCTGGGCGGCGTCGCGGGCCGGGGGCTCGCCGGGACGCAACTTGCGGTAGATGTCCAGCAGCGCCTCATCCTGGGTGTTGACGGTGTCCTTCTCCAGCGTCATGCGCATGGACTCGAAATCACCGAACTCCTCGAGGATGCGGTCCTCACTCCAGCCGAGGGCCTTGAGCAGGACGGTGACGTTCTGCTTGCGCTTGCGATCGAGGCGCACGAAGACCATGTCGCGCTTGTCGATCTCGAACTCCAGCCACGCGCCGCGGGAAGGGATCACCTTGCAGGAGTAGATGTCCTTGTCGGATCCCTTGTCCGGGGTGATCTCGAAGTAGACGCCCGGGGAGCGGACGAGCTGCGAGACGACGACGCGCTCGGTGCCGTTGATGATGAAGGTACCCTTGTCGGTCATCAGCGGGAAGTCACCGATGAACACGGTCTGCGACTTGATCTCGCCCGTCTCGTTGTTGACGAACTCAGCGGTCACGAACAGCGGGGCGGCGTAGGTGACGTCGCGGTCCTTGCACTCCTCGATGGAGTGTTTGGGCTCCTCGAAACGGTGATCGCGGAAGGAAAGCGACATCGTCTCGTTGAAATCCTCGATGGGGGAGATCTCGGAGAAGATCTCCTCCAACCCGGAGCGGGTGTTCACGTCGGTGCGGCCTGCGGCCAGGCGCTCCTCGACATCGGCCTGCCAGGCCTCGTTTCCGATGAGCCAGTTGTAGGAGTTGATCTGGAGATCGAGCAGATTGGGGACCTCTAGCGGTTCGTGGATCTTCGCGAATGAGATCCGACCACTGGGCAAGACAACATTGGTGTTCTTCAACGCAGAGCGCGAGGCGGCCAAGATTCGGTCCTTCCGGGAACGCGGCTGGTTCGTCGCACAACAAAGGACCCGCGTCAAATCACGGGCACGATTGCAGAGCAGGGCAACAAACCACTGTAGACGGAATCCAGGCGATGCGCAAACGACGAGCATAGCCGTTGTCGCGAAGAGCATGCCCCCCCCGCCCCCTGCTCCCTCACCTCTCTCCCCTCCCTTCTCTCCCCCTCCCCCAAGCATGAATCGCGGAGGTTCGACGGTTCAATGTCGCGTGGTGACGCTGAACCGTCGAACCTCCGCGATTCATGCCAGAAGACGGCGGGGTAAGCTGGGGGTCCCCTGTCCAGAAAGATCCCGGCGCCTGTCACGGAGCAGCCGCAGCAGGTCTCCCACCCCAATGACGGTTGAGAGCACTCGGAGCGGGCCCAGCTCAAAAGGGCGGTAGTCCTGCGCCGCGACGAAACGCTGGCGGAGTCCCGGTTCCAGGGCCGCGAGATAGAGCCGCAGCTTCAGCCCGTGCAGCGGATTGGATGCGACCGCTATGCAGCGGGCCGGATCCAGCAGCGGCAACACCTGTCGGGCGTTTTCCCGGGTGGTACGCGACTGCGTCTCGGTGATGATCTCGCCGGCGAATCCCCGGCGACGTAGCTCGGCGGCCAGCAGATCCGCCTCCGCCACCCCGACCCCAGCGGGATCCCCGCCCGAGGCGATGATGCAGGTGCCCGGCCCCAGGCGTCCGGCCGTTCGCAGCGCGACGCCGGCCCGCCACCGGTTGATCCCGTTGATCCGCGCCGGATCCTCGTTGCGGAAACCGGGAAGCACCACCACTGCCTCCCGGGTGGCGTCCCTCACGAGGCACCGCGCCGCCACGGCTTCAACGATCTCGGCCGCGGCCCACAGGCCCACCGCGACTCCCCAGGCCAATCGACATCCCATCCCTAGACCGTACCCGCGACGCACACGACAGAGGCCCGCCCCCGTCGGGGGCGGGCCTCCTGGATGATCAATGCCGGTTCCCCGGCCGGGATCACTTGAGCTCGACGGAGCCGCCGGCGGCCTCGAGGGCAGCCTTGGCCTTCTCCGCGACGTCCTTCTCGACCTGCTCGAGAACGGGCTTCGGAGCGGACTCCACCAGGTCCTTGGCCTCCTTCAGGCCGAGGCTGGTGAGGGCGCGCACCTCCTTGATGACGGCGATCTTCTTGTCGCCACCTGAGGTGAGGATGACGTCGACCTTGCCGGAGTCGGCCTCCTCGGCGGCCTCGTCGCCACCGCCGGCGGCGGGGGCAGCGGCCTGGGCGACGGCAACCGGGGCAGCGGCGGTGACGTCGAAGGTCTCCTCGAACAGCTTCACGAACTCGGACAGTTCGACGAGGGGCATCTCCTTGAAAGCGTCAAGGAGCTCTTCCTTGGTGAGTTTCGCCATGATGGGCGTTCCTTTCGATCAAGCATCGCAAGCAGTCACGCTGCGACGGATTTCTTTTCCGCAGCGGCTGCTGCTCAGGCCTCTTCGGCCGGGGTGACGTCGCCAGCGGCGGCGTCCTCGTTCGTGGCCTCGGTGGCAGGCGCCGTGCCGGCTCCACCGATCAGGTCCGGGTTCGCCTCGGCGGCGCTCTGCAGCGCACCGAACAGGCGGGCACTCTTCGACAGCGGAGCTGCCAGGGTGCCGGCGGCCTTCGCGAGGCTGCCCTTCATGGCGCCAGCCATCTTGGACAGCAGGACCTCGCGGGATTCGAGGTCGGCAAGCTTGAGGACCGCCTTGGCGTCGAGGAACTTGCCCTCGAGAACGCCTCCCTTGATAGCCAGGAACGGATGTGCCTTTGCGAAGTCGCGCAGTCCCTTGGTCACCTTGGCGATGTCGCCGGTGATGAAGGTGAACGCGGTGGGTCCGACGAGCGTCGACTCGATGCCGTCGATACCGGCTTCCCGGGCCGCGAGCAGGGCCAGGGTGTTCTTCGCAACGGCGTAGGTGGCGTCCCCACCGAGGGACCGGCGCAGATCCTGCAGGTCCTTGACGGTGAGACCGCGGTACTCGGTCAGCACCACGGCGGCGGAGTCGGTGAACTTCTGTCCCAGCTCCGCTACCTTGGCAGCCTTCTCCGGCCTCGCCATTGGGTCTCCTTCCATAACTGTTGTCGCCCTCGACCCCAGGAGATGAAAGAAACCCCGACGCCGGTGGCGCGGGGCTGGCACGGGCACACCCGTTCGGCTCGCTGTCACCTGCGCGGGCTCCCCATGCGGAGGAATTGAGACTTGCGTCACCTGCGGTCTTTGGCTGGAGGAAGTTTAGGTGACAATCCGGCAGGCCACAAATTCAGACTTCAAAGCCCGCGCCGAGCAGAAGACGGCTGGACCGGCCGCAAGTCCCGGAGGCCCGTCGCCCGGCCCCGGCACGCCCGGTTCGCCGACGCCCGAATCACCCACCCCACGAAGCCACCCCGTCCGTACGACTCCCGAACTCCTGGACACTCCGGGGTATTGGCTTGGACGACCGCATCGGCTATCTTTGGGACACCGTGTTGCAGGAGGTTAAGCGTGCCTAAGGAAACTGAATTGGGCAACGTATCCGTATCGAAATCAGGGAGGTGCGCGACGTGGCTCGTCGGCGCCCTCCGGATCGGATCCGCGGCATTCACGGGAACGACCCTCGTGATCATCGGGCAGGCCTGGGGAGAAGCGCTCGGGGGAGGGCCCGTGGAGGCGGCCAGCTGGCCGTGGGCCGGGTTGACCGCCCTGGCGGCCGCGTGCTGCGCCTTCGCCGAGGTGCTGCTCGGCGGCTGGTCGGCCCGCCAGGAGGAACGCCGTCTAAGGACCCGGTTGCTGGATGCCCATTTCCGTGCCGCCGTGCGCCCCGCCGCTCCGGCCGACATTTCCGCCACGCCGGTATCCCACACCGCCCCCGGCCCCCGGCCGTGGCGCGGCCGCGGACACCGTCGCCCCGTCCCCACGGGCAGACCCTCCCCCGCCCAGCTGGTGACCCTGATGACCGACAACGCGGAGCGCATGTCCGAGTACCGCCAGGTCTACCTGGGCGCGACCCTCGCGGCGTTGGCCATTCCTTTCCTCACCCTGGCCTACGTCACATCCCTGGATCCGCTGCTCGGCCTCGGGATCATGGCCGCCTGCCCCCTGGTTCCCCTGGCGATCTGGGGATTCATGCGCCTGTTCCGCAAGGTCTCGGCGACCTCCCGCAAGGAACGCGGCCGCCTGGCCGTGCAGTACCTGGATGCGTTGCGCAACCTGATCCCCATCCGCCTGTTGAACGCGGGCAGGCGGACCGAGGAACGGCTGCGTGCTCAGGGCGAGACCAACCGCCGGGCCATCATGCGGTTGCTGGCGGGCAACCAGGTGGTGATCATCGTCCTCGACGGTGCCTTCTCGCTGCTGCTGATCTGCTGGTCCGTGCACCTGATCGGCTCCCGCCTCGCGGCGGGTGCGATCACGCCGGGGCAGGGCCTCTCGGTGGCCTTGCTGCTGACCCTGATGCTGGAGCCCCTGGTGCAGGTGGCCGGGTTCTTCTACATCGGCATGGGCGGGATGGCCTCGCAGCGCGCCATCGAGCAGCAGCTATCGCACATCCCCGCCGAGCGTCCCACCGCGGCCTCCGGGACCGCACCGACCGAATCCGCCATCAGCCTGCAAAACGTCCACCACGACTACGGTCGCGGGCCCGTCCTGAACGGTCTCGAGCTCGAGGTGCCCTACGGGGCCAAAGTGGCGATCATGGGGCCTTCCGGGGCCGGGAAATCGACGCTGCTGTCGCTGCTCCGCGGTACTCTGCCCGCCCAGCGGGGAGCGGTCGTGCTCGACGGCCGGGACCTGGGGGCACTCGAACCGGAACAGGTCTGCCGCATTTCGGCCTGCGTCGCACAGTCCACGTGGCTGTTCTCGGGCACCGTCGCCGACAATTTGCTTATCGCGAACCCCGGGGCCACCGATGAGGAGCTGTGGGAGGCCCTGCGCCGCGCCCACGTGGCCGATGAGGTGGAGCGGATGCCGCAGGGCCTGGATTCCGACGTCGGCGAGCGCGGTCAGCTGATCTCGGGCGGGCAGGCGCAGCGCCTGTCCTTGGCCCGGGCCTTCCTGTCGGGTCGTCGCATCCTCCTGCTGGACGAGCCGACCAGCCAGGTTGACGTGGTCTCGGAGGCGGCCATCATCGATGCCCTGGCCGGGATCGGCCCCGAATGGACGGTGCTCATGGTCACCCATCGCCGTTCCCTCCTCTCCATCGCCGACGCGGCCCACGAACTGCGCGACGGCGTCCTGCTACCTCTCGAAACGGCGGTTGCCCGATGAAGACCCCCAACACCCTTGGAGTGATCCGTTGGCTGACCGGCATCACCCGTCCGGTCCATCCGCCGCTGCTGGTTTCCTCAGTGCTGCGCTGCATCAACCTGGGCCTTGAACTGGTGTTGTTCGGGCTGGCCGGGCTGCTGGTGGCATCTTTCGCATCCGGCCACCCCATCGGTGGGCTGCTGCTCTGGATAGTGGTGGTCGCGCTGACCAAGGCGCTGGCCTACTACGCGGAACAGTTCACGGGTCACTACGTCGCCTTCAAGGCCCTGGAGCTGCTGAGAGGTCACGCCTTCGCGTCGTTGTGGCCGAAGGCGCCGGCCGTGGTGCTCCGGAACCGTTCCGGCGACCTGCTGCCGACGCTGACCCGCGACGTGGACCGCATCGAGGTGGTCTACGCCCACACCTTCGCGCCGGTGGTATCGGCCCTCGTGGTACCGACCGCCGCCCTGGTGACGGTGGGTTCGCTGGCGGGCTGGGGTCTGGTCGCGATCCCGGCAGTCTGCGTTGCGGTCGCGTTGCTGGTGGTGCCGTTCGTGGGGTTGCGGCGATCGCTCCGCTCGACCGCGGAGGGGCTGCGGCTGCGCGGGCAGCTGACCGCGCACGCCACCGACTCCGTCTACGGGATCGACGAGGTCCTCTCCTACGGCCATCAGCGCAGCCGGATCGAGGAACTCGACGAACTCGGTTGCCGGGTGCGCGACGCGGCGATGCCGCCGCTGGTCTTCAAGGGTCTGCGACGCGGCGCGAACCTGGCGCTGACCCTGGTCTCCGCGGCCTCGATCGTGTGGACCGGCGTCTCGGCGCACCTCGATCCGCTGCTGGTGGCCGCCCTGGCAGCGGCGTCACTGCGGCTGTTCGAGGGGCCGCGGGGCGTGGAGGACGCCGTCGGATACCTCGATCACTCGCTGAGCGCGGCCAGGCGACTCTGGGAGCTGTGTCACACCCCCGAAGCGGTCTCGGACGGCCCGCGGGAGCTGCGCCTGGACACGCCGCCGAACATCGAGTGGCGCGACGTCGACTACCGCTACCCGGGCGCCATGCCCGGAAACCTTGCCCTTTCGGGGGTTTCGGTGACCGCGGCCGCGGGCGGACGGACGGTGTTCGTCGGTGCCAGCGGGTCGGGCAAGTCGACGGCCGCGCAGCTGCTGCTCCGCTACGACGAGCTGAGCGGCGGCGACATCCTGATCGATGGGATCTCCGTGCGCGAATACACCCTCGAGTCCCTGCGCCGCGCCATCGTCCTGGTGCCGCAGCGCGGGCAGGTACTGGATGCCACCATCGCCGAGAACCTGCGGCTGGGTGCCCCCGATGCCACCGACGAGGACCTGTGGCATGCCCTGGCGATCGCCGAGCTGGCCGACGAGGTGCGGGCCATGCCGCATGACCTGGCGACCCGGACGGGCCGTGACGGGCGGGAGCTCTCGGGCGGGCAGCTGCAACGTCTCTGCCTGGCCAGGGCGCTGCTGGTGAACCCGCGGGTGCTGGTGCTGGACGAGTTCACGGCCAACCTGAACACCGACCTGGAGGCCCGCATCCGGACCAATCTGGAACGCGACCTCCCCGGGTTGACCATCATCGAGATCACTCACCGCCTGGAGCACCTCGACTCGGCGGACCGGGTCTTCGAGTTCGACCGGGGACGAGTTGTCGCCCGGGCCGTGCCGCGGTGAGTGCAGATCCCCGGGCAAAGGCCAACGATGCCCGCCCTGGCGCCCCTCACCCGGCCGGGACCCGGGCGATGTCGACCACGGCGATTTCATCGCCGTCATCGTCGAACACCACTGCCCTCTCCCCCATGTCCACCATCGAGTAATGCCCATGATCGGTGAGGAAATGCCAGGCCACCCGTTCCTCATCCTCGTGAATGAAGCCCGGATCCCCGGCGGTGATGCGCACCAGTTCCATTCCGTATTCCTCGCAGATGACATCGATGATCCGGGCGTAGCGGGGTTTGTTCTCCTCGGCGAGCCGTTCCCGTTCCGCGAGCCGGGCCGCCAGGTCCGGGATGGTCCGGATGATCCCGGCCAGGTGAGCCTCCAGGCGTTTCAACCGGATCACCTCCAGGTTGGGGTGGTTCCTGATGAAAGCGGAGTTCAGTTCAATCAGATCCTCAGAGCCGTTGAGTTCGTAGACCCTGTCGGAAATCCCCTCGAAGGGATCCGGGGAGTTGAAGAGCCCCCCGTCGAAGAACACCCGTTTTTCCTCTGCATCCATGGCATCCCACCTGGCCCGCACCTCTGAGAACAGCCCGGCGTGCCCGGTGGCGCCGAGCAGGGGCAGAGCGTAGGTGATGTGGTCAAGGACCTGGTGATCGCCGCTGCAGTTGAACATAAACTGCGAGATCCCGCCGTTCATGACCTCCGCCAAGTAATAGTCGACGTAATAGGAGCCGAGCGCATCAGGACTCAGCTCACCGGGCTCCGCGCCCTCTTCGAGCAGGTAATTGACCACGGAGATGTTGGACTCGATGACGGCGTACACGTCGCTGTTCCTGATCGACTCGCGGGATACGACGATGTGGTCGACAAGCATGAGCTTCCTTCCGATCGGGGCAGCATGTTAGCGGTTTCAACTAGAAGAACGTGCCACGCCCCGGACCCCTTCGTCTGTTAAGAAGGAGTCATGCAGGATTCCCTCCGCTTCCCACCCGACCCGTTCGTCATGAATGGCATCTACGCGACCCCACCGGCCATCGACGTGGGAGCCTGGCGCGAGTACCTGTCCCGCGAGTTCGGTCCCACGGACATCATCGGCGACGGCGAGCCTCCCGTCTTCTTCGCCTTCACCGAGCACCGCTTCGACTACGAGGACCGGTCGGGAGTTCCGGCGCAGGCCTTCCTCGCCGCTTCCAAGGACTTCTCCGATCTCGCCAACTACGAGACGGCACTCCAGCAGAGCTGGGACTTCCCCGACATCAAGGACGTGCTGTCGCGGGGCCGTCACTTCCTGGCCACCTTCGAGTTCCTGGCCCGTTCCCTGGCCTTTGAGGACCGGCTGCGGTTGTT
>ERZ772973.680-NODE-680-length-14824-cov-6.36976_pt1 | contig 14824 bp, 4 predicted proteins | sample MGYA00580672_ERZ772973 | MGnify/ENA primary metagenome ERZ772973 (study PRJEB29015, sample SAMEA2737938) | human oral metagenome | biome: human oral; feature: human-associated habitat; material: dental | place: China | collected 2152 ... | reverse complement strand
TTCCTCCAGTATGACGACTACAGCCAGCTCTATCAACTAGAAGTAGACGGCCAAGAAATTCAAGTCAGTCCTATGATTGCCCAGCAGATTTATGTGGAGAAAATATAAAAGAAAGGCCCGATTGTATTACGGATTGACATGTACCTCAAAAGTTAGCTAAAAAGCTAACCATTTTGAGGTATTTTTTGTTTTTTTGTGAACTTAAGTTACGACGATAACTTAATTATTTGTCAAATAAAACAAGGTAGCGTATCATGGTCAATCATTCAACAAAGCTATCTGATAAGTTGGACACACTTAAAGTTTACAGCAAAGTTAACAGAAAGTTGTAGGGGATAAATCCTCTCTTTGAACATCAAAAAGAGGAAATCAACCTGATTCCCTCTCGTCCTTAGGTATAAGTCCCCTATTCTAGTTGGCATTGAGCCTATTTAATCTATTTTAGTGTTTACGTTTCCGTCGAACTACAAAGCCTAGAAGTCCCAAGCTTAGTCCGAAAATACCATAACCACCAAGTGCCATTTGACGTTCTACTCGAGAATAACTTCCTGTATTCGGTAAATATCGTTGTTCATTTTTAGACTCTTCCTTACTATCAGATTTCGATGTTTTTGATACTGAAAAGTCTTCACTAACAATATTTTGAACTTTTCTTCCATCAAGTTTTGTGGTATCAACCTTATTATCAATTGTGGTTGATTTAACTTGAATATCAGTTGTTTTAGTTGATAGTTTATCTTGTTCTACAGGTTTTGTTGTTTTAGCCTGTTCCACAGGTTTTGATGGAGTAACCGGATGCTCTGAACTTTTAGCCTGATAAACAACTCCATAGTTAGAGAAGTGAGTCACTTTGAAACGAACAGACTTGCCATCGGCACTAAGCTCAAACGGCAACTCTTCGACTGCTCCTGTCTCTGGCAAGAAGTAGATCACTTTCACCACTTTGCGGCTCGCATCCACAGGAAGCGTCACAACCGCCTCTCCTGTGATCTGTACAAAACTGCCGTCCGCTTTTTGTGTCTTTACATCATAGAGCTCAACATCTTTGGCCGGCATCTCTGCTGGCAGTTTCGCCAACACATCTTTATCCGAAACCTTGTCCGCGACAATCTTATCCACAGCAGCAACATCAGCTCCTGTCAGAGTCACGGAGACATTCTTATCTAAATTAGTTAGTGTTTCAGTTGATTGTGCAGGAGTCTCGGGATTGACTGGTTTGGATGGTTTATCATCAACCGGTTTAGATGGAGTGACTGGCGTTTCTTTATCCTGCTTTTTAAGAACAAAGACAATTCTGTTATAATCCAAAGGAGAAAATGCTCCTGGTGGTAAGATTGGAAACTTAGTTGCTAAGTCATTATAAGTATAATTGCTTGGATAAGAAGTAATTTTCTCTTTTTTCAGTTCTTGATTGTCAGGAAGAGAAGAAGCTGTATGATAAGCATCCACAATCTTATATCCAGCTACTTCCGCTTTCTTAACTGTTGCTACTTGATTAGGAGTAATCTTATTTATCTGACGGTAAAGTATATTTCCTACTTCATCTTCAAACTGAAGAGAATAATAATCTTCATCATGTGTAATATAATGATCAACAATAACTTGTTTACCATATTTCAGCAATTCTTCATAAGAAATAGAGTCCCCCGAAATTTGCTTCCCAGCAATCTTAGCAGAAGTAAATTTGTAACCTTGATTTCTAAGCATATTGTAGTTAAGGTAAAGGGAACCTTTATAAAGTAGCTCTGATGGTTTTCTGACTAATGAGCTGTCTACTTGCTGACCTGTGACCGTGTCAAAAATCCTATGGTAAATCGTAATCGGATCTTCTGTTGATGCCGAATCACCGTCATCAACACGATTATATTCAAAAGTATATTCTCTGAGGCCTTTCTCCCAAACCTGAGGATGTGATAAATTACGAGTACCAGAAGCGCCCCACCATCTTCCCACCCCAGATATAACCTTATAGCCTTCAATCAGGGGAGCTGTCAGAACTAAATTTTTATCTGACGTGATAGTATAGGTAACTGGTTCTGCAATATCAACGCCTTTATGCTTAAAAAATATCTTAACTTCTAAAGGTTTGTTTGCATCATATGCTGGTTTTTGATAAGATTTGTCGGGAGTATATTCAAAATTAACATATTCATAGGTCTTGTTTGACTTCTTTAAATCATCGTAGGTATAGGTTACGGATTGAGAAATCGGAATATAACCGGCAAAACTTTCAGGTACTAAAGTGAGGCTTTGTCCCGGATATAGGACATAGTCTCTACTCTCATAAAATTCTGTTCCTGTCGCTTTGTAGGTAACGTTCAAATGAATTGGAGAGTCTTTTTCAGGAAGCTTTGTTACTGTCGGTGTTGCAAAAACAACCTGCTCAGCCTTAGCTGGATATCCAACTGGCGGAATGGTATTAGTAGTTTTTGTACTGATAAAGCGACTACTATCGATATCTAATTGATAATTTAAAACAACATCTCTAATTTTCTCTTGATCAAAACTTCCTCTCCAAATTTGATTATTGTAATCTCCACGAAAAACATAACCTTTAATAGGAGGTGCTACAATTTCAAATTCTTTCCCCTTTTTAATCATATGTTTTGTTGGATTAGCAAGATTTTGATGATTGAATTGATAATATACTGTAACTTCCAGATCGTCTTGAACCTCTGGTTGAACAGCAGAATCCTGATGATACTTAAAGTCAACAGAATAATGATAATGACCAGAAGAATAATAATGACGTCCAGCTTTGATTTCTTCATAAGACACCGTTTTTGCACCATCTAAAGCAGTGTAGCCCTCAAACTTGCGTGGTGTAATAGTCAGCGTCTGCCCTGGCAAAATGGTTAAAGTTTCCGTAGCTATCAGATCTTTATATTCATCTTCCTGAGTCCCTTTAGCATAACTCCAATAATACACACTAAATTGTAAAGCATTCTCAATAATTTCTTTGTTAGTCAACGTGATTTCAGGTTTTATTTGAGTGACTTTAGGCTGTGACTCATCTGATGACACTTCCCCACTCTTTTCCGGTGTTGCAGGCTGGCTAGGTTCTGTTACTGGCTCCACCGGCTGATTGGTTTGGCTAGATGGAGTTGTTGAAGCAGCTGCATCTGCTGGTTCGCTTGCTGGCGTCTTGCTGTCTGCTGATACTGGGCTAGTAGGATTTTCGGCTGGCACTTCAGTTGCGCCAGCCTTTGGTGCACCAACGAGCTCGGCTGAGGGAGCTGGTACGACATCATCTGCATGGACAAGGGTTGTGCCCACCATACCGACTGTCACAGTTGCGAGACTGGCCAGAGCTAATTTCTCCAGTTTGGCCTCTTTTTTGACTGCGTGTTTAAAACGTTTTTTTCTTGACATCTTAAATCTCCTAAAATTTTTATGATATACCAATACTATTATACCCCCCCCCCGAATCCTTATGTCAAGCGGTTTTGAGCACTTTCTTAGATGAAATTTTTTCTCACTTTGCTACAGCAGTAGGAAAACTTAGCGGATTCCCAAAAAAAGATTGTCCTAGCAAAGTCCAAAGTCAGATCTTTCGATGTCTGTATTTTTTAGCGGTTTCAGGTCTATCCATTCTAAAAATGGACTTCTTCAAACTGTCAGAAAACCAGCAAATAAAAGGAAACAAAAAGGGCTTTCCTTGCGAATTTCAATCATCATCGCTTCTACTTTGTATTTTTAATGTATTTCATTTGTTCTAAGCAGAAAATTCTTATCTCTCTGCCATATATGTATCTACTTCTTGGGTGCTTAACTTCCTTACCTGACTTTCAGGAAATTCCTGATAAGAAGGCATGATAAAGCTAGGCTGACGGCTGGCACAGCTTTTATCGGGATTCTTCTTCAGATAGGCTTCTAAATCAGTCAGATTGGCAAAAATCTTGTAAGACACTCGTCCCTTGTCTGACTGGATTTGATAAATGCCACAGGGCGCCTGCATGGTCACATCCGCTGTCCGCAAATAATACTTGGCAATCTCTAAAGATTTGAAGGGGAAATTCCAGCGTTGCAGGCCATTTTTTGTCTGCTCAATGCAGATACAGCGCCCGCAGTGACCGCATATATATTGCCTATGCTCTCTCAGACAGTCCAAGGGATGAAGCAAAGGTGTCACCCTGCTCTGGTCAATATAACACTCTACACACATAGCCAAAACTCCTTCTACTTAGTCATTTCTAATATAGCAAGTTTTTGAAGAAAAAGAAAGAAAAGATCCCATTTACCCCCTTGCAAACCTTTTCACTTTTTGCTAGAATGATGTCAAAAAAATTAAGAAGGACAAGATTATGCCACAAAATCTCTTTAAAGAATTGGCTCAACTAGAGCAAGTAGAGGCTCTGGCTCTAGGAGGCTCACGGGCCGGGCAACATTTTGACCAAGACTCAGACTATGATGTCTATGTCTACCTGAGCGCTCCTCTCGCGCCAGCCATCCGCCAGGAAATCCTCAGCAAGTACTGCTCCTATATGGAAATTGGCAATCAATTTTGGGAACTTGAGGACGACTGCGTCCTCAATAATGGTATCGAGATTGAGCTGATTTACCGCTCGCTGGACGACTTTGACCAAGACCTGCAGACCGTCGTTTTAGAGCACCAAGCTCAGAACTCTTACACCACCTGTATGTGGTACAATCTGGTCCACAGCAAGATTCTCTACGATCGAGACGGTCGCTATGCTGCTCTCCAGAGCAAGTACAGTCTGCCCTATCCAGCTGAGCTGAAAAAGAATATCATCAGCAAGCAGCTCCTGCTCCTCGACCAAGCTATGCCAGCTTTTTCAAGACAGATTAAAAAAGCCCTCAAGCGCCAGGACCTGCTCAGCATCAATCACCGCAGCAGCGAGTTTTTCGCCTCTTACTTTGATGCCCTCTTTGCCCTCAATGAGCAGCTCCATCCAGGCGAAAAGCGCATGCTCCAGTATGCCAAAGAAAATTGCTCCCGCCTGCCTCAGGATTTTGAAGCCAATGTCCAAGACTACTTCCAACATCTCTACCAGCCAGAACAGCAGCAAAAAGCGGTCCTAGCTTTGGATAGCCTCCTAGACAATCTTAAGCTCTTGATTGAAGCATCCATCTAGAAATTCAACAGATAAAAAGCTCATGAAGCCAGTTTTTCAGCTGATTCATGAGCTTTTTACTATTTTCGTCAAGTAAGTTGAGGCTTATTTGTTAAAGATTGACTGTCTGAAGTCGTCTGTCTCACGAAGATAAGCATTATAAATCTTCTTCTTGAGCAGGTTGACCCAGCTAGCTTCAACACGATTTGTCGCATTGGTAATGTTGCGCACATCCTCTGCGACTGCTTCGTCCATTAGCTTCTGCATCTCTGCATAAGAACGAATAGTTACTTGTTTGGTACTGTTTGGATTTCTGAGCTCGTACTCAATGGTGATTGGTTTGAGCTTGGTTAGCTGGTCAATCCGCTCTTGGTACATGGCCTTCTTGAAGGCCACCCATGAAGCATATTCTCCCTTGAATACATTTTCCAAGACCTTCTGATCTGTTACCAGACCAACGTCTCTCCTGAGCCAGCCATCCCAGGTCGTCTTGCCTTCTGCAGCAGCCTCTTCGGAGAATTTCCCTGAAACATAAGGGACGAATCCTTCATGGTAGCCCTTGGCTGCCAGCAATTCATAGGCTGTGCGACGGAACATGACGTCACCCGGCGCCCCATTTGGATTGCTCAAGGCTGAGTAGATTGGCGAGAAGAGGCTGAGACTGAGATAGCCATTGCGTGGATACTGTCCGCTATCCTTATTCTCCCGACGGGTGATGACATCATTGTCAATCAGGGATTCAAAGCTGGTCAGCTGCTTGATTTCCTCAGCAGTGAAAGTGCGCGTCTGGTTACCAGCATGGGTCTGCTTGCCATATTTATCAGTGATATAGTAATTCTCCATCTTTCTGAACCACTGGAGCTTGGCTGCATCGCTCTGCTTGACCATCGAAGTCCCCTCTAGGTAATCCAGCGTGTAAATCATGTCAAACATGCCATGGACATAGTGCTGCAAATCTGCTGCATTTTGGACACGTTCCTTGAAGTTGTAGGTATGCATCCGTGTCTTAGAATCCTTGTCTGTCTTGAAGAGGGTATTGAGGGTGATGGTAGGCTCATTTGGACTTGGTGTAGACTGCAATAGACCACGCGCATAGAGCTCTGCCCCCAGTCCTTCGCGGCGACCATAACCTTCAAAGTAGATAGAACCATCGGAATTATGGGTCATCTCATGGGTGTAGACAGAGTTCCCATAGTCTTCTAACAAGCGTGCCCTATCAAAGTGGGTAACACTTCCCGTAGCATAGGCATTGTAGCCCTTGCTTGGATACCACTTGCCGGCTGGTCCAAAGAATTCCTGCATAGCTAGTGATTTCTTGTCATTAGCTGAAGCCCAGTAAGTTTGCCCAGTCTTATCTTTCAATAAGAAACCATCATAAACCAGAACAGAACGGAAGAGCTTGTCCTTGCTTTCAGGACTTAAAATCTTATACCAGAAATCATAGTGGTCACGCTGCCATTCAGCTGACTTTCTAACTCGATCTTCGACATACTCTGCCAGCTCTGCATCTGTCCGTACCTTGCCATCAACCAGATCACGGTAGCGATCATAAGCTCCCATGGAGACGGTGGACATATTAGAGATGACATAGACACCCTTCTCAGTCATGGTCAAGAGTGGCAGGAGCATGCCCTTATGTTCCCAATTATCCGCAGTAATCTTGTCGTAAATCCCGACAGAATACTTGCTCTTGCCCTTAGCTGTATCTTGAAGCTGTCTAGCTTCTGTCACATCGGACTTAGACTCAACGATATAGGCTTTTGTATTGGTCTTGAGCCATTCGTTATTGGTCTTGTCAGGCAGGAAGAGCTGGCGATAGCTTTCCAGATAGTTGAAGAGGCCGCGCTTGCCAGTCGCTTCAGAGAGCGAGTTATCGTAAGCCAGATAATTGTTCTTGGCCTTGAGATTTTCAAAACCAGACTGACCGAGTGCAATGATGGTGTCTAGCGTTGAAGCCTTATGATTGCCAAAGAAGTCAAACTTATAGGCCGACAAATCCTTGACATTGATCTTGTCATAGTTGATATTATACCAACGGTTGAGATAGGTCAGACCAAGTAAGAAGGCTTCTTTATTAGCTGTAATCTTCTGAGCCACATAGTCAGCTACGACATCGCCTTCCGTATTGATGGACTGGTCCATAGTTAACACCTTGCGTAACTCTTCAGCCAGCTTGGTTTTGACTTGCTCAAAGGCTGTGTCCAGATAGAGCTCATCCAGAGAAGCATCCGCATTCACTCCTAAAACAGTTCGCATGGCTGGTGAGTCAAGGACAACCTTGTTCAACTCTGGCAGCACTTGATTGAGAACCCTGCTATAGTCTGATAGGAAGGCTTCTGGTGTATAAAGGAGGTCTAAGCCATTCACAGTGTATTCTGCGATAGCTTGATGTTTGAAGTCTCCCTTGTAGGTCAGATTTAGGTAGTCAACCGTCTTATCCTCAAAGTGCAACATCAGGCGGTTAATCGAAGTCTTGTTGCTATGGATATCAGTGACCATCTGGTCTCCCTTCATCGGAACCACATCCAGCAGATACTCTGTATTGAGCTTGTGATGATCTGGAAGTTTATTTCCGTAGGCAACAATGGTTTCCTTATTGTAGAATGGCAGGAGTTTTTCCATATTGGCATAGGCTATCAGACGGTCTTCACGAGCATTCTTTTCCTTGCTGTAGTCAACAGTATGGAGATTGAGATTGCTGTCTTCTAGCGTGGTTGTAATGTCTAAGCTAGCCAGCTTCGCTTCTGCCTCGTCCAAGCTTAGAGTAGACGTGACAAACTGATCATTGCCTAGAATTTCGTTTCCTTCAACGGCATAGGCTTCTCTGATGCGATCATTCTTGTAATCTTGGTCGCCAGAAATGCTGTAAACATTTGTACCGCTGACATTGCTGATAACATTGTCAATCAAGCCATTAAAATAATTGGAACCAACTACTCCGCCGATTTGACCATTCTTGGTAGAATTTTGGATCTTTCCAGTCACATAAGAACGGCTGATGCGGGCATTGTCTTCCAAGCGACCGACTAAACCGCCGAAGCGCTGTTCGTTTGTTCGAGCGCCTGCCAGAATAGTCACATCCGCCCTGCTCTGACTGAGCAAGGAATTTCCTCCCTTGAGGTTGGCAACCAAACCGCCGACATTATAGGCCTTATACTGCTTGTCATTGGTCTGGATAGTTCCAGTAAAGGAGCTGTTGGTGATTTGGCTATTGCTCGCGACAACGACCAAACCAGCCGCTTGCGAAGCATTGCCCACTACCGACACTCTACCTTGAGCAGAAACATCCGTGATTCGCGCATTATCTGCACTACGAGCCAATGCAGCAGAGTCATAGGTGCCGACAATATTGACCTCTCTCAAGTCCAGATTAGAAATAGAGGAACCGCTCTTGAGGTTTTCAAACAAAGGCTTGGCTAGATTATAAATTGCATACTGCTTGCCATTGTGATTACCAGTCAGACTGCCTGTGAAGTTTCCTCGGAGATAGACATAATCCGCAGGTGCCAGACTGACCTCACTCGCATCCAAATCGGCTCCTAGAACAAAGTTGCCAGCCATATTTTTCTTCATGGCGTCTACCAAACCAGCAAAGCTCGTGTAGACATTTTGCTGACTAGGCACTGCCCTGCTGATATAGAAGTCATAGCCAGACTTGTAGCCTGTTTCCCCCTCTTGCACCAGCTCAGGCAGAGAGACCCTTACCTTGTAGACAGCCTTACCATCCTTCTGGCCTTCTGCCATGCTGTGAACCGGCAGAAGCATGTCCTTGGCTTCACTTGATTTGACTTTAACAAAATAGTTAGACAGGTCCGTAGGTATAGCACTCATGGAAACGACACGCTTGAACTGGTCCTTTTCTTTTCTGTAAAACTCTGCCGAATCAATATCACGGAAGGCAATCTTCTTGTATTGCAACTCAAAGTTGCGGCTATCTTTTTCAAGATCAGTCAGGCTGCCAGCATCCAGCTCATAAGTCAGCTTAGTTTTCAGGGTATAGCCTGTGTAATAATCCAAGTCATCGATTTTCAGACTTCCTGCCACATTGTCAATCGGAAGCGAGCGGACAAGCTGGTCTCCCTTGTACAATTCAGCAGTCGCTGAACGGAAGGATTTTGTCTTGTCTTCTAAGCTATATTGAACCGTGACCGACTTGTCCTCTGGATTTTCTGTCAGACTTAAGATCGAAACTGTCGGCTTGACCTTAGGCACACCATTTAGAGCAGTCTTGCTTGCTGTCAGGCTGGCAAAAGCTTGATTGACCTGCACTTGTGTGGCAGTTTGATTATTCAGAATTCCTTCTGCCTTAGCCAATTCGTTTGTATAGGCTGCTTTCTTATCTGCATCCGCATTCTTGTATTGGACGGTCGTCTGCACAGTTCTGCCCAAATCATGTTCATTCCGCAAGCGTGTTTTGTCCACTTCAAGCCCCTGTAACTGAGCCTTGGCTTGATTGATTTGAGCCACCAGCTGGTCGACTTCCGCTTGACTGGCTTGTGATTGACTCAGAAGCGCTTGACCTGCCACCAAAGCGGTATCATAGGCTGCTTGGTGACTTGGACTATCGTTGAAATAACGAGCCTGAGTCTTGATTTTCTCTGCTTCTGTCAGTAGATTGTGAAGCGAAATCAGCTCGAACTCTTTCAAGGCTTCCACTTGCGGGGCATCACTTGGTACCCTATGCGGTTTTATTGTGCCAACTTTGACAAGCTGAGCAACTGCTGCCCGCGTTTGCTCATTAGAAAGTTCCTGACGGTCAATTTCCTGACCATTAGAAGTATAAACTCGAGTCTTGATGGTACGTTCGCCCTGAACGCCTGGAGTGACGATGTAGCGAGCGCCACGAACTAGCTCATCCGTTTCTTCCTCTCGCGTGGTGAAGTTGATTTTTTCTACTCGCGTTTCATCCTTATAAGTCAGCGGATATTCTGGTAACGCGGGCTCTTGCGGGGCAGTGCTCGGTACCATATGTGGCTTGGTAGTGCCAATTTTGACAACTTGTGTGACTGGAGCTAGAGTTTCTTCGTTGGACAACTCTTGGCGGTCAATTTCCTGACCGTTAGAAGTATAAACTCGAGTCTTGATGGTTCGCTCGCCTTGAACACCTGAAGTTGCGATTTGGCGGGCACCCTGCACAAGTTCATCCGTCTCTTCCTCTCGAGTGGTGAAATCGATTTTCTCTACGCGCGTTTCATCCGTATAGGTCAGCGGATACTCTGGAAGGGCAGATTCTTGCGGAGCAGTGCTTGGCACCATAGAAGACTTGGCGGTGCCAATTTTGACAACTTGTGTGACTGGAGCTAGAGTTTCTTCGTTGGACAACTCTTGGCGGTCAATTTCCTGACCGTTAGAAGTATAAACTCGAGTCTTGATGGTTCGCTCGCCTGGCACACCTGGAGTGACAATTTGGCGAGCGTCCTGCACAAGTTCATCCGTCTCTTCTTCACGTGTGGTGAAGTTGATTTTTTCTATGCGCGTTTCATCCTTATAAGTCAGCGGATATTCTGGTAAAGCGGACTCTTGCGGAGCGGTGCTCGGTACCGTATGTGGCTTGGCAGTGCCAATTTTGACAGCTTGTGTGACTGGAGCTAAAGTTTCCTCGTTGGACAATTCTTGGCGGGCAATCTCTTGGCCGTTGGAAGTATAGATACGAGTCTTGATGGTTCGCTCGCCTGGCACACCTGGAGTGACGATGTGGCGGGCACCCTGCACAAGTTCATCCGTCTCTTCCTCTCGCGTGGTGAAATCGATTTTCTCTACGCGCGTTTCATCCGTATAAGTCAGCGGATATTCTGGTAAAGCGGACTCTTGCGGAGCGGTGCTTGGTACCATATAGGACTTGGCGGTACCAATTTTGATAACTTGTGTGACTGGAGCTAGAGTTTCTTCGTTGGACAACTCTTGGCGAGCAATCTCTTGGCCGTTAGAAGTATAAACTCGAGTCTTGATGGTTCGCTTGCCCTGCACTCCTGGAGTGACGATTTGACGAGCCCCTTGGACAAGTTCGTCCGTCTTCTCTTCTCGCGTGGTGAAATCGATTTTCTCTACGCGCGTTTCATCCGTATAGGTCAGCGGATACTCTGGTAAAGCGGACTCTTGCGGTGCGATGCTCGGCACCATATGTGGCTTAGCGGTGCCTATTTTGACAACTTGTGTGACTGGAGTTAAAGTTTCCTCGTTGGACAACTCTTGGCGGGCAATCTCTTGGCCGTTGGAGCTGTAAATACGAGTCTTGATGGTACGTTCGCCCTGTACACCTGGAGTGACGATTTGACGAGCGCCTTGGACAAATTCATCCGTCTTCTCTTCTCGCGTGATGAAATCGATTTTCTCTACGCGCGCTTCATCCTTATAAGTCAGCGGATATTCTGGTAAAGCAGGCTCTTGCGGGGCAGTGCTCGGTACCATATGTGGCTTGGCAGTGCCAATTTTGACAACTTGTGTGACTGGAGCTAAAGTTTCCTCGTTGGACAATTCTTGGCGGGAAAGTTCTTGGCCGTTGGAGCTGTAAACACGAGTCTTGATGGTACGTTCGCCCTGTACACCTGGAGTGACGATTTGGCGAGCGTCCTGAGGTAACTCATCAGTATATTGTTCCTCGATGTTAAAAGCAGTCTTCTCCACCCGAGTTTCATCCTTTGTAACCAACTCTAACTCAAGAACCTCATGAACTGGAGCAGTATCTGGGACTATGCCATAGGCAGACAACTCGGGTTTCTCGTGCACCGGAGCGGTATCGGGTGCCGTGCCATAATCAGCTAACTCAGGTTTCTCGTGTACGGGAGCGCTAGCAGGTACCGTGCCATAACTAGACAACTCGGGTTTCGCTTGCACGGGAGCACTATCTGGAACGGAGCCATAGGCAGTTAACTCAGGAAGTTCATGTACTGGAGCGGTATCTGGGACCGTGCCATAATTAGTGAGCTCGGGAACCTCGTGCACGGGAGCACTATCTGGAACGGTGCCATAGGCAGTTAACTCAGACTTCTCGTGTACGGGAGCGGTATCTGGAACGATGCCATAGTCAGACAACTCGGGTTTCTCGTACACGGGAGTGGTATCCGGAACAACGCCATAGCTAGTTAACTCAGGTTTCTCGTGCACCGGAGCTGTATCTGGGACCGTGCCATAACCAGGCAACGCTGGAACTTCATGCACGAGAGCGGTATCTGGAACGGTGCCATAGGCAGTTAACTCAGGCTTCTCGTGCACGGGAGCGATATCAGGGACTGTGCCATAATCAGTTAACTCAGGCTTCTCATGCACGGGAGCGCTATCTGGGACTGTGCCATAATTAATGAGCTCTGGAACTTCGTGCACGGGAGCAGTATCTGGAACGGTGCCATAGGCAGTTAACTCAGGTTTCTCGTGTACAGGAGCGGTATCGGGCATCGTGCCATAGGCAGTTAACTCTGGAACCTCGTGCACAGGAGCGGTATCGGGGACCGTACCATAGACAGACAGCTCTGGTTTCGCTTGCACGGGAGCGCTATCTGGTACCGTGCCATAACCAGGCAACGCTGGAACTTCATGAACCGGAGCAGTATCTGGAACAACGCCATAGCTAGTTAACTCGGGAAGTTCATGTACTGGAGCGCTATCTGGTACCGTAGCATAATCAGTTAACTCAGGCTTCTCGTGCACAGGAGCGGTATCGGGGATCGTACCATAGCCTGACAACTCGGGTTTCTCATGCACGGGGGCACTATCTGGAACGGTGCCATAGACAGTTAATTCAGGTTTCTCGTGTACGGAAGCGGTATTGGGTGTCGTGCCATAACCAGACAACTCGGGTTTCTCGTACACAGGAGCGCTATCTGGAACCATGCCATAACCAGTAAGCTCGGGAACTTCATGCACGGGAGCAGTAGCAGGAACAACGCCATAGCCTGTTAACTCAAGCTTCTCGTGTACGGGAGCGGTATCTGGAACTGTACCATAGACAGACAGCTCTGGTTTCTCGTGCACGGGAGCTGTATCTGGAACGGTGCCATAGGTAGTTAACTCGGGAACCTCGTGCACAGGAGCGGTATCAGGTACCGTGCCATAACCAGTTAACTCGGGGACTTCATGAACCGGAGCAGTATCTGGAACGGTGCCATAGGCAGACAACTCGGGTTTCTCATGCACAGGAGCGATATCTGGGACTGTACCATAACTAGTTAACTCAGGTTTCTCGTGCATGGGAGCGGTATCGGGTACCGTACCATAGCCTGACAACTCGGGGTTCTCATGCACGGGTGCACTATCTGGAACGGTACCATAACTAGTGAGCTCGGGAACTTCATGGATTGGAGCTTCTTTAGGAACAGCCTTATTTGCTGCGGACCCGACTAAAACAACTTCTGAAACAGGCTCAGTGGTTACTTGATCGGAAACCTGCTTGCTCTCTACGACTTTTCCCTCAACACTATAATGACGTGTAACGATCTTGCGAATTCCTGGAATGCCCGCGCGAATCACTCGGGATTGTCCTTCGGCTAAGTCATCTGAATACTGATACTCCGTTTTATAGGGAATTTCTTGGGTTTGGGTCGTTGCTTGACTTGTAAATTGCAGTTCTGGTCGCTCATGAACAGGTGTTTGACGAGCAAATTGCCCTTCTTTAGCAGCAATTTCCTCCTTCTCCTTCTCGGTGAGATGGTCTCCTCCAGCAGGCTGCGCCTCTTTCGAATACTCAGACTTTCTAGGGCGACCTGCTAAATCTTTCAACTGTTGATCAGGCTGACTAGATGAGGCTTCCTTTTGCGGAGCTGGAAGCTGAGAATTTCCCGTTTGAGCCAGTTGATGCTGTGCTTCTTTTTTAAGGTAACCAATATACTGGTAGCCAGCAATTTTCAATGGTTCTGGCAACTGATCGCCAACGGCCAAAGTCAGACTTTGATTATAGGCAGCCAAATCCATACTGCTGACTGCCAAAACAGAAGCTGGCAGAAGCACAGAACCCAAGCCTGTCACAAGCAAAATAGAAGACAGGTATCTCTTGCCATTCTTTCCTCGTGCCAGCACTAAAACAACCAAGGCCAGTCCTGTAGCCGCAAAAGCCGCTCCCAAAAGGCCTGACTCGCCTGTCTTAGGGAGCTTTCCTAACAAGCTTTCCTGCCTTGTCGGACGGTAAACCAAATAATAAGCTTCCGAATTTTCTTCCGCAAATTTGGGTAGTTCCTTCACGATAGCAGCTTTTTCAGCCTCAGTCAGATCGCTCTCCACCACATAGTGATACTGAACGAGGGTAGACTGATTGGCAGATACTTCCGCTGCATCAACAGAGCTGACAGCTCCTCCCATTGTAGTACACAAAAAGAAGCTTCCGATAGTAGCGGAAACTAGACCTACAGACAGCTTTCTAAAAGAATAGCGCTGGTATATATCACCAGTGACTCTTTTTTTCATAAAATTCCCTTTTCTTCATATAATAAACTAATAAAAATTTTACTGGATTTTACTCAAAATTGCAATCCCTTAGCCTCATAAAATACTTTTCTTTCAGCCGTCGACAGGGAGAGGAAGGCTTTTATTTTTAGCGAAAAGCAAAAAGCAGATTCCCTGTGAGAGAACCTACTGTGTTACAGATCATCTAAGCCCCAAATCCAACTCAAAGAGACCATACTCATGCTTGTCCCCTTGCAATTTTGCCGCATAGTGACGCGTGACGGTATTTTGATGAATCAGGGCACCAATAGCTGAGGCTTGACGTTTCTGCGCTTCTTTAAAAATCGGATAGGCCAAGGCAGAGCCCAAGCCCAAGA
>ERZ772973.678-NODE-678-length-14866-cov-2.80224_pt1 | contig 14866 bp, 17 predicted proteins | sample MGYA00580672_ERZ772973 | MGnify/ENA primary metagenome ERZ772973 (study PRJEB29015, sample SAMEA2737938) | human oral metagenome | biome: human oral; feature: human-associated habitat; material: dental | place: China | collected 2152 ... | reverse complement strand
GGTGCCGGGCCTTGCCCGCGCGGATGCGCTGATGTGGCGCGAACGCCTCGACGCTCGAATCACGCCCGCCCTGCCCGACCGGGTGGCCGAAACGCAAGGGGGCGAGTTCGACACTCTCATCCCAGCGGACAAGGAATGGCCCGCCGGTCTGAATGACCTGGGTGAGCGTGCTCCGTACCTGTTGTGGACGCGCGGGGCGACCTCGTTCCTGACGACGGCGCTGAGCGATCGCGTCACATTCACCGGGCCGCGCCTCAACGTCATACGGGGAGCACGTCACCGGCGACCTGGCGACGAGCATGGCCGACGAGGAACGCATCGTCATCGCCGGCGGTGCCTACGGAATCGAAGAAGCCGCGCACCGCGCCGCGCTCGCGGCCGGCGGCCAGACGATCGCGGTCCTCGCGGGCGGTCTGGACCGTCCCTACCCGGCCGGGCACAGCGACATGCTGCGTCAGATCGGAGATGTCGGCCTGCTGGTCAGTGAGCTACCACCGGGAGCTACGCCGACCAGACACCGGTTCATCGCACGGAACCGGCTGATGGCCGCCCTCTCGGGCACGACCGTGATCCCCGAGGCGAGTGCCCGGTCCGGATCGATGGCCGCCGTGCTCACCGCGCGCGAGCTGGGTCGAGGCGTCGGAGCGGTCCCCGGCCCGGTGACCAGCGCCGCCAGCACCGGGACAAACGAACTCATCAAGCAGCACTTCGCAGCTCTTGTCACCCAGCCCAGCGACGTGATCGCTCTGCTCGATGCCGACGATCCGCCCAAGCCCGCGGTGATGCGTCCCGAGCTGGGACAGCAGTTCGGTCACCGCCGTCCCGAGCCGGGTGCGACGGGACGCTCGCTCTGACCAACGACACTTCAGTTGCTTCCCCTCTCGCCGGGTCGAGTCAGAGGCTCGGGGCGGATCGGGTCACGGCGGTCGACCGCATCCGGTCCCTCGTCGGGTCGTCGCTCGCGATGGACTGCGCGCGGTTGAGAGCGGCGCGTGCTCGTGCGGCGTCGATCTTCTGGCTGGTGTTCTCCGGCGCCGGACCGAACGGGCTGCGCTCGTCGGTAATCTGGTAGCGGTCCCGGTAGGCCGCGACCGTACGGGCGGCATGTTTCCACGCCGCCCGCCGCTTCGCCTCTTTGGGTTCGGCGCCGAGTTTCGCGGTCCAGGGCTGGTTGTCGGTGAGGGCGCTGTTGAGCACGGCGTCGGCGCGTTGCTCGATGAGGTCGCGGCGCTCATCCGGGGCTTGACGCATCTCGTCGGCCATCGCCCCGCCCGCATTGGGGACCAGGCCGACGATCATCCGCGGTTGTTTGCGGGTGCGGCCCGACCCTGACGGTCTCACGGTGGCGCGCGCGAGTCGAGCGTGGATCACAGAAGCGATGTCGTCAGCGTCATCAAGACTGCGGGCACCGACAAGCCGCGGGAGCAGGGCATCGAGGTCGTGGTGATTGGCCTCGGCGTGCCGCAGCTCGGCCGACAACGCACCGTAGGCATCGGAGTCCAGCACGTCGCCGACCTGCTCCGCCGTAAGACCGGAGGCCACAAGCAGAGCGGCCCAGCGATCGTGCTGTGCGGCTTGCGCAATCGTCTCGTACTCGGCCGCGAGCTGCGTGATCGAGCCCCAGTGCTCCTGCTCAGAGGTGATCGTCTTGTGCGCCGACAGCTCCGCACCGACGTGCTGGAGCACGCCGTACAAGACGCTGCGGGCGGTGACATTCGAGTTGTCACCAGGGTGCGGCTCGCTGTGCTCGTGATCCTCCTGGTCAACGGCGACATAGGCGTGATTGCCTTCCGCCCCGCGGGTCATGGAAACGTAGAAGTTCTCCCGCGTAGTCGTCGGGGTGACCACCACGTGCGAGGTCTGCGTGGTCACGCCCTGCGCGCGGTGTGCCGTGATCGCGTATCCCAGTTCCAGATGCTCGGCCACATAGTCGGTGGGCAGAACGATCCCGCCACCGAACCTGCGCGCAGCCGGTCGGATGCTCACCGATCCGTCCTCACGGACGGCGGTGACGATCCAACGGGAGCCGTTGCGGACCCACGATCTGCCATTGCGCAGACGCCGGTCGTTGTGGCGGGTGATGATCGTGTCCCCGACTCCTGTCATGGACCCGGGTGATGACCAGATCACCTTCGGAGGCCGCGGTGCCATCGTGCAGAGCGACCTCGCGAGCCGAGTTCACCCACCCGTCGATGATCCGGTCCGCTCGTGTTCGCGCGTTGAGGGTCGTGACCGTCTCTTGAGTCTCGGCTACGAGGATCGACGCGAGCCCGGAGGCAAGATCGCGCTGCCACGCGGTGTAGGCGGCGTCGATCATCGTCTCGGCTTCGCCGCCGGTGATCCGGCCATGCTCGATGAGCGTGTCGATCGCCTCGGCACGGCCGTGGCGGAGCTGCAAGGAGGTCGCCTTCTCCCAGGCGTGGGTGAAGCGGTGCAGATCGTGAAGCTCCGGCGCGTCATCGCGGGCGTGGACCAGGAGACCGAACGCGCCGCCTGCGTCGACCGATTGGAGCTGACCCCAGTCTCCGACCAGCGGGGCCTTCGCGCCGGCCTTCTCGACCTTGTGCGTGATCCGGTCCAGCGACGCGGTACCGGCCAGACTTGCTTCGTCGATGATGACAAGCTGACCTGCCTCGAACGTGGTTCCGTGCATGAGATGGTTCTGCCACCACTTCGCCGTGTTCTCCGTCGCGATCTCCAGGTCATCGGCGAGGCCCTGCGCAGCGACCGCGGACGGTGTAAATCCGATCACGGACCCGGCACCGTGCTCCTTCTCCCACGCACGGCGCAACGCCGACATCGCGGTCGTCTTCCCGGCGCCAGCCGGGCCGACCAGTACGTCCACGACCCGCCCCGAAACGGCAATCGCTGCCAGGGCGGCGGCCTGATCCTCCCCGAGCACCCGGCCACGTGGGTCGGGCCTGCGGGCGACCCGCTCCACCGTCTCCAACGGCACCGTGGGCCCGGTCGTCGCGTCGGCGCGGGCCAGGAGGCGATCTTCGGCGGCCAGCAGCACCTCCGATGAGAACAGGGTCGAGTGCCGGGGACGGAACCGGGTGGTCCCGTCCGGGCGGCGGAACTCGAGCGGGGTGGTCGCCAACTCCGGCGGAGTGAGCCGCAGCGAGGCACGTTCGGCGGCATCCACGACGAGGCCGGTGATCGCCTCGCGGTCCTCAATGCTGGCGAACCGCCAGCCCATCAACTGCCTGAGGCTTCGGCGTGCAGATTCCAGCGCGTCCAGGTCGAACGCCCCTCACCGACCGTCTCCATCGTGGTCTGTCCGACCTCATGCACGACGTCGAGCGGCACGTCATCGGCACGCAGCACCCTACGGGGAGTATCGCCGCCGGTGAGGGTGCGTGCCCATACGGTCGCGTCCTTCCCGAGCACGCGGGCCGCGCGCTGCCGCCACTCGCCGGTGAGGTCGGCCAGCGACCTGACCTGCTTCTCCGGCCTCGTGGCGAGCGTCGCCTGTGCCCGAAGTTTCAGCACCGTTCGCGCGGAGGGCTGCCCGCAGTGCCTGGCGACGTACTCCGCGATGAGGCGGTCTTTCTCGGCCTCGATGTGCCGGGACCGGGTGGAGAACTCGGACACCAGCTCATCGGGCACGCCCTCGATTTCCCAGGCCGGGTTCCGATCCCGACCTCGCTCGCGCGCTTCCCACTCCACGCCGAGGACGCGAGTGAGCTGGTCGGCCAGAGCGGCGTTGTAGAGCTCGGAGACCGCGACGACCACCGCGTGCATCGGCCGGCCGGCGAGGGTCCGCCAACGCCCGTCCTGCACGGTCAGGACCTTGTTGCTGATGACGACGTGGGTGTGCAACTGCGGGTCGCCGGCGCGGCTGTCGTAGTGATCGAACGCCGCCGCCACGACACCGGCGACATCGACGTGCGCAACCGCGCCGTCCGGGCCGGTTGCACCAACGCGGGTTGCGGCAACCTCGCGTTCGAGGAACGCAACCAGCTCTGCAACCGCCGCATGATGGGCGTCTGCGATCAAGGCTTGGGTACCGGCGTCCGCAACCGCCCAGATCGTGGAGACTGACTTCGGCACGCTGAACGTGAAGTCGTAACCGGCTACCGCGCGGCGGGTGCCGCGTTCGGCTTCCTCCGCCTCGATTGCGGCCACTTCCTGCGCTCGAGTCGCCGGCCCCAACTCGGGGTCGAGAGCGTCGACGCGCTGCTTGATCCGCTGGGTGATCGACGCGAACTGCTGGTAGGCGCGGCCCAGCGGCTCGCCCGTGATCGGGTCATGGCCCATCCCGACCAAGAGCGCGAGCTGAGCTTCTGAAACCTGCGCTCCCTTGACCAGCTCGCCGTGCCCGAGCCGATCCAGCCCCGAGCCCATCCAGAAGCCCGGCGGCGTCCCCGCCTCCGCGTAGTAGCGGGTCAGCGGCGTGCTCAGGCTCCGGTCGCCGTCGCCCGCGGCGATGGACTTCAACAGGTACTTGTAGCCATCGCCCGCGCTCATCACGCGCATCGAAACCGTCACCAGGGCTGCTCCTTCCGCCGACGTTCGGAGGGCAGGTGAGCGCGAGGCCGGTCGCATCCGATGCGACTCGGGACGGCTCGCGCCTCGTCTGAAAGACGTGTGGTCCCTTACGACGTGGTCCCGTACGTCGTCGCGGAAGCTGCTCGGATTCGCAGACTTCGCCGGGGCCGGCGCCCGGACAGGGGTCGGTCAGGACGAGGCCATCACGGCGCTGAGCGAGGCCGAACAGCGCGCCCGGGTTCGGCACGATACGTTGCTGGCCTCGAAAGATGGTCGCACGCGCGAGTCCTCAGCGAGCTCGACACACTGACGGCCGCCCTCGCCCCGCTGATCGCGCGACTCACCGACGTGCTCGCGAGGTCCGCCGAATACGACACCCGCTCCGGCGCAATGGTCGGCCACGCGCACGCCGGGCAGAGCGAATGGGTAGACCGAGGTGGCATCGACGCCTGCCACCTATCTGGTTCGAGCTCCACAAGGATCTCGTCGTCCCCTTCAGCATCGACCGCCGAGCACCGACTCTTGCCGCCATCGGAGGAGTTGTTCGAGTCCGCGGCCATCGACGGCGCCTCCTCGGCGACGGTGTTGATCAAGGTCGTCCTGCCGCTGTCCAAGGCGGTGCTCGCGGTGATCGGCCTGTTCTACGCGGTCAGCTACTGGAACGCGTTCTTCAACGCGCTGCTCTACATCCACTCCGCGGAGAAGTGGCCGATGGCGCTGGTGCTGCGCACCTTCGTGGTCAACCAGACCGCGCTGGGCGGTAATCAGGTGATGCCGAGCGAGGTGCTGCCGCCGCAGTTGTCGATGCAGATGGCGATCCTTGTATTGGCCACCGTGCCGATCCTGCTGGTCTACCCGTTCCTGCAGCGGCACTTCGCCAAGGGCGTGATGATCGGCGCGGTCAAAGGCTGACCGGCCGGCGCATCCTCGGGTCGGTCGTGCGCCGCTGCAAACGTCTACGCCGTGATCACCGGTCGGCCGATCGGGCCGTATCCGGAGCAAAGCGTCTGCGTTTGCAGCGGTCTCAGGGGATGTACGTCTCCAGCAACTCCAGGCACTGGTCCAGGCACCGCTCGGCGAAGTCGTGTTCGCCGTCGGCCAGGCTATCGGTGATCTAGCTGATACCGGTCAGCAGGTCGTAGCAGAGCACCCGAGCCCGGTAGTCGGGCAATCGGCCGAGCTGCCGATCGGCGTGGTCGGCCTGCGCCCGGACGCAGGTCGACACCGGCGGCCAGAACTCCCAGAACCGGCCGGCGATGTCCTGCAGCGGATCGCCGATTTCGGCCGCCTCCCAGTCCAGGATCGCGGTGACCCGATCATCCTCGGCGAGGATGTTGTTGGTCCCTCAGTCGCCGTGCACGAGGCCGCGTTCCTCCGGGCAAGCGTCGATCAGCGACCCGACCCGGTCGACCACCGCCGAGATCGCGTGCTGCCTTCCGTCGGTCCAGTCATCCGGCCAGCCCTCGACGCCGGCAAGATCGGCGCGCAGCCGCTCGCGGTGTGAGCGGTACGGTCCGGTCAGGGTGTCCGGGTCCAGCAACCCGAAGCCGGAGGTACGGTCGATCACGCCGGCCTGCAGCCGGGTCCAGGCCTCGAAGACGAGCGGGGTGATCCGCTGCACCTGGTCGGGCGTCAGGTCCTGCACCGTCTCTCCCGGCGCCCAATCCGACAGGCAGTAGGCGTTGCCGTCCGGCAACTCCCCCATGGCCCGGACCTTGGGCACCGGCAGGACGTCACCGAACGTCGAGGCGGCCCACGCGTCCTTGCGAAACCCACCCAGCCCGAACCCGATCCGCAGGCAACGGGTGGCCCGGGCCGACTCCACCCGAAAGGCCTGTGTCTCCATCCCTGGTGTGCCCACCGGAGCGATCTCTACCTGCTCACCTCCGAACAACTCGGTGGCCAACGAGGTGATCCGTTCAGCGCTCAAGCCAGGTCTGCGGGACATGGATCCTCCCATCGCTCAGCGGTAGTGGCGCCTGCATCACCCCCAGCCGAACCGAGGAGCGGCAACGGCATTGTATGGCGACGACCCTCCGACGACCAGAGCCTGATTTCTCGGAAACGAATGCCGCGACTACCCGGCACAGAGGCTTCGCATCTTCATCGTTGCCCGCAGCCGGGGCGCTGTTCAGGACGCCACTCGCGACAGACTCGACCCGCGGCGGCGAATCACTCGAACAGGTGCGAGCACGGCGAGGAACGATCGCGCTCTCGCACCAGATCATCGACCTCGCGCGCAACGGACCGGCTGGTTCGCAGAGCAAGCACAGCGAACCGGAGATGCTGTGGTCCCTGATCGAGGACATCTTCACCGCTTGGGACGCTACGCCCACGCCATCAACCGATGGGAGCGAATTATCGGAAGGCCCGCCCCGGCCCCCGCCCTCCTGAACGACACCAAGGGGCCAAGACCGGCGCCGGAGTTCGTGGAGTGGTTGATGGGCCTTCCGCGACGGTGGGTCACCGACCCGATACACGGCCTCACGGCCAACCAGCAGCTCACTGCCCTGGGGAACGGCGTCTTGCCTCTACAGGCGGCTGTCGGCATGACTATGCAACTCGGCTTCGAGGACCCTTGAAACTCCGCCTCCTCTGCCAGCTCAACTCCCAACGTCGCCATCGGCCGACACCAGCTAGGGCGCCTAGGATGATAGAATCGACCTCATGAGTTCCAGCCGCTAAGCAGCCCTACAGGAGATGCCCTTCTGCTGTTCGCGATCTATCGCGCCGGAGGGGTTGGTTGTGGTGAGCACATCGCGTCCTGACTGAGCTTGGCGATGCTGACCGTCCGTGTCAGTGCTTTCTTTGACATTCTCGTCGCCGGACCTGTCTGAACGAGTAGTCAGAGGATCCCTTCCCCAACCTTTCGCGCGTGTCCGCTCGGACCTAGATCCGTCACCCACGCAATGCTCCAACGGCTGCGCTTGATGAGCTTCTCCCTTCGGCAGTCCTCATAGCAAACTGTGCGCTCTGGCGCCATCGGGCAACCGTTTTGTTGTCGCGATAGTCGAAAGGAACATTCATGTGCGACCTCATCATTGTTAGCGGATCACCTGGGTCGGGAAAGACAACCGTCGCACGGCTCCTTGCTCAGCGGTACCCACGCTGTGTCCACCTCCACACCGATTACTTCTGGCATTTCATCGTTCAGGGAGCGATCCCGCCGTTTATGCCCGAGTCCGATCAGCAGAACCAAACAGTGGTTGGTGTCATCGCGTCAGCAGCGTTCGGATACGCGAATGGCGGATATACGACCATCGTTGATGGCGTAGTGGGACCTTGGATGCTGCATCACTACCAGAATGCGGCCGAGCAGCACCCGAACGTTGATCTGCACTACGTTGTCTTGCGACCCGAGCGCGAGACTGCGCTGGCAAGAGCTCAGCAGCGGACGGAGCCGGGCGCGCTTCTCGATGCCGCGCCGATCCTCGATCTGTGGCAACAGTTCAATGCGCTCGGCGATCTTAGCCGCCACGCCGTAGACACTACGCACTTCGACGCTGACGAGACCGCCGAGGTCGTGTATCAGGAACTTCTACGCAACCGAATGCGCCTCCCGTCGGCACACCAAGATGGTTAGGCGCCTTCGATGCCGCCCGACGAGCCTATGAAAAGGGCGAGCGGTGTCGGCATCAGTAGATCGTGGAGCTGTTCGGTCGCTGCGCAGGGATGCCAATCGAGCGTTTGGTCCGATCATGGCGTTGACGACCAAGCATTGCGAGCCAATCGCCCCCGTAGCGCATGACTTCATGATGCTCAACTTTGTTCGGGCAGGTTCTGCCATTCTGTTCAGCGAGTTCGGCGAGCAGCTAGTCAAGCCAGGTGACGTGATTCTATTGGCGGCGAATGTGCTGTGCGGCGCTGAGCCGGAGGCTCATGTCACAGTAACCACGATCTATGCCGACACCGACTATGTGATCGACCAGGTATTCTGGCAACACGTCGAGTTCTTGCAAGACCGACTGCACGCGCAGGACTTCGCAGCGACGGTCTAGACTGAACCCGCACAGATACTCAGGCTCGGCGAGGATCAGGCGGGGAGACTGATCCCGTGGCTGGACGAGCTGGTCGAGTTGAGCGTCGAGGCCCAGCCGGTGGCAAACTTCTACCGGATGCAGGCGCTCTGGTTCTCGATCGCGCATGTCATCGCACCGTTCATCAAGACCTCGCCGATCCGCACGTCAGCGACTCAACGTGCGCGGAACTGTCCGACATCGCCTCGGCATCGCCGGTTCGCCCCATTGCGCCGCGAAGCGCGTATGGCAGCGGAGCTGCTGCGTGCGAATCCGATGCACCGCTGGTCGGTGACCGAGTTGGCCGACGAGGTGCACCTGTCCAAGTCGCAGGTCGGTCGTGTGTTCGTGGAGGCGTTTGGGAAGTCGCCTATCGCGTATCTGACGATGCTGCGCACCGAGCCGATGGCGGGCCTCTTGCGCACCACGGACACGCCTATCGCGGTGATCGCCCGCGAGGTGGGGCGGGGTGATCCTGATTTCGCCGCCCGCCAGTTCCGCCGCAGCGTCGGCGTCACACCGAGCCGCTACCGGGCGATCAGTCGCGAGCGTGCCGCCCAGGCGTCCGGGTGAAACGCGCAACCTAACCGGGTGATGAACGCGGTCTCGACCCTAGCGCGCGGTGAGGCCGGTCACGGTCATGTAGTCCGGTAGAGACTCGTCGGGTTCATCGCGGAGCCTGGCGGTCCGAAGCATCGTTCCGTCGCCCGTCTCGTCTTCCTGATCCTCCCGGCGTACCTCGCGGTCGCACGGTTGCTCCCTCTCGGAGCGGCGCTGGCGGAGGGAGGTCAGACGATGGCTGCGAACGAGGACAAGCAGGCGGTGCGGCAAGCGACGCTCGACGCGCTGGAAGAACGCATCGTGCGCTCGGTCGAGGAACTGATCTCGGGCGATGACTGGCGTCGCGCCATCGAGTTCGCGGCGAGGTTCCGCACCCGCTCGTTCAACAATACGCTGTTGATCTGGGCGCAGCACCTGGAAGCCTACGAACAGGGCCGGGCGCCAACGCCGACGCCGACGTGGGTTGCCGGGTACAACGACTGGCGGAAGATGGGACGCTGGCCGGAGAAGGACGGCGGCTATCGGATTCGCGGTCCGGTCAAGGCGAGGTTCGCATCGGGAACCCCTCGTGATCCGGCGTCGTGGCGGCGGCTGGGGAAGCGGGAGAAGCCACGTCCCGGCTAGGTCGTGCGCAGGCGGATCGTCAGCGTCGTCCCGGCCCATGTGTGGGGCGTGTCCCGGACGCACGGAGACCCGCTGCCCGAGCTGCCACGTCCGAGGCTGCTGGAAGGCGAAGCTCCCGCTGGGCTGTGGGAGGGCCTGAGCAGGCAGGCGGAGTCGCTGGGGTTCGAGGTGCTGCGGATGCCGCGCGACCGAATAGAGCGGGGCGCGAACGGCTGCACGGATTTCGAGACCCGTCAGGTGATGGTCTGCGCGGATATGGACCAGGCCGCGCAGGTCAAGACCCTCGCGCACGAGTTGGCGCATGTCCGGCTGGATGGCCCGAACCAGCAGGAGGACGCCCGCGAGCATCGAGGAATCAGCGAGGTCCGGGCCGAGTCGGTCGCGCTGATGATCGCCGCCGCGCACGGCATGGACACGAGCGACTACACGATTCCGTATGTCGCCGGATGGGCGGCCAACGTAGATGGGAAAGACCCCGTGGCGGTCGTGCGCGCTACGGGCGAGCAGGTGCGCAGCACCGCATTCGACGTTCTCGACAAGCTCGACACCGCCCAACTCGGCAACGGCAACCCGTTGTCCCTGCGTGTCGGTGGCCCGGAGCACACGTCGCCGGCTCAGGAGACGCCAGAGCAGGCGCCGCGGCGGGTCGAGCCGCTGCCGGAACGGGAGACGCCGGCGGCCCCCGCCACGGCTGCCGCCGTGTTCGGTCAGCTCGACGGGGCGCCGCTGCCAGTCGCGGCGCGTGGGCTGGCGCGGGCCGGGAAGCGGCCGATCCCGGAGCGCGGGTTCCACGAAGCCAGCGTCGACCTGGACCGGGTTGAGGGGGGGGTGGCGGTCGCGGCCGACTGCGAACATCGGCATCCCGACCGGCGCCGTCTCGGGGCTGGTCGTGATCGACGTGGATGTGCACGGGGTCAACGGGTATGTCGCCTATGCGCGGGCGGCGCGGGCCGGGCTGATCCCCGAGCCGTTGGCGGTCGTGCGCACACCCACCGGCGGCCAGCACGCATACTTCCCAGCCGACCCGAACCAGACGCAACGATCCTGGCAGGCCGGGAAGGTCGGCATCGACTGTCGCGGGGACGGCGGTTACATCATCGCCCCGCCCTCGCTGCTACGGCTCGACGGCGTGCGCACCCCGTACCGGATCGAGCAGGTCGCGGCCGGTGGTGCCCGGCCGGTAGATGCCGGCCGGCTGCGGGACTTCCTTGATCCTCGGCCCGCGCCCCGGTCGCGCCTCGGCGGCCCGGTACGGCGGGAGGACGCGGGGCGGCTGGCAACGTGGCTGGGCCGGCAGGCCACCGACCGCAACCTCAAACTCTTCTGGGCCTCCTGCCGGTTGGCCGAGGGTGGGGTGCCGCTCACGGATGCCTTGGACGCGATGGTGACGGCCGCGCAGTCGGACTTCGGGGAGAGGGAAATCGCCCGCACTGTCTACAGCGCCTACCGCAGCGTTGGCGCCGGTGCACGGCGGGACCGTCCCGCCGCATCGCCTTCGGACGAGTTCGCTCGCAGGAACGTGCGGCAGCGGGCGCCCGCCACGCGGGGGCTGTTATGAAGGGGCTACGCGGCCGCCGGTGGGCGGTCATCACCTCGGTCGCCGGGACGGTGTTCATCGCCGCCGGCGCATTCTGGCTCAGCTTCACCTCCTTGGCCGACCTGGCCCGCCGCTCCGGGATCGGGGCCGGGCAGGCGTGGGCGTGGCCGCTGATCGTCGATGGCGTGATCGTGGTCTCCACGGTCGCCGTCGTCGCCCTCGCCGGTAAGCGGGCGGCGTGGTATCCGTGGGCGTTGCTGGTCGGCGGCGCCGCGGTGTCGGTGACGGCGAACAGCTTGCACGCGGTGGTCGCGGCCGACGCCGACGTGCCCGGACCGCTCGCGGCCGCGGTCGCTGCCGTGCCGCCGGTCGTGTTGCTGGCGATCACGCATCTGACCGTCGTGCTGACCCGCGCCACCACACGCCCCGCTACCGCGCTCGAGGTGCCGCCGGCGGTCGAGCCGATCACCCCGTTGCCACAGAGCGAGACGGCATCTCTCGACCCGCCACCTGGGGCGGCAGGCGTCACCGCTGTGGACGCCGACGGCGGGCCGGATCGTCGGGCGCTCGCGGCAGAGCTGCGAGAACAGGACTGGTCGAACAAGGTCATCGCCCGGCACCTGGGCGTGCATCCCTCGACGGTGGGCCGCTGGCTGCCTCGTGCTCACCAGTCCGATGAGGCGGACCCGTCCGGGTAGCAGCCCGAGATGGAAGGAGCCCTGCCATGAACGATGAGGTCCGGATGCGGGAGCAGCGTCGCTACGAGCCCGAGCCGCCGCCCCGTGCGCGGAACGACCCGGAACCGACCGAGGCGACCGAAGCAGCGGGGACGCCGGATGCGGTCAAGGACGCCGAGTCCCGTAAGGCCACGAAGGAGAAGCTGGCGTGGGTACGGGGCCGGGGCGTGGATTGGGTGCGCCCGACTGACCTGATCGCCCAAGGCGGCGGCGCGCTGTCCCGCCGGGGTATCGACCGGACCGCCGAAATGAACCGGCATGTTCGCGCCCCGATTGAGAAGGGCGCGCGCTGGGTCGCGGAGCGAGCCGAGCGTCTGCCGCCCCTGAGCGCGTTCGACCGTCGCGGCGGCGCCGAGCAGGGACCGCGCCGCTCCGGGGTCGGGATGAGGTGGCCGGGTGGTGATGAGTCATGGACGCCCACTCCACAAAGGCGAGACCCGCAGTCGTCTGAGGGTGCACCTCGCCGCCGGGAGGTGCCCAGACCATGACCAACGACACCAGCACCATGAGCGAGAACAGCGGCCGGCCGGCTGAGGACTACCGCACCAGCGAGGGCCTGCGTGCCCTGCTGAAACGGCTCCACACCGCCGGCCAGCGCGCCTGGGAGCATGACCCGGTAGCGGCAGAGCTGATGGCGTTCGCGGCCGAGAAGTACGCGGCGCTGGCGCACAAGCACCGGCTCAATCCGTGGGAGGCCGCCAGCGCGGCGTTCAACGTGATGCGCACCGAGGCCGCCCGCACCGCCGATGACCCGTGGGCGGTCATCACGCACGCGGTACGGATCACCTGCATCGCCGAGGAACGCGGCCAAGGGCTGCTGTGCTCGACCCACCAGGCACGCCGGTCCCTCTACTCGATCTTCCACGACCCCGAACGCCTCTCCGACCGCGAGAACGTCCTGAGCGACTGCCACCGTGCGTTCCAGATCAAGGACGCCCACGACCGCGACGACACCCCGGAACAGGCACCGGCCGAGCCGGCGGCAACCACGGCGGCGTCAGCGGTCGAGGACGCGATCACGCTGCTGATGCTGCTGGACTGGCCCGAGGGCACGGCACGCTCGGCGGTGGAACACGTCTGCGTGGCGCTGACCCGCGTCGGGAACCGGCACACCGCTTACGAGACGCTGCGACGCAACAAGCACGCCAGAACCCTGATCGACCTTCGGGACGCTCCTGGGCGGTGCTGCTGCGCGATGACGACCTCGTGCTGACCCTCTCCCTGGCCGCGCCGGGCACGACGAAGGCGCGGGGTGCGGGATGAGCGCACCGGCCGGGCACATCGAGCTGGAGCGGGCGGTGGACTCCATCACTGTCGGCCAGCGACACCGCACGGACCTGGGCGACCTGGACACGCTCGCGGCGTCGATCGACCGGGATGGGCTGTTGCAGCCGCCGACGATCACCCCGGATGGGGTGCTGGTGTGCGGGGCACGCCGTATGGCGGCGATCAAGAAGCTCGGCTGGCGCCGCGTCAGCGTGTGGGTCCGTAGCGGTATCTCGGACCGGCTGGGGCATCTGCTGGCCGAGCAGGACGACAACCAGCTCCACAAGCCGCTCACCCCGATCGAGGCCGCCGCCTTGTACCGGGAGATCAAGGAACTCATGGCCGAGGACGCCGCCCGTCGCAAGGCCAAAACCCAGTTCCACGAGGGCCACGAGCCGGGACAGCATGGTCCCGCCGATTCAGCGGGACCATCGGACTCGCACCAGCTCGGGGACGCTCGGACACAGACGGCGCGGATGGTGACCGGCTCGGCGTCCTACAGCCGGCTGGAACAGATCGGCTACCTGCAAGACCTGGCCGACGACCCGAGCACCCCAGAGGCGATCCGCGCCCAGGCGCGGGACGGGCTGGCGCAGATCGAGGCCGGCGCGGCGGTCAACCCGATCTTCCAACGCCTCCGCGACACCCAAGCTGAGGCCGACAGCGCGCGGGACCGGCGGTTGCACGAGCTGGCCGACAAAGCCCTGGCGCGTCCACGCCGCCAAAACTAGCAAAGCAACGAAGCAGGCTACGCCGAAGCGTCGCCCCGCCGCCGAGGACGAGAGGCCGGCACGGTACCCGGTTCGTGCGTTCGTGCTGACCTGGGGCGACCTGGAAGCGTGGTGGACCCACTACGACGCGGACGAGCTGGCCGTCGAGCTCACCCACGAGCAGGCCGAGGCGTTCTTCGCCGCCGTCGAGGGCACCATCGAGTTCGCCGATCAGCTCCGCACCGCCCGCACCACTGTGGCCGCCGAGCCGGCGGGCCGGCCACTGCTGCGCACCCTCTGACCCAAGCCCGCCGTGGCTCTCGTCGTTCGGGGCGGCGAGCACCTGGCGGTATGAAGACGAATCCCGCCTCCTGGTCCTGTGGCCGCCTGATCGCCGTGATCTCCGCTGGCCTCGTCCTGCTGATCCTGATCGGCATCGGCGTCTACGGGCTGATCGCCAGCCCTCAACGACCCGCGCACCCGATCCCGGAGCAGACCCCACAGTCACCGCGCCGGGAGAGACCGGTCCGGGCACGCCACGGCTGACGCAGGTCACGCCGTCCAGCGATCCCGTCGAGTTCGCCCGCAACGTCGCCGAGGCCCTGTTCGCGTGGGATACCGGCTCAGGGCTGATGCCCTTGGACTACACCAGCGTGATCCTCGCGGTGGGCGACCCGTCCGGCACCGAACAGGCCGGCCTCGCCTCCGACATCGCGTCCTATCTGCCGTCGCGTGAAGCGTGGATCGAGCTGCGCAAGTACGCCACCACCCAGCACCTCACCATCGAGTCCTCGTTCGTGCCCGAGGCGTGGGACACCGCGGTCGAGCAGGCCCAGCCCGGCCAGCTCCCGGCCGGTGCGACCGCGGTCACGATCGAAGGCAGCCTGCACCGCGAGGGCGTCTGGAACGACGAAACCGTTACGA
>ERZ772973.674-NODE-674-length-14988-cov-11.9405_pt1 | contig 14988 bp, 16 predicted proteins | sample MGYA00580672_ERZ772973 | MGnify/ENA primary metagenome ERZ772973 (study PRJEB29015, sample SAMEA2737938) | human oral metagenome | biome: human oral; feature: human-associated habitat; material: dental | place: China | collected 2152 ... | reverse complement strand
AATCCGCTCTGATATATCAGGGCGGATTTGTTTTGTTGGATTATTTAGAGAGAAGGCTGGCGGTGATAGACTCAAGCGGCCGTGACGGATTCCAAATATAATAAACGCTAGCGCGCGCCGCTACCGTGCCGCGCCAGATGCGCATCGGATCGTTCCATGGCATGGTGGTGACCTCCCCGCTGTGAGCAGTAACGAGTGTGTCTTGGTGCAAGGTGGTAATGGTAATTGGGTATGTCACGGTGAATTTGTGCAAAGCTTCGACTAACTGCAGCAGCTGCATACTGAAGGTCAAAATTTTGGGATAATAAAGCGTGCGAAAGAGTTTTTGCAGTTGCGCGAAACTCAAAATTAACACGGTGTTCGGGCGTGCTGCTAGTGTGGCGGAATCGTTGTGTACTAGATCTACGGCGTCTCGGGTGATAACTGCTGGGCCTTGATAGTCGCGCAGCAGCTGGCTGTAGACAATCGCTGTTTGGCTGTTGCGCCCGGCATCGCCTATTAGCAGTAAACCATCGCTCCACGCGCTAAGCGCTCGTAGTTCACTGATAGACTCTTGAGCTAAGCTGCCGCTGGGATTGCTAGGCGCGTAAGTGACGCCAGTCATGGTGCGCGGCAAGGTGTTTTTGAGGACATCCGGCAGCAAGGCGCGGGCTTCCCCTACTCCGCTAGCGAGCGCTGTCGAGTGAGCTTCGGCGACACCAGCAAAACCTAGCTTGTTGCCGCCGATGATGCCGAGTTTTCCTGCGCGCGAGCGCTGTTCGGGCTTATTCCACTCAATATCGGGAAAGAGCGGCTGCTCGGGTGTTTGGCGCTGCCAATATGGTAAATTCATATGTTTATTGTAGCGTGTATGGTGCTACTAGCTCAAGGACCTTGCTACTGTGATATGGCTGACGTACAATCTAAACATGGATAAGCAAATTACTGAACATTACCAAATCACCATAAAGCGTTTAGAGACGGCCAAATCGCAAACTGATCTGGCAGAATTGGCGCGCTATCACCGCACGCGCGTGCAAGAATTTCAGCACGAGCGGCTGATTCACTTGTTGGTGACATTTTTCTTCGCCGGGCTATTTTTAGCGTCCCTGGCGGCATTTTTGGCAACCGCGGCGATGGGGCTGGCAATGAACTATTTGCTGGGATTGCTGGCACTAATTTTGTTTGTGCTAGAATTGGCTTACATTCGACATTATTACCAACTAGAGAACGGCGTGCAGCGGCTGTACGAGTTAACGGTAGCGATCGAAGAAAAACGTTTTGCCAAAGACTGGGCTTAATCAAGCTGGCGAGTCAGTTGCATTTGCTTGCCGGACGATTTTTTCGATAATATACCTATCTCTTGGCTCGAAATCGTATTCTTTTACAGTTGCAATGCCGTTTTTGATAGCGATATCTGGCAGTGTAACGCGCCCCTCTGGATAGCCGCGGACTTTATCTTGATCGATTCTAAATGCGCCTTGATTATTCTTTGCGGCTATTAGTTTAACGGCTTGAGCGAAAATATCGATGTGCGACGTCTCGAATTTGCTGAATAAGTTGTTGAATGTAACTTTACCTAGGATTTCGTCTGATTCTTTATCAATGCCGAACCCTAATTCTCCAATCTCGAATAAGATAGGTTCGAATATGTCGATGTTTTCCATCAAGTAGCGGTTATTGCTGAGTATTCTGCCATCGGCATAGACTTTAGTTGTATCTCCGCCGCTTCTGGTTATATTCCAAGTATAGACAAGTTTGTCGTACGAGCCGATAGACGTGTTGCTTGGCAACGATGATTTGATTTCGTTAAGATTGGCGGCATTCATCTCAACTTTGCAGTCAAGGTAATGATAATATAGAGTACGCTGTCCGTTCGCTGTTTTGTTTTTCTCTGATTTCTCTAGTACTCTAGCTGAAATTTTGGCTTTGAAATTAGACTCTTTAAGCTTATCGAATAGCGCCGGGAGTTTTTCGGGAATTTTGTAAAACACGTTAGCTTCCGAGTCGGTGTTGATTGCGCCGTCGCCCTGCTTCTGAGTTATTGCAATGAAGTTTTGTTGCGGCCATTCTCGGATCGGCGAGATAACGTCGGCGATTTTCTTTACTGCGATGACAGTTTGATCTTTAGGGTAATCCGGCTGAAGCGTTATTTTGTAAGTACCTTTTTTGTTGCCAAAAAAGTCCTCTACGATGTCTGATAATTTGAGGTCAACTTTCTCTACGCCCGGTATTTGGCGTATTTGTTCAGCGCAATCATTTAGTTGTCCGAAAGAGCTTACTGGATTTTGCGAAAATGTTTCGGATAGCCCGTAAATGACGCCAATAGATATTAGTATTACGAATAGTATTGCGAGTGGCGAAACGATCAAAGCAATCGTTAGGAGTATTTTGTTTGGTTTCTGCGAAGAATACTGCGGATATTGCGGCTGTGGTGAAGTGTATTGAGGTTGGTTTTGTGACGGATACTGCTGCAGGTATTGTTGATATTGCGGCTGCTGCGGATATTGCGTTTGTTGAAGTGGTTGCTGCGAGTTGTTTTCTGGAGGCATAAGATCACCTTACTATTTATATTATTTCAATACTCACTGGGCAGTGGTCGCTGCCCATTTGTTCGGGGTGGATCTCAGGGTTGATGACGCGCCCAGCGATTTCACGCGACGCCAGCCAATAGTCAATCCGCCAGCCGACATTGCGCGCCCGGGCGTTGGCCCAGTGCGTCCACCAGGTATACGCCCCGGTCTTGTCAGGGAAAGCTGCCCGGAAGGCGTCGACAAACCCAGCGTCTAAGTAGTTTTGAAAGCCTTCCCGCTCCTCATCGGTGAAGCCGTGCTTGCCGACATTAGGTTTTGGATTTGCCAGGTCAATTTCTTGATGCGCCACGTTCATATCGCCGCAGTATAGCACCGGCTTGACTAATTCCAATTTCTCCAGATAGGCCAGCACGGCTGGATCCCACTGCTCATGGCGTAAATTTAGCCGGCTCAAATCCCCTTTCGAATTTGGCGTGTAGCAGGTCACCACCCAGAAATCGTCGAACTCGGCGGTGATGATGCGCCCCTCGTCTGCTGGGTTGCCATACTGATCGCCGGTCAGATTGAACCGCTCGATGATAGCTGGCGGCAGCCCGTCGCGCCAGTGCAGCGGCCGGATTTTCGACAAAATCGCCGTGCCGGAATAGCCCTTTTTGGCGGCTGAATAGAAATGCTCGTGGTACTCTGGCAGATCAATTTCTACTTGGTCGCGGGCGGCCTTGGTCTCTTGCAGGCATAAAATGTCCGGATCATACGTTTGCAGGAAACAGGCAAACTCACCCTTATTGATGACGGCGCGGATGCCATTGACGTTCCAGGAGAATAGCTTCATATAGTTATTATAACGTAAAATCATCGTGGTGGGGTTACCAAAGACGATTCGCTTTTGATATATAATAAAAATAGGACTTAGATATGTCCTAGCTCTTGTCGGAAGTATCCCGGGGCGGGTTGTTGTACTATTATAAATACTTTTATTAGTGCAATTGCCTGCTCTGGGATGTGCATGCCCAGGCAGAGGAGGGACGGCCATGTTTGAGGCGGTATTTGTTGCTATTGTGATCGGGATCGGGATCGGGATCGCCATAGTAATAGTATGGTCGATAGTTGATCATGTAAGGGGCGATGACTCCCCCTTCTTTGTGGTGGAGTCGCGTCAGGTTGTCCGCCCACCTGAGGCGGACGCCCTCTACGATGGCATCTATGATTCTTTCGTAGAAAAGGACAATGAGGGCGACGACCGGCGATAGCACTGCGGCGTTAGGCGGCGAGACACCCTTGTCTTGCTGTCTAGCGCCGCCTTCTCATTCTGAAACAGTTTGTCTTATCATCTATGAAAACGTGCAGCCTGCTGGCGGGTGTGCTAAGATTTATGTATGAAGGTTCTGATAGTAAGCGAAGTATATCGGCCTGGTGTTGGAGGCGTGCAGACAGCGCTGGATACTCTGATTGCTGGTCTGAAGGAGGCTGGCGACGAGGTGACGGTGTTAACTGGCTCGCCAGACGGTTTGTTTAGCCATTTCACAGAGGTAGATGAAATAAACGGTGCGAAAGTATTGCGGTTGCCAGCGGTAAAATGGATTGCTAATCGCGACAACAACCGGGTGGCATTCTTGCCAAAAAGATTCGTGCGGCGATACTTTCGACAGAACCAGCCTGATATCATTCATCTGATGACGCCGATTTCATGGCTGCACAAAGCGGTCGTCCAGCAAGCTAGCCGGCGGCAGATTCCGATCGTCACGACTAATCACACCATGGCGCTGAATCTCGTGATGAATGCCAAAAACAAAACTATTGCCCGCTGGTTTGTCCGGATAGTCGAGGGCAAAATGTGCAAGCTAGTCAATCAAACCGCTTATATGACGGCGCCGACGCGCGCGGCATTAGCGACTACACCAGCGATTCATATACCAACGAAAGCAGTTTCTAACGGTGTCAATGCGGTATTCTATACACCAGGTAAGGCTGACGAGAAGCTCTTGCAGCGTTTTGCGATTGATGCGTTGCGGCCGGTGGTGGCCTATGTTGGGCGGCTTGACGGCGAGAAGCGGATTGACTTGCTGATTGCCGCGATGGAGCGCTTGAAAACTGATGCGCAGTTGGTGATTATTGGTAAAGGCTTAATAGAAAAGCAACTGCGAAGTCAAGCAGCTAGTCTGGGCGATCGCTGTATTTTTACCGGTTTTGTTAGCGACGAGGAAAAGCGCGCTTTATTGCGGCGAGCAGATATACTCGCGATGGCTAGTCCTGCCGAGCTGCAATGTATTGCGGCGCTAGAAGCGCTGGCTTGCAGTACGCCAGTGGTGGTGTCTGATCAGGTTGCTCTGCCCGAGCTATTGGACGGCGGCAAGAATGGAGTCAGCTTCCATTATCCAGACGTCAACGATCTAGCGCGTAAAATCGATGAACTGCTAAATGATGAGCCGCGCCGGCGCCAGATGGGCCGGGACGCTCGCCAGTGGATTATTGATAACCATACTTATGAACGCACCGTTGATCAGTACCGCGAACTGTATGCCGAAATCGTTAAAACTTACTCTTAGGCTTGTAATGTAAATTGTGGATAGAATAGATAGTTAGACGAGCTTATTTTGTTGTCTTTTTCTGTTTGCCGCCCATTTCGTATTCGTAAATGCGCTTCGTGACGCGCAGTCCGTGCGTGTAGCGGTAGAGTTCGCCGTATATTCCTTTGAGAGCTTGGCGCAGCGAGTTGTTCTGGTAGCGGCGGTCTAAGGTGCGGTAGGTTATCTTGATGATGCCAGTTTTGTATTTCGCTCGTTTTGCTTTGAGTATCAGATCATAATCCTCCATGATATAAAGGGACGTATCAAAGCCGTTTACCGCATCAAAAACTTCGCGCGTGACATACAGGCAGCCAAAGCCGATCGGCCACGGCGTATGTTGCATTAGACGCGCGTAGGCATTCATTAAGTAGGCTCCAGCTCGAATACCGAATTTGTTTGACTGCATCCGCTGAAGGAAACTGCCTACTTGAAGGTGCTTTTTGTTAATTTGTTCTTCAAATTTTTGCAAAAAATATTCCGGAAGGATTAAGTCAGCATCCGCAAAGATGAGCATGTCGCCTGTTGCCTTGCTGGCACCGCGGTTGCGAGCGTGCGCAGGGCCTACTTGGGTTGCGGCAGCGGTTTTTAACGGGAGTTTTTTGGTGTATGTCTTGGCTCGAGCTATGGTGTCGTCGGTGCAATTCGAGTCTACTACGATCACCTCGTCTGCCGGGCGCGTTTGTCGGACTAGCGAGTCCAAGAGATTCTCGACGACGCCAGATTCGTTCTTGCAAGGAATAATAATGCTAATTTTCATAAAACTAGTATAATGGTATTATGTCCGAAATTCCAACTTTGAGAGAATTATACGATGAATTAGGCTGCCGGGACCAGACAGTCGACGGAGTTTGCTGGCTTGAGTGTAATACTGGCGCCGATAAAACTGCGATTCTGCTCCACGGCGTGACTGGTGGCAAAATAGACATGATGCCGCTAGCCAAGCGGTACGTTAATTTTGGCTATGCCGTGTACGCGATAGATTTACCAGGACATGGCGGCTCGGTGCGCCCGTCCCTGGAAAGCTATGAAGATCTGGGCGATTGGTTTACTAAAGTTCTGGAGCAAATCGGTCGAACGCCAGATTTGATTGTCAGTAATTCGTTTTCGTCATCGATAATTTATCATGCGTTGCGCACTGGCAGAGTTCCGGCGGCGGCGAAAATTGTTATGGCTTGTCCGACGCCAGACACTACTCATCTTGCAAATATGTTGCAAAGGTTGTCTAATAATTTTCCTGAAAAGCCTGGTTGGTACATCTACAACAGCAAGCCTATCCAAAATATTCGCACTGTGCTTGCGTTGAAAACCCGCCGGCAGGAAGCTTGGCAGTGGCTGCGTGAGTCAGAGAGCTACAAGAAGGATTATTTGACTTTGCGTGATTCTGAAATTTTGACTACTATGCTGTACGAGCAAAATCCTTTCGTCGAAGGTGTGCCGCTTGATAGCCAGCGGCGCGTAACGGTGATTCTGGGCGGTAAAGACAATATCATTACTTCGAAAACACCTGAAATTATCCGCCAGTTATTGCCTGAAACGCAGATTATCAGCGCCCCGTCAGCTGGCCATATTTTGCAGTTCGAAGCAGTTGAATCCTATCCGGATAGCTAAAGAGCTGTGCTCTACCTACTTGTCTCTGGGGTTGGCGCGTGTGGTATAATAAGGAGAGTTATGAGAATCGCTTTCTTTATTGACGATTATTTGCCGTCGGTGCATGGCGTGGCGACGTCGACTTTGAACTATAAGCAGGCTTTGGAGTCGCTTGGGCATGAGGTTTTCGTGGTAGCGCCAAAATGCGAAGGCTACGAGGACCACGACGATCATGTCATTCGCTTGCCATCAGCCAAGAATTATGTTTTTGATAAGCGTGAAATGGCGGTTATTTACCCTGGCCTAGCCAGGAAGCTCGATGAATACCAGTTTGATATCGTGCATAGCCAAATGCAATTTTATATGGGCGTACTGGCGCACAGCGTGGCTAAGCGGCAGAATATACCGCATGTGACGACCATTCACACACTTTATGTTGAATTAGTTAATGATTATCCGTTTATGGTGACTTCCGGCTTGATTGCGGCGACAGCGGCGTTTCCGGTAGTGTTGCGAACAAGGCCGATTTTGCCGAAAGCCTCGCGCGAGCAGCTGCGCTCAATGAGCAAAAGCACTATCAAAGACATCATGTCGCGCCAGGGCTGGCGGCTGATGGCGGCGTTTGCTAATAAGTGTGATGCTTGCATTGCGCCGTCGAAACACCTCGAGCAGATGCTGATCGAAGATGGCGGCTTGACGGTGCCATGCTACGTTTTCCCGAACGGTATCGACACCAAGCGCTATAAAAAAGCGTCGGCGGCTGATTCGCCAATTGAAAAGCGTCCGGGTGAAAAGTTCATCATTTCGGTGGCGCGGCTAAGTCCCGAGAAGCGCCAGCGGACGTTGATTGAGGCTATGCCGCATATCCGCGATAAAAAAGTCAAGCTGGTCTTGGTTGGCGGCGGCCCGTATGAAGAGGAACTTAGGCAGCGCGTTGAGGAGTTGGGCGTCGGCGATCGAGTAATTTTCGCTGGTATGCGTTCGGGCGACGAGGTGGCGGCGATGCTCAAGCAGGCTGATGTATTCTCGCTGGCGTCGTATCATTTTGATAACCAGCCAATGACTTTCCTAGAGGCGGCGGCTAGCGGTTTGCCGATTGTTTACTGCGACGAACGGATGACCGAGGCTTTGACCGAACGCAACGCTGTCTTGACTGATGGTATTGAGGGCGAAGATTTCGCAAAAGCATTTAATGATTTATTCGCGCACCCAGAGAAAATCGAGGAGTTGTCGCGCGGCGCGTTGAGCGTTGCCAAGAAGTTTGATTCGACGGCGATGGCTAAAAAGATGGTTGAGCTGTATGAAAGTTTGGTTTCGTCCCATCAAGCGCTGGAAGAGGAGCAGTAGCAGTTCAGGGCGCGAGACTCGGTGTATTCGGCGCAGCTAAAATTTGCGCAAAATGCGGCTGTGTTCGCGTTCTAGATCGCGCTGTTTGATAGCTTGGCGTTTGTCGTAGCGTTTCTTGCCCTTGCCTAGAGCGATGACTAATTTGATGTAGCGTCCGTTAGTAAGCAGTTTGGTTGGAACGATAGTGAAGCCCTCTTTTTTGCGAGCAGCTAATTGGTCGATTTGGCGGCGGCTGGCTAGCAATTTGCGTACACTGGTGTCGACAGTTCGCGCATTTGGTTGGCCGCGCCCGTTTTGCCGCAAGCTAAAACTGGCGTTGTTAAGCCACAGCTCGCCGCCGCGAATAGTGACGTAAGCGCCTTTGAGCTGGACGTGGCCTTCCCTGGCTGCTCGCACTTCGAGTCCGGTTAAACTTAGGCCTGCTACGATTTCATCACCCAGTTCATAATCAAATCGCGCTCGACGGTTAACGATTGTTTGCGTAGCTAGCTTTTTTGTCTTAGCGCTAGATTTCTTAGACATATGTTAATTATAACAGGTTTAAGTAATGCTTGGCGGCTCTGGGTCGGCGTTATCGTCGGTGTCCTCTGGTTTGTGTGTTAGCTGTTGCCAGGCGATCTCTGCCATACTAGCGGCTTGACGGTCGAGATGGGCTGGGCGTCTAGAGAGGCTGATAATCCTTTCAAGCTCAGCGAGAACATTTGGTGTATTGAGAACTTCGATTGTTTCAGGGTTAAAAACGGCTAGTGTTAGTATGCATACTCCCAATTCCTTAGTACTGTTATCCCTAGGTTTATCGTCTGGCCGCCTATATACCTTGTCTAATAATTCGACGATTTTTTCGGCAATTTCTTTATAATTTTGCGGATCATCACTCTCCTTGCGCTTAAATTATTTAATAGTATCATTGACTAGTTCGCTAACCTCCTGGCGGATTTCAGACGGCATATCGGGAATTTCTATAATTTGCGCGTCTTGAATGTGGTCTGGTGAAATGTCTGGCGCTTCATCGCTTCTACTGCTGCGTATAGATGATAGCTCAACGACTTTCGCACCCATTGCACCCAGCCGCTTCGGGGGTCTTTCACGCTTAGAGAAAAGATCTATGATTTTTGCGCCTTGCTCTGGAGGTTTGTCCATACTTATATTATACAACATTTATGATTAAAATACAATAGTGCCCGGGGTTGCTCTCTGTTACAATAGAATGAATGATAGCTGATGTTCAAATTACCGAGAAGAGTTTTGGCGACAAACGGCTGATGAGCGACGTTAAATTCAGCGTCAATGACGGCGAGAAAGTCGGGCTGATTGGCCGCAATGGCGTTGGCAAATCGACGCTATTTGGCATGTTGGCGGGGGCGGATAGCGACTATAGAGGGTCGGTTGTTTTCCGGCGCGGCAGCACGATTGTAGCGACGGCGCAGGAACATCATAGCTTGGGTGATATTACAGTGTTGGAATATATCCTGCGCGGGCTGCCAGAGTATACGCGGCTGCGGCATATTTTGACGACTTATCCACCGGCGATGGGTAGCGATATGCGCAAGATCGAGGAGTACAGCCAGGCGTTGGAGCGCTTTGGACAGAAGGATTTTTACCGCGTTGAAGAACTGGTGGCTGAGGAGCTGAAAAATTTCCAGATGGAAGGTTTTGGCGAGCGCCAATTGGCGGCTTTGAGCGGCGGGCAGAAACGCTTGGTCGAAGTGGTGAAAATCATGCATGCGCAAGCGGATCTAGCATTGATTGATGAGCCGACTAATCATATGGATTATGTTGCCAAGAAGCAGTTTATTGATTGGATGAAAAGTGCCCGCCAAGCGATGTTGATCATCACCCATGACCGCGATGTGCTGGCAGAGGTTGATCGAATTGTTGAGCTGCGCGATGGCGCATCAGTGAGTTATCGCGGTAATTATGATGATTATTTGCGCCAAAATGCCTCAGCGACAGGCAATGCTATGCAGGATTATGAGCAAACCGAACGGCGGATTGCTAATTTGCGCGACAAAGTTCTGCAATTTCGCCGCCTAAAGGAGAAAGCCCGCGATCCTGGCACGATTGCGCAATTCAAGCGGCGCGAGAACCAAGCGGCGGCCGAGCTAGAGAAACTGGAGAAAATCGACAAGCCGACTTTTTGGATTGACAGAGAGAATGTGGCGCAATTGGACTATAAAGTAGCTGATCGCTATCAAAAATTCAAAGCTCGCAACATTCGTTTGAATATACGAGACGGCGCTACGCGTTCGCAGCGCAAGCTTGTCGAAGCTCGCGATTTAGCGCTAGGCTTCAACGAGCGGATTTTGTTCGAAAGTGTTAATATCGATTTGCGCGAAGGCGAAGCTATTGAACTGCGCGGCCGCAATGGTGCTGGCAAGACGACGTTGATTCGAGCGTTGATGGCAAGCGCGTCTTCTAGCGCCGCTTCCTCTGGCCGGCTTCGTAAAACGGCTCAAGTCACGCCCCAGCTAGCTCAGGCTTTGATTAAGAATACTGTTCAATCTGCTCCAATCGTTTACGCGGGCTCTCTCTATCTCGATCCGCATATTCGCGTTGGCATTTACGAGCAAGAGATAGCGGCGACTTATCTGAACTTGCCGCTGGCGCGAGCGATTGAGCAGATGTATCTCGATCGCGGTCTGAAAATTAATGATACCAAAATCCGCCAGCTGATGGGCGATTATCTTTTTGTTGAGAGCGACGGCGCGGTGCCCTTGGCTAGCTTGAGCGGCGGGCAAAAAGCTCGGTTTCAGCTTATTAGCATGCTAGCGAACGAGCCGCAATTGCTCATTCTAGACGAGCCGACCAACCACCTGGATTTGCCTTCAATTGAGGAACTGGAAGCGGCGCTCGAGCGCTACGCTGGCGCAATTTTGTATGTTAGCCACGACGATTATTTTCGGCGCAAAATCGGCGGTTCGGTTGTTCAGATTGGCAGTTAGCGGACTGCTTTTCCTGAACGCGCTCTTATTTTGGCGCGGTACGTATCAAGACTAGGACGTATTTACGTAAAATTAATTTGAATAATCGCCGCCCGTAACATTGAAGTACTCTTCAAGAGTTTTAATCTCGCGCTTTTTCATGTCTTGAGCGGTTTCGCGGCCGACGTAACGCCAGTGCCAAGCTTCGACGACATAGCCGGTGATATTTTTGGCGTTGTCAGGATAGCGCTGGATGAAGCCGTACTCGGCGGCGTGCTCGGCCAGCCACTTGTACGTCGGCGTAGTGGCGAAGCACTGCAGGACGCAATTGTCAGCCTTGAGGTCGACAGCTAAGCCAGTTTGATGCTCGCTGCAACCTGGCCGGGCGCTAGCGGAGTCGGCTTCTTTTTGGTTGCTGTGTTTGACCCAATAATTATAAGTTTCGACTTGGTCGTTGTAAGATCGGTAGCCGCTAGTCGAGGCTAACGGCATTTTTGCTTGCGTGGCGGCAGTTTTCATGGCGTTATATTGAGCAGCGGCCTCTTTGCGCAAGGATATACCCTTTTCGATAGGCGCCAAATCATTCGGCTGCCAAGTTTTTGGCTCGAAGCAGTGCTTTTTGTTAATAACAATGATCGTGCTGTTGTATTCTTTTAAGACTTTCTTGCGGAGGGCGGCTTTTTCGGCCCAAACTTTTTGCTGGGCGGCAGCGAGCTTGTCGGCGGTTTCCTGCTCTTTGGCTCTGATATCTTTAGCGGTTTTGTAATAATCTAGCCCAGTGAAGGTGGCTAGACCTAATGTCGCTGAAAAAGCTAGCGTAATCACAAGCACGCTAAACTTATGCTTATTCAAAAATTCACCCTTCATAATTTATAATTCTATTCTACCACAACTAAGCGTCAGCGGTATAGAAAATCTTTGCAAGTTGATTGGTTAAAGCCGTGATGATGGTCGAGTAGTATCAAGTATAAGGCAAACAAAACCCGCGCCACGGGTTCACCATGACACGGGTTTGAGTACGGGTTCAATGGTCGGGGTGACTGGATTTGAACCAGCGACCTCACCGTCCCGAACGGTGCGCGCTACCAAGCTGCGCCACACCCCGACACTTAGCCTATTATATCCTAGGCGCCGGAGTGTGTAAACTATTTAGTTAGTCAACAACTTCTACGCCCATGCTGCGAGCGGTACCAGCAACTACCTTGACGGCGCCATCTAAGTCAATAGCGTTGAGCTGATCCATCTTGGTCTTGGCGATTTCCTCGAGCTGGGCGCGAGTGATTTTGCCAACTTTATCGACGTGCGGCTTGCCGCTGCCCTTTTGAATACCGATAGCACTGCGGATCATGTCGTCGACTGGCTGCCCCAGGCAGTTCCAGGTGAAGGTGCGGTCTTCGTAAACTTGAATGTGTACGATGACATCCTTACCCATCATGCCTTTGGTGGCTTCGTTGAATGGATTGATAAAGTCCATCATATTCAAGCCCCACTGGCCAAGTGTTGAACCGACCGGAGGTCCAGCAGTCGCTCGGCCAGCTGGAATACGTAACTTCAAGTTACCGATAATTTTCTTTGCCATAATTTTCCTTTACTAAATATATTGAGAAGCTGATATTTAGTGCGTAACTGCTATAGTATAGCGTGTTTTACGAGATTACGCAAGCTAAAGCTCGGCGAGTTGTACGGTTTTGCAGGACGTCAACTCTCTTGCTGTGATAAGAATTTTGCTTGGCGGCCTAGACTTTTTTGACCTGCAAAGCATCAAGCTCAACTGGCGTGTCGCGGCCGAACATGCTGACCATGACTTTAAGAGTGCCTTTGGCAGCGTCAATCTCGCTAACGGCGCCGTCGAAACCTTTGAAGGGCCCGTCGATGATATTAACTACTTCTCCTTCTGTGAAGTCGATTTGGTGTTTTGGATCCTCGATGTTCATACGCTTTTTAATTTTGGTAATTTCTGCTTCGGAAACTGGAGTTGGCGATGTGCCGCTGCCGACAAAGCCGGTAACGCCTGGCGTGTTGCGGACGATATACCAGGTTTCGTCGGTTAATTTCATCTCGACCAAGACATAACCCTGAAAGATGATGGCATTGATGATTTTGCGCTTGCCATTTTTGATTTGAACTTGCTTTTCTTTCGGCACAATGGCATCAAAAATTTTATCAGCCATGTCGATAGTTTGAGCGCGCTGGCGGATGCTTTCAGCGACTTTTTCCTCGTAGCCGCTGTAAGTATGGATGGCATACCATTGCCGCGAGCTGTCATAACGATTTGATTTTGCCATAAGATCCTTTCTACTTTGTTCCCATGATTAGTTTGAATAGCCAAGCGAAGCCGTAATCTAGCAAGATAATGACCAGAAACAGTGCTGCGGTAAAAACGATCAGCGCGCCGACCATACCCCAGGTCGAACGGCGGTCTGGCCAGCGGACTTGTTTGATTTCCTGCCAGGCGCCGCGGAAATAGCCAGTGATAGTGCTGAGCGGATTGCGGCGGCTTTTTGAGTTCTTCGGCTTGCTGGCGGCAGTTTTAGTTTTGACGCTAGTCTTAGCAGTTTTGGTGCTAGATTTTTCGGTTTGCGCGCGGCCAGCTAATTCTTTGGCGGTCGCCAGGATGCTCGGCTTCTTTGGCTTTGCAGCTTTGTCGCCGGCAGTAATGCGAGTGATGCGGTTTTGTGATTTTTGCTTTGACTTACCTTTTGCGGATTTTGCCACGATAGTGTTTCCTCCCAAATTAAATAGCCTGGTATGTCCCAGACTGTCAAGCTAATTATACGACTGCCGAGCGAAAATAGCAAGCGATTTTGCGTCTTTTCTAAAGCGTTAAGATTTATTCTTTTTCACGGCAGGCAGCGAAAAGCTAAATGTCGATCCGTGATTGAGGCGGCTTTTGAGTTTGATCTCGGTTTTGAGCTTGAGGGCTAGTTTGGCGACAACGTAAAGTCCTAGGCCGGTGCCGCTAGTTTCGCGGGTGCGATAATCTTCGCTGCGCCAGAATTTTTGGTATAAGTGTGCTTGGTCGCTGCGACTGATGCCGATGCCAGTGTCTTTGACGGCAAAATTGATGGTGTCGTTTTCGCCTGGCTTGACGATGATGGTGACGCCGCCCTTTTCGGTGTAGCGGATGGCGTTGGTGATGAAGTTTTGCAGGATTTCTTTGAGGTAGAGGCGGCTTTGGCTAACTTGGCCGATTTGCGGCGCGATATCAATGTCAAAGGTTAGTGATTTATCGGCGGCTTGCGGTGCGTATTCGGCGTACAGTTCGTCGATTAGCGATTGGACGTCAATATTCTCTGGCTCGTCGGCGACACCGCGTTCAGCACGGCTCAAGGTTGAAAGATCGTTGACCATTCGCGCCAAAAATATAATTTGCTCGTGAGCAGTGCTGATGCCATTGATTAATCTTTCTTTTGGAATGTCGGGACGCTTGATCATCAGCGAGACATTGCTCAGCGATCCTTCGGCGATAGTTATCGGAGTGCGCAGCTCGTGGCTGACAACCGAAATAAACTCGTCGCGCTCGTCGTCGAGAGATTTTTGCTTGGTGATATCGCGCAAGATGATTACATAGCCATCGTCGCTGACGCTGTTGGTGCTGCGAATTGGCGAGTATGTTGCGCCGAGGCGAATGCTTTCGTTGGATATTCTGGCAGTTAGATCGTCGCGGTATTGCGTAGTTTTGGCGGAATGCAGCTTGTCAGCGAACTTGAATGGCTGTTTATTCTTATCAATGATCGAAATAAAATCGTCAATACATTTGCCAGCGAGATCGGTATTAGTATCAAATAGGTTTAGAGCCGAGGCGTTGTATAGCGAAATGATGCCGTTTCTATCGGTGCTAATAATAGCGTCAGAGAGGTTGTTGACGATAGTAACTATGCGATCGCGCTGCAGACGCTCGGCGGTTTGGCTGCGCAAGAGTTCGGCTTGATCAATCGCCTGGGCTGAAATGACCATCTTGACCATGTAGCTGATGATGAGCGTACCCAAAAAGTGGATGACGATAGACACAACTTGTTTGTCGTCGCTAGCATGAATAATAACACTGCCCGA
>ERZ772973.673-NODE-673-length-14992-cov-2.88833_pt1 | contig 14992 bp, 14 predicted proteins | sample MGYA00580672_ERZ772973 | MGnify/ENA primary metagenome ERZ772973 (study PRJEB29015, sample SAMEA2737938) | human oral metagenome | biome: human oral; feature: human-associated habitat; material: dental | place: China | collected 2152 ... | reverse complement strand
GCGGATACTCCAATACGGCAGAAGGCAAAGTGATCGTTGCCGCCTTCATGGACTCGTACAATAATATCGTCAAGGCGGTGCGCAACTATAAAGCACAGCATGTCGAGGGGGGGCTAGGTACGGGTGGTCAGCTTGGTGTCCAAGGTGACGATGATGCAACGCCTGCGGTGCAGAAAAGGAGAACGTCGCGCAGGAAACGCTGATTTATATTTGGGGTACCCATGCAGCACATTAGGTGCGATATGCAGGGATAGAGAAGCAAGCAACATTAGCGCGTAAACCTGACAAGGTTTACGCGCTTTATCGTTTCTGTTCCATCAAAAATCTCGTAATCGATGTAATAAAACATCGCGATCGCCCATGAATCTTACTCGTCGGCGATACGATTCAATTTTACTTTACCGGATCACCACGCCATCAGCACAGTGCTATTTTCGGTTCATGCTTTGCAAAGCACTGAGCAGTTTTTCCGGCAATAGATTCACAGCTTGCATGCTTGACGCAAATTAGGGTGTTTTAGATAGATATTTCATGGGAAAATGTATCCGGCCCTAGGGCACGGCATTATGGCGCATACACTAATTTAAAAAACTTCAGAGAGAAGCCAAGATGCTGCCAAAAAATGGCAAAACGGCTTTAAACGGAAAATCATTGCGATTGTTGTTATGAGCGGTCATCTTTACATCGTCGCCGCCCCATCAGGTGCGGGCAAAACGACACTGGTCAGCATGTTATTGGCCAGCGACCCACGTATCTGTCTATCGATTTCAAAAACTACGCGCTCGCCCAGACATGGCGAACAGAATGGGCGCGACTACCATTTTATTGACGTGGCCACCTTCCTTGCTGAAGTCGAAAATGGCGAATTCCTGGAATGGGCGCTAGTCCACGGCAATTATTACGGCACATCCCGACGGTTGATCGAAGCGCGTATGGCGGCGGGCTACGACGTTCTCCTGGAAATCGACTGGCAAGGCGCGCAACAGGTGCGCAAAGTTTTCCCCGAAGCAATCGGTATTTTTATACTGCCCCCTTCGCTAGTTGCTCTGGAAGAACGCCTGGCGCATCGCGGAACGGACTCAGCCGAAACGGTGACGCGCCGACTGGCCGCCGCGCGTGAAGAAATGCGGCATGTAAGCGAGTTTGGCTATGTTATTATCAACGATGATTTGCAACAGGCATATCACAGCCTAAAATCGATCATCATCGCTTCGCGTTTGCGCTACAAGAACCAGAAAAAGTGCCACGCCGCACTATTTTCTGCATTGCTTGGATGATGATACTGATACGAGATTTAAGAATTATTGTTATAGGATTTTCATATGGCACGAGTCACCGTAGAAGATTGCATCCATGCAATCCCAAACCGCTTCCAAATGACGCTGGCTGCGACTTACCGCGCTCGTCAGATTACCTCCGGCGCAACTCCCATGATTGAGGCCGATCGGGACAAGCCGACCGTCATTGCCTTGCGCGAACTCTCCCAAGGTTTATATGGACTGGAAATGCTCAACCGCAGCAAAACCTGAATCTCGGAGCACGAGATTAACCGGGAGCGGTCATGTCTGAGGATGCCAGAGGGCACGCCTCTATCAAGGCCTCTGCACCGCCCATCCAGATAGGTGCGTCGGAATATCGTCCTACAGATCCGGCTGTGCGCAGTTTTATAGCGTCTCTGTCCTATCTCGAACCGAACGAAGTTTCCCAGGTCATCGAAGCCTATCGCTTCAGCGAAAAAGCGCACGCGGGGCAAAAACGGATTTCCGGCGAACCGTATATCACGCACCCCCTGGCTGTCGCCAAAACCCTGGTGGAATGGCATATGGATCTCCAGGCCATCGTTGCAGGATTGTTGCACGATGTCATGGAAGATACCGCTGTCACCAAAAATGAAATCGCGGCGCGATTTGGCAAGCCAGTCGCCGAACTAGTCGACGGGCTGTCCAAACTCGAAAAAATTGAATCGCAAACCTATCAGCAGGCACAAGCAGAAAATTTCCGCAAAATGCTGATGGCGATGATGCGCGACCTGCGTGTCGTGCTCATCAAACTTGCCGATCGTTTGCACAACATGCAAACCATGGCTTTTTTGCGTCCGGACAAGCGGCGGCGCATTGCCAAGGAAACATTGGAAATCTACGCGCCCATCGCGATACGGATCGGCCTGAACCATGTCGGACGGCAACTCCAGGATTTATCGTTCCAGCACATTTATCCTCGCCGCTTCCAGGTACTGACCAAGGCGCTCAAGGCCGTGCGCGGTAACCGGCGCGAACTACTGGCAAAAATCCTCAATGGCATTCGCAATAAACTGCGTGAGGCAAAAATCGAGGCGGGCGTTTTTGGCCGGGAAAAAAGTTTGTACTCGATCTACCACAAAATGGTCGAGAAGCACCTGAGTTTTTCGCAAGTTCTTGATATTTATGGATTCCGAATTATCGTCAACGATACGCCAACCTGCTATCTGGCGTTAGGCGCGCTGCATGGTCTCTACAAACCCATTCCTGGAAAATTTAAGGATTACATTGCCATTCCCAAAGAAAACGGCTACCAGTCCTTACACACAACACTGATCGGCCCTTACGGTACGCCGATCGAAATACAGATCCGCACGCAAAGCATGCATCATGTCGCCGAGGACGGCATTGCTTCGCACTGGCTCTACAAAGATAGCGAGGAAAGCGGTGCGGAGTTGCAAATCAAAACGCACAAGTGGCTGCAATCTCTGTTTGAACTGCAAACCTCATCGGGCGACTCTTCCGAATTCCTGGAACACGTCAAGGAAGACCTCTTCCCGGATGAAGTGTACGTTTTCACGCCGAAAGGGAAAATTCTGTCCTTGCCGCGCCAGGCTACGGTCATCGATTTTGCCTATGCCGTGCATACCGATATCGGGCATCGTTGTGTAGCCGCTATGGTTGGCCACGAGTTGATCCCGCTGTCGGCCGAGCTTTCCAACGGCGACCAGGTCGAAATCATTACGGCACCAAATGCCACTCCTAATCCGGCCTGGCTCGGCTATGTCAAAACCAGCCGCGCGCGGAGCAAAATCCGGCAATTTCTCAGAACTCAGCAACAGGAAAGCGCCAGCCTGCTGGGTAAAAACCTGCTGGGTCAGGCTTTACGCGCGCGCGGCATTTCTCAGGACAAGATCCCGACGGCCGCCTGGGACGATCTGGTCAATAAGGCAGGGAAAAAATCGAAAAATGATGTTTATGCCGACATCGGGCAAGGCAATACGCCCGCCGCCGTCTATGCACAACGCCTGGCCAACCACGAACAGGTATATGCGGACGGGGAAAGAACGCCGGCGTCATTGGCCATTCGCGGCAATGAAGGCGCGGCCATTCAACTGGCGCCATGTTGCTGCCCGATTCCTGGCGACCCGATCATCGGCCTGCCGCACAAGCACAGCGGACTGATCGTTCATAGCCACACGTGCCCGGAAATCCGCGGAGTACAAGGCAACGAAGCCAACGACTGGATTCAGATGAGCTGGGCGCCTGAACCGGGAATCCTGTTCGACACACGCATCAAGGTCACGATCCGCCACCTTAACGGCATGCTGGGACGTATCGCCACCGCCATCTCACAAGCGGGCGCCAGCATCGAGCAGGTCAATATGGACAACCAATATCACGGCCTGACTTCGGATCTGCATTTTCTTATTCAGGTAGCAAACCGCCAGCATCTGGCTCGACTCATACGCCAATTGCGCCGCATCCCCGAAGTTATCCGCATTGCCCGCGAACAACAGGAGTAAAGAGACGGCATGAAAGTTCTGGTTCTCGGCGCGGGAGTCGTTGGCGTCAGCAGCGCCTGGTACCTCGCCCGTGCAGGACACCGCGTCACGGTAATCGACCGGCAAGCGGGAGCGGGGCTGGAAACGAGCTTTGCCAATGGCGGCCAGATTTCGGTTTCCCACGCCGAACCCTGGGCCAACCCACATACCTTGCGGCGCGCGCTGGGCTGGCTGGGGCATGAAGATGCGCCGTTGCTTTTCCGCCTTCGCCCCGATCGAAGGCTGTTTGACTGGAGCTGGCGTTTTCTGCGCGAATGCACGTCTGCCCGGGTGCGCGCCAATGTGCGCGACATCCTTGCGTTGGCGATCTACAGCCGTCAAAAGCTCGGCGAACTGCGCCGTGAAACGGGCATTGAATACGAACAGCGCGAGTGCGGCATTCTGCACGTCTATACCGACGCCCGTGAATACGCGGCAGCGATCGAAGCCGCCAACGTCATGCGCGCGTTCGGTTGTGACCGGCGTCCGGTTGATGTCGACGAATGCGTTGCCATCGAACCGGCACTGCATGCGGCGCGACCCATGCTAGTCGGCGGCGACTATACAAAAGAAGATGAATCTGGCAATACCCTGCTGTTTACCCAGCGCCTGGCACAGCGATGCGTCGACGCAGACGTCGAATTCCTTTTCGATGCGCGGATCAGCGCACTGCAAACCGGGCGCGACGGCAATCTGCGCAATATCGTCCTGCAGACGGCGGACGGCAATGCAGAAGCGCTTGCTGCGCAGGCTTACGTCGTTGCCTGCGGCAGCTACTCGCCGCCATTGCTCGCGCCGCTGGGCATCCGTATCCCCGTCTATCCGGCCAAAGGCTATTCGGCAACCGTCCCTTTGTCGGCGGACAGCGTTGCGCCCCAGGTTGCCATGACCGACGACGGCCATAAAATCGTTTTTGCGCGCCTGGGCCAGCGTTTGCGCATTGCCGGCACGGCCGAATTCAATGGCTACAATATCGAACTCAACAAAGCGCGCTGCCAGGCGCTGATACGGCGCACGCAAGCCCTGTTTCCCCAACTCAACCCGGCAGGAGAGCCGGAATTCTGGTGCGGTCTGCGCCCGGCAACACCCTCTAGCGTACCGTTAATCGGGCGCACGAAAATCTCCAACCTGTTCCTCAACACAGGGCATGGAACACTCGGCTGGACGATGGCCTGCGGGTCGGGACAAGTACTCGCGGACATCATTAACGGCAAAGAGCCGGCCATCCCTTTACGCACGATCTAGCTGACTCCTGTTCGCACAAACCGATGTGGTTCGACACGCATTGCCATTTGGACGCCCCTGAATTTGACGCCGACCGTTCCGACGTCGTCGCAGCGGCGAGGGCAAACGGCGTAAGCCGTTTATTGATTCCCGCCGTCAGTCGGGATAATTTTCTTGCCGTGCGGGCATGTTGCCGCCGTTTTCCCGGATGCTCGCCCGCCTACGGCATTCATCCCTTATACGTTCATCAGGCGCACGAAGCGGATCTACCGGCGTTGCGCGACTGGCTGCGTACAGAATCTCAGGGTGATTGCCCGGCAAGAGCCATCGGGGAAATCGGACTGGATTTTTTTGTGCCAGACTACGATGCCGAACGGCAAACCTATTTTTTTGCCAGACAACTGAATATCGCCGAGGAATTCGGCCTGCCCGTTATCCTGCATGTGCGCCGCTCGATCGACACCGTACTCGGATATATCCGGCGCTCAGGCATCCGGCGCGGCATCGCTCACGCTTTTAATGGCAGCCGGCAGCAAGCCGAGCAGTTCATCGCCCTTGGCTTCAAGCTCGGTTTCGGCGGCGCCATGACTTATCCGGGTTCAACTCGCATCCGCGCATTGGCCGCCAGCCTGCCGCTTGAAGCGATCGTACTGGAAACCGACGCGCCCGATATTCCGCCCGTCTGGCTGAGGGACGCCCACTCATCCGACACGCCGGCCAAGCCGCGCAACTCGCCCGAACAGATACCGCGTATTGCCGGCGTATTAGCTGAACTGCGTCACGAACCCGCCGCCCATATCGCCGCCGTGACCCGCGCGAATGCGAACGCCGTTTTTGGCTTTACCGCGTAATTTTGGAAAGCGGGCGTTTTTTCGCAAAAACCATCGCAAGATGGTTGTCGGGAAAATGAGAAAGCGCCATAATTCATGCGGTTTTCCGAATGCTACCGAGTCTCCCCAAGACCGTCCCGACAACGGGGTAGCCGCAAGTTCCGACACAATCCCCTTTTCACACGAAAGGATCATGCGTGAATACCTATAAAGCAGACGTGGTTGTTGTTGGCGGAGGAGGTGCGGGATTACGTGCGGCAATCGCCGTCGCCCAGGCCGATCCCGCGCTGAAAATCGCACTGGTATCCAAAGTCTATCCGATGCGCAGCCATACCGTATCCGCCGAAGGCGGGGCGGCAGGCATCAAGAAGGAAGAAGATAACCTGGACCACCACTTCCACGACACTGTCGGCGGCGGCGACTGGCTGTGCGAGCAGGATGTTGTCGAATATTTCGTCGAGCAAGCACCCATTGAGCTGACACAGCTGGAGCACTGGGGATGCCCATGGAGCCGTACGCCGGAAGGAAAAGTCAACGTCCGCCCCTTCGGGGGCATGAAGATCGAGCGGACGTGGTTTGCCGCCGATAAATCCGGCTTCCACATCCTGCATACCCTGTTCCAGACATCGATCCAGTTTCCCTCAATCAAACGTTTCGACGAATATTTTTGTATTGATATTCTGGAAGACGAGGGGCGCTGCCAGGGGATCGTCGCCATTGAAATGGCAACCGGCGAATTCACCCTTATCCAGGGCAAATCGGTCATTATCGCCACCGGCGGCGCAGGACGCATCTTCCGCGAAAGCACGCTGGGCGGCATCGTGACCGGAGATGTGCAGGGTGCGGTTTTCCGCCACGGCGTACCCTTGCGCGATATGGAATTTGTGCAGTATCACCCGACCTGCATGCCAATCACCGGCCTGCTGTTCACGGAAGCCTGCCGCGGCGAAGGTGGTTATCTGGTCAACAAGGATGGTTACCGCTATTTGCAGGATTACGGTCTGGGTCCCATGCAGGACAAACCAAAGAATAAATACATGGAACTTGGCCCGCGCGACCGACTCAGCCAGTCCTTCTATTTCGAGATGCAAAAGGGGCGCGTTTTCGATGATCCGGTACTCGGCAAACACGTACATCTTGACCTGCGCCATCTCGGCAAGGCGCGCCTGCATGAGCGTTTGCCGCTGATCTGCGAAATGGCCGCAACCTTCTTGGGCATCGACCCGGCCATCCAGCCGATTCCGGTACGCCCGGCAGTACATTACACGATGGGCGGCATTGCCACCGACAACAAATGCCAGACAAAACTGCGCGGCCTGTACGCTATCGGGGAATGCTCGAACGTCGGCCTGCACGGCGCCAACCGGCTCGGCTCCAACTCGCTGACGGAGCTCGTCGTCTTCGGCAAACTGGCAGGTGTAGAGGCTGCGGAAACCGCCAAATCATTTGAATTCGGGAATACTGATACGCTGCTCAAGCAGGCCGAAGCCGCCCGTAACCGCGTGCTTGCGTTCAAGACACAAACCGCTTACGGCGCTAAAGAGCGCGTTGCCAACATCCGTAAGGAAATGGCGCAAGCAATGGAAGAAGGCTGCGGCATTTACCGCGAACAGGCCACCATGCAGAAAACCTGCGACAAGCTGGCCGAACTGCGTGAGCGTTTCCGGAACATTGAACTAGACGATAAGACCAGCGTTTGGAATACCGACTGGCTGACAGCGATCGAGCTCGACTACCAGCTCGATGTGGCGCAATCCATCGTTTATTCAGCCATCAACCGCAAAGAGTCGCGCGGCGCCCACCAGCGATTGGATGGTTATGGACAGCGCGATGACGTTAACTTCCTCAAACATTCCGACGCATACTATGTGCCCGGCGCCGCACCGCGTCTTGAATACACCGACGTGAAGATTACCAAATCACCTCCCGCTGCGCGCGTCTACGGCGCGGCAGGCGAAAAAGCCGATGCGGAAAGGAAGGCTGCCCATGTCTGAACAGAAATTTATTGAAATCGAGGTGCTCCGCTACCTGCCGGAAAGCGACGAAGCGCCGCATTCCGAAGTCTACAAGGTGCCTTTCACCAACGATATGTCGGTATTGCAAGGCATCCAGTACATCAAGGACAACTTCGATGGCACGCTGACTTTCCGCTGGTCATGCCGCATGGCAATCTGCGGCAGTTGCGGCATGATGATCAACGGCATTCCCAAACTGTCCTGCGAGACTTTCATCCGCGACTATTACCAGGAAGGCCAAACCAACCGGATTACCGTCGAGGCACTCTCGCATTTCCCGATTGACAAGGATCTGGTCGTCGATTTTTCAGGGTTTATCGACAAGCTGGAAAGCGTCCATCCTTACATCATCCCCAAAGAACCCAGAACGCTTGAGGAGGGGGAATATATCCAGACACCGGCGCAGGTGCAGGAATATATGCAATTCACTTCGTGCATTAACTGTACGCTGTGTTATGCCGCCTGCCCGCAGTACGGCCTCAACCCCGACTTTATCGGCCCTGGCGCGATTGCGCTGCTGCACCGCTACAACATGGATTCACGCGATGGCGGTAGCAAGCAGCGTATGGAGTTGCTTGCATCCGAGGAAGGCGTTTATGTATGTAGCGCCGTCGCCTACTGCTCAGAGGTGTGCCCCAAACATGTCGATCCGGGCAATGCCGTGAATCTCAACAAGATCGAAGCCGCAAAGGACTACTTCCTGCGCTTTCTGTCGCCGAAAGGGGGTGCCCAGTGAGCAAACGCAAACCGTATGTCCGCCCGATGGACGGGTGGTGGAAGAAGAATCCCTTCTACGTCGAATATGTCATCCATGAAAGCACAGCGCTGTTCGTCATTGCCTACGCTATCGTCCTGCTGGTTGGGCTGGTACGCCTGAGTCAAGGCGAAACCTATTGGAATGATTGGCTGGCCGCGCTGAAAAGCCCGGTATCGATCATTTTTCACCTAATCTTGCTGGTTGCGATTGCTTACCATGCCTATACATGGTTCAAGATCATGCCGATCACCATGCCGCCCGTTCGGATCGGCGGTAAAAAGCTCGCGCCCGGCACCATTATCGCAGGCGGGCTGACGGCCGCGGTTGTCGCCGCTCTCGGACTAATCGCCCTGGTTGGGAGGATTGCTGCATGAAAAAAATTCGTAAGCGTTCCAACGCCCCCATTTTCTGGGGACTCTTTGGTGCCGGCGGCATGCTCTCGGCACTATTCGGCCCGGCGCTGGTTTTCATTACCGGTATTGCTGTTCCATTGGGCATCCTGTTACCGCAGGATACGATGAGCTACCCAAAGGTCCTGGCTTTCGTCCAGAACTTTTTTGGCAAGGGCTTCATCTTCGCCGTCATTTCCCTGTTCATGTGGTTTGCCGTACATCGCACCTACCACTCGCTCCACGAGTTTGGCATCCATGCCGGCATGGGCGCCAAGCTGCTTTGCTACGGATCGGCGTTCATCGCAACCATCATTTCGGGTGTGATATTGCTGAAAATTGGTTTCTGAAACAGAAATGATTCCTTCCAATTTCTATCAGCAAAAACAAAAAAGCCAATAACATCAATAGCGCACCTGCCCGCCCCGCGTAGACCCGCACGGGGCGGGTATTTTTATAGTCGAAGCAATCAACTATTTCTACAGGGCGCGCAAGCGATGATCGGCTTGCATGCGGAATAGCGCAGTGTGTCTTGGCGGTAAGTGCGCTGCATACGCTTTCCTACGATGACGCCGCCTCAATTCGCTCGATTTCTTCGGCGAGTGTTAGCCAGTGCTCTTCCTGGGCATCGAGCGCTTCGTTCAGTGCCTTGAGTTCATTGCCAAGTACGGTAATTTCATCGACCGGCAGGTTTTCTTCAGCAAAACGGGCTTCAATTGCCTGTTTGCGCGTTTGCAGGGTATGTAACTGACTGTCGAGTTTTTCCTGCGCGCGCTTGAGCGACCGCAGCTGCGCCGCGGTCTGGCGAGCCGCCGCATATTCCCGTTTTCGCACCGCTGACGTTTGCTCTGCCTGCCCGTTTTGCATACGCGCCCGTTTTTCCGCCTCACGCTGCCGGCGCGCGTCATCAAGGAGAAACTGCTGGTAATCGTCGAGATCGCCATCGAACGGGGCAACGCGCCCATGCGCCACAAGCCAGAACTCATCACATACCGCACGCAATAGCGCACGGTCGTGGCTGACCAGAATCATCGCCCCTTCGAATTCGTTCAGTGCGACGGACAGCGCCTCGCGCGTGGCCAGGTCGAGATGGTTGGTCGGCTCGTCAAGCAGCAGCAGATTCGGCCGCTGCCAGGCAATAAGCGCCAGCACCAAACGCGCTTTCTCACCGCCGCTCATCGTACCGACCGGCTGATACGCCATATCGCCAGTAAAACTGAACGTACCCAGATAATTGCGCAACGCTTGTTCACGCCCCGATTCCCCATCAGGCAATACGGTGTGAGCAAGCCGTGTCAGATGTTCGATCGGCGAATCCTGTGGCCGCAGCACATCCAACTCCTGCTGGGCGAAGTAGCCAATCGACAGCCCCTTGCCTTCGACCCGCCCACCCGACAGCAGCGGCAAGGCGCCGACCAGTGTTTTGACCAAAGTGGATTTACCTTGCCCGTTGGCGCCGAGGATACCGATGCGCTGACCGGCGGCGATCGTGCAGCTCACCTGGCGCACGATAAGGCTCGGCGGTGTGTCTGCCGAAGCGCCTGCTGGTGGTAGATAGCCGCAGTCGACATCGCGCAGCACCAACATCGGATTGGGCAGTCCGGTCGGAGTATTGAATGCAAAGGAAAATTCAGCCTCGGCCAATACCGGCGCGAGGCGCTCCATACGTTCGAGCGCCTTGACCCGGCTTTGTGCCTGGCGCGCCTTGCTCGCCTTGGCCTTGAAGCGGTCGATAAATTTCGTCAGGCGGGCAATCTGTGCTTGCTGTTTCTCATAGGCCGCTTGCTGCAACAGCATCTGCTGTGCGCGCAAGGCCTCGAAATCGCTGTAGTTGCCGCCATAGCGCGTCAGCTTTCCGCGCTCGATATGCAAGGTGACGCGCGTCACGGCATCAAGGAACTCGCGGTCGTGGCTAATGACGAGCAGCGTGCCTTCGTAGCGCTTGAGCCAGCTTTCCAGCCAAACCAGCGCATCGAGATCGAGGTGGTTGGTCGGCTCATCGAGTAGCAGCAGGTCGGATGGACACATCAGCGCCCGCGCCAATTGCAGGCGCATACGCCAGCCGCCGGAAAAACTATTGACCGGCCGGTTCAGCTCGTCCATGCGAAAGCCCAACCCCAGAATCAACGCCTGCGCCCGGGCATGCGCATCGTGTGCGCCTGCGTCGGTCAGCGCCGTATAGGCATGCGCCATGCGTTCGCCATTACCGGAAGCCTCCGCAGCGTGCGCCTCGGCCTGCGCCGCCATCAGGAACGCATCCCCGGCAATGACGAAATCCGTCGCACTCTGCGCTGTTTCCGGCATCTCCTGGGCAACTTGCGCCAGACGCCAGACAGACGGCACCAGGCATTCACCGGCGTCTTCGTGCAGCGTACCAGCAAGCAAAGCGAACAAGGAGGACTTGCCCGCACCATTGCGGCCGACCAGGCCAATCTTCTCGCCGGGGTTAATGACGGCAGAAGCCTCATCAAGCACCCGCCTGGCGCCACGCCGTAACGTAAGATTCTTGAGAACGATCATGGAAGCGGCGCACAGCCTGCACCGATACGCGGCAAAAATACAGACAAGGCGTCCGAAAATTCAGGGCAAGGCGGGAAACACAACGGCAATCCCAGCCTCAAATGCGCGCAAATGCTTTATCGATTTCGGCACGCAGCGCATCATAGTTTTCAGTGACCGGATATTGCGGAAATTCGCGCACAACATTTTCCGGCGGATGAAACAGGATGCCCGCATGCGCCACACCGAGCATTGCCGTGTCGTTATAGGAATCGCCTGCGGCGACGACGGTGAAATTCATCTCACGCAGGCGCACCACCGCTTCCCGTTTTTGTTGCGGCATACGCAGACGATAGCCGGTCAGCATGCCGTCGGCGCCCGCTTCCAGGCTGTGACAGAAGAGCGTCGGCCACGCTAGCTGGCGCATCAGCGGATGCGCGAATTCATAAAAAGTGTCGGAAAGAATGATGACCTGATAGTCCTCGCGCAACTTATCGAGAAACACCCGCGCTCCCGGCATCGGCCCCATGCTGGCAATAACATTCTGGATATCGGGCAAACCCAGCCGGTGCTGGCGCAGCAGATCGAGGCGGTATTTCATGAGCTTGTCGTAGTTCGGCTCATCGCGCGTCGTCCGCCGCAATTCAGGGATGCCGGTACGTTCGGCAAACTCAATCCAGATTTCTGGGACCAGCACGCCTTCCAGGTCGAGACAAACGATTCTCACAACACACTCCGAATCAAAAAGAAATGAACGAAACGAACGACAAGGCGCCATTCTAACAAACGCGCCGCCGCGCAACAGGCCTTCTGACGCCATTTACGGCCATTCCATGAGACAATTCGCCCTGTGCCATAAAGGGGAGATACTTTATGAGGTTTGAGCAGCATCGATCTCAACGAAATGCATCTGGTCATTTATCCGCCCTGCCGCCGGCACTGCTGGGCATACTGGTGCTACTGGTTACGGCCTGCTCACCAGCGGTTAAGCAAAAAGAAGCCGCGACCATTCCGCAAACGACCGAACAGGCCAACGCCCAGCGCGAACGCGCCGCGGCGATGCAGCAGGCGGCAGAAGAACGCCTGGAGGCCGAGCAGGCGGAGTGCTACAAAAAGTTCTTTGTCAGCGACTGTTTGCGGGACGCCAAGACGCGTTATACCGAAACCATTCTCCAGGCGCGCGACATCGACATTCCGGCGCGCGATTTCCTGCGCAACGTCCAGCGCATGGAAATCGAGCGCAGGGAGGCCGAGCGAAATACCAATAATCAGGCGCGCGAAGCAGAACAACAAAGACAAGCGGCAGAATACCGCCGCAAGGAACAGGAACGCGCAGCCGAACGCGAACGGCGGCAGGCTGATAAGGCCGCCCAGGCAGCCGCCTATCGCCAAAAAGCCGCCGAAGAAGGGCGTAGCCGGCAGGAGCGGCAGGCACGTCACGCCAGACGCGATGCCGAGCGCCAGGCTGAGCGCAAACGGCGGCAGGCCGAACGCGAAACACGCGTACAATGAATGGGCAGTTGACCGCGCTTCGGGCCAGGCCGGACACGGCGCCGAATGCGTTCCTGCGCTTTGCCATTCCTGTCACTCCCGCCATTTCCACCATTCCCCACGCTTCTCCATTCCGCCTAGACCGGGCATCCGGACGCCAGTCAGCCGACGTGCATCAGTGAACGAAAAGCCGCCGCCATGTCCCGCACTTTCGTCAAACGCTTGCCCAACGATACCGAAGGTTTTGGACTCGGCCAGTTTTTCACGCCGCCTACCATCGTCGACTGTATGCTGAAACTGGTACGCAATCACGGGCGCGTACTGGAACCTGCCTGCGGCAATGGCGCTTTTCTCGCGCATATCCCCGGCGCCGTCGGCATCGAGATCGATCCCGATTTCGCGCCACCGGGGACACGGGTCATGGATTTTTTTGAACTCCCGGAAGAAGAACGCTTCGCCACGATCATCGGCAATCCGCCATACGTCCGTTACCAGGACATCCCGCAGTCCACGCGCTACCTGACACGCAACAGCGTACTCGACGGCCGCGCCAATCTTTACCTCTTTTTCATCGAAAAATGCCTGCACCATCTGGCACCGCGTGGCGAGCTGATCTTCATCACGCCACGCGACCTGCTCAAAGCCACCTCGGCCATCCCGCTTAACCGCCTGCTTTATAAAGCCGGCACAATCACCGACTTCATCGATCTGGGCGATCTGCACCTGTTCGATGAAGTCACGCCAAACTGCGCCATCTGGCGCTTTGAACTCGGCAATTACGACCGGCGCACGCGCTACAGCGCGCTTGGCGCCGGACAGCCGGCCACTTGCCTTGCACAATTGCAGCGGGAAATACGGCGTTTTGCCGAAAACAACGGCCAACTGCTTTTTACCCGAAACGATTATCCCCTGTCGCTGCGCGACATCGCCTTCGTCAAAGTGGGCGCCGTCTCGGGGGCCGATGCGCTCTACGCCAGCGAAACGCACGGCAACCGCGACTTCGTCTGTTCATCCACCGTTGCCGACGGCAAAACGCGCCGGACGCACCGCCGCCCGCCCTGCTGCCGCACAAGGCGCGCCTGCTGGCGCGGCGTATCCGAAAATTCGATGAAAGCAACTGGTGGCACTGGGGGCGCGGCTATTATCAATCCGCCCTGCCGCGGGTTTACGTCAATAACAAGACGCGCCGGCAGCAGCCCTTTTTCGTGCATGATTGCCCGCATTATGATGGGGCGGTATTGGCAATTTTCCCGCATCGGCCGGAAACCGACGTCCGGCAGCTGGCGTCAGCGCTTAACGCTGTCGATTGGGCGGATCTGGGCTTCGTCTGCGACGGTCGCTTTCTCTTTACGCAACGCAGCCTGGAACAGGCGCCGTTGCCTGCGTCTTTCCGCACCTTTCTGCCAAATGACAGCGAAACATCGGGACCGGAAAAATCGAAGTCATGAAAGACATTCAAGCGCAAGCGCATTTTCCGATTTCGTCCGCCCCTCCCGTGGATTAGAAAAGAGACAGGAGAAATCATGGTACCCCACCTCACCACCGCATTGAACGGCCCGCTGCTTGAACTCGAAAAACGTTTTCTTGACGCTGCGCCTGACATCGAGCGCTGGTTGCGCAGCCAGTGGCAGGAACATACGCCGCCTTTTTACGGCTCTGTCGATCTGCGCAATGCCGGCTTCAAGCTGGCGCCCATCGACATGAACCTCTTTCCCGGCGGCTTCAACAATCTGTCGGCCGATTTCATGCCGCTGTGCGTGCAGGCGGCGATGAGCGCCATTGAAAAAATCTGCCCAAACGCCAAAAGTCAGTTGCTGATTCCCGAAAACCACACGCGCAACCAGTTCTATCTACAAAACGTGGCGCAGCTCGTCAACATTTTCCGCATGACTGGCCTGAACATCCGCATCGGTACGCTGATTCCGGACATCCAGGCGCCAACGCCGGTCGAGCTGCCCAACGGTCAGTCGCTATTGCTGGAGCCGCTGGTGCGTAGCGGCAACCGC
>ERZ772973.672-NODE-672-length-15038-cov-10.2178_pt1 | contig 15038 bp, 15 predicted proteins | sample MGYA00580672_ERZ772973 | MGnify/ENA primary metagenome ERZ772973 (study PRJEB29015, sample SAMEA2737938) | human oral metagenome | biome: human oral; feature: human-associated habitat; material: dental | place: China | collected 2152 ... | reverse complement strand
TGCTGAGGAGTGACCACTTCACCCAATGCGTTTGCCACGAAGGGGTTGGAGAGCAGGCTGCCGTATTCTTCGTGGAAGGCCTGCAGCTCCTCCGGAGTCAGATTCGGATCCTTGATCCTCTCTGCGATCCGCGGCGCCAGCTCCTGTGCCTGTTCCCATTCTGCTTGGCCATCGACCACGGGTATGTCATTGAACAATGTCGCGCCGATCCGGTTGCGTGACCCCTGCAGCGACGGATCAACAATCGTGTTGAGGGTGTTCTGGATCGCCGTCGCGGCCGTCTGGGCGTCATCATCCAGCCCATCCATCGCCGCCTTGTACTCGGCAACAATCCCATCAATCGTCTTGATGAGTGCATTCTCCAAACCGGTCATCTCGATCTCCTGCTCCACAGGAGTGAGCACTTCTCCCGCCCTGATCCGGGCTTCGAGATCATCCAGCCCCCTGTTACGAACCCGGTACGCCTCGTTGTAGCGTTCCCAGAAGTCGGGCACCGTCGTGGTGATCATCTTTCTCACCGCCGCACCCCACGTGCGCAACGTCTCCGACGCCGGCATCAAACACTGCCCCAACCCCCTGGCACGTTCCCCCAACCGCTTGATCGACTCCGTATAGGCATCCGCATCCTCACCGATCCAACCCGGAACCCCATCAGACCGGTCCCGAGCCACCTGAGTACCCATCACCCCCTTGACAACAGCATCCCAACCCGAAGCAACCTCCTCCACACAAACCGACACATCCTCAGGAAGCGGCATCACATCCTCAGCACCCATCCCTCAACCCCCCATCCTCTTCACCAGTTCCCGATACCCGCCCCCCCATCCTCTTCACCAGTTCCCGATACCCGCTGGTGTTCTGAAACTCCGTCGCGTCATAGTTCGCGATCGCCGCCTCCTGCCCTGACCCCAGCACCGCACACGCATCCGAATACTCCTGCAACACCATGCTCACATTCTGACCGAACACACTCGCAGCCCTCCGCAACGCTGCAACCCCCGCATTGTCCCCGGCTGGAAGCTCCTTCGCCACCCCCGCCGCTGGCAGAGTCGTGATGAACTGACCGATCTTCCCGAACATGTCAGAATCCGCCCAGTCCTTCTTCGCGCTGACCCCAACAGCCGCCCGATTGAACTCGATCCTGCTCACCGTCGCCCGTCCTTCCCGCCACCATTGGCCCACCCCGACCCTAACCGAAAGCCAACCACCCTGCCAGAGAAACCAGAAAATTTTCCGGGAGCTTATCCGGGGGGAGTGGTTGGTAGGGGTCCCCGGTGGGCCGGGGCGTCACCGACGAGTGGTTTCGACACGGGCTGCTCCTTCGTCGCAGCCCGGCTCAACCAGCTTCGGGGAGGATGTTTCAGGCACGGCCCCGCTCAAGCAGCTTCGGGGAAGGCGGCTCCTGCGCTGGCCGGCCCAGCCAGTCGCCTGGATTCCTCGATGTGGCCGCCCGCCCCCTCTACCGGGAAAGCGCGTGATCCGCGGTCAGCCGATGAGGGCCAGCAACGGACCCTGCAGGAAGTAGATGATGAAGAGCGCGGCGACCACGTACATGAGCGGGTACACCCGTTTCGCGTGACCGCGGATCACCTTGATGAAAACGTGGGCGAGGAAACCGATCCCGATGCCGACGGTGATGGAGTAGGAGAAGGGCATCAGGATGATGGTCAGAAATGCGGGAATGCCCACCTCGGGATCGCTCCAGTCGACGTCCACCACCTGCTCGATCATCAGGAAACCGACGAACACCAGCACCGGCGAAGCGGCCTCGGAGGGCACCATGTTGATGATCGGCGACAGGAAAACGGCCACCAGGAAGGCCAGGCCGGTGACGACGGAGGCCAGGCCCGTGCGGGCGCCCTCACCGACGCCCGCCGTCGACTCGACGTAGCAGGTGTTCGACGACACCGACCCGAGGCCGCCGGCCACCGCACCCAGCGAATCGACGAACAGGATCTCGGTGACGCGGTCGGGCATGCCGTGCTCATCCAGCAGCCTGCCCTCGGAACCGACGGCGACGACGGTACCCATGGTGTCGAAGAAGTCGGCGAGCAGCAGCGAGAAGACCAGCACCATCAGACCCAGGAAGGTCGGGAAACTGAAATGACCGTCGACGTAGAAGGCCCCGATCATGTCCACCCGGAACAACAACCCGAGGTCGGGCAGGGAGAAGTTCGTCAGGGAGGGCACGTTCAGCGCCCAACCGCCGGGATTCTCCGCCCCGACATGGGCACCGACATGACCAACGGCCTCGACGATGATCGCCATCACAGTCGCGGAAACGATGGAGATCAGCATCGCGCCCTTGACCTTCAGCACGTGCAGGGCGATCAACAGTCCCAGCCCGATCACGAACACGAGAATGGGCCAGCCGGTCAGCGACCCGGAGATACCGAGTTCCACGGGTGGGGCACCCGCGGGTTTGCGCACCACTCCCGCGTTGATGAGCCCGACGAAGGCGATGAACAGGCCGATGCCGACGGAGATCGCGGTTCGCAGGGTCTTCGGCACGGCCTTGAACACGGCCGTGCGGAACCCGGTGAGCACGAGGATCGCGATCAGGATCCCCTCCCAGACCACCAGTCCCATGGCCTGCGGCCAGGTCATCTGCGGCGCGAGGGTGTAGGCGACGAGGGCGTTCAGTCCGAGCCCCGTCGCGAGCCCCATCGGAAAACGACCGACCATTCCCATGAGGATGGTCATGATGCCAGCGATGAAGGCGGTGGCGGCAGCAACCATCCCGATCGAGGCGCCGACGGCGGCGGCGTCCACCTGGGTCATGGCCTCGTCGAGGAATTTCGGTGCACCGGAGATCAGGTTGCCGTTGACATCGGTGGCGGTGCCGATGATCAGCGGGTTCAGCGCGATGATGTAGGCCATCGCGAAGAAAGTCACCAGACCGCCGCGGACCTCCTGGCCGATACTGGATCCCCGCTTGGAGATGTGGAAGTGGCGTTCAAGCCAAGAAGCATTCGAGGAAACGTCCGGGCTCTCGGGGAGCTTGGCGGTTTTCGGGGATTTCATGACCACGTATCGGGATCATAGACCCGGGACCACGGGTGAGGGCAACACCCGCGCGGGGTTGAATCAGTCGAATAGCTGTTCGTCGATCCCGATGGTGTCGAACACCGGGGCGGGCAGCTCCCGGGCCCGTTCGGCGGCCACCACGTCGGAGTGTCCTCCGCAGCCGTGTTCGAGGCTGACTACGCGCGCATCCGAGGGCGAGTACTCGTTCGCGCAGGCCCCGAACAGGGTGCCGAGCGATCCGCGCAGCGGCACGAAGTAGCCACATGACGAACAGGTGGCGGGGGCGTGCCTGCTGGATTCGTCGCCGTTACCCGGGGCACCCGAGAGCCAGCGCTCCGCGGCGGCGTCACGCCCGGCTGCCGAGAGCACCCGTTCCCGGCCGAGCCCCAGTTCGGCCACGGTGGAACGCAGCTGCGCCCATTCCGCCGGGTCGGCGTCGGCGGGCAGGTCAGTCGCGGCGAAACCGGGTTCGAGACGCGGGTCGTTGTCGGGGGTCGCCATGAGCATCCCCGGGCCGATGTCCCCGGGTTGGATGCGCCGTTCCCACGGCACCCAGGCCGGGGCCAGCAGCGCATCGGTGTGGGGAAGCAGCACCACTTCGTTGACGGTGGCGGTCCGCGCCCGGGATGCACGCACCAGCGTCACCGCCCAGTACCAGTCCGGGTAGCCTGCCAGCAGGCAGGCGAAGGAGTGGGTCACCACCCGCTCCCCTTCGGCCACCACCCCTACGTGCTCGCCAACAGCACCTTTCCCCCCGGATTCGACAGCCGCGGCGCGCGCCAAGTCGATCGCGGAGGCGGCAACCGAATCAAGTTTCAGCCTCGCCACTCTCACAGCTCCAGTTCATCGGCCACGCGCCGCAGCACCGCTGCGATCTTCGCGCCGTGTTTGTCGTCCGGGTAGCGGCCGTGCCGGTACCCATTGCCCAGGGCGTCGAGCATCTTGATCAGGTCCTCAATGATCACGGCCATGTCCTGGGCCTTCTTCCGCGACGCCTTGGAAAGCGACGGTGGGGTTTCCACCAGACGCACGGACAGGGCCTGTTCGCCGCGGCGACCCTCAATCACCCCGAACTCCACTTTCTGTCCGGGTTTCAGCGATGTAACCCCCTTGGGTAGCACCCCGGCCCGGACGAAAACGTCACCGCCCCCGTCCTTCGTGATGAACCCGAATCCCTTGTCGGCATCGAAGAAGCGAACTCGTCCGGTGGGCATGGCAGGCTCTCCCTCGTGGTCGTGGCTGGCAGGCAAGTCTATCTCGCCCCGGAGCCGGGGAAAACCCGGGAGAACCTGCGCTCATCGCCCCTGGTCAGATCAGAATGTCGACGACGTGACGGAAGTAGTCGGCGTGGTTCAGCCCAGTGGCGGCGGCCTCGTCGACAACCACGAGGACACTCGGGTGAAACTGGAGGATCGAGGCCGGACACACCGCCGCCACGGGACCCTCGATCATGGCGGTCACCGCCCGGGCCTTGTGCCGCCCCGTGACCACCATGACGACGTGCCTGGCCTCCAAGATGGTCCCCAGCCCCTGGGTCACGCAGTGCGTGGGGACCCGTTCACCCTCGCCGAAGAACCGGGCGTTGTCGGCGCGGGTCTGCTCGGTCAGGGTCTTGACGCGGGTGCGGGAGGCGAACGAAGAGGTGGGCTCGTTGAAACCGATATGACCGTTGCTGCCGATGCCCAGCACCTGCACGTCCACGCCTCCCGCAGCCGCGATGGCCCGGTCGTACTCGAGGGCGGCGGCAGCCAGGTCGGAGGCGGAACCATTCGGTACACGCACCCGAGTGGGGTCCATGCGCAGCGGCTCGACCACCGTGCGCAGGATGGTCTGCCGGTAACTGAGCGGGTTCTCCGGGTCGATACCCACGTACTCGTCCAAGGCGAAACCGATGCCGCACGAGAAGTCGATCTCCCCCTCCTCCACCCTGCGGGCCAGTTCGTTGTAGAGGGCCAGCGGGGAGCTGCCCGTGGCGAGCCCCAGCACGGGGGTCGTGAGTCCCTCGACCCACCGGAGAACTCGATTCGCAGCGACCTGACCGACCTGCTGCTCGTCGGAACAGATGACTACCTCCATCGCAGGCTCCTTTACCACGCAACCAAAAATGTTCATATTGAACTCAAAATGAACATTACGCCGGGGAAAACTGCACGGCATGCTCAGCAGGTCCTTCTACTTCAATCAATCAACCCCGATGCGCGGCTCCCGCGGGAAGCAACCCGGAGGGACGTGTCCCGGCTTCCCGCTACTCTGGTGCCCATGGCTTCCTGGACTGACGGGGCCGCTTACGCCCCAATCGAGCGGCCGGACGGTTTCGCGGTCCCCGATGTGGCACCGCTGCCCGCCGCAGAGCCCGCCCCGCAACTGACCCCGGGAGCCGTGGCACCCCCGTCCGGTTTCGCGCCGATGCCCCAGGCGGTGGCGCTGGAGGATCTCGGGAAGGAGGAGAAGCTCCGCCGCGACCCCGCGGCGCCCTTCGACGTGTCCTCCGCGCTGATGATGGCCTATGCCGCGGGTTACGGTTCCCGAGATCCGCGGCAGCCCTTCAATGTCGCGACGGTCGGCGGGCCGCAACCGTCGTTGCTCGTTCCGCCCAACCCGACCTCCCGTCTGAATCTGCCGCAAAACCCCTATCAGCCGATGCAGATGGCCCCGTATCCGCAGTACGGAACCAATCCCGTCCCCATGACCCAGGCCCAGCGGGGCATCATGTGCGTCGCCGGCGTCGCCTCCATTCTGGGGGTGTTCCTGCCCTTGGCCCTGCCGATACTGCTGCTGGTAGGGGGCGGGTTGCTGTTCCGGACCAACAAGTCAGGTCGCCAAATCGGGATCGCGTCCCTGATCATCGGGGCCATGTTGACCCTGGCCCTGATCGCGCGGGCACAGTACGTGCTGGACGGGCTGGGCAGGTGGATCGGTCTTGCGCTCGGGATCGCCTGCCTGGCCACGGCCTTCAGCCCAGCGCAGCGCTGACCCGCTCCCACTCGGCGGGGCTCAGCGGCACCGTCGACTCCTCCCGGTCCGCCAGCGCCAAGGGATGAGCGGGATCGGCCATGGCGATTTCGGCCACCCACGGCGGCCAGACCTCTGCCGGCAGGGAGTCGAGCCGCCACCAGCGAAAACCTTTCACGCGTTTCTTCTCGGAGTCTGTCCAACCCATGCTGCTCGGCTCGAAACGTCGCACCCGTGCGAGGAAGAAAAGATCGTCCTGCACCCGGATGCGATCGGAGTAGCCGTGACAGGCCCTGCCCCGGGCAACCGGACCGACCAGGTCGAGGGGGGTCAGCTGCAGCCCGGTTTCCTCCCCCGCTTCCCGGCAGGCCGCCTCCGCAGGGTTCTCCCCGGCGTCGATGCCGCCGCCCGGCGTCACCCACCATGAGGACCCGGGGATGCCGGGGTCGGAGTCGTTCAGCAGCAGCACTTCCTCGCCCGCCAACAGCAGCACCCGGGCGCCGCGCCGCAGTTTGAGGGGACGGGGGTTCATCGCGACCTCCTGACGGCGGCGGTCTGTTCGTCGATCAGCTCCCGCCAGGTGCGCACCAGGTCGGGGTCGACGTAGGCCTTGTAGCTGCCTCCGGGACGGGCGGGGCTGCCAATGTGGAAGGCCCGCACCCCGGCGCGGATCAGCCACGGGACGTGTTCGGGTCGCAGCCCTCCCCCGGCCATGATCACCCGCGCGATCCCCGGGTTGGAGCGGGCCCGCTCCAGGAGTTCATCGAGTCCGTGCTCGACCCCGCGGGCCGAACCTGCGGTGAGCACCTGGTCGAGACGCGGCAGGGTTGCCAGGTCCTCCCATGCGTCGTCGAAGTCCAGACAGTTGTCGACGGCCCGGTGGAAGGTCCAGGCGAAGTCGCCGTCGGCGACGAGCGCGTTGCACACCTCGAGGTCGATGCCCGCGTGGCCGTTCAGGAACCCCAGCACCACCCCGTCGGCGCCCTCGTCCAGGTAGGAGGCGATCAATCCCCGGAGCCGGACAAGTTCGCCCCCGTCGGTGCGGAACCCAGCCCGCAACCGCACCATGGGCCGGATCTGGATGGAGGTCGCGCGGCGCACCTTCGCAACCATCGCGGGTTCCGGGGAGAGCCCGTCCTCGTCCATGGTGCCGAGCAGCTCAACGCGATCGGCCCCGCCCTCCTCGGCGCGCTGCGCATCGGCCGCATGCAGCGCGATCACCTCAAGCAGACCCATACCCCTAGTCTGCCGAGTCCCCCCGCATCCGGTCCACGCGGGGTAAACCACGTACTCCCCGCCCAGCCGGCTCGTAAAACCACACGGTCACGCCCCAAACTGGCGGCTCCTGACCGGACCCGGGATCCACTCGATCAAGGAAGGTGGAGTGCTATACGTTTCGTGGACAGTGACGAAACGCGTAGCACTCCACATCTAGGATGTGGGCGGGAACACCGGGACATGACGAGGGTGGGGCCTCCCGGAGGAGACCCCACCCTCGTGGGTTTCGAGCAGGCGATCAGAAACCGCCCATGCCACCCATCTCGTCCATGCCCGGGGCACCGGCAGCAGCGGGAGCCTTCTCGGGCTTGTCCGCGATGACGGCCTCGGTGGTCAGGAACAGGGCCGCGATGGATGCGGCGTTCTGCAGCGCCGAGCGAGTGACCTTGGCCGGATCGATGATCCCGGCGGCCACCATGTCGACGTACTCGCCGGTCGCGGCGTCGAGGCCGTGGCCCTTCGGCAGACCGGCGACCTTCTCCGCGATGACACCGCCCTCGAGGCCGGCGTTCATGGCGATCTGACGCAGCGGGGCCTGCGCGGCGGCGAACACGATGTTCGCGCCGACCATCTCGTCGTCGTCCAGGCCCTCCACCTTGGCGGCCTTGGAGGCCTGCAGCAGTGCGACACCGCCGCCGGGCACGATGCCCTCCTCAACCGCGGCCTTGGCGTTGCGGACGGCGTCCTCGATGCGGTGCTTGCGCTCCTTCAACTCCACCTCGGTGGCGGCGCCGACCTTGATGACGGCCACGCCGCCGGCCAGCTTCGCGAGGCGCTCCTGCAGCTTCTCGCGGTCGTAGTCGGAGTCGGAGTTCTCGATCTCGCGGCGGATCTGGGCGACGCGGCCCTCGATCTGAGCCTGCGCGCCATTGCCGTCGACGATGGTGCACTCGTCCTTGGTGGCGATGACCTGGCGGGCCCTGCCCAGCAGGTCGAGGGTGACGGTCTCGAGCGACAGGCCGACCTCCTCGGCGATCACCTGGCCGCCAGTCAGGATGGCGATGTCGCCCAGCATGGCCTTGCGGCGGTCGCCGAAGCCCGGGGCCTTGACGGCGATGGACTTGAAGGTGCCGCGCAGCTTGTTGACGATCAGGCCGGCCAGGGCCTCGCCCTCGACGTCCTCGGCCACCACCAGCAGCGACTTCCCGGACTGCATGACCTTCTCCAGCACGGGAAGGAGGTCCTTCAGGGAGGAGATCTTGGAGTTGACGATCAGGACGTAGGGATCGTCGAGGGTGGCCTCCATCCGCTCCGCGTCGGTGACGAAGTACGGGGAGATGTAGCCCTTGTCGAAGCGCATGCCCTCGGTCAGTTCGAGTTCCAGCCCGAAGGTGTTGGACTCCTCGACGGTGATCACGCCCTCCTTGCCGACCTTGTCCATGGCCTCGGCGATGATCTCGCCGACGCTGGGATCGGCGGCGGAGATCGACGCGGTGGCGGCGATCTGCTCCTTGGTCTCGACGTCGATGGCCAGCCCGGACAGCTCCTCGGCGATGGCGGCGACGGCGGCCTCTATGCCCTTCTTCAGGGCCATCGGGTTGGCGCCGGCGGTGACGTTGCGCAGACCCTCGCGGACCATTGCCTGGGCCACTACGGTGGCGGTGGTGGTACCGTCGCCGGCGACGTCATCGGTCTTCTTGGCGACTTCCTTGACCAGCTCTGCGCCGATCTTCTCGTAGGGATCGTCCAGCTCGATCTCCTTGGCAATGGAGACGCCGTCATTGGTGATGGTGGGGGCGCCCCACTTCTTCTCGAGCACGACGTTGCGGCCCTTGGGGCCGAGGGTGACCTTGACCGCGTCTGCGAGGGTGTTCATGCCCCGCTCGAGGCCGCGGCGAGCCTCTTCGTTGAATTCGATGAGCTTTGCCATGGTGTTTCGGGAATCCTCCCGTCCAGCCGGGGCGGGGCCCCGGAATCCTGTTGTCTTGTTCGGCAGGAACAGTGCCCGCGACGGACGGCCCTTGGCCTCACCAACCCTACCAGTAGCACTCGGAGGTCCCGAGTGCCAACTACAGTTTTAGCACTCCACCAAGGAGAGTGCAAAGAACAGACGTAAATTTCTTGGACATGACCGGTCCGGAGCGGACCCCGTTACCGACGCCCCAGGCGCCCGGCGACGGCCGCCCGCCTCGGGCCCGAGCCGGGCAGGCATCGGACAGCCACCACCCCGGGGACGCTGCGCTAGGCTTCTCAGGACGCTGTTGGGAAAGGACCGGGATCCAGAAGGATGAAGACATCAGCGAGAATCCGTCCCGCCGTGAAATCCGACTGTCCCGCGATCCTGGAGGTCATGTTCTCCACCCCGATGAGCCGTGAGTCGAGTTGGTGGCTCAACACCGTGGAATCCCTCGAGGCCAAGCTGGCCTCCGGTGGGGGTTTCGTCGCCGAGGCCGACGGCCGGATTGTCGGCTGCGTCATGCATGTCGTCTCGGACACGGACCTTGTGCTGCGCGGCCTGGCGGTGCGGCCGGAGTTCGAGAACCGGGGCATCGGCACCGCCCTGGTGGAGGCGGTCGAGACCAAGGCACGGGCCCGGGACCTTCCCCGGGTGCTGCTGGCCGTCAGCGCCTCCAATCTCGAGGTCTGCGACTATTACCTGCGTCTGGGGTACGTCGTCAGCGAAGAACCCTACGCGCACGCCGCTCCGGGACGCCCGGCACCGGTGGTGTTCACCAAGGAACTGTGACCTGGCACCTGCCGGAGGTGGTCAGGGCAGCACCACCAGCGTGATCAGGTCACCGGTGACGGTTCTCATCTCAGCCCCGGAGCCTTCGGGCGGAGCGGGCGGCCTGGCGCTGTGCGCGCTGGCGACGCAGCCGCTTGACCAGCAGCGGTTTGTAGCCGAGGGCCGCCGGGTCGTCTATGAGCGTGTTGAGCCGCTGGTAGTAGCGGGTGGTGGAGCAGCCGAAACGCTCCATGATGGCCTGCTCCTTCGGAACCTCCAGGGTGAACCAGCGTTCCTCGAAGTCGAGCATTGCGGCGTCGCGGTCGGCGAGCGGGTTCTCCAGGGCGGCCTCGGTCATGACCCCATGCTACGCGACGATTTCCGGCGTGAATCACATTCATGTCATTCGGGACGGTTCGGCCGGGTGGCTGACACCCGGGTTTCCTCGAAACACCTGCGTCCCGGTTGATTCTGCAAGAGACTTGGAGTAACCCGCTGATCCGGGTTCACTGGTATGGACATGTTCATCTGGAGGAAACGATGCTGGAACTGATCGGGGTGCGCCAGAGCTACCCCTGGGGCACCAAGGACGCCATCCCCACCCTTCTCGGCCGGCCCGCGGACGACCAGCCCTGGGCGGAGCAGTGGTTCGGCGCCCATCCGCTCGGTGACTCCCCCACCCCGGACGGTTCAACCCTGTCGGAGTATTTGGCACAGGATCCCAACCGGCTCGGCAGGGCCTCCGTGATGACTTTCGGACGCCGGTTGCCGTTCCTGGTGAAGGTCCTGTCGGCAGCATCCCCCCTTAGCCTCCAGGCCCATCCCACCCGGCAGCAGGCCCGCGATGGCCACGCCCGCGAATCGCTGATGGGGATTCCCCTGGGCGCCCCCGAACGTTCCTTCAAGGACGACTGGCCCAAGCCCGAGACCATCGTCGCCCTGACCCCGTTCGAGGCCCTCGTGGGTTTCCGCGACCCGCTGCTCACGGCTCAGCTGTTCGAGGCCCTGGAGGTCGGAGACGCCCTGGCCTCCGTGATCGGTCCCCTGCGTGACCGCACCGGCTCCCCTGCCCTCCAGGAGGTCTTCCTGGACGTGCTCAGCCTCGACGACCGCCGCCACCTCGTCGACGAGGTGCTGGGCGCCGCCGTGAACCATCTCGACGCCCCCGGTGAGCTCGGTGTCTTCGCCCGCACGGCCGTGGAAATCGACGAGTACTTCCCCTCCGACCCCGGTATCCTCGCGGCTTTGCTGCTGAACCGTTTCTCCCTCGAGCCCGGCCAGGCCCTGGCCCTGCCCCCCGGCGTGATGCACAGCTACCTGCGCGGCACATGCATTGAGGTGATGGCGAACTCCGACAACGTGCTGCGAGGCGGCCTGACCGGCAAACACATCGACGTCGACGCTCTCCTGCACGTTGTCGACTTCAGCCCGGGCCCGGGCGATGTGCTGCTCCCGAGCGGATCGGACGGCACCTACATCTACCCGACGAGTTTCGAGGAGTTCGAACTGTGGCTGCTGCAACCCACCGACGGGGACACCCTCCAGATCCCACGCGGGGATTCGGGCAGGATCTGCCTGGTCGCCTCTGGATCGTTCGAGCTGACCGGTGACGGCGATCCGGTGGTGCTGAAACCCGGGCACGCCGCTTTCGTGGCTGCCGAGGAGGCGGTCGTGGCGCGGGGTGAGGGGCAGCTGTTCGTGGCCGCGACGGGCGTCTGAACCCGTCCCACCACCTCGACTTGGCCACTTCGTTTCATCCGGGCACAATTGTGCCCACCTGCCTCCGTAGCTCAGCGGCCAGAGCGCTCGCCTTGTAAGCGAGTGGTCGAGGGTTCGACTCCCTCCGGGGGCTCTGACTGGACGTTGCAGGGTTTCGCTGGGCAATACTGAACCATGACTTCTGAGGATGCCGTTCCCAAACGCCCCGGCTGGCTGGTCCTGTTCACGTGGGGCGCGTTCCTGTGCACGGTGCCCTCCGCACTGTGGCGGGTCGCGATGATCATGGGATGGCTCCCGGACACCTCGGAACTCCGCGCCCGCGAACTGGGTTCGAACGCCATCGACGGGTACCTCTACGTCTACGCCCTGAGCATCGTCCAGGTCAGCTTCGGCTTCCTCACCGTGGGTCTGGTGCGCCCCTGGGGCGAGCGCATCCGCGGCTGGACGATCCCGCGCATCATCCCCACCCTGCTCGGGATTCTCGGAGGTTTGGCGGTCACCTGGATTTTCAACATCGCCATGGTCTCGGCCATCGCCTTCGGACGCCGGCCGGACGGGGGCACCATGAGCGGTTGGCCCCTGGTCATCATGGTGTGGTGCTATCTTCCCCTGCTGCTCTGGGGACCGCTCGCCGTACTGTCGGCGTGCGGCTACTGGTGGGTGCGCAGACCGCCCAGGACCACCGCTTCCCGGGCCGCACGGGCGGAACCGGAGGACCCGGAGGATTGACGCCCCTCCTGAACAGGGACTTCGACAATCGGGGAAACCCCGAGCACAATTGGCGTCCATGACTCCCGAGCCGAGCAAGTGGGCGCGCATGATCGCCGCGGACCCCGACCACTCCCACCGCTACATCGAACGCTTCAAGATCATGGAGGCGGCCGGGCACGACCTCTACGGCGAGGCCCGAACGGTGGATGCCATGGCGCCCCGCCGGGCCCGCATCCTGGACGCGGGCTGCGGACCGGGCAGGCACGCGGGCTGGCTCTTCGAACGCGGACATCACGTGGTGGGGGTAGACGTCGACCCCGTCCTGATCGCCGCCGCTCAGGAGGATCATCCCGGACCGACCTTCCTGGTAGGTGACCTGGCGGAACTGGACCTGCCCGCCCGCGGCATCGAGGCGAACTTCGACATCATCCTGTCCGCCGGGAACGTGATGGGTTTCCTGGCCCCCTCGACCCGCGTCGAGACCCTGCGCCGTCTCAGGGATCACCTGGCCCCCGAGGGCCGCGTGGTGGCCGGATTCGGCGCGGGCCGCGGCTACGAGTTCACCGATTTCCTCGAGGACGCGCAAACCGCGGGCCTGAACCCGGAGCTGGCCTTCTCCACCTGGGATCTGCGTCCCTGGCATCCGGGCAGCGACTTCCTGGTGGCCGTCCTCACCGCCTCCTGACGGATTTCTTGGGTTTCAGGATCGCGGAGCCGAGCACCACCACCAGCAGGCCGATCGCGACGTAGGTCGCGATGCGGGCGTAGGCGTCGAGCAGACCGACCACCGGCTCCCCGATCTGCCAGCCGAACCAGAAGTACAGACCCAGCCAGAACCCTCCGGCCAGGAAGTCGTAGAGGAGGAAACGTTTCAGGCTGAGACCCGTCGCCCCGGACAGCACGAAGACGACCGGCATGATGGGCAGCGGGATCGGCAGGTAGGCGATGACGAAACCCCAAGGGCCGAGTTTCTCGGCCCAGCGCACGGCCCGGGCGTAGTTGCGCGCCGCGCGTTTGCTGCTGCCCGCCCAGATCTCGATCATCCCGTGGCCCCACAGCTTTCCCGCCCACCAGTAGATCCAGTCGAGTTTGATGCTGGCCAAGGCCGCCACAAGCAGCACCACCGGCCAGTGAGGCAGCCGCCCGACCCCGGCAAGCGCCCCGCTGGCGGCGACGGAGACCCTCCCGCCCGTGATCATGGCCAACACTTCCGTGGCTGAACCGAACAGCAACCCGCGCAGGGGGAGCGTCGCCAGGCCGTAGACGCTGTAGACACCGATCCACACCATGCACGCGATGTCCGCGCGCCCCGGCTTGTGTTTCCAAGGCATGCCGTCGGCCTGCCACCATTCCTCGGCGGCCTGTTCCTCGCCCTCGGCTTCGGGGATCTCTTCGGTGGTTCCGGGTTCCTCGCTCACCCGCCCGATGGTACGCGAGCCTCCCCAATGACGCCCCACCCCAGCAGCGGACCTCCTTGCCGCGAAAGCGTCCGCCCTGCCCGGGTCTGCCGCTCGGAAGGTGACTCGGCCGCGGTTCCGGGGTCCTCTTGCCCCAGTCGCCCGTGGCAACGCATCCGAATCGTCGGTAACGCTCAGCCAAGAGACGCGTAACGGTCCCGGATGTCGATGGGCATGTTCAGCAGATGGTCTTCCAGCGACAGCTGCGCGTCTTCCATCATCGGTTCCTGAGTGGGCGAATGCGCCCCCCAGACCCGGCTGCACATCGCCACCAGATCCCGACCCTCGACCAGCTCAATGCCGACCTCCTTGGCGTAGGCGATCGCCCCCCTTGAGAAGGTGGACGTGGTCACCGCGATGAGGTGATTTGCATTTTCGGTCGCATTGGCGCCGAAAAGCTTCTGAAGAACTGGGCGGCAAACCGGATTATCCGGTTTGAAGCATTTGCACTCAACCAATGTCCTTTCACCGCTGCGGAACATGTCCAAGTCGAATCCACCGTCCGCAACCGGGGGAGTGACCTCCACCTGGTACCCGAGCTCCCGGTACAGCTCTGCACAGAAGATCTCGAACTGGCTCGGCGCTTCGGCAAACCGGTGATAGAGGCCACCACTGGTGTTTCCGGTCCATCTCAGCCGGGCCCGGGCGCTGACCTGGTTCAGCTTTTCCATCTCCTCACGCGATGGAGCAATCACATGGCCCATCGAACGGAGTCTGACGACGAACTCGTAGAATTGGAGCACGGATCGGGATGCGAATCGCCACCGCCCGAGCTCCAGCACCGAGAACCCCTTGACCACGGCATTGTCGCGGTACCTGTAGTTCCTCGTTCCGTCCTTGTTCGCCTTCTGCCATCGCGGATACACCAGAATGAACGCACCGGTTTCGCGGTTGATCTTGGCGGGTTTGACCCGGAAACCCATAGGGATTCGCACACCTACGTCCGCTTCGGCGCGAAGTCTACGCATCCCGATTATGGCCGCATTGATGAGCATCAACAGGACCCATACGACCACGAAAACTGTGATTACCACTCCGAGCAGAACCAGCACCGGGTTCTCCGTCTCGACGAGTGTTCTCAAGACGCTCAAAAATTGATCGATCATGTCCCTGTTTTCCGCGATGACGCCCATCAGGCGGGGAAAGCATATCCAATCGCGTTTCCGGGGTCGACCCACCCCCGACAGGTGTCACGCAACCCCGATCAAACCAATCAACGAGCACACGCC
>ERZ772973.668-NODE-668-length-15083-cov-3.1237_pt1 | contig 15083 bp, 10 predicted proteins | sample MGYA00580672_ERZ772973 | MGnify/ENA primary metagenome ERZ772973 (study PRJEB29015, sample SAMEA2737938) | human oral metagenome | biome: human oral; feature: human-associated habitat; material: dental | place: China | collected 2152 ... | reverse complement strand
TGAGCGCGTGGGGATACCGTGGTGTCAGACGTGGGAGCCGGGACGAGGCCCCCGCTGGGAAGGGGATCATCGTGAGGACGCAATCGTTGGGCGATCAGACCGTCGACCTGCTGGGACGCCTGGTGCGCCTGGGCTGCGTTAACGACTTGACCGCCGACTCGGGCGGAGAAGAGCGCGCCGCTGACCTTCTCGAAGAGTTCTTCGCGGGACTGCCCGTGTCAATCGAGCGGATCACCCCGCACCCGGGGCGCACCTCGCTCGTGGTCACGGTCGAGGGCGCGGATCCGCGCAGCGCCGGCACGCCGCTGACCCTCCTCGGGCACACGGACGTTGTGCCCGTGGATACGGCCAAGTGGACGCGCGATCCTTTCGGCGCGCAGATCGAGGACGATGTCATGTGGGGGCGCGGCACCGTCGACATGCTCCACCTGACCGCCGCGATGGCCGTCGTCACCCGCGAGGTCGCTCGCCGCGCCCAGGACGGCAATCCTCTCGCGCGTTCCCTGGTGTTCGTGGCCGCCGCCGACGAGGAAGCCCGAGGAGGGCTTGGCGTCCCGTGGATCGGCGACAACAAGCCGAACGCCCTCCCGTGGGACGCTGCCCTGTCCGAAATGGGAGGGGCGCACGTTCGCGGGCGCCGCGGAGGCGACAGCGTCGTCGTGGTCGTCGGCGAAAAGGGCGCCGCCCAGCGCCGCCTGCACATTCGGGGCGACGCCGGCCACGGCTCGGTCCCGCTGGGGCGCATGAGCGCCGTCGAGCGACTCGCCCAGGTGAGCGCGGCGCTGTCCGCCGCCCGCTGGCCCACCGCCACGGACGAGGTCTGGGCGGGCTTCGTGCGCGCCTTTGAGTTCGACGAAACGATCGAAACGAGCCTCATCAATGGCACCTACGAGGGCGACTACTCCGAGTTCGAGGACCTGGCGGCCTTCGCCCACGCGATCTCCCATGTGACCGTCGCCCAGACGGTCGCCCACTCGGGAGGGCCTATCAACGTCCTACCCTCCCACGCCACACTCGAGCTCGATATCCGCACGCTGCCCGGCGTTAACGACGATGACGTGGACGCCGCCATCGCGGCGGCCCTCGGCGACCTCGCCGAGCACGTGACCATCGAGCGGCTCCTGAGCGAGGCCGCCACGGCCTCGTCGATCGACACCGACCTGTACCGGGTGATCGAAGCGGCGCTGACACAGCGCTACCCGGGCACGCGCGTCGTCCCCGTGTTCTTCCCCGGCGGATCCGACCTGCGCGTCGCCCGTCGGCTTGGCGGTATCGGGTATGGCTTCGGGGCCGTGGATAGCGGTGCGAGCCTGGGGCAGGTGTACTCCCAGCTGCACGCGCACGACGAGCACATCGCCCTGGCGGACGTGCGCGCGACCGCCGAGGTCCTCCACGAGGTTGTGACCTCGTACCTGACAGATGTGTGACACATAATCAACCGGTGTTACAAATGACCGCCTGACGAGGATCCTTCTCCCGCTGTTTCTCCTGTGCATACCGTAGATGTCGGCACTACCGCCAACACCTAACACAAGGAGACACCGATGCACATCGCACGCATCCCACGAACAGCAGCCACCCTCGCCTCCGTCGCTGCCATGATGTGTGCGACCCTCGCGGCTTGCGCTCCATCCGGCGGCGGCGCGGCCCAGTCGGCCTCCCGTGAGGGGACCATCGCGGTGGGCCTGCCCGGCTCCCTGTCCACGCTGGACACCGCCCACGAAACCGGCATCATCAACTACTACGTCGCGCAGGTCGTCTCCGAAGGCCTCCTCGCCGTGGGCAAGGACGGTCAGCTGATCCCCGCGATTGCCTCCGCCTATCACACTGACGACGCCCAGACGTGGGTCTTCGACATCCGCCCCGACGCCCTCTTCCAGGACGGGAACCCCGTCACCATCGACGACGTCCTCTTCTCCATCGACATCGCCAAGGACCCCGACAAGTCCCCGTCCTCCGCGGTCTACTGGCCCGCCGGCGTCCAGGCCGAGCAAAGCGGCGACAACCAGATCACGATCACCCTGCCCGCACCAGCCGTCAACTTCGGGTGGACGGTCACCGCGAACGGCGGACTGTGGATCACCGAAAAGTCCTTCTACGAGGCGGCCGCCTCCTACGGCTCCTCGGCCGACCTCATCATGGGAACAGGCCCCTACAAGGCCGTGTCCTTCCAGCCCGACTCCAAGGCCGTCTTCGAAAAGAGCGGCACCTGGTGGGGCGGCGACACGCCTGCCCAGACCATCGAGTTCGACTTCTTCTCCGACGAGAACGCGCGCTTCCTCGCGCAAAAGAACGGAACGATCGACATCGCCACCCAGCTGCCCATCGACCAGGTGTCGCAGTTCCAGGGCATTAACGGCGTGAGCGTCCTGACCGAGTCGGATCGCTCCTACGTGGGCCTCACCTTCGACCAGAACGTCGAGCCCTTCGACGACATCCACGTGCGCAAGGCCATCGCCCACGCGGTCGACCGCTCCACGATCGTCTCCTCGATCCTCAAGGGCCAGGCGACGGTCGCGACGGGCATCGAGCCCCCGGACCAGCTGGGTAGCGAGATCGGCGAGCAGGCCGCAGCGGATGCCCAGGCGGGCCTGCCCATCGACTCCTTTGATCTCGACGCCGCGCGCGCCGAACTCGCCCAGTCCAAGGTACCCGGTGGCTTTGACGCCGAGCTGACCTACCCCTCGTCGATCCCGGACCTGGGTTCCGCGGCCCTCGCGATCGCCGACAACCTCAAACAGATCGGCATCAACCTCACCGTCACCTCCAAGCCCATCGAAGAATGGATCTCCGAGGTCGGCAGCGGCACCTACGGCCTGTCCTACATGAGCTACACCTCCACGACCGGCGACCCGGGTGAGGTGGCCGGGTGGCTGCTCGGTCCCGACAATCCCGCGCGCTACGAGAACGCGCAGGTCCAGGGGCTGATCGCCTCCCAGGCCACCCAGACCGATCCGAGCAAGCGCGTCACCGACATCGTCGAAGCCGAACGTATCGCTCAGGAGAACACGATCTACTCGCCGCTGTGGTGGGGCAAGACATCGACGGCCTTCTCCTCGCGCGTCACACCAACGGAATACACGCCCTACTTCTTCATGACTCCGTGGGCATCCTCCCTGGAGCTGGCCAAGTAAATGCTGCGCTACATCCTCCGCCGCCTCGCAGGCGCGGCAGTGGTGCTCACCCTCTTGTCCTTCCTGGTCTTCTCTCTCCTGTACCTGGTACCTGGAGACCCCGTGAAGATCCTGGTGGGCACGAGGCGCCTGACCCCCGAGGTTCGCCAGGCCGTGACCGCGCGTTACGGCCTGGACGAGCCCCTCGTCGTGCGCTACTGGCACTGGCTGACCCGCGCCCTCATCGGTGACTTCGGGGACTCGGTGCGCTCCGCAACGCCCGTCACCGACGTGCTCGCCTCGCGCGTGTCACTGACCGCCTGGCTTACCGTCGGTGCATTTATCCTCGCCGTCGCCGTCGGCGTCCCCCTGGGGATCGCAGCGGCACGGCGCCGCGGATCCTGGGTCGACCGCACAATCGTCGGCTGGTCGGTCGTCGGCGTATCCGCACCCGGATTCGCCCTCGGCCTTGTCCTGCTGTACGTCTTCGGCCTCATGCTCGGCTGGTTCCCCGTCTTCGGTGAAGGCACCGGCCTCGTCGACACCCTGTGGCACCTCACCCTGCCTGCGATCGCCCTCGCGACTGGAATCGGCGCGATGCTCGTGCGCATCACCCGCGCGGCCGTCGGCGCCGAGCTCAGCCAGGACTACGTGACCTTCGCGCGCTCGCGGGGAGTGCCACACAGGCGTATCACGGCCATGTACGTGCGGGGAGCGGCGCTGCCGATCATCACCTCGGCGGGCCTGATTCTGGGGACTCTCTTCGGGTCCACGGTGCTCGTCGAGGAGGCGTTCTCCCTGCCCGGCCTCGGACAGCTCCTCGCCGACTCCATCACCTACAAGGACGTTCCCGTCGTGCAGGCGATCGCTCTACTGGTCGCGTTCGTTATCATCGTCGTCACGCTGATCGTTGACGTGGCCGCGTTTGCGGTCGATCCACGTCAGACGATTGGCAAGGGGAGGGGAGCGTGATGACGCTGTTGCTTTCTCCGCGCGCCCTGGGACGAGGCATTGGCTCCTCCGCACGCAAGATCCCCGGCTCGGTAGTCCTGTCCGTGGTGGTTCTCGTCGCTGTCGCGATCTGCGTGATTGTCCCGTCCGTGCTGGTTCCCGGTGCGCTGGACCAGAACCTGGCGCTCGGCGTCAGTCCTGCGGGCACCCCCGGTCACCTGCTGGGTACCGATAAGGTGGGGCGTGATGTCCTCGCCCTGACGGTTGCCGGTGCGCGCTCCGCGATCGTGGGCCCGATCGTCATCGCCGTGGGCTCGATGGTTGCCGGACTCATGTTCGGAATGAGCGCGGCGTGGCGCGGTGGGCTGTGGGATGCCTGCGTGTCTCGCTCGTGTGAGGTGCTCCTGTCGCTTCCCGTCACGCTCCTCGCGATCGTCGTCGCCGGTGTGATTGGTGGCAGCTATTGGGTGACGGTCGGCGTGCTCATCGTGCTGTTCGCTCCCTCGGATATTCGCATGATCCGCTCGGCGACACTCGCGCAAAAGCCCCTGCCTTACATCGAGGCCACGCGGGTCCTGGGCCTATCGGGTCCACGCATCCTCGCGGTGCATATCCTGCCGAACATCACGTCGATCGTGTGGGCGAACCTCTTTGTCAACATCGCGTTCGCGCTCGTGTCCCTGTCTGGCCTGTCCTACCTGGGCCTCGGCGTCGGGGCGCAGGACGCCGACTGGGGGCGCCAGCTCGCGGACGGACGAGCCCTCCTGTCCCAGAACCCCGCCGCGTCTGTGGCCGCCGGCCTCGCCATCATCGTCACGGCCACAGCGATCAACATTGCGGGTGACTGGTTTGCCGAGCGCAAGGAGCGTGACCTATGAGCACCGCGACGATACGTGACAGCGGTGACGGCCTCGTGGCCTCGCATGTGAGCGTCACTGACCGCTGTGGGCGAGTGATCGTCGACGACGTCAGCGTGAGTGCACGATCCGGTCGCACCCTCGTCATCGTGGGCGAGTCCGGCGCGGGAAAGTCGATGCTCGCGCGGACGCTGTGCGCACTGACCCCTTCGGCGCTTGTCGCCAGTGGAGCGGTGTCGCTGGGAGGAGAGACCTTCGACCTGGCGGCGGATCAGGGGCGTTTGAAGAAGCAACGCGGGGGAGGCATCGTCTGGTTGCCGCAGGATCCATTCACGTCGCTCGCGCCGACGCTCCCGTGCGGAGAGCAAATCTCGGCGGCGCGCACCGGTAGGCGCTCCGAGCGTGCCGAGCGTTCGCGTGAGCTCCTGGCCGATGTCGGCCTCGACGCGCGTGTCGCTCGCTCGTATCCGCACGAACTCTCGGGTGGTATGCGTCAGCGCGTCGCCATCGCGGCGGCGCTCGACTCTGAGCCGCGTGTCCTCATCGCGGACGAACCGACGACAGCGCTGGACGTCACGACACAGCGAGACATCCTGACTCTTCTGACGCGCCTGCGTGACGAGCGCGCCATGACGCTCGTGCTGGTCACCCACGACCTGGCGCTCGCGCGTCAATTCGGCGACGACGTCATCGTCATGAAGGACGGCCAGATCGTCGAAGAAGGACCCGTCAATGAGGTTCTGGCCTCGCCGCGTCACGAGTACACGAAGCGTCTGTCGGATGCCGAACCACGCATCGATGGACCCAACCCGCGCGAAGGGAAGTCCACTCCCGCTGGTGCGGAGACCATCGTCGAGGTGCGCGACCTGACCAAGGTGTTTCGATCACGCAAGGACTCGCACGTCGCCCTCATGGACGTGTCCCTGGATATCGCGCAGGGAGAATCCATCGGCATCGTCGGTGAGTCCGGCTCGGGCAAGACGACGCTCGCGCGCATCATCGTCGGGCTGGAACACGCCGACTCGGGAACGGTCCGTGTGAACGCGCAGGCCGATCGAGGACCGGCTGTCGGCATCGTCTTCCAGAATCCCTATTCGGCTCTCAACCCGGCGCGAACGATTGGGCAGACGCTCGCCGAGGCGGCTTCCGTCGCGGGTCGTCCGGCCAGCGATGTGGCCGAGCTGCTCGCCGCAGTAGAACTTCCGGCCGAGTACGCGAAGCGGCGGCCCTCCCGCCTCTCGGGCGGTGAACGCCAGCGTGTGGCGATCGCGCGTGCGCTGGCGACGCGTCCGCGCGTCCTCATCGCCGACGAGGCCGTGTCCGCCCTCGACGTGTCCGTCCAGGCCTCCATCCTGGACCTGCTGACGCGCCTGCAGGCGGAGCAGGGATTTGCTCTCGTGTTCATCACCCACGACCTCGCGGTGGCGCGCGCGATGTGCGACCGCCTCGTCATCATGAAAGGCGGCGTCGTCGTGGAAGAAGGATCGACTGAAGAGATCCTGCACAATCCTTCCGAGGAGTACACGGCCGAGCTCCTGAGCGCCGTGCCCGGGCGAGAAACGGAGTCCGCATGAGTACCACCCTGGCGACAACCCCTATCCGTCCCGGCGACAACGCGCGTGAGCAGCTGAGGGCTCTCGGCATCCCCGCTGTGCACGCCGCGCGGTGGGCAGCAATGGGGCCGGCGGTGTCCGCGACCCTGTGGACATACTCCGGGCACGCGCTCCTGGAGGCCCACCGGACGACCTCTGCTCACCGAACCATCGTCGATGCGTGTCTGCTGGACGGTGGCGACGTCGGGTCAGCCGCCGTCGAGTCCTCTCGAGCGTGGGAGGTTCTCATCCAGGCCGTTGTCGATACTGCTCCACACGCCCCGCTCGTGAAGGCCGTGACGCGCGATGAGGGTCCCCTCTTTGAGGAGGTGCTTCGATGCCGAGGTTTTCTTGCAGCGGGGTCGGTCGGCTCGCCTCTGTCCATCGAAGACGACACCAACCACGGGCACGCCAGCGTGCGCGGATGGGTGCGGTGGAACGTTCGCCCCCAGGCGATTCCCGCGTATGTTCGGCAGAAAACCGACTTTACGTGCGGCCCGGCGAGCGCGCTCATGGCCCTTGCGCACGCGAGCGGATGCGCCCCTGACGAGGTGAGCCACGGACTGCGAGACGAGATGGAGCTGTGGCGCGAATCGACGTACTCCCTCGGGGTGGGGCCCTACGGGTTGGCGGCCGCGCTCGCAAGACGCGGACAAAGCGCCGAGGTGATCGTCAGCCACGAAGGGCCGCTCGTCGGGCTGACGCGCGCACACGCGGCGTCTCCCGCAGCCCGGCGCGCCATCCACCGCCAGCACGTGGACGAGGCCCGAGCGCTGGGGGTTCGGGACCGTATCGGAACCTGGGACCTCTCGGATCTACGAGCCGCTGTGCAGCAGGGAAACGGCGTCATCGTGCTCGTCGACCTGGAGGACCTCAACGGTGAACAAACACCCCACTGGATCTACGTGTGGGGACTTTCGGGCGATCACGCGCTGATTCACGACCCGTGGAACGACGAGCAATTCGGCGAAACCTGGGTCGAAACCTGGCTGGAGGTAATCACGCTCGAACAGCTCTGGGAGTCGGCCCAATGGGAGGAAGAAGAACGCGCCAGGGCGTTCATCATTGTTCACCGCTGAGTCGCGCGTTCGCGGGCGCATAACGAGTCCGGGGCCAGGTTGCGCGAACGTGCAACCCAGCCCCGGCCTCGTTGGTGAGAGGCGAGCTCTCAGAGGACCATCGCCGCGATCCAGCCACCGACCAACAGCGGAATGTTGTAGTGGATGAACTCGGGGATGACCGTGTCTCGCATGTGGTCGTGCTGACCGTCGATGTTCAGACCGGCTGTCGGGCCAAGCGTCGAGTCGGACGCGGGTGAGCCGGCGTCGCCGAGCGCGCCCGCCGTACCGATGATCGACACGGTCGCGATGGGGGAGAAGCCGAGCGCCACACACAGGGGCACGTAGATCGCCGAAATGATCGGCAGGGTCGAGAAGGACGAGCCGATGCCCATCGTGATGATCAGGCCGACCACGAGCATGATCATGGCAGCCAGTGCCTTCGAGCCGTTGAACATCGCGGACGTCTGCTGGACGAGGGGCTCAATCTGACCCGAGGCCTTCAGGACGGAGGCGTAGCCCTGCGCGGTGATCATGATGAGGCCGATGAGGCTCATCATCTTCATGCCGCCGCTGAACACGTCGTCGGCCTGCTGCCACGGGACGACACGCATCGCGAGCATGAGACACAGACCCACGAGAGCACCCACGAGCAGCGGGTCGGCCTCGGAATCCATCTTGGTCAGGACCGCCTGGATCACGAAACAGGCCACGAGAGCGACGACGGCCGCCCACACCTTCACCATGTTAACCGGCTTATCGTCGCCCGTGCTGAACTCGGTCTCCCGCTGCTCGTACTCGCGCGGCTTACGATAGGAGACGAACAGGGCGATGAAGCAGCCCACCGCCATCGATAGAGCGGGGATCGCCATGGCGGCCATCGGGTTGACGACGCCCTCGACGGGCAGACCCGCATCCTCGATGTTCTTGTAGAGAATGTCGTTCAGGAAGATACGACCGAAACCGATCGGCACGAACATGTAGGTCGTGACGATGCCGAAGGTGATCGCACAGGCGACCATGCGTCGGTCCATCTTCAGCTCGTTCATGACGCCGATGAGCGGGGGAACCAGCAGCGGGATGAAGGCGATGTGAATCGGAATGAGGTTCTGGCTCATCACGCCCATGACGAGGACACCGCCGAGGATGCCCCACTTGGCGGAACGGGCGACGCGCGCCGAATTCGAATCGTCGGCGTTGCGTAGCTTGTTGATGATCCAGTTCGCCAGGAGGCGAGGCAGACCCGAGTGGGCGACCGACATGGCGAACGCGCCGAGCAGGGCGTAGGACAGTGCGATCTTCGCGCCTCCGGCCAGGCCGTCCTGAAATGCGACCATGGTGCCGGACATGCCCATGCCGGCGACCAGGCCGCCCACGAGGGAGGCGACGAAGAGTGAGATGACGACGTGCACGCGAGCGATGCTGAGGACCAACATGACGATCACGGAAAGCACGACTGCGTTGAAAAGCAACATGAGTGTTCCTGTGTTGAGGGTGCGCGACAGCGCAAAAATAGGAAGGTAAGCCGCGTCGCGGCAGGTGGAATCAGCCGAGATGGGAGTCGGCGTGGATGGAGGCGTCGACGGCACTAACCAGTGCGGTCGACAAACCGCCTTCCTCGGCGGCCAGCAATCCTGCGATTGTGGTGCCGCCGGGGCTTGTCACGCGATCAATGAGTTGCGCGGGGATGGTTCCATTCTCGCGCTCGGCGAGGAGCAGAGCAGCGGCCCCCGCCATCGCCTGCGCGGCGATCTCGACGGCGCTGTCCTTGGACAGGCCGTGCTTGAGACCAGCGCGGGCGAAAGAATCAACAATCTGGAAATACCAGGCCGGAGAGCACGAGGCCAGGGCCTGGAACACGGGGAAATAGTCCTCGTCGATGAGGATGGTGCGGCCGATCGAATCCATGAGGGATCGGACGGCTGCGACCTGTGCGTCGGTGGCGCGCGCGGCCGTCAGGGCGGTCATGGACTGCCCGACGGTGGCCGCGACGTTCGGCATGACGCGCACGAGTGGGATGCCCGCGCCGAAGTCTGTGGTGATCTGGTCGAGGGTGCGTCCCGCCGCCAGGGAGACGACGCAGATGTCGGGGTGGCCGACCACGATGGGGGAGATCTCCTTGATGACCGCGCGCTGGTCCTTGGGCTTGACGGCCAGGATGACGATGTCGGCCTGGCGAGCCAGGGACGCGTTCGAGGACGCGGCGGTCGCTCCGAGTTCGTCGGCGAGGTCGCAGGCCTTGGTGGCCGTGCGGTTGGAGAAGACCAAGGTTGCGGGTTCGACGCCGGACGCGACGGCACCGCGAGCGATGGCCTGGGCCATGGCTCCCGTTCCGATGAATCCGATACGCATCAGGGTCTCCCGTGAAAGTTGGTCGATTGCGTTGCAGCTTACTCCACTTTGCCGTTTCTTGGCACAATGGTCGAACTGTGAGACGAGGCCGGGGCCCGGACTCCCCGATAAAGAGTCCCCAGCCCCGGCCTCGTGCCGAAAAATCAGAAGGGTCAGCGCTTGCGCGTGCCGAAGATGGAACGCGTGATCTCGCGGCCGGCTGTACGCAGGACCGACCCGAGGACGTTTTCGACCTGGCGGGTGCGGCGTTCGGCGGCGCGCTGGCGGGCGGCCTCCTCCTTCTCCTGCTGCTTCTCGACCTGGCGGCGCAGCTTCTCCATTTCCTTCTGGCGGGCAGCCTCTTCCTTGGCGGCGGCCTTCTCGGCCTCCTTGGCGGCGCGCTCGGCCTCCTTGGCGGCCTCCTCCTGCGCGAGGGCTTCCTCGCGGGCTGCCTGAGCCTCGGCTGCGCGGCGCTCGAGCTTCTCCTCGGCCGAGTCCGGGTTCACGGCGTCGCGGTAGCGGCCCATGATGACGCTCGACTGGTTGATGCGCGCGACCGTGTCGGCGGACGCGGGGCCCATCACGGAGGCGGGTGCCCAGATACCGACGGGGGTGACCGGGGTGGGGTTACCCTTCGGATCCAGGACGGTCACGACGGCCTCGCCGGTGCCCAGGGTCGTGAGGACCTCGTCGAGCTCCAGGGAGGTCTTCGGGAAGGTCTGGACCGTGGCCTTGAGCTTCTTGAAGTCGTCGGGGGTGGAGGCGCGCAGGCCGTGCTGGATGCGCGAACCGAGCTGGGCCAGGACGTCGGAGGGGATGTCCTTGGGAGTCTGCGTCACGAAGACGACGCCCACGCCCTTGGAACGGATGAGGCGCACGGTCTGGACGACCTGACGCTCGAACTCCTTGGTGGCGTCCGCAAACAGCAGGTGCGCCTCGTCGAAGAAGAACACGAGCTTGGGGCGCTCGACGTCGCCGACCTCGGGCAGGGTGGAGAAGAGGTTGGCGAGCAGGAACATGATGACGGCGCTGACCAGTGCAGGGCGCGTCGAGATGTCGCCGACGCCGAGCAGGGAGATGATGCCGCGGCCGGTCGAATCCATGCGCATGAGGTCGGCCGTGTCGAAGCCGGGGGCACCGAAGAACTGGCCGCCGCCCTGGGACTCGAGCGCGGTCAGGGCGCGCAGGATGACGCCGGCGGTGGCCTTCGAGACGCCGCCGATCGTGGCCAGCTCGTCCTTGCCCTCATCGGAGGTCAGGAAGGAGATGACGGCGCGCAGGTCGGGCAGGTCGATGAGCTCGAGGCCCTGGCTGTCCGCCCACGCGAAAATCAGCTGGAGGGCCTGCTCCTGCGTGGTGTTGAGCGAGAGAGCGCGGGCGAGCAGGATCGGGCCGAAGTCGGAGACCTGAGCGCGCACGGGCACGCCTGGGAACTGCGAATCGGCGCCGCCCAGGCTCAGCAGCTCGATCGGGAACGAGGACGAGGCCCACTCCTGACCGTTGGCCGCGGTGCGGGAAAGGAGCTTCTCGGAGCTGGCGCCGGCCTCGGCCAGGCCCGTCAGGTCGCCCTTAACGTCGCACAGGAGGACGGAGGAGCCGTTCGCGGACAGGCCCTCGGCGAGGAGCTGGAGGGTACGGGTCTTGCCCGTGCCCGTCGCGCCGGCGACCAGGAGGTGGCGGTTGAACATGGGCAGCGGCATCTTGGCGCTCACGCCGGGCACGCGCGCACCGTTGTCAATGAGCGTGCCGATCGTGACCGCGGGGACGTCCCAGGAGTAGGCGCCCTGGATCTGGGTGGCGAAAGCCGACAGCTCGCCGCTGGGGGCGGGGGATGAAGCCGGGGCAGCCTCGGGAGCAGGCGCTTCGGCCGCGGGGGCCTCGACGGCCTCTGCCTGGGTGCGTAGCGCGTCGGCCGTCGCGCGGGCGGCTTCCGCCTGCTGGGTCTCGGCCTCGGCTGTGGCGGCAGGTGCCTCTGCGGAAGAGCCGCCCTTTGCTTCAAGCTGAAGACGCAGGGCTTCGGCCTTCGCGCGGGCGGCCTCTGCCTCGGCGGCCTTCGCGGCTGCTTCCGCCGCGGCGAGCTGCGCCTTGAGGTCCTCGATGTTCTCGCTCATGGTGTGGCCTTTCGGCTGTGGGCGCAGTGCGCCACTGTACTTCGACGTTACCGGAACAGTATCCCTTGGGACTGCGGTCCCATGCGAGTTATGCGGGGTGGGTCGGATGTGGGATTCGTCCACAACCCCCACGCGCCCATTACAGTTATCCACAGGGGTTCGTTTTCATGTGTGCTCCTGGCGTTCGCCGGGGTTAGCGTGCGGGCATGAACGTGTCACGATGGTTGGCTCGTCGGCGCATGGCGGCGCTGACGAAAGCCGTGTACGACAGCGCCCTCACTGAGGACGACGAACCCTCCGAGCCGAGCGTCGCCCGCCTCCTACCCGGAGGAGCGAGCGTGGCCGCGCTGATCGTCGTGGTTGTCCTCATCGCGGCCGTGGGAGTGTGGAGGCACGCAGCGGCACGCGAGCACGCCCAAGCCCTCGCCCAATCGTCCTCCGAGCGAGAAGAGAGCGAGGCTGTACCCGTAGCGACAGGCCCATCCCCATCCGCACCCGCATCAGTAGGGGAGCGCACCGATGATGTCGTCGTCTACGTCTCCGGTGCTGTCGCTTCCCCGGGAGTGCTCACCCTGCCAACCTCTTCCCGAGTCATCGACGCCATCACGGCAGCCGGAGGCGCGCTCCCCGAGGCTGATCTGGAGTCGATCAACCTCGCCCGCATCCTCGTCGATGGGGAACAGATTCGAGTCGCCGTCGTCGGGGAGTCGCCACCTTCGGCGACTGCCGGGACGGGCACCGACGCGCAGGCCTGCGTGCGCTTGGCCACCGCGACCGAGACCGAGTTGCAGACCCTGCCCGGCATTGGCCCGGCCCTCGCACAACGCATCATCTCCTATCGATCTACGCACCCACGCCTGACCTCCGTCGAAGAACTCGACGACGTGCCCGGAATCGGCCCATCCCTCATCGAGAAGATCCGTCCGGGTGTCTGCGGATGAGTGACACCCAATGCGCTCCCCGTATGATCGACCTGCGCCTCGCGCCCGCAGCCACCGCCACCTGGGCCGCCACCTGGTGGGCGACGGGCCACCCAGCTCAATGGGCATGGATTGGAGCGTGCGCCCTCGTCGCGCTCGGATGCGCCACCTCCTACGCGCGCTCACAACGAGGCCGGAAGACACCCAGACACGCCCTCACCCCGTCCCGGTCTGCTCGCCTGGGCCTCGCACTCCTCCTCGCGTGCGCGGCTTGCGCGCTCGCGGTCGGATCCGCCGCCCGCCGACAATACGACGCCGACCCCGCCCTACGTGACTCCGGACCCATCCACGCGCGCGTCCTCCTCCAAGCCGACCCGGCCCCGCCCTCGTCCGGATTCTCTGCGACCCGCAGTGCCCGCGCTCGTATCGAGGCCGTCTCCGTGGGGGAGGAGTGGATCCCCTCGAACGCCACCGCACTCGTGCGCGCGCCCGGGTGGCAGGACGCCGCGCGTGGAGACGTCTACGAGGTATGGGGAAGCCTCGACCCGACCTTTGCCGCCGAGGCGCCATCGGTGGGCACGATAAGAGTCAGGCGTGCCCAGCTCATCGAGCGGCCCAGCGGCCTGTCCGCCTGGATGCGCTCCACCCACCGGGCCTTCGCCCACGCCTGCGCCCCTCTGCCCAGGGACGCACGCTCCCTTGTCCCCGGCATGGCGATCGGAGACGACCGCGGAATGCCTGCAGACCTATCCGACGCAATGAAGAAAACCTCCCTCACCCACCTCACCGCCGTCTCCGGATCCCACATCGTCATCGTCCTCGCCACTGTCACCCTCGTCGTCCCCGCGCGAAAACCCCTACGCCTCGGGGCCACCATCCCCGTCCTGACTACAATCCTCACACTCGTCGGCCCAGACCCCTCCGTCGTGCGCTCCGTGTGCGTTGCGGCCGTCGCTTCCCTCGGACTCATGCTCGGACGCGAGGGCCAATCCATCGCCGCCCTCTGCGCCGTCGTCATCGCCACCCTCCTCATCGACCCCTGGGCAGCCCGCTCCTACGGATTCGCCCTGTCGGCGCTCGCCGCGCTCGCGGTCGTCGGTCCCTCCGCGGCGCTGGTGCGGCGCTGTCGCCGGCGAATACGTGGGGACACACGCGCGGGGAAGACGCTTCGCCGCCTCGTAGAGATGGTGTGCGTACCTGCCTTCGCAGAGCTTGCGACCGCGCCGATCATCGTGTCACTGTCCGGGAACGTGCCCGCGTGGGGAATCGCCGCCAACGTCTTGGCCGAGCCTGCCGTGCCGGTCGCGACCGTCGCCGGGCTCTTGGGCGCGCTCATCTCCCCGCTGAGTATTCGCGCCGCCTCGGCGTGTGCCCGCGTTGCCTCGTGGGCGACCGCGTGGATCGCAGGAACAGCGCGCTTGTGCGCGAACCTGCCTGGAAACGGGGTGGCCGTGCCCGGCGGGGCAACGACCGTTGTGAGCATATATGCGGTCTGTTGCGCCGGTTGGCTTGCCTGGAGGGCCTGGGTGCGCTGGGGAGCGCCGATCAACGATGGGAGCGATTCGTGAGTGGGGGAGTAAGACACCGCTGAGGGGGAGTCGTCAAGCCGTCGTGACACCTGCCACGAGTAGCGTCCGCCGAGGGCAAAGAGGGACGCAGATGGGCCCTCTGGGTGGCAGACTTAGGGAGTTACCATCGCAGGAAAGGCAGGGAGACGTGGCAGCACGCGGTTCGCGCCCGGCGGCACCCGCCCAGATCACGCTGGCACCCATCGTGTTGATCAAAGGCCCCGAGGGCCTCCTCGTCGACCGTGCCCTCGACCAGCTGCGCGCCCTCGCCCACGAGGCCGACCCCAACCTCGAGCGCACCGACATCAACGCGGCCACCTACCAGGCCGGACAGCTCGACGTCATCGCCTCGCCCTCACTCTTCGGCGAATCCCGCATGGTCATCATCCGGGACCTGGAAACGATGAGCGACGCTCTCGCCAACGATCTGATCGCCTACGCCGGCGCGCCCGCGCCCGACGTGTGGATGTTCCTGGCACACCCCGGGGGTAACGCCCGCGGCAAGAAGGTCATCGACACAATCACCAAAGCCAAATGGCCCGTGATCTCCGCCGAACCGCTCAAAAACGACCGCGACAAGCT
>ERZ772973.662-NODE-662-length-15185-cov-6.56378_pt1 | contig 15185 bp, 17 predicted proteins | sample MGYA00580672_ERZ772973 | MGnify/ENA primary metagenome ERZ772973 (study PRJEB29015, sample SAMEA2737938) | human oral metagenome | biome: human oral; feature: human-associated habitat; material: dental | place: China | collected 2152 ... | reverse complement strand
TTTTTCTTTTCCACCTGCCACATAGCATAGGTCGTTTTTATTCCCTGCAAAAGTACATATTTTTACTAAGAAAAACAAATGCACCGAACTAACTCAAAGCCAGCAGCGAGCTGGTTTTTTGTGTATGGCTATTTTATAACCTGTTTAGTGGCTCGTATTTTCTTTTCGGCATATAGGACGACTTCTTTGATGACTACTTTGTGAATGGCAGAAATGTAGGTATTCATAAAGTCGTAATCGGGGGTGCCATATTTGGTGGGGAGCATTACAATATCTTCTTGAATTTTCTTGTTTGAAATAGAATTTCCCCATGTATATAAAGGTTTTAAACTTTTATACAAACAAGCTACCATAAATAATTGCTTTTTTTTCTCACCCCCTTTACCATCTTTTATATATAAAGCTAAATTATGGCTATCATTAGAGAAATAGTCCTGCTCTTGATAGGAAATGACTAAGGTTTTCCCTCCTATGAAGATAGAGTTTCCTTTGTCTATCATATCCCTGTTATATTCTATATAAGAAGCAACAGAGTTATTACTTTGAGAAGCACTTAAGTAAGGAATTTCTCCGCTATCAGGGGTAATCCAAGCACTTAAAATATTATTGGTATTTTTTACATTGAAAATATCTACTATCTTATATTCTTTCCACTGTACTTTATCTAAGTTGTTTAGGGTTTCTTCTTCTTCCTTAGTAAGGGTGTAGTCTTTAAGCCCTGTAACGGTTAAGTAAGCCTCTAGTTCAGCTATACGTTGAGCTTCCAGCTCAGCTATAAAGGTTTCCATAAAGGCAAAATCTATGGCTCCGTTATGGGTGGGGAGGGTGATTTTAGTTTCTTCTATTATCTTTACATTAAAACTTGAAGCTCCCCAAGAAAAAGAGCTAAAAGCTTTTTCTAAAGCAAGTACAATAAAGATAGCATTCTGCTTACTGAATTGGGTATATTTGCATTGTAATATCTTTATTTTATCTCCTGTAAAATAAGGTCGCTCTTGGTAAAACATTGTAGCTGTGTCTTGTCCAAAAGAAACTGTATTCCCTTCATTTAGATATTCTTCATTTTCTTTCAAAAAGCCTTTAATTCCATTATTTGAAGCAGCTCTTACTACATAAGGGTGTCCGTCTTCTGAAAGTTGTACCTTATTGGCATCAAATCTTTTCTTAGAGGTTTTTATCTCGAACAGATCTCCAATTAGAAATTCTGCCCACTTAACGTTTTGGAGTTTTTGTGTTAAGTGGGCGTCTATTTTCCCAAGTGCTCATCGGGGGTGTTTTGTGTTTTTAGTAGGTTGGTTACTTCCCAAGCGAGGTAGTCGGCGACTGTTTTCTTGAAGTCGGCGAGGGTGGGGATGGTGTCTATAGGGGCGGATTGGTTCCAATCGGCACCGTTTTTGGGGTTGATAGTCCCCTCGTAGTATTCTTTTTCTGTAAAAATATGTAGCTGACTCTTGCCAAAGCGCACTAATTTTACCAATTCGGCATACCGTTCTTTAGCTTGGTGGGTGTCTTTGAGGTTATTCCTTGACTTTTTTCGGTTGGTACGGGTGTAGCCATCGTTACTAAAGTCTATGAATTTTACTATTTCTTCCTTTTGGTGTTTTTCGCCTACTTTAAAGACGTAGATGTTTGTTTGTACGCTGGATTTGCCTATGAATAGGTCTATAGGCATTTTGATACTTGCCACAAGGGTATGACGCTCTAAGATACGTTGGTTAATTTCTTTGGCTTTTCCTGAGCCTGCTGACCCTTGAATAATGATAGCGGCATAGCCTTTTTGCATCATATTTAGGGCGGTTTCTACAAATATCATTCCGTTACCTTGTGCGGAATAGGGTGGGTTGAGCACGAAGGCATCGGCGGGGAATTTGATTTTTTCGCCTAAGAGATAATGTCCGTCAAAGTCGGTTAAGGAGTCTTTATTGAGGATATTGGAGCTTCCATCGCCCATCATAATCATATTCAGGACGGCTAATATATAGACACTGGGCAGGAGTTCTACGCCTAAGAGTTGTTTGGCTTTGATATGGGCTTCTTTAGCTCTAAGCTCATCGGGAGAGGTGATGTTTTCTTTGGCATCGGCGAGCATTTCGTTCATTGCGGCAACTAAGAGTCCGGCGGAGCCTGTGGCAAAGTCCCATACGTAGGAGTCTTTGCTTACGCGGGCGAGCTTGACTAAGAGGGTAGCTACGTAGGAAGGGGTTAGTACTACATCGTTGAGTTTGTCTTGTGAGAAACCGAGCCAAGCGTACATTTCGTTGAAGAGCTTGCCTGTAAAGTCAGTGGTAAGTCCTATTTTGTAATAGATACCCAAATCGTCTACGATTTTGGTAAACACGCGCTTGAGCTGGCTTTCGCCATTGGTGGCTTTGTTGATATTGTCGGTTAAAAGGGTATTGGAAAGGGTGCGAACGATTAGCTCTCGTTTGTCTTCGGCTAAGTCTCTTTCTTTTAAGAAGGCTTGTATTTTTCTGATAACAATATCGCCATCGCGGTTGCCTATTTCGGGTGAGGATTTGAGATCGCTTTTCTCTAAGGGGGCTACTTTTCCTGCTACACCTAAGGTGGCGATGATAGCGGCGGCTACTAAATAAACGCGGTCGTTTTCGCCTAATCCTTTTTCATTTTCGTAAATGTCGTTATTAAGCTTGGTAAGGCTGGCGTCAATCTCTTGTTCGCGCTGTTGTTTGATACGTTCAAATTCTTCAGGGCTTAAGCTTAGGTTTTTTACTTGCTGTACAAAAGCGTCGAAGTTTTCTTTCTTCAGGAAAGAAAGATCGGTAAATTGGGCTACTTCTTGCCCTGCGCCTAAGTTGGCTTTGGCTACATAATAAACGCCTATTTTAGGGGTGATATTCCCTTTGTTGTCTTTTTCGCCGGTTACCCCTATAGCGATAATATCAGTAAAGGAAGTGTGGTGCAATAGGGCATTGGCGTAGTGTATGGCTCCGTTTACGGCGAATGTGTTGATGTTTTTGAAGTGGGGTTCGTTTTTAGCGGTACGATTTTCTACATTGCCTTCGCTGTCTTTCTTTACGAGTTTATCGGGATATCCTTTGTATTCTATAAGGATAGGGTAATAGTCGAGGTTTTTGTCCTGCAAAAGTAGCTTAGCATCGGGGCGATTGGCTCCTGCTCCTCCGTTTTTGGTGAAATAGTCTTTGAGTGCTTTGTCTATTTCATCGTTAAGGGGTTCTTGCTCTAACTTGTAGTCTAACTGATAGCTTTTGAGCCAGCTATTTACAAGGTCGGCTATATTGGGTTCTATGCTTTGTGTACTTTTTGCCATACGATGAATATTTTCTTTGAGGGGACAAAGGTAATAAAAATAAAGACAAATGACATAACACTCAACCCTATAATTCTAACATCTTCACAATCCTTAATTAAATTTTAAAATTGTTAAACTTTTGTATATCTCCCCTAAACCAATTTCTATATAACAGATTTTTACTACTTTTACGCTCATTTTCTAACTTGCCCAAAAAGTGCATACCCGAACCGAACGATACAACCGTAGGAAGCTCATATCTTCCTATTTCTCTGTTACACTGAGTATTACACTCGTGCTTTTCCTCTTGGGGCTATTGGGGTTTTTGCTGATCAATGCCAAAAACTTCACTGATAGCTACAAGGAAAACCTCATTATGTCCGTTTTCCTCAAGGATACCGCCAAAGAGGCCGATATACAGCAGCTCCAAAAAACACTCTCCCTTGCCGACTATATCAAAAAAGTTCAGTTTATCTCCAAAGAGCAGGCCGCACAGTCCTTCATTGAGGAACTGGGCGAGGACTTTATCTCTACTATCGGAGACAACCCTTTGAAAAACTCCTTTGACCTTACCCTCAAGGCCGACTATGTCGCCCCTGAAAAAATGGAGGAAATCAAAGAATCTATACTGCAAAACGCCTCCGTCAAGGAAGTTGTCTATGACCGTGCTTCGGTAGAGAAAGTGCATTCCAACCTCCAACAAATCTCTATCGTTATCCTCTCTATTTCAGCTATTTTCACCTTGGTGGCCATGTTGCTAATCAACTCGTCCATACGTCTGTCCGTTTATTCCAAGCGATTTATTATCAAGACCATGCAGCTGGTGGGCGCTACCAAAGCCTTTATCCGCAGACCATTTATCATCACCAATATCTGGCTGGGTATCCTCAGTGCATTGCTGGCCTGCTTAGCGCTAAGCCTTTGCTTGTTTTATTTGGATAAGTCTTGGCCTGAATGGGGGCTGCTTAGCAACTCCAACACCTTTATATGGGTCTTTGCTGCCCTATTTGCTATTGGAATTTTCATCAGCTGGATCAGCACCTATTTCGCCGCCCAGCGCTTTTTAAACCTCCATACCGACGAACTCTATTATTAGTGACTAATGAATAGTGAATAGCGAATAGCGAATAGTGACTAACCACTAATCACTGACAACTAACAACTAACAATTAAAAAATATGGTTTTCAAACGAAAAAACTTCCTCTTGATGCTCCTTGGTTTGGGGCTTATCTCTTTGGGCTTCCTCACCATGAGTGGAGGGGGCAGTGATGACCCTAAGGTCTTCAATCCCGCTATCTTCAACTTCCAGCGTATCAGTCTGGCGCCTACCTTGGTGCTACTGGGATTCGCTACCGAGGTAGTGGCTATATTGTATAACGACAAACAAAAGGAAAACTAATGGACTTACTACAAGCTATCATCATTGCTATTGTGGAGGGACTTACCGAGTACCTACCCATCTCCTCCACCGCTCATATGATCTTTACCCGCGAACTGATGGGACTCCCCGAAGATGATTTCTTCAAGATCTTCGCCCTCTGCATACAGTTCGGGGCTATTTTAGCTGTGGTAACCCTCTATTGGCGCAAGTTTTTGGACTTCTCCCGCTGGCAATTCTTCCTCAAGCTGGGTTGTGCGGTAATCCCTGCTCTCATCTTGGGCAAGCTCTTGGACGACTATATTGATTCTGTCATGGGGGCTCCTGTGTATATTGCAATCATGCTCATCGTGGGCGGTTTTGTACTGCTCTTCATTGACCGCTTTTTCCAGCACCCTGCAATATTCCATGAGAAAGAGATCTCTATCAAAAAGGCCGTTATTATAGGCTTTTGGCAATGCTTGGCCATGATGCCTGGCACCAGCCGTTCCGCTGCTTCTATCATTGGAGGTATGCAACAGAAGCTCTCCCGCGAACTCGCTGCCGAGTTCTCTTTCTTCTTAGCTGTACCTACCATGCTCGCCGTAACTGTGTATTCCTTATTCCTAAAGCACTACACAGGAGGGGGTACCGACCTCAAGGGCTATGAACTCTTAGCCAGCAACTCCGACAAACTCTCCATGTTCCTCATCGGTAATCTCGTAGCCTATGTAGTAGCCATCATCGCTATCAAGGGCTTTGTTGGCCTAATCAAGAAATATGGTTTCTCCCTCTGGGGCTACTATCGTATCATTGTAGGATCTCTATTATTATGGTTCTTTATTAAGTGAAAAGCTTTTCATTTTTCACTCTTCACTTTTCACTATGAAAGATATTCGTGCTTTAAAAAAAGAAGAACTCCAAGATTTTTTCCTCTCCCATGGAGAAAAGGCTTTCCGTGCCAATCAAGTATATGAATGGCTCTGGACAAAGGGTGCTCATTCTTTTGACCAGATGACCAACCTCTCCAAGGAGACCCGCCAGCTACTGGCAGAGCATTTCGTCATCAACCATATCAAGGTAGATACCATGCAGCGCAGCGAGGACGGTACTATCAAGAATGCCGTACGCCTGCATGATGGGCTTTATGTGGAATCGGTACTCATTCCCACCGATACCCGTATCACCGCTTGTGTCTCCAGCCAAGTGGGGTGCAGTCTCAACTGCTCTTTCTGTGCCACCGCCCGCCTTAAACGTATGCGTAACCTCTCCCCCGATGAGATCTTTGACCAAGTGCTTACCATTGATCAGCAGAGCCGACTCTACTATGGTCGTCCCTTACGCAATATTGTCTTTATGGGTATGGGCGAACCCCTAATGAACTACCCCAATGTGATAAAAGCCATTGAGCGTATCACCTCCGAAAAGGAAGGCCTTGGCTTCTCCCCCAAGCGTATCACCGTATCTACTTCAGGGGTCTCCAAACTTATCCGCAAAATGGCCGATGACAAGGTCAAATTCAAGCTCGCTGTATCCCTACACTCCGCCATTGAGGAGACACGCAACAAGATCATGCCTTGGACGGTCAATTTCCCCCTTACCGAACTACGCCAAGCCTTACAATATTGGTACCAACAGACCAAAAGCCGTATCACCTATGAGTATGTAGTGTGGAAGGGTATCAATGATGCACCCAAGGACGTGGAGGCTTTGGTTGCCTTCTGTCGTTTTGCGCCCTGCAAGGTCAATCTCATTGAGTACAACCCCATTGACGACGGTCTCTTTGAGCAAGCTGACGAAAAAGCCCTCCTGCTCTACAAGCGAAAATTAGAAGAAGCAGGCATCACCACCACCATCCGCTACTCCCGTGGCAAGGATATCGATGCCGCTTGTGGGCAATTAGCCAATAAGCAGTAGGGGCAAAAGACAATTCACCCTTCCAAAAACAGCTAATTGGCTCATTAGTAATACTCCCTCATTGTCCTTATATCCAAATACCCCTCTCTACCATTTTTGATGATCTTATAGAACGAATGTGTCTGGGGGGTAATTTTTTCATATACCGCCTTTTTCTGTTGGGGGTAGATCCCTATCTTGTGATCTTTGTAGATATAGATAAGCCCGTCCTTCTGTTGCTCTATATTGTCATAGACAATAGGAAGTAGCTCCTCCCCTATCAGATATACCTCGGGATATATACGCAACATGCGCTTATAAAAAGGACTCCCTTCTAACTCTATCTCTGTATAGTCTTTGACATTATCTAATTTCTCTTGGTAGCTATAGCCAAAAAGCCCATACTTATTGCCTCGTTGTACTCGTATCAGCTCAGGATAGTGATAGGTAGTACCCGTAAAAGAGTCATTCTCGTCCCATACAATACGACTCTTACCATTGACAAACGAAAGGGTTTCTTCTGCACTCCTATCAGAAAGATAATGCTCCTTCTCTGCCTCGTACTCCGAGGCAAGACCTCCATAACCATAAAGCATATAGTAGGGGTATTCTTTTTTATGCTCATCTTTCTTTAGGGTATAACGTTTCTCATACACTGTTCCACAGAGGGAATAAACGATTTTAGGAAACTTCTCTATTCGCTCTCCACTTATCTGGTAATAGCCCGCTCCTTGCCTATTAAGCATCTCTATACCATCTCGGTAGAAATAGACACTTCGCATTCCCTTGAATTCTTTCTTTTGTAAATAACTGTCATAGAGAACAAACTTACGCCCTCTTCTGCCTATCACACCAAACTTGTTATAATAGATCGTATCATACCTACCTGAAAGCACTTTTTGCTTATAAATATCAATAAGTTCATAGCGCTTACCTTTAGGACGAAGTAACATATAATCTTCGGGTTTATATGCTATAAAATCATCTGTATAGGACGAAGGGTATTGAGTAGCCACGAGCTTTGTCGTCTCTCTGTCGTTCAAGAATAAGGTTTTGTCCTTCAAAGGCACTATATACCCTTCTATATCACCATCATCACTCAAGAGGTATATATTCCTACCCTTTCCCAAGTCAATAGCACGCAGCGAATAATAGTCCCGCTCCTGATAAGGGTCTTCTTCTTCTACATCAATATCACATAGCAAGGCCAATTGTGGGCTAAGTATCTTGAGAATGGTTTGGGTATTCTTGTCATAGATTGGCGGAAGTGTCTTAAAGGTTTTCCCTACAAAATCCTTCAGGGTAGTACGCTGAATATCCTTGAGAGAGACGATTTTCCTATCCTCCTCTTTTATCTCCTTCAGTGTCTCCCAATTCTCATCATTATAATGAACTATCTTAAAGTCATAGAGATCTTGTCTATAATCTGCCTTTTCATCTTCCTTATAGTCAAGCTCTAACTCTAAGAATTTATCTTTCCCTTTTTGCCAATAAAAACAAAGTTTCCCCTCAGTATTATAGGCAAGTATATCTATATGGCGAAGGGTTGTTTCTGTCTGTGCTTGCCCCCATAAGGCAAACAACAAAGCTACGATAAAGGTCAATTGCTTCAACATAATATTCCTTTTTTCTTCCCCACAAAGATAAGGATAATTTTTCAATAACAACAAAAACGCCCCATGTAGTTATTCACCACAGGGGAGTTTTTATTACTTGTCGTACTACAATCAGCGAATTTCTACCACTTCTTTAAGTGGAAGTCTCTTTTTAGGGTTTTTGCTTGGATGGTTGCCATCAGCTTCATTGTGATATCCTATTGCTACAGCAAGCACAGGTTTAAAGCCTTTTACCTGCAACTTTTGATCATAGTAAGCTGGGTCGAAACCTTCCATAGGTGTAGCGTCAATACCTTCAGCTGCACAAGCCGCTAAGAAGAAGCCCAAAGACAAATACACTTGTTTTTGAAACCAAACTTTAGCACGCTCTTCATCACCTGCTTTCACGCTTTGGTAAGAATCAACCACAGGTTGTGGCTGATTTGCCTTGAAATAGGTCTCAAAAGCAGCTATATCATCATAGGCAAAGAGTACTACCAAGTGGCTGGCATCTTTTATCTTCTGTTCGTTGAAGAACGAATGAGCTGCCAAGTCGGCCTTAAGTGCCTCATCGCCTACAATAACAAATTTCCATGGCTGACTATTAATTGACGAAGGCGCCAAGCGGAGTATCTCTGCTAATTCCTTGATTTTAGCCTCGCTTATCTTCTCGTTGCGATACGCTTTGGTAGCATATCTCTTCTGTGCAATTTCTAAAAAACTCATATCAAATAAATCACTAATTATTACTTACTTCAAAGGTTACTTCTATATTCCCACGAGTAGAATTAGAGTATGGGCACACTTGGTCTGCTTTGGCTACAAGCTCCTTGGCTTGTTCTATCGATACATTAGGTATATTTACCTGCAAGGTCACAGCGAAAATAAAACCGCCGTTATCTAACTTCCCGATAGAAACATGAGACGTTACAGAGGTCACTCCTGTAGTTGCTTTCGTTTGCTTGATAACCAAGTTCAGTGCGGTGTCAAAGCAAGCCGCGTAGCCCGCTGCAAAAATCTGCTCAGGGTTAGTATAATCGTCATTAGCGCCTCCTAAGGCTTTAGGAGAACGTAATTCAAGGCTTAATACGCCATTGCCGGAAGTTACTTTTCTATTAGGGGCACCGGTAGCGGTAGCCACTGCTGTGTATAATGCTGTCATATTTTTAGTTTTATACCCTGCAAAGATAGGGAATTTCTGTCAAATAATTGTTATAGATAAGTGTAGTTTTTCAATTTTTCCTCTATCTTTGTGTTTTCAAAACTTTTAATTATGGCGAATTCACCATAATTAAAAGTCAAGCGGGACTTAATAGTTACAAAACTGATGCGATAAAAGAGAACCTTATTCCCAAAGAAGTTACTAAAAAACAGATACAATATATCTATGCTGATGAAGCTGATTTGCTAAATATCGCTTTATTCGGTATCACCGCTAAAGAATGGCGAGAGGCACACCCTAATAAAGAAGGAAATATCCGCGATGAGGCAACTTTAGAGCAGTTAGTAGTACTGAGCAATTTAGAGAGTATCAACGCTTTGCTTATTCGACAAGGTCTTTCACAAGCTGACCGTTTGCTTGAGCTCAATAAAACTGCTATTACCCAAATGAAAACCTTGATGACACATCAAGTAAAACTCATTCGTTAGAGAGTAACACTCCCGTACAAAAAGAGATTGCACTCGGTAAGTCGCATTTTACCATCAGTAGCTTTTAATTTCAAAGCGTTACAATTTGTAACGGTTTCATTTCCCTCTTCTTTTAGTCGTTTTTTCAATATGCGCCAATAGGTCTGAGGGTTAGAACTATCAGTTAATATAGCCACTACATCTACAATAGAGAAATACCATTTCTCGTGAGTGTCGTCCCAAATAGTGCGCACCTTGCGTTCTTCAAATAATTTGATAGCTTCTTTTTTCATTTCAGAGGAGTTTTTTATATCCTTTAGAACTACAAAAATACAAAATAATTGAGAATTGAGGCTTTATGTATTTATTTCCTATTTCCCAATTGACGATTTTATGAGCTGCAACATTGCGGCATCTATCTTTTCCGCTGTGCCAAAATTTTGCTTGATATGGTATTTTTCTGCAATAGCAGCTATTTTTTCATAGCGTATATTTACGGTCTTCCCCTCCTGATAAACAAGAATTTTCAGAGGAAGTTCAATAGCCAAAAGGAGATTTTCCTGCATCAGGGCGGTCCCTACTTTGGGGTTGCCTACTATAAGCACCGTAGCAGGCGACATACTTTCTCCTACTGCCTCCGCTGCCTTATGGTGTTCGATAGTAGCAAAAATGGTAATGCCTTTGCTGTTTAGTGTTTTCTGAAGAGCAGCTACAGTCTCTTCAAAAGCTAATGGACTTTGGAAGTCTCCATAAGGTTTTATCACATCTGTACTGCTAATAATAGGTTGTGCGGCTGCTAAGAATGGGAATAATAGGAATGTGATGAAGTGTTTCATGCCGTTTTTATTTATTGAGTTGAATGGTAAGTATAGAAATGGCTTTTTATATTGATAAATGTTTCTTGGTTTTAGGGTGCAAAGATAGTGATAATTTGCTAATTTTTGAGTTGCTCTTCTATCTCTTCAATGCTGGGGAGAGAAGACTTATATCCTTCTGATAGTTGTTCATATAACTGATAGGAGGAAATCCCAATAGGACTATTTACATCTGAAAGTGTATATTCAGCCACTACATCATTCTTGTCTTTACAAATAAGCAGACCAATAGTAGGATTATCTGCTTCAGTACGCATCTGTTTATCTACAGCGGTAACATAGAACTTGAGTTGTCCTAAGCGTTCTGGCTTGAATTTCACAGACTTAAGCTCTACTACTACATAACAATGAAGGCGCACATTATAGAAAAGTAAATCAATATAGAAATCATCACCACCTACATCTATATGTACTTGTTTGCCATAAAAACAAAATCCTTTACCAAGTTCTAAAAGGAACTTAGTCATATTTTCTTCTAAATAATTTTGAAGTTCTTTCTCTGTATAGGGTTTCGTTAAGGTAAGAAAATCAAATATATAAGGGTCTTTGGTGAGTTGTTGAGCCAAATCGGATTGCATAGCAGGAAGTTGCTGCTTGAAATTTGTAATAGCTTTTCCCTCTCTATCATAGAGATTTAACCCCAACTGATGTTCTAACACCGAGCGACTCCAGTGGTTTTCTATGGTTTTATTGACATAGAAAAGGGCTTCTAATTCTTACAACGCTGTATAATCATTATATGGTGCCCCCAAGGGATATTGAATAGAGTCTTTTCTAATTGGGAAACAAGTTGTTTCCCAATTATATTTCCTTGATTATAAAACAGATACCACTGCCTTATATATTTTAAATTCCGATAAGAAAAACCTTTCATAGTCGGAAAGGCTTCTTGTAGGTCTCGGCTCAGGGTTTGCAGAAAACCATCACCCCATTGGGTTTGTTCTTGCTTTTGAACTATATCCTTCTCTATTCGCCAATAAAGGTGCAACAGCTCACTATTTACTTGTATAGCTGCTTTGATTTGGCTTTGTTGAATATTTGCTTTAAGAACTTCTAACCATTCTCTATAGGCTGTAGTATTGATAATGGCATTCATCTTTTGTGTTCTCTAAGAAAGTACAAAGATAAGGATAATTCACTTATTTCTAAGCGCTCCAATTGACGAATTTATCAACTATAGCATTGTAGCCTCTATTTCCTGCTGTTTTTCTAAAGTACCGCTACATCTTCAAAACTTAATGAACTTTGGAAGTCTTCATAAGGTTTTATCATATCTATACTGCTAATAATAGGTTGTGCAGCTGCTAAGAATGGGAATAATAAAAAAGTAAAAAGAAGTTTCATATAGTGTGCTAATAATTATTGCAAGTATTCTTCAAAGAATTTAAGGGTGAGGCTATTCAACTTATCATGTGTTTCCTCAATAGGGGTGCTACCACTCAATCCTAATTGCTGAGCAAAAGGAATCCACAAAGGTACATCGGTAAAATCCACATGGAATATATCAGGAAGTTGTACAAATTCACTCTCCGCTGTATTCTCAAACAAAGCCCTCATTGTACTGAGATGCTGCTCTATGTCTTTCTCTGTCCATCCTCCCGATTTCTTACGCTCAGCACGCATAGCTTCTGCCGGACGTGTAATAACCATGGTCGGAACAGGCAAACCTGTTTGTGCTATCTTCTTAGGAATGGGTGATTCCATAATCAAGCTTGCCTTAATACGTCTATCCTTCCACGAGGCTTCCGATACGATAATCCCCCCAAGAGAGACCCCAAAAGCTCCTAATTTATCCATATCAAGTTTAGTGGCAAGAAGGTGGTGAGGGTCATCTGTATGGAGTGTGGTGAGAAAATCTATTACTCGCGATACATCCTTGGCAAAGTAGGCTATCAGTCCCCCTTCAAAGGTTTTTCCATTATAACTCAAAAGAGGGTTTTCTTCTGTTAAGCTATCATTAAGCATGGGATCAATTACACTTCGTGGCTGGCTCTGGAGTGTGCTGCCATCAGAGAACGTTGCCAAGGCTACCGCCATAGGGCAATCAATACCTACCACTATATACCCTTGAGAGACTAACTCTTGTATCTGAAAAGTGCTTATACATCGGTGACCATAAAGACCTGTGAGGTACAAAAGTACAGGATATTGCGCTTTTTCCTTGTTTACAGGAGCTTTTACTAAGGCATTAGAACGCTTGAATTGCAACGGATAAAGCAACGCCTTCGGAATATGCAAAAGCTCTGAAATAGCCTCGCTCACCTTTGTAGCTTCAGGGATATAAGGGGCGTAATCGGTGTGTGAGGTTTTTTCGGCGGGGTACCACACTTGTATAGGGATTTGTCTGGCTTGGTGTTTATCAGTGATAAAAATCTCTTCCCTATCGGGGTCAGTTACCCAGTAGCTCACCGTACCAATAGCATACTTGCCCGTAGGCTTTGCAAAAAGCGTTGGGTGAAATATATAGTAAGCCCCTCTCACAAGTAAGAACAATACTATGGCTATAAGGGTATAAATCATTTTCTTTTTCATTTGCTGCAATTGTTTCTTTACTGCTGCAGTGGCTATACCTGCCTTTTTACATTCAAAGGTAGCCATAGGTTACCTTTAAACGGTATAATATGCAAAAGTACATATTATTTTTTACTTAACCTACTAAATTTGTAGCTTTTGTATCAGCGCCCATTCCTCCATCAGCGGCTTTTAATTTTAACTGGTGACAATTTGATACCGTTTCTTTTTTTTGAGTAATCCTAAATAGTGTGCATTTTGAGTTCTTCAAATTTTATTTCACTAATTGTTCTATCTGTTTTTGCAGTGTTGCGCGCTCATTAGGCGATTTAGAAAGAGTAATCGCCTTTTGATAGTGAGCAATTGCTTTTTGGTTATCGATATCAGTATATAAATATCCTAACAACTCGTGATAGTAATGATTATCTTCCAATCCTAATTTTTCGGCCTCTACAATAGCTTTTTCTTTACCATATACCTTACCGTAAGCAAAAGTTCTATTTAAGGCTATTACGGAAGAATATTCAATGATAATCAATTGGTTATATAAGCGAAGAATATACTCCCACTTGTTTTCATCGGTAGGGGTAGTATGCCAATAGGCAATACCTGCTTCTAAGTGATATTTAGAAACTTGTGAGCCTTCGCAGGCTTTTACTAAGTAATAGTTACCTCTGTCTATAAGTTCTTTATCCCATTTGCTTTTATCTTGTTGTTCATAAAGAGTGTTTTCACCTGTGGTATTGATACGAGCTTCCAGTCTCGAACTTTGGAAACACATCAGTGATAAAAGAGCATTCACTTGTGGTGTATCAGTTTGAGGGTGCTCGGCAAGTAAGAGCGTAAGGCGCAAGGCTTCTTTGCAGAACTCCTTCCGTATAAATTGACTATTGGTTTCTGAAAAATAGCCTTCGTTGAAGAATAAATACAAACAGCGCAGTACAGTTTCTAATCGGGCTTGTATATCGGCTGAGTTTACGGTTTTGATTTGAAAATGATGCTCTCTGAGCTTGCTTTTAGCTCTAAGAAGTCGTTTTTTTATAGTTTCGGTATTGGTTAGTAGGGCATTGGCAATCTCTTCCACTGTAAAACCACAGAGTATTTGCAAAGCCAAACTTATTTGTGATCCTACAGAAATAGAAGGATCACAGATATTGAAAAGCATTTCCAACTGACTGTCGTTTATTTCAGAAGTTTCAAAGGTAAGTTCCTCACTTCTCTCAGTAGGTGTAAGTGTCTTTTTTACTTTATTTTGGAATATAGCTACGTGTTTTTCATAGTCTTTAGCTTTGTTTTTGGCAACGGTGTAAAGCCACGCAGTAGGGTTGGGAGGCAAAGGCTGTGTTTCCCAGAGTTCATAGGCTTTTAAGAAAGTATCACTTACAATATCTTCCGCAATTTCCAAATGAGAAAAGCCAAAATGGCGACATAACACTGCCACCATTTTAGCGTATTCTTTCCGAAACAAATCGGATAAAAGTTGTGAGTAAGGCATTTTAATCTCTTTTTAGCACTTCACGCACTTCAATGCTACCACCTACTTGTTCAAAAATAGGATTGGCTTTTGCCATCTCTACTGCTTCGTCTATGTTTTCAGCTTTCACTACCACATAACCACTGATAAACTCTTTAATTTCGGTAAAAGGTCCATCGGTTACAACCTTATCGGCTTTGATAGTTTTGGCACTGCCAGCAATAGGCAAGAGGGTATTTCCTTTGTCAGCTAATTTGTTTTGCGAAGCGATACCCGCAAGCCAGTTCATACGTTCTTGCATTTGCTCGGGAGTAGGTTTGAAATCAGCGATGTTGTTCAAACGAAAAATTAATACAAAATCTTTCATACATTTTTAAATTTAATATTATACCCCTATAACGATTGAATTTTCTCTATGGGGACAAAGATAGTAAAAATTAACAATTAACAAAAAACTCCCTATAATTACTGCCTGTACGACTCGTGCTACGACTTAATTAACCAAATTCTTTTTATAGAACCCTTCAAATTTATCAAAAGGTATTTTGCCTGCTTTGTTATCGTATAAATCTACGT
>ERZ772973.661-NODE-661-length-15190-cov-11.5491_pt1 | contig 15190 bp, 12 predicted proteins | sample MGYA00580672_ERZ772973 | MGnify/ENA primary metagenome ERZ772973 (study PRJEB29015, sample SAMEA2737938) | human oral metagenome | biome: human oral; feature: human-associated habitat; material: dental | place: China | collected 2152 ... | reverse complement strand
GATTCGTCTAGCAGCTCTGTCGGAATAAGCGAGTCAAAACCTCGCCCTAGGCCCTTTTTAGCCGGCACGCTCAATCACCTCCTTGGCTAGCGCTTTATAAGCGCGAGCGCCTTTACTAAACCTATCATACGCGCCAATTGGCAAGCCGTGGCTCGGTGCCTCAGCCAAGCGGACATTGCGCGGAATCTTCGTTTTGAATACTTTGGCTGGAAAATGCTTCGAAATCTCGTCTAATACTTGCGTCGACAGTGATGTGCGGTTATCAACCATTGTCGGCAACACACCTACCAAATCAAGCGTTGGATTGAGATTTTTGCGCACTAGTTTCATCGTTTCCAGTAACTGACCTAGGCCCTCTAACGCATAGAATTCTGCTTGTACTGGCAGCAAAACATACTGAGCGGCAATCAATGCATTAACCGTCAACAAGCTCAAACTCGGCGGACAATCAATGATAATGTAATCGTAATCTATGGTGCAAGCCTTGATAGCATATTTCAGGCGGCTAAAACGATAATCAGTCTGAGCCAGCTCTACTTCGGTATTAGCTAAGGTTGGCACAGCAGGCACCAACGATAGGTTATCAAACTCGGTTGGAACCGTTACTTCTACTAATTTTTTACGGCCGAGAATAGCATCAGCAATAGTTACTTCTAAGCTCTGCTTATCAATACCTAAGCCGCTAGTTGCATTGCCCTGCGGATCGAAATCAATCAATAGAGTCCGCTTGCCCATCTTTGCCAGATAGTAAGCCAGATTGATTGACGTTGTTGTCTTGCCAACGCCGCCTTTCTGATTGGTAACTGTTATGATAGATGCCACTGTTTATCTGCCCTCTCTGCTTACGTTTAATTATACCACAAACATCTAGTAAATATGAAATTGCCCTGCTTCAAAGAACAGGGCAATTTATCAAGTTTGTATCTACTATTTAATCGACGTAATCTCGATCCGGCTATATTTTTGACGATGGCCGTTTTCTTTGTGAACGCGTTTTTTAGCTTTGTAGCGAATGACGCGGATTTTATCGCCTTTGACTTCCGCCTCAACGACTTTCGCTTTTACCACCGCGCCTTTTACGGTCGGCGTGCCAACTTTTGTTTTATCACCATCAATCACTAAAAGTGCGTCGAGAGTGAGTTCTTTTGTGCCTTCAGGGAGGAGATCCACCAAGAGGGACTCTTTTTCGCTGACAATGTATTGCTTGCCAGAGATTTTTACGACTGCTTTCATTTCGTTCCTTAAAATATATTTACTATCAGTGACCAATTATAACAGAGATGGATAATACGTGCAACTAATTTGCCTGCAACCGAGCCATGGCGTTATTCGCCCGCAGCCAACCGCTGGGCGAGCCACACTCCATGTAGTCACCCTTGGCCTCGCCTACCGCGATGACGCCGCCGCCCGCGATGTACGCGTTGATGGCATCAGTCAGTTCAAATTCACCGCGCTGCGGATTGGCGGGCAATGTCCGTGCTAACTCAAAAATTTCTTTATTAAGGACGTAGAAGCTTGAATTACTGAGGTTACTTGGCGCGTCTTCCAGCTTCGGCTTTTCGATAATTTGTACGAAATTGCCCTGCTGGTCAGTTTCGATAATGCCCGTTTGTGGGATAAGTGCCTCCTCAACAGGGTTACCCAATAGCCCAGCCGACAAACCGCGCGCCTCCACCAGCTCCGCCAGATCAGCCGCATTTGAACCGCCGTCACTACGCCAGAAAAACTGGTCGCCCATCACCACAAACGCCGATTCGCCCGGTTCAATAAATTCGCTGGCCAAGCCCACTGGAATACTAGTGCCGTAACCGCCCGTACCAGGCTGAGTTAAAAAATGTATTCGCACATCGCGTAGCGGCGCCACCAGAGTTAATTTGTCCTGTTTACCAGCGCGCCGCAAATAATCGTTCAACTGGATATTTGACCGATAGTAGCTTTGCACCTGAGTGCTTTGCTCGCCAACCACGAAATAAATATCCTTGACGCCCGCCCGAATAATATCCTGCACGATATAGTCAACCACCGGACGCGTCCCCACCGGCAACATACACTTTTCGATTGATTTGGTAATCGGCAGCATCCGCGTACCCCAACCAGCAACTGGAATGATAGCTTTGGTAATAGTAATCATAGCTCTATCGTAACACTTAATTAACCTATGCGAAAATATGGCCAAGAAACCCTGGAAATTATAAGGGCGTACTCCTGATCGCAATTTAGCAGCTTAATCAGCTTTCTTCAGATAAATTTCTACCGGTTTACCGTCAACTTTAACGTCGTATTTTTCCATATCATCTGCCGCAGAACCTAGTTTTATAGCCAGCGTCTCGGCCTTGATGGCATCAGCAAATATATCGACAGATTGGGTGATTTCTGAGTCGCTACTAGTGATGCCAAGTTCAATCCTATCATCCACCTGCAATCCCGCCTTTTTACGCGCACTCTGGACGTGGCGAACAATCTCGCGCATCAAGCCTTCGCGTTTGAGCTCGGGCGTCAATTGCTTGCTAATTTCGATCCAATTCTCTGGCTTGATCACACCCTCAGTCACGTCATAATCAGCCAGGTGTTCGTCTAGATTCTCAACCCAGCGAATTTCCTTGACATTGAGCTCCTCGGCCATGATCTGCTCGTAGTACTCAGCCAATTTCGCACCCGCATATGCCGCACATTGCAGCGGCTGGCGAACCTTGATCGACGCCTGATGCTCATCCTGCTTCATCCGCAAACTAAGGCCGTTGTTGATCAGCTCACGCGTGCGGGCCATATCAGCCAGCACCTGCTCATTCGCCTCACCGGCTGCCAACCAATCCTTCAAGTGAATCGACTCGTTATCACCCGTCAAATTATAATACAATTCCTCAGCCAAAAACGGTGTAAACGGTGCCAAAATATAGCTCAGGCGCACCAGCACATAATGTAGCGTCCGATAAGCATCGTTCTTATCGCCATCATCTTCAGACTTCCAGAAGCGGCGGCGACTGCGACGAACGTACCAGTTGGAAGCGTCATCAAGGAATGGCAAAATCGGGCTCAGCGCATCAGGAATATTGTAGGCATCCATCTGCTTCTCGACCTCCGCCACCAGCTCGTGCAAACGACTGATAATCCAAATATCGAGAGGGTTAGATAATTTATCAATATCGACGCTAATCTGGAACGAGTTCTCAGTTCCAGTGCGAGACAAGGATTCGGGAGTATCGGAGTGAGCCGTATTAGTGATACGGTGAACGAGAAACGCATCCGAAGACGCCGTATCGTACGGAAATGTGAACTCGTCAACCTCCGCATACATGGTGAAGAAATCATACATATTCCAGATCATACTGAGCTTGCGCGCCACATCACCTACGTCCTTGTCATGCAGAGCAAAGTCCTCGCCGTTAAGTAGCGGGCTACTCAGCAGCAGGAAGCGTAAGGAATCAGCGCTGAACTTATCCATCAGCTCGTTTGGATCGGTGAAGTTACCCAGGGATTTACTCATCTTACGGCCGTCATTGCCCGCCACCACACCGGTGGTGATGACGTTGCTGTAGGCATTTTTATGCTGCACGCCTGCCTCACCAAAGGCACCGATTTCTGCCAAGGCAGCGTTGACAGCGTGCACGTAGTAGAACCACGCTCGCACCTGACCGATGTACTCAACGATGAAATCCGCTGGGTAATTCTGCTCAAACTTGACCTGGTTTTCAAACGGGTAATGCAGCTGCGCGAACGGCATACTGCCGCTCTCGAACCAGCAATCGAGCACCTTGTCGATGCGAGTAAACTTTTCGCCGTCGATTTCAAAAGTAATGTCATCCACCCACGGGCGGTGGTAATCATCCAGCTCCACGCCGCTGAGTTCCTTCAGCTCCGCGTACGAGCCAATAACTTTGACCGTACCACGGTCGCCCTTCCATACCGGCATGGCCGTCGCCCAGAAGCGGTCGCGACTCAAGTTCCAATCTGGCGCTTGCTCAATGTTCTTAGCAAAGCGGCCGTGCTTGAGATGAGCCGGAAACCAATTGATATGCTCGTTTTGCTCCAACATCAGCGGCTTCTGGCCCTGGATATCAAAGAACCACGATGGAATCGCCCGGTACATGATGCGCTGCTTGCTACGCGGATTGAACGGATATTCGTGGCGAATGTACTCAATATTCCACACCACACCCTTTTCTTTCAGGTCTTTGGCGATGAACTTATTATTTTCCCACACCTCCAGGCCTTTGTAATTGGTATCGGTGTAGTAGCCGTTGTCGTCAATCACATGGAAAGGCGCGATGCCATTGGCTTTACCGAGCTCAAAGTCATCCTCACCATAGGCCGGCGCGATATGCACAATACCCGTACCCGATTCGTGCGAGACGAAATCCGCCGCGTAAATGGTGTGAATCTTGTCATTCTCTGGCCAGGTCGAGCCGGTATCGAGCGGCTGGTATTTCTTACCCACCAATTCGCTCCCTGGGAAGGTGCGCAATACTTCGTAATCAAGCGGCTGGTGCTTTTCATCCTGCAGGGTGCGCTCCAACGCTTCCTCAGCGATGATTAGTTTCTCGCCACCCACCAGCACTTCGCAATACGTCATCTCTGGATTGACGGCCAACATCAGGTTAGCTGGCAACGTCCACGGCGTAGTGGTCCAGGCGAGGATAGATACAGAATCCTGAGCCTCAACAAATGCTTCAATCGCCTGCTGAGCTACAGCCGTCACGGGACGGTTTAGCAGCTCTTCTGGCGTACCTGTGGCGAAGTCTGCACCCTCATGCAATTTGAGTTTTTCAGCGTCCACACCAGTAATAATGTAAATGGAGCATGCAACATTCGTTCCATTTTCATGCTTGACGGTCTGCAGCAATAGATTGTTCGAATTTACTTCAAGCTCAAGCTCCTCCTGAAGCTCACGGCGCAGCGTCTCAATTGGTGATTCACCCTCATGGCTCGTCCCGCCAAAGAGACTCACCATACCCGGATTCGTGATGCCCGGCCTATCATCTCGCTGCTGCGTAATGAGTTTGTCATTCGTATCCACCAACAAAGCACCGACATAACTCCTCTCGCATTCGTCGAAGCCTACTGGCTTTTGCGTATCAGCTAGCTTAAACTTCACATACACACTCGGATCAGTCACCGTCTGGTAAGCGTCATTATCCATAGTTACTTCGGCCTTGCTAACAGGGGTAGCAAACTTGGTGTCGTACATCAGCACCTTTTCGCCTTCATAGATTTTGCCAGCCTCATACAACTGTTTAAAGGCCCACCAGACGCTCTCCATAAAATTCTTGTCCATGGTGCGGTAGGCACCTTTAAAGTCCACCCAGCGGCCAATGCGGTCGATCACGCCCTGCCAGGTTTCGCTGTTGGCCACCATGCTCTCGCGCGCCTTGGTGATGTATTTTTCCAGGCTGATGGTTAGCAAAGGATTGCCGTCCTTATCCAGAGGCGCTGACTGGTCGCTACTCGTCACAATCTGCCGCCGGTCGGTAATATTCAGCTGCTTTTCGACAAAATTCTCTGCCGGCAGGCCATGACAGTCCCAACCCCAGCGGCGCTCCACACGCTTGCCTTTCATCGTCCAGTAGCGCGGCACCGCATCCTTAACGATTGAGCTCAGTAACGTACCATGATGCGGTACGCCAGTAATAAACGGCGGCCCGTCATAAAAAACGTAGGCATTATCTGCCGGCCGCTGCGCCACTGACTTTTCAAACGTCTGACCGTCCTTCCAGCGCTGCACCCAATCTTTTTCGTATTCTGCCGCACGGCGACGTGTTCCGTGTTTGAATTTCATATTTTTCCTCCTTATTTACCTTATATTCACTGCTTTGTTTAAATTATTAATCAAACTTTCCTGTTCCCTGTTCATCATTCTATTAGTCTCCTCATCGCTTTCACTATCTCCTCATGAACGATTCCATTGCTTAGTACCGCCCCGCGGATATCCTGATCATACCGCTGCTCCCGGCCGAAAAGATCAGTCACCTTACCGCCAGCTTCCTCGACGATGACTTTCGCCGCCGCAATGTCAACATTCTTACCTTTTGTACCAACAAAAACCGACGCAACAAACTCGCCGCGCGCCACCAGTGCCGCAGCGTGCGTTGTACTGCCAACCGTCGTTACATACACATCTTTTTCATAAGCAAGATCATGAACGACTTGCATCACATCCCATTGAGCGCTCGGCCACCAATCAACATTCATTTCCACACGGTCATCCAGACTATGCTGACTAACGTGAATCGGCTGGCTGTTCATGTACGCGCCACGACCACGTGACGCCCAGTACAGATGGTCGCTAAACGGCGCATAAATCACACCAACCTCTGGCTGGCCATCAGTCACTAGCGCCAGAGAAAACACCGACACAGGCAATCCCATTATAAACGAAGAAGTACCGTCAATCGGATCGCAAGCCCAAACATATTTTGAACCACGGCGCTGACTCGCCTCTTCGCCGTCAATATCGTGGGCTGGATATCGCTCAGTTACCCGCTTAATGACGAGATCGTTAATCTCCTCATCAGCAACAGTCACGATTGTATTGTTTGCTTTGAAATGAGAGTCTGGTTTCTTACCAAAATATTTTCGCATAATGTCGCCCGCCTCCAACGCCATGCTTTTCGCAAAATCTAGCCATTCTTGATGCTGATTAGTCATGATTTACCTCTGTTTGCAACGATTTTGTCATTAACCGTAGCTTATATACCTGCGGATTAGGCTTGCCGAAGAGAAAATCATACGTATCGCTACCGCCTACCTGCTGATAACTGTAGCCTAGTTTCTCGTACAGTCTTTTCGCCGGCTCATTTGAGATTTCAACACCCAATCCAATCATAGAAAAACCTTGGCAGCGGGCTTCATTTTCTGCTGCCGCGATAAGCATAGTCGCCAAGCCCCGACGTCGATAATCCTCATCAATCTCCAGCGCATTGATTTGCGGCAAACCCGGAAAATCCTTTTCAATGATAGAGGTTTCATCGCCCCAATCATGCCGCAAGGTCACCCGGCCGACATAGCGTCCATCTGCCTCTACCACCAACACCACCGCCTTTTTCTGTTTAATTAGATCACACAGCTCCACTTCATAATCATCAGAGATATACATCTCTTTTTTAAGGCGAGTAAATGAGCTGCTGCCGGGCGACACTAGCTCAATAACAGGCGTATATTTATTAGGATTAAGCGAGCATTCGCCGTTGGTATCTTTAAGCAACTCTTGTTTGCTAGCTGGCACTAGTATTATTTCCTTTCAAAAAATCACCTCTTTTGACTTCGAGAATCCGCTGGAGGTGTTTCAAACGGACGGTACCATCTCGATTCCAAAAGAAGTGATTCTTTTAGCTCTTTCTTATGCTATTTACGCAAGCTCACGGCGGGGTCTAATTTCAGCTGATAAAAGCCGATTTCTTCCCGCAGGCTTCACGGTTGATAGCCGCTCACTTCGCGCTAATGTCGCCAAGACTACTACTCAGCACACGCGAAAACGCCCTACAGCAATTGTAGCGCGTTTTCATCGGAATTGCCAGTTACTGCTAATTGAAATCAGCCACAATATCATTGAACTTTAAATCATTCTCCATATTATTCAATCTATCAATACTCTCTTTCAATACAGAATCATACGTCCTCCAGTCTTCATCGCCAAGCAACTGACACACTGGACGGTCTTCTTCGGGACGTTCAAGTAAATCCCTCAACGTGCTTTCCATGCCATCCCTAAAATTACTTGCATATCGCAATGCGTAGCCTACTGCCTCAGACGAGCGGTTCGCCTCAACCACCTGTATAGCCTTATCAGTATCCCAAGCAACCACTTTCGCTATGCCGCCATCTATATACGACCAATCCTTCAGCCCTTCTCTATCAGCGTCACCCAAAAATAAATACTCTGGCAGAACATTCTGTGCATAATACCCAACATATTTCTCTAGGCGCCGATAAGTCTTTACTGCATCCTCCCGCCGATAGATCTCTAGCCAATCCTTCGCAAAATATTTTTGCGAATCGCCAGAGCGTTTAGCTGCAGCCTTTTTAAACTCTTCATAGCGCCTAGGCAAAAACTCAGCCAAGTTAATACTATCCGCCGCTTGGTCTATCCGTATAAATTTCTCGACTTCTTTCCCTATTAAATCGTAGATTTTCTTTTTATCATCATCAATAATATTATCGCTATACAGAGATTTGCAACCACTGCAAATCGTTTCCCTGGTCGTTTCCAAAACGTCTGCCACCAATTGAATATCATCGTCTGGTCGCAGCTCCGACACGTAATCGATAAATTTATTAGTATCTTTCTCCGAACTACCCAACACAACCGGATAAAGAGAACCGCCGCCAATTGCAATATCTTTAGGTCCGCTGATTATAGCCATTGAGCCTCCCCCGTTCACTAGCCGGACACCCGCATCAGCAAGAGCATCTGAGCACCGTAAGTACTGTACATCTGCTTCCATTTCGCGCCGTTCAGATTGATCTGAAAGATTCTTCTGAAAATTCTCATCAAAGTTGTTATCACCGTCTGCTGCTTCCGCCTGATCTGCCGCCATAACGGCGCGCATCATACCTACTATAAGAGTTACCAACTTACCCTTGTTGTGGTCGAGAATCTCGCCATAAGCTTCATTTACCAGCGATACCAGCGGCACCTGGCATTCATGCTCGTTGTGCGGTGTTAGAGATTCACTCATATATATTATTTAACTCCTTTGCTTGACATTTGCTTCTGTAGGTTTTCTACTATACTCTCTCTCTGGATTTGTCAATAGTTTTACAATATTTTTTGTATTTTACCAACTACAGGAAATAAAAAGCCAGTGGGCTTTTTCACTGGCTTTTTTCTTATGGTGGATTTTTTATTTTACTTCCAAACCACCCAAAACGCACTCGCCGCGCAGATAGATTGTCTTTTTGGCGGAAGATTTGGATACTGTTTTATCCTCGCTGCCGCCCAAAATGCCGCGAACTTCGTTTTTAACGATCACGTCATCAGGCATATTGATGTTGACGCCGCCGCAAAACGTAAAGACGTCGATGACCGCGCCGTCCTTAATTTTCGCTTGGCGCAAATCCAACTCCACGCCGCCAAATATCGCCGTTACCGAACCGCCAGTATAATCGCCTTTCACTCGCGACTCTTCACCGTAAAAAATTGCAATTTTTTCACTACCGCTATCAGCAGCAGCCGATTTTTTAGACCGCTTGCGGCCGCCTGAACCGACACTTACCATCAAGCCGATGGCAATCAACATCACCGGCCAAAATATTTTCCAAACGCTAATATTAATTACACCGTAAGCGCCCAAGCCAATGGACACACCGATAGTCATTAGCAGTAATCCCCACACTCGCAGAGAGGCTTTGCGGGAGCTAAATATCGTCATCAGACCAGCCAAAATCAGACCAACCGCCCAAACAGTTCCCCAGAACACGTTCCAGCTATCAAACTTGATAATCTCGAGATTCCTCAGTAGCAGAACCCCGCCGAGCGCCGCAATGGTGATACCAAAGAAAGCCCTAACAAGAAAATTTTTCTTCATACCCCCATTATGACATATCAATCGCAGCTAGTAAATTATCGCTTCCGGCGCTTTTTCACTAGGACAATCACCCGCCAAACCGCCGCAATAACTATGGCAATCGCTCCAATAATAATCGCCCAAGCACCAGGTGTCGGCCAGAAAAATAATTCTATCGGTTCAACCTTTTTCGTCGTTAAATCAGCCGAATTTTTACTAACACCCCATTCGCCAGCCTTTTTATTATACGCAATCGAAAGTTCGACACGGTACTTGCCGCCCCAGAACGGCTGTAAATTACTCTCGTAGCGGAACTGGCGAACTTGCTCGGCAATTGCCGCATACTCGCCGCCATTTCGATAAACAACGTTACCCAACATATCTTTAACTACTAGCTTGACGTCAACATCCGCCGAAACGTTGCCAGAATTTTTAATAGCAATGTTATATAACTGCTTGCCGTTATTATCGACGGCGAATTTATCAATTGTCACATCGCGGTGAATATTACCAGGGATAGTAATAGCCATACGCACCGCTTGGCGCGTTTGCAGCTGGATACCGCCTTTCTTAGTAACGGCTGGATCGGCTTTGCGCTGGATTACCAAACAAGCATTATGCTCGCCGACATCCGCCTTATTCGGCGCGGTGACTGTGAAATCAACGTTCGTCGATGCACCAGGCGCCAATGCCACCTCGCTTTTCGCTAGTTTTACCCAATTGCCGGCATCTTTCTTTTCCTCGACTTGCTGCTTACATGTCATATCGCCAGTCGCTGTGACCGTGCCGTCGACGGCGTATACCTCGATATTCGCTTGTTCGGTCAAGCCGTTAGTTATCGTTAGCTGATCGGATTTACTAGCGCCGCGATTCAATTGATAAATAAAAATCGACTGCGTCCGCGGGTTGTTCGGATCAGGATTCGCCGGGCGGCTGCCAATTCCTGCTGCCAGAACCGACGACGGCAGCAAAACACCTGCCGCAACTACCATTACCGCTAGCCTGCGCCAGCATGAAACCATACCCCGTATTCTCCTCATTAAAATCATATGATTTATTATAGCAAGCCAAGACACTCATGGCTATACCAACACCCGTTGATACTTCCAAAAACTAAATAGTCCACGTAAATGAAAATCAGACGCCCGAAAGAGCGCCCAATTTTCATTGATATAACTGTGCCGGACCTTAAATAGCGGCCACAGTTTGAGTCATCGGCAAAGTATAAGTACCTGTTGCCTGTCCAGCTGGAATAGCCTGGCTCAAGCCGACACCCGTCACATAACCGCGCCAAACATCGTCGGAACCAGCCGCCGCGCTGATCAACGTTACTGGAGAAGTGCCGGAAAATGCTGCTTGCGAACCTAGCGTGATGCCCGTGGAAGCACCGATCATTGACGTCAGCGTTCCAGCAGCTGGATTAACCGTCAACTGTCCAGTCGTAGCATTACCGTTGTACTGGTATGTGTTGCTGCCGCTCGTCCATTTTCCCGTACCAGGGGTTGTTGCATTCAGTGTTAGCGTCCAGCCATTATTAGCGCCGCCAGGGTTATCGACAGCGATGCGCTTATCATTAGCACCAAATATACCAGTCGTCGTCTGGGCAGAAGTCGACGCCGTAGTCGCGTTCATGGCAAATGTTGGGTTTGTTACTACGCTATCGCCAGTATCGCGAATGTCGGTGCTGAGCACGCCAGCGTTAATCGTCTGGCTCAATTCTGACGTCGCCGTAGTCGCCGCATACACCGCCGTACCCGCCAAACCGACTACGCCAGCTACACCGACCGCCAAAGCTACGTTTGTTATTAGTTTTTTCATATCGTATCCTTTCTTTTACGTTATTTTCGTTGCTTCGTTGTCTATTATAGTGCTACTACCTACCCTCCTTCGCACCTCCGAACATCCGCTAATTTCCTACGGTTCATGACCACCGCCTCCTCGTCTGTTACGTATCAGCAGTATGAACGCAATAATAATCATTCCCAGCGCCGCTATCACCATAAACCACATGTTTGCGCCAGTATTAGCCAAATCTTTACCAGATTTTATACCTGTAGCGACTGCCGAAACAGCTGGAACCGCTGGTGATGACGGAATTACTGGCGGCGTCGGCGGCAAGGTTCTCGGCGGAATAGTAATTGTAAAAGGTACCGCGTGATTAATTTGCAAAGCCGAGCCGTAAGCCCGTGTCGAGGAGGCAATCTCACCAAGGTAAGTTTTGCCGCGTTCTATCACCAGCGTCGTATCGCCAGGATGTGTATTCGGCCAATTAGATAGATCAAGCACCCAAGCATTACCATTAACCGTCAATTCTGGATCAACCCCCAAAGTAAACATACGTCCAGCAAACTTGATAGCTAATTTATGCACGCCCGTCACCGGGTCAATAACCGTATGCACCGCGTCATACACACCATAAATCACTGGATAGCCGTTATCTTTAAATACCGAATGGTCGTATTTTGGCGCAAAAACGTCGCACTCTACATCATTCACTTGACCAACTGCTCTGCTGTAAACTGTATGAGAGCATTCTATTTCACGAATTAACTGTGAAAAAGTTGAATCTGCTGAAGTTGTCGCCAGAGCAGCTTTGCTATTAAAAACCACGCCAATTATTGCTGTTAAAAATACAACAACTATCGCACCAGTTCTCATTACATTTTTCATCCTCATCATTGCGCTACCACCGTTACTGTTACCGGCAATGTATACGCGCCTGGCTTCTGATACGCCGGAATAGTCTGCTTCAAGGAAATATCCTGCAATTTAAACAGGCAGGTCAAACCACTGCTGCTCGAGGCGGTCGCTAGCGTAATAGCGTTAGCCGACGCCGTACCAGCTACGAACGCACCGCCCGCACCATACGATAAGCCAGCCGTCGTACAAGCCTGCCCCAGCGGCGTCGAACCAGACGCCGTAAACACGCTTGATGATAGGTCAACCGATAATTGCCCTTGGTCTGCATTAATGTTATTAAACGCATAATTGGCTGCGTCGCCAGTCTGCGCCCATTTAGCAGTTGGGCCGCCAGTTGCCGCTAACGAAACACTCCAACCCGTCGTCGATAAGCTATTCACCACCTCAAGCTGCTGCGACGAATTATTAGACAACTTCGCAGTCGTAGTACTCGCCGTTTTACTGGTCATTGCTGCCGAAAATACAGTAGTCGGATTAGTTAATGTGGCATCAGTGGCATCTGCAAATCGAATATCCAGCGAACCATCAGCAGTCTTAAACTCCGGATAATACGAATAAGTATCAATGCTCGTCCCCGGCGCCGCCGTCGTATCAGCTACCAAGCGAACACAATAATTCGTATTACGCTCCAAACCATTATCAGTCAGTGCCAAATCCCACAGACCCGTCTCACCAGAATTAATATCACGATTGTTCGTGAACGTCAGCTGTGCAACGCTACTTGGGCGGACTATTGATTGACGGCTGTAGCCGACACTGGTAGACGGCAGATTAGGATCGTTTGCTGCAGCCGCAATCGCCGTCCCGTTATTCGGACCGGCTGCCGAGTACGCCAAAGTCGAGTTATTGGTCACATCCTGCCAACCCGCTGCCACTGCCTGGCACGTCGCCGCAGTTTTTTTGGCGTATTGAGTGCGAAGCTTCATGGTATTAGCAGGAATGGTGGTGTTTTCTTTGGGAGCATAGACGTGAGTAGGGACGCCGGAATTAATGGTTGAATTGTTACCAAGCTGACCACTTGAATTACTCCCCCAACAATATGCTTTATCGTCAGAAGCGATAGCGCAAGTATGCGAACTGCCAGCAGAAATCTGCTTGATAGTCTTTCCGGCTAATACACCGGAAGTATTGACAGCGACAGGGACGCCGGAATTAATGGTTGAATTGTTACCAAGCTGACCACTTGAATTACTCCCCCAACAATATGCTTTATCGTCAGAAGCGATAGCGCAAGTATGCGAACTGCCAGCAGAAATCTGCTTGATAGTCTTTCCGGCTAATACACCGGAAGTATTGACAGCGACAGGGACGCCGGAATTAATGGTTGAATTGTTACCAAGCTGACCACTTGAATTACTCCCCCAACAATATGCTTTATCGTCAGAAGCGATAGCGCAAGTAAACTCCGTACCGGCCGTTATCTGCTTAATTGTTTTCCCCGCCAGAACTCCAGTGGTACTGACAGGTGTAGGAGTAGAAATAACAAGAGATAGTGTACTGCCATTACCTAACGCCCCCCTTCTACCACCCCCCCAACAATATGCTTTATCATCAGAAGCGATGACACAAAAATACGAATTACCGGCCGTTATCTGCTTAATTGTTTTCCCCGCCAGAACTCCAGTGGTACTGACAGGTGTAGGAGTAGAAGAGTTTTTTAAATTACCATTACCTAACTGTCCAAAGTTATTGCTACCCCAACAATATGCTTTATCATCAGAAGCAATGACACAACTAGAAATACCACCTGAAGCTATCTGTTTAATTGTTTTACTCGCTAAAACACCTGCAGTATCAACAGCTACAGGAGTAAGAGAATTTACTGTATTATTGTTGCCGAGCTGACCAAAGCCATTATGGCCCCAACAATATGCTTTATCGTCAGAAGCAATGACACAACTATGGTTACCGGCAGAAGACGGTTCTATTTGCTTAATTACTTTTCCTACTAGAGCACCACTAATTTTAACAGCTGAGGGAACAAGAGCGCTTGATGTATTACCGCTACCAATCTTACCATTGCTATTACTGCCCCAACAATATACTCTACCATCCAAAGCCACAGCACAGACGTAACCAAATCCACCTATTATATGTTTTGCGAGCATAAGATCTTCTTTATTCTCCACCCCCACTCGCACTCGAAAACTAGCACCAGCCTGTGGCAGTGTCGCTGCCGTATTATCAGCCGCCAACTGCGCACCAGGAGTAGCACTACTCGACGATTGATACAGACGATAATTAGCCTGATCAACCTTTACTTGCGACGATGACGCTGTAGGCATTAGCGCCTCAGTCGGGTGAGTTAACCACTGCACCGCCATAATAGCACCAATACCCAGCACTAACAGACAGACCGCGGCATACACCAAAACCGTCCGTTTGCGTCGTATTCTCAACCCAAGTTGCTCGCAATTACCCTCCACTTATACCTCGCCTGTCGCCTCAAGCAAAAATAGCTTAGACTGCTACCATTTTAGCACAAGCAACTTGCGCGCTCAACTGCCCGGACTATATAATTTGACTACCAAACTTAGCCAAAATCGCCATAATCACCAGCGCCGCCACCGAGGCCAGTACTAGCGTATCGTAACCCTGGTCGACAAATCGGCGCAACCCGCGGTGTTCAATAATTTTGTTCAAAACATTGTGCCTGGTTAGTCCATAAAAAATCAGCAGCATACCCGCGTCCAGCGTCAAGCACCACGGACACAACGCACCAATCTCGACATAACTCATGTAGAACATCCAACCAGCAAATAGCAAGCCCGCCACCGCGCCAAGCTGCGCGCCCCACATAAACCACTTCGGGAACTTCGCGCCCGCTAGCAGCGCCACCGCAATTGTCACCATCACCGGCAGCGTCATCATACCAATAAAACTATTAGGAAAGCCAAGCGGCGCCGCCGACCAATGGTTCGCCACCATCGAACAACTCATCGCCGCGTTCAAGTCGCAGTTCAACACGGCATGCGAATTTTTAGCGAGCG
>ERZ772973.660-NODE-660-length-15198-cov-21.811_pt1 | contig 15198 bp, 12 predicted proteins | sample MGYA00580672_ERZ772973 | MGnify/ENA primary metagenome ERZ772973 (study PRJEB29015, sample SAMEA2737938) | human oral metagenome | biome: human oral; feature: human-associated habitat; material: dental | place: China | collected 2152 ... | reverse complement strand
AAAATCCAAGTCTTGAGGTTGTCGAAAAAGAACTTGCCTTCCAGACTGTTGAAAAGGAAGATTCAAGTCTATATGTAGGAGAAAGCCGTGTAGAACAAGAAGGGCAAGTTGGTAAGGAACGCATTCTTACATCTGTAAGCCCAGATGGAACTCGTGAAGAGAAACTCCGTGAAGTACTTCAGACTCCTGTTAACCGAGTTCTTCTCGTTGGAACTAAGCGAGGTACAGCCCGACCACTTGATGGAGCTGCAGGTTTAGTTCATGAAAAACCAGAACTTTTAGTAGAAGAAGAAAACATTGATTTCCAAGTGCAAGAACGTAAAAACGATAAACTCCCACTAGGTCAAACCCGTGTTCTTCAAGAAGGTCAAAAAGGTATTCGTGTCCACCTAGTAGAAGTCGAAAATGGTAAGCGTACACTGAAAGAAACCTTTGATAAGATAGTTGCGCAAGATCGTATCGTGGAAGCTGGAACTGCTGTAGCACAAGAGAAACCAGAACCGCAAGCACCTGTTAAGCCAGATGAGCGTGAACAGGAACAGACGGAACCAAAACCGCAAAAAGAAAAAGCTAGTCAGACTGGAAAAGACCATCTTCCAAATACAGGAAGTGAGTCCTCTATGTCAATATTAGCAGCAGGATTGGCTCTCTTGGGCTTAGGTACAGGACTTGTAGCATCTATGCGTAAAAAAGAAGACTAAGTTTGGGTAGAAACTAAACAGGATAGTAGAAGGCCAGAGTGATGCTCTGGTCTTTCTATCTGTTGTTCTAATAAAGTTGTCCAGATTTCTTGTGATTCTGTTTACTGGCTTAAAATAAGAAGATGAACTGCGAATGATTCTGCTAACTCTGCAATCGGCGTAGCTTTAAAGAGCCAAGTGATGTTTGAAGAAAGTCGCTAAATATGCTATACTAAAGGGAATTAGTGGATTTTTATAGAACGATTCATTCAGGGAAAATAAGAAATAAATCTAACAAAAATAGGTCGTCTTTCAGAGACTTTTATGTCATTTCTTAGATGAAAATGCTTGACAACAAAGGGATTTATCTTGAGAATTAGAACTGACTACAATGAAAAATTGAATGCTAAGGAGATAGAGGGAAATGTTTTACTTTGTACCATCTTGGTATTGTCAAGGCAGGAAATGGTATTCTACAGCTTTGCCTTTTTATTGTTCATCAAACCAGATGATGTTTGATGATACTATGAATTTATTACAGATGTTTCAACCAGAGAAAAAAGATAGTACAATTTTAATTTTGAACTATTCACCCCATATTCGAACCTTTTTTTATCAAGAGAGAATTGAGCCAGCTAGTATGTGGAATCTATTTGATAATCTACAAGGTTTGACAGATGTTTTGCCTCGAAAGCTCGGCTTGGATGATTTGAAATGGCCACAGGGAGCGGAGTTCTTTTATACTCCCTTTCTTGTGGATGTTTATTTAAATCAGAACCACTATGCCCAGATTAATTTTTCTCAGACTGGCAATATTTTCGATATTATCTATTTTAAAAATAATCAGATGGATCACCGTTTGGTCTTTGATGATCGGGGCATAGTTTCTAGTGTGATTTATTTTGAAAATAATCAGCCAGACCATCAAGATTATCTGAATCCACAAGGCCAGTGGCAGTTTAGGGAATTCTTGACAAGAGATAATCATCAAGTGCTTGTCAATCCTGAAGTCCAAGAAGCATTCGCAAAGGATGTTTATAGTGACATTGAGGAGCTAATCAAGGAAAAACTGGACCAGTATTTATCTTCTGCCCTAACAAGAGATGATATGCTTATTGTTTCAGCAGATCCTCAACATAACCATCTTTTCCATAAGGCTAAGAGGCATTACAATCTTACCTTCTCTTTCTTTGGTGAACGCTACCCAATTGAGGATAAAGAAGAAATCCTAGGGGATTTGCAGGGTACACCATTCTTTATTGTTGATAGCTTTAGTAAGGTTCAAAAGATGGATGAACTGATTGGCAAAGCCCAGCTTCCCCCTTATTATGAGGTGGCTCCTTATGACATTCGTCTGCAGGCAGAAGAAAGCCAGCAGGAAAAGCCAGCAACTGTCTATGTCAATGTTGATACTTTACCTCAAGAACATCTTCAAACTGTCTTTAGAACCATATTTGATATGATGCTAGAGAAGGAATGGATGAAGTTACTGATTGGAACCCAGAGTTTGGAGTCTGAAAGAGCGGTATTTATCAGACAATTTCTCAAAGAATATTTATCGTATCAGCTAAATTCAGAAGAAAGAGCACAGATCCATGAGGATATAAAGCCTAAGGAGAGTAAGGCTCTTTTGGAACGAGGAAAAACTCTCAGAGAGAGAATGGAGATTGAGACACATCGCAGTTCTACTGAATTAGAAAAAATTTTGAAGGAGGTTCGTGTCCTTCTTGATTTGGGAAATCCAGCAGATATGCTTCTGCAAATTGCAGGGCTAAGTCGGGGTATTCCTCAGATTAATTTATATAGTTCCTCTTATGTCAAGCATGCAGAAAATGGTTCGATTATAACTGACATTTCTATCCTAAAAAATGTAATATTGTATTATTTGACGGATATAGAGTCAGCATATAAATGCAAGGCTCATTCTTTGAGTAGGATGGAGCAGTACAAAAGGGGAGAAATTGTCGAAATGTGGAAAAACTCAATAAAGGGATTAAGGGAAAATGAGAGAGATTAGTGTTCTACAAATTGCTGATGAGAACTGGCAAGAGCAATATGATATTCCTAGTAATATAAGGTGGAGATTTGTTAAGCCAGAGGATATGGCATCACTTGTACCTACTGATATTGAGATGTTGAGTGGGGGCATAGAAGATAGGGTAAGGCTTGCAAAGATTTATGACCTTATATTGGTGGATACGCTAGAACATTTTGAATACATCACTGTTCTGGATAGCCTGATTCAACCTTATCGTTTGTTTTACCATGAACGTTGCCAGATTACTACGAAAGATTTGGAAACATTCTTGTTTCGTAAGAAAGCAGTCAAATCTCAATTTGAAAATCCTGAGCAGATTTTGTATCGTTTTTCTCGTGCTTTCTTTCCTCAGCAAAGTGGTTCCAAGCTCAAAGTAAATCATTTAGCAGTTCATTCTCTTTTTAGTGGACAGATTAACTATGAAGGAAGCAATTATCTCAGTTTGGCAGGGGAATTTGGAGAGGACTATCAAACCCTAGCGAACTATCAGTATAATATCTATCTGGATGCAGATACTCCTTTGGATTTGTGGCCAGAATTTAGAATTTCTGGTGACTGCTCAGTCCGCTATGTCATCAAAGGGTATCCTGTCGCGCCTTCACCAATGCAAGAATGGATTTATGATGAAACGGTCTATGACAAACCTCTAATTTTAGACACGCATGATTCCTATTATCTAAGTATCAGCATTCAAGCTAAGGGACAAGGTGTAGTGAAGATTGGTCCCCTTCACCATCGACACTCTCACCTGGGCTATGGTGATTTGTTAATTGGTGGCAATCGTATTATCGATAAACATAGGGAAGAACTGATTTATTTCTTTCATCCAGGTGATTTAAAACCACCTCTTAATGTATATTTTTCAGGTTATCGTCAAGCAGAAGGCTTTGAAGGGTTCGATATGATGGCTGGTATGGGAGCTCCCTTTTTATTGATTGGAGATCCGCGTTCAGAGGGCGGTGGCTTTTATCTTGGATCGGATGAGTTAGAACAAAAGCTCATTCAAGTGATTCGCCACTGTTTGGATGAGTTAGAATTTACAGCCGATCAGCTAGTTTTGTCTGGCTTATCAATGGGGACATTTGGCGCCCTGTACTATGCTTCTAAACTAGAACCTCACGCTGTTATTGTCGGTAAACCCTTGGTAAATTTAGGTGATATTGCTGTAAATGAGTCTTCCCTTCGTCCTGGCGGATTCCCAACGTCTTTGGATATCCTTTATCGTACGATGGGCAAGCTATCTGATGAGACAGCAACAAAACTAAATGAGTATTTTTGGAAAGCCTTTAGAGCTGCTGATTTTTCGAGAACAAAATTTATCATGGCTTATATGTGTCAGGATGATTATGATGGCCGTGCCTATTCTACCTTGGAGGAAGAGCTCGAAAATCGTAATTATAAGGTTAGCCTGATTAGCAATGGCTTTGAGGGACGACATAATGATGATACACAGGGTATCGTCGGATGGTTTTTTAATCAATACATAGCACTGCTAATGAATAGTTTTGAAAGGAAGTTTAATTCGTGAGATATAAGGAGGAAGTCTATTTTGCTTATTGGGATATGCAAAGTGTATCTCAGTATTTATATGGTTCATCTGTCAGGGTCTTAGAGGATGGTCGAGTTTTATATGAGAATCAATTTATGCCGTCTGGAACAGTTATTCACGAATGGTACTCGAAAGCCAATTATCAGAATCTGAGAAATACAAGTCAACTTCCTGATTTGAAGCGGGGAGAGAAGTATGTCATTGGAAGCTATCTAGAAACTCTTCCTGAGAATTCAACTTACTTAAAAGTTATCTTTATGGATTCGGCTGATGAGGAAATTTTTTCTCATAGTGTGAAACCAGAGGAGACAGCAAGTGTTTATGTACCAACTGACACCCATCATTATAAAATTCAATTGGTCAGTGGAGGCTGTCAGCGCTTCTTGTTTGAGGGGATTTATATTGCCCAAGAAGGTGTGGCAGACTATACAGTTAATCGCTATTGGATTTCAGATTTGCTTCATAATAACAATGAGAAGAATACCATTTACGTTTGCTTTACAGAGCCTGAGTTCAATCGGACAGGTTTTGTTCCAGAAAGAGTGCAGGAACATTTTCCAAATTTGGTAATGGTGAACTCTTCCTACAAAAGTTCACTTTTATATATGGAAAAAGAGTTTTTTGGAATTTTACTCGAAAAAATTGAAAGCCTATCAAGACAGTATTCTTTTGAAAAAGTAGCTTTTATTGGCTATGGACCCATTTCAAATATTGCGGCCCTGTTTTACTCAAAACAATTTTTAACTTCCTATGCTTTAGTGACAGATAGTTTTCTAGCTGAATTAGACTATCATCGCTTACTGGAACGTCATCGAAAACGAGTGAATTATCCGATTTTTAGGGATTTATTGCTATATCGCTTTGATTCAACAAGAGTTAAAGAATATGGAAGTTCGAAGATGGAATCTCAGGGATTATCTAATTTTGTCTATCTACTAGATCAGTCAGCTTTGTTGAAAAATATAAATCTAGAGACAACTGAAGAGTGGATGAAGGAAAATGTAACCTAAGAATGCCTTTCTATGAATCACTTGTCCTGAAAACCAGTAGGAAAGTCTAATCTGTGTATGACAGATTTTAGCAAAATGTAGTCAATATAAAAATTAGAGTTCAGATTGTCACGACAGTTTACACCTTTTGATGTTGAAAGACTTTGATGAATTTTGTGAATGAAAAAACAGAAACAGAATGCTATTCACTGTGTAAAATAAGAGTCAATTCTATATTGATATGGATAACAAAAGAAAATTAGCGGTCTTTTCTGGGTAATGCTTTGACAGATTGAACTTCAACCCTTATAATAGTAGTGATAAATAGTTTTTGGGAGAAATAATAATATAATGAGCAAAAAAGAAGAGTTATCAGGATTTCAACGCCTGTTATCGAAGATTAAGCAATTGGTCAATGAGGAAGATAATGATTATGATGATCATCATTCTGATGCAGTCGAACTGAAACCTGTTAGCAAAAAGATGAAGGAACAGAAAGAAATGGTGAGGAAGGCCAGTGAGGACTTTGAATTACCACTAGAGTCTGTTTCGGTTATGGAAGTTTTAGAAGCTTTTCAGGAGAAAAATAGTTTAAACATGGCTGAGTTGATAAAAAATGTTAGCCAGAGTTTATCAACTAGTGCGCTCGCTTCTCTTAGCGACTTCATCGCGATTTCCTACAGTGAATCTTATAGTCAAAGTATTTCTGAAAAAGGCTATTCTCTGCGTAATTCAATGTCTGAGGCTAACTCACTCAGTGATTCTGTTTCGGTGTCAGAATCGCTTACGGCTACGTCTATTCAAGAATCTGTGAGTCATAGTTTATATGTTTCTGATTCGGTGAGTACGAGCATGCTATCAAGCAGTGAAAGTATTGCTAGTCATACTGATTCTAGTGAAGTTTCGAATCAGAGTGAACCTGATTCAGAGAATCTTTCGTCTAGCCAAAGCTCTAGTGTATCTGAGTCAAAATCGCCTAGTCTTTCGCAGTCCTTGTCAGTCATTGACTCTGTTTCAGAGAGTGAAGACCCAAGCGATTTAGCATCAGAATCAATCTCTGAAAGTGTTTCAGACTTTATCTCAGCAAGCGAGAGCTATAGTGAATCCGAATTGGAGCAAGACATCAACTCTGTTTCCATCACCACATCAGACTTTATCTCAGAAAGTGAAGACCCAAGCGTTTTAGCATCAGAATCAATTTCTGAAAGTGTTTCAGACTTTATCTCAGCAAGCGAGAGTCACAGTGACTCCGAATTGGAGCAAGACATCACCTCTGTTTCCATCACCACATCAGACTTTGCCTCAGAGAGTGAAGACCCAAGCGTTTTAGAACCAGAGTCAATCTCTGAAAGTGTTTCAGACTTTGTCTCAGCAAGCGAGAGTCACAGTGAATCAGAATCCCAACAAGGCATCGACTCTGTTTCCATCATCACATCAGACTTTGTCTCAGAGAGTGAAGACCCAAGTGTTTTAGAACCAGAATCAATCTCTGAAATTTCTTCAGATTTTATCTCAGCAAGCGAGAGTCACAGTGACTCCGAATTGGAGCAAGACATCGACTCTGTTTCCACCATCACATCAGACTTTATCTCAGAAAATGAAGACCCAAGCGATTTAGCATCAGAATCAATCTCTGAAAGTGTTTCAGACTTTATCTCAGCAAGCGAGAGCTATAGTGAATCCGAATTGGAGCAAGACATCAACTCTGTTTCCATCACCACATCAGACTTTATCTCAGAAAGTGAAGACCCAAGCGATTTAGCATCAGAATCAATTTCAGAAAGTGTTTCAGACTTTGTCCCAGCAAGCGAGAGTCATAGTGACTCCGAATTGGAGCAGGACCTCAACTCTGTTTCCATCAGCACATCAGACTATATCTCAGAGAGTGAAGACCCAAGCGTTTTAGTATCAGAATCAATTTCTGAAAGTGTTTCAGACTTTGTCTCAGCAAGCGAGAGTCACAGTGAATCAGAATCCCAACAAGGCATCGACTCTGTTTCCATCATCACATCAGACTTTGTCTCAGAGAGTGAAGACCCAAGTGTTTTAGAACCAGAATCAATCTCTGAAATTTCTTCAGATTTTATCTCAGCAAGCGAGAGTCACAGTGACTCCGAATTGGAGCAAGACATCGACTCTGTTTCCACCATCACATCAGACTTTATCTCAGAAAATGAAGACCCAAGCGATTTAGCATCAGAATCAATCTCTGAAAGTGTTTCAGACTTTATCTCAGCAAGCGAGAGTCACAGTGACTCAGAATCCCAACAAGGCATCGCCTCTGTTTCCACCATCACATCAGACTTTGTCTCAGAGAGTGAAGACCCAAGTGTTTTAGAACCAGAATCAATCTCTGAAATTTCTTCAGATTTTATCTCAGCAATCGAGAGCCACAGTGACTCCGAATTGGAGCAAGACATCGCCTCTGCTTCATTTAGTACATCAGACTTTATCTCAGAAAGTGAAGACCTAAGCGTTTTAGCATCAGAATCGACCTCTGAAAGTGTTTCAGACTTTGTCTCAGAAAATGATTCAGATGAAGTAGATTCGAAACATCTAGTTAATTTAGTAGAAGCTGCAGATAATGTAGGCGAGTTTGTGTATGAGGCAAGTATTCAAGAAGCTCAGCCGTGGGAGGATTCTGAGAATGGGAATTCATGGATAGGGCAAGAGAAGGAAGAGAACTTGCAGAAATCAGATTCTCAGCAGCTATCTCGTGAATTTAAAAATGTCGTAAGTGGATTATCTGGTTTGAGCTCTATTATTCATAACAAGAGCGGAAAGAATCATTCAATAGCTAATGATATTTTTGAATAATAACAATCTAGTTTATAAAGAAAAAAATAAAAGGAGTCGTCATGATTAGAAATTTTTTGTCAAATAGTGGGAAAGGTTTAGGAACAACAGATGTTCTTCCAGTTGGTGAATTTCGTGGAGGAGTATTGCACGGGAAAATCGACTATAAAACAGTACCACTAGGTTTTTACGATTTACTAGGACAATCTAAACCGATTAGTTCAAGAAACTATATTGAGGATTTGAATTTGATTCAATCTATGGGCTTTAATGCCTATCGTATCTCTATCTCTTGGGCTCGCCTATTTCCAACTGGAGAAGAGTTAGAGCCAAGCGAAGAAGGATTGAAGTACTATGAAACGATCATTGACGAAGTTCTGGAGAAAGATATCGAACCAATTGTTACGCTCAGTCATTTTGATATCCCTCTTAACCTACATGAAAAGTACGGTGCCTGGAGAAGTCGCCAGATGATTGAACTATTTGAGCGCTACGCAGAAGCTGTTTTCCATTATTTTAAAGACAAGGTAAAATACTGGATTACATTCAATGAATTTAATATTTTGCACCATTTACCATTTTTGGGTGGAGGCTTGTTATTTGAAAATAGAGATAATCGTGAACAGTTAATCTGGCAGGCGGCTCATTATCAATTAGTTGCATCTGCTCGTGTTGTTCAACTAGGAAAAACAATCAATCCAGAGTTTCAGTTTGGTGGAATGCTTGTCGTCAGTCAAAACTATAGCCAGCAAATTGACAATGCTATAGATGCTATGGAAGCTGAAGTTAAGAATCGTGAAAACTATGTATTTACGGACGTTCAAGTTCGCGGTTACTATCCGAACCACTTCTTGCGTCGCTTGGAACGTGAGCAGATTGCTTTGGATATTTCAGATGAAGATCTTTCTAGCTTAAACAGAGGTACAGTTGATTTTATAAGCTTTAGTTATCATGCATCGAATAACTCTGAAGAAGTTTTTGCTGATAAGTATGTAGCTGAGACTAGCACAGAAAAATCAGCTGATCCAGTTGGTCTTCGTTTGGTTATGAATAGTCTATATGACCGTTACCAAAAAGCATTGTTTGTCGTAGAAGATGAACTAGTCTTGGATGGTCCAGATAACTCTGTTATGGAAGAATTGAAAACAAATATTCAAGAAATCGTTAAAACAGTAGAGTTTGATGGTGTTGAACTCCTAGGTTACACACCTCTCAGCTGGGTGGAACTTGATTTTTAAAATAAAATTGGAGCTATTCTATTGAACAGCACCTCAAAGGTTAGATTATTTGTGTCTAACTTTTGAGGTGTTTTCTGATGCCGTAATTTATGAGCCTAAAGTCCATATCTATTAGCTAAGGACAAAAGGAACTAGATTTAATTGCTTATAGAAAAATATAAGCTTATTCTTTCGAATCTTCTGCTTGAAGGCTGTTTGCAACTAAGTGTTTGGATTGAATTTGATCTTACGAATCGTGAAATGCTTCCGCCTTGTCTGCACAATATGAGAAAAACGTCTATACTTATTGCTTCTAAAAGAAGAGGAAGACTATCTAAAATGGGACATATCTAAAGATAAGTTGGGACTAAATGAAAGAATTAGGAAATCTTCAAGCAGAAAATAAAAAAAAAAACGATATGCTGTCTAGCATAACGCTGAACTTTATTCTTAACTTAACTATACTGTTCAATTTGTCATGGGTAGTGTGCATTGAGGAGGTCTTTTCGCCTCTTGAATATACAATATACGTACACTCATGATCTTTGACAAACTCGCCAATCTCAAGTCCAAGTTTGGGAATAGGCATTTTTGGGCGGAAGGTTATTATGTAAGTACAGTAGGGCTTAATGAAGCCACAATTAAGAAATAGATTCAAAATCAGGAAAAGCATGATATAGCACTAGATAAGTTGAGTGTAAAAGAATATGAAGAACCCTTTAGGGATAGTGGTAAGTAATACTCACGCCTCTTTGAGAGGCAAGTGACGAGTCAAGAGCAATAAGGCTTGAACAAAGTGAAAGCCAGCGTCTTTAGGCGCTGGCTGGTAATTTGGGCTTATAGCCCTGGTCGCTGTGTAAAATGGTATTTTCATAGTGTTTTTCTGTAAATGCCTGTTCTAACATCGTTTTTACTTGCTCTAAGTTGGGCGAAGTAGAAAGATGATAAGCAATAATTTCGCTGTTAAAGCCATCTAAAACAGGCGATAAATACAGTTTCTGAGCGCTATTTGGAATGGCAAATTCTGTCACATCCGTATAGCATTTTTCCATTGGCCTTGATGCTTCAAACTGGCGTTGAATGAGATTCTCTGCTTTCTTGCCAATCTCTCCTTGGTAGGAAGAATACTTTCGTTTCCGACGAATTCGAGCTGTTAGACCAAGGACTTTCATCAGACGTTGGACCTTCTTATGATTCACCATGAAGCCACGATTTTTTAGTTCAAGAGTAACTCTCCGATAGCCATAATTTCCTTTGTGCTCACTATAATTGGAAGTATTCCTTGGTTTGGGAGGCCATAATCAAGACTAACACTTCTTTGCGAACGACCTTCAAGAAGAACTTTATCCATTATTTCTCGTTTTAGTTCTGGAGAACAATAACGATTCTTCCCTTTTTTAACGATTTCTATTCCATAACAGTCAATTAATGTCACCATATATTTTAGGCCAGCAATATCCACTCCAAATCTTTTTGAAAGCTGTTTGAAGCTTTGTCCTTGCTTTCTTAGTTCATAGATATGAACTTTATCTTTATAACTCAATTTCATAATAAAATCCCCAAAAGTTAGAGTTTTCTGTCTAACTTTTGGGGTGCAGGTCAAACTGAGTGGAGCTTTTGTATTTAGATGACTAGTCTTTATTTTCGTATGGCAGGATCAAGTTTAAAAGGATACCTGTCATCGCTGATAGGGCAGTACCTGAAAGGGTTACTGGACCGAGTTTAAGAATTGCTCCACCAAGTCCAAGTACCAGCATAGCACTTGCGATGATTAGGTTACGCATCTGGCTAAAGTCCACACGTTCCTTAATCAAGACTTTCAAACCGTTGCTGGCGATAACTCCGTAGAGAAGGATGGACATCCCACCAAGCACAGCATTTGGAATGGTTGAAATCAAGGCAGTGAATTTACCTAGGAAGCTAAGAGCAATTGCGATAAGGGCTGCGTTACGGATAACAGAGACAGAAGCGATGCGAGTCATTCCGATAACCCCTGTATTTTCTCCGTAAGTCGTATTAGCAGGTCCACCGAGGAAGGCAGATACAGATGTTGCAATACCGTCACCGAGAAGGGTACGGTGAAGACCTGGTTCTTTCAAGAATTGACGGCCACAGATTTGGCTTAAAACGGTATGGTCACCGATGTGCTCTGAAATGGTTACGATAGCAATAGGCAAGATTGCGATAGTTTCAGGACCAAAGTATAAGTTGTACTCTTTAAAGGCACCACCAGTATTAAATGGCAAGTAGAAACCAGGAATTTCGAACCAGTTAGCTTCTAGAACGGGTGTAAAATTAACTAAACCAAGCATCATAGCGAAGATATAACCACCGATGATGGCAAAGAGGAAGGGAATGATTCGTAGGAACCCTTTTCCTTTTGTATTGATAAAGGCGGCAATCAAGAAAGTAACAACGGCTACAAGAGCGTTTTTCCAGTTTCCGTCTGCCACAAGCCCAGCATTCGTTACAGCAGAACCAGCAAGACCAAGACCGATAACGATAATCATTGGTCCGATAATGATTGGTGGCAAGAGTTTGTCAATCCATTTCGTACCAGCAAAACGAACACTTGCGGCTACAAGGACATAGACCAAACCAGTCAAGATAACCCCTGTTTGAGCAGCAGATACATCCCCACCCATCTCTTTCATAGCTAGAGACATAGCCGTGATAAAGGCGAATGAAGAACCTAGATAAACTGGGACTTTAAAGCCAGTTGAAACCATATAAATCAAGGTTCCGATACCAGATGCAAAGAGGGCAACGGATACAGGCATTCCCAAAATCAAAGGAACTAGGATGGTCGCACCAAACATAGCAAAAACGTGCTGGAAGCTGAGGAGGATACCTTTCCCAGCTGAAGGACGTTGATCAACGTCTAGTAACAAGTCAACAGTTGATTCCTGTTTCATAAAAACCTCACTTTTGGGCACCAAAAAAGAGCCCATTATTTTACAGCAATAGGCTCTCAGAGTAAGACTTCTTTAAAAAAACTATTCCATTCTTAAAGAATTTCATATACTGCGTCTTTGTCACCTCACGGGATGACATTAAAAACCTTTGCTTGTGATAGTATAGCAGAAAAAAATGATTTTGTAAATCATTTTTTTCCGAGCTCAAAAATGTAAGAGCGAGGTTGATTTTGTAAATCATTTTTTCCCGAGCCCAGAAATGCGAGAGCGAGGTTAATTTTGTAAACATTTTTTACTAAAAAATTTAAAGCGGGCGTTTATTGGGCATGCCAGCCTTTCTAGGATACTTGTTTGGGGTCTCTTTTTTCTTTTCTACCAGAGTGATGTAACGTGGATCTCCATTTGGTAGGGCGTAGCTGAGGTTGTCTTCTACCTTGCTAAAGAGGAGATTGAGGGCATTCTTGGCTTCTAGCAATTCCTCGGGGGCATTACTGGCCTTGAGTGCCAAGAGTTTTCCGCCAACTTTAAGATAGGGAATGGTCAGTTCAGACAAGACCTGCATACGGGCAACAGCACGGGCAGTTACCACATCAAACTGAGCACGGAAGTTCTTATCTTGGGCAAAGTCTTCTGCACGACCATGGTAGAAGTGAACACCATCCAAATCCAGCTCCTGAGCCAATAGTTGGAGGAAGTTGATGCGCTTATTTAGCGAATCAATGATGGTCACATCTAACTGGGGATAGAGGATTTTCATAGGAAGGCTAGGAAATCCTGCCCCAGCTCCGATATCAAGAAGTTTGATAGTTTCATTTGAAATCAAGCCTTGTAAGATGGGCGCAAGCGAATCATAAAAGTGTTTAAGGTAGACTTCTTCTTTGTCAGTAATAGCGGTCAGGTTCATCTTTTCATTCCACTCGACCAAGAGTTCAAAATACCGTTCAAATTGTTTTTTTTGCTGGTCTGAAAGTGGAAGATTTTGCTCGGCAAGCAAGCTGTAAAATGTTTCTGGTTTCATAGTAGATTCCTTCTTTAGTCTAATCTTATTTTACCACAAATAATAGAAAATTTGATATACTAGTACTAATCTAAAAGTAGAAAGGAATAGAATATGATTTGGATTGTTCTTGGAGTTTTAGCTCTTATCGTCATTTTTGTGATTGTTAGCTATAATGGTTTGGTTAAAAATCGCATGCAAACAAAGGAGGCTTGGAGTCAGATTGATGTTCAATTGAAACGTCGAAATGATCTTTTGCCAAACTTGATTGAAACAGTCAAAGGATATGCTAAGTATGAAGGTTCAACTCTTGAAAAGGTGACTCAACTTCGTAATCAAGTAGCAGCAGCAACTTCTCCTGCAGAGGCTATGAAGGCCAGTGATGCCCTTACTCGCCAAGTCTCAGGTATTTTTGCAGTTGCTGAAAATTATCCTGACTTGAAAGCTAGTACCAACTTTATCAAGTTGCAAGAGGAGTTGACCAATACAGAAAATAAAATTTCTTACTCGCGTCAACTCTATAATAGTGTTGTTAGCAACTATAATCTCAAACTACAAACCTTCCCAAGCAATATTATTGCAGGACTATTTGGTTTTAAAGCAGCAGACTTCCTTCAAACTCCAGAAGAGGAAAAGGCGGTTCCTAAAGTCGATTTTAGCGGTTTAGGTGACTAAGATGTTGTTTGATCAAATTGCAAGCAATAAGCGAAGAACCTGGATTTTGTTGCTGGTATTTTTCCTACTCTTGGCCTTGGTTGGCTATGCGGCCGGTTATCTCTTCATGCGTTCAGGTCTTGGAGGCATCATCATAGCCCTAATCATCGGTCTTGTCTATGCCTTAACCATGATCTTTCAATCAACAGAGATTGTCATGTCTATGAATGGGGCGCGTGAGGTTGATGAGCAAACGGCACCAGACCTCTACCATGTAGTGGAAGATATGGCCATGGTCGCTCAGATCCCTATGCCACGTGTTTTCATCATTGAGGATTCTTCTTTAAATGCCTTTGCAACAGGTTCCAACCCGCAGAATGCGGCAGTTGCGGCCACTTCGGGTCTTCTAGCGATCATGAATCGTGAGGAGCTAGAAGCAGTTATGGGGCATGAAGTCAGTCATATCCGAAACTACGATATCCGCATTTCGACCATTGCTGTTGCCCTTGCTAGTGCTATTACACTGCTATCTAGTATGGCTGGTCGGATGATGTGGTGGGGTGGCGCAGACCGCAGACGGAATGATAATGATCGTGACGGAAATGGACTAGAGATTATCATGCTTGTTATCTCTCTCTTAGCCATTGTTCTGGCACCTCTCGCTGCAACCTTGGTACAACTAGCTATCTCTCGTCAGCGAGAATTTTTAGCGGATGCATCCAGTGTGGAGCTGACTCGCAATCCTCAAGGGATGATCAATGCCTTGCGCAAGTTGGACAATAGCGAGCCAATGCATCACCACGTTGACGATGCCAGCAGCGCTCTTTATATCAATGATCCTAAGAAAGGTGGCGGACTACAAAAACTATTTTACACTCATCCACCTATCTCAGAACGAATCGAACGCTTGAAACAGATGTAAAAAAATCCAGAGCTCGTCTCTGGATTTTTGCTATATTCAAAATTTATAAATCTTGTAAATCAACGACTTCAAAACCATGTTCTGTCAATCGATAGAGGCTCGTACAGACCTCTTTTAAGAAACGTCGATCATGAGAAACAGTGACCAGCCCACCGGGATAAGTGGCAAAGAGTTTTCGGATCTCTGGTTGAGAGGTGGGAGAGAAATTTCGGGTAGGCTCATCCAGAAGGAGAAAGTTTGGCTTGCTCAGTACTAAATCCAACAGAAGTAGTTTGCCTTGTTGCCCACCAGATAAGGAACGGATTTGGTGTTGCATCTCTGGATAACTGAAATTGAGGCTGGCTAAGTGAGATTGGATTTTCTGTAGTTCCTCTTTTTGTCCAGTTTGGCTGAGATAGGTTACTGGAGATAGATCTAATTCCAGTTTTTTGTGGTAATCTT
>ERZ772973.659-NODE-659-length-15235-cov-126.109_pt1 | contig 15235 bp, 10 predicted proteins | sample MGYA00580672_ERZ772973 | MGnify/ENA primary metagenome ERZ772973 (study PRJEB29015, sample SAMEA2737938) | human oral metagenome | biome: human oral; feature: human-associated habitat; material: dental | place: China | collected 2152 ... | reverse complement strand
CTGGCCGGACGCACCCGCGGCTACCGCAACCACCCCCAGCTCGAGCGCTTCCGCGCCGTTCGCGAACCGGTCACTCCGGCGGTGGCGGTGGGTGCCTACCTGTGGGGGCTGCGCGAGGAGGCCGTCCGGCGCGGCTACCGCTTCGACGCCTCCCGCATCGACCTGCCTGAGGCGGAGTGCACCGGTGTCTGCCTGACGGTCACCGAGGGGCAGATGGACCTGGAGCGCAGGCACCTGGAGGCCAAGCTGGCCGGGCGCGCCCCCGAGCTCCTGCCTCTGCCGGAGCGGCTCGAGGCACACCCGATCTTCCGGGTCGTCCCCGGCGACGTCGAGCCCTGGGAGCGGGCACTGACCCCGTAAGCCCCGGGCGGGAGCAGAGGCGACCGGTACTGCGGCCGCTCAGCCCTTTTCTGAGGCTCTTGCGAGCACCTGCTCGCGCACGACGCGGCGCAGGATCTTGCCGATCTGGGAGCGCGGCATCTCCTCGATGACCTCGAGGCGGTGCGGCAGCGCGTAACGCGGGACCGTCCGCTCGGCGTGCTCCCGCACCGCCTCCAGGGTCACCGACCCCGGCTCGGTCCCCTCGGCCAGGACCACGGCGGCGCACACGAGCTCGCCTCTGGCGCCGTCGGGTAGACCCACCACGGCGACGTCGGCCACGCCCTCCAGGGAGCGGATCGCGGTCTCGACCTGACTGGGATAGACGTTGAAGCCACCGGTGAGGATCAGCTCGCGCTTGCGGTCGGCCATCCACAGGAAGGAGTCCTCCCTGCGCACGATGTCGCCCGTGCGCAGCCACCCACTCGGCAGCATCGCGGCCTGCGTGGCCGCCTCATCCTCCCAGTAGCCGGCGAAGACCTGCGGGCCGCGTACCAGCAGCTCGCCCGGCTCGCCGTCGGGGACCTCCCGGGCGGGATCCGGGTCCTCGGGGTCCACGACGCGCACGTCCGTGGACGGGAAGGGCAGGCCCAGCGCCCCCAGGCGGCGCGAGGGCCCCATGGGTGTGCCCGCGACGATCGGACTCGTCTCGGTCATGCCGTAGCCCTCGACGAAGAAGCCACCGGTCGCCTTCTCCCACCGGGCCCCGACCTCCGGCGGCATCGGGGCCGCCCCGCACACCCCGTAGCGCAGGGTGCCAAGGCTCGTGCCCCGCTTCTGGGCGCCGTCGAGGATCCGCTCGAACATGACCGGCACGCCGACGAAGAAGGTGAAGGGACGCCGCCCGTGCGCGGCGAGCACCTGATCCACCGAGAACCTGGGCAGCATCACCTGGGTGGCGGCCTTCTGCACCGCGCAGAAGAGGTTGAAGGTCAGCCCGAAGGCGTGGAAGAAGGGCAGCAGGCACAGGAAGTTCTCCCCGCCCTCGTGCAGCATCGGCACCCAGGCGATGGCCTGGTTGGCGTTGGCCCGTAGGTTGGTATGCGTGAGCATCGCCGCCTTGGGCGTGCCGGTCGTCCCACCGGTGTGCAGCAGGACCGCGACGTCGGAGCCGGCCGGGTAGGGGAAGCGTGAGGGGATCCGGTGAGCACCGGTCACCTCCTTGTCCCAGGAGCGCACACCGGCGGGAAGCTGCTCGGCCTTCAAGGCTGCCCGCTGCCGGCGGGCCCGCTCCACCGGGAGGCGCAGCGCGGCGCGCAGGTGCACCGGCATCGCCGCTGAGAGGTCCACGCTGAAGACCGTGCGGCCCTTGAGCGGGTCGCCGCCGGCCCGTGGATCGGCGGCGGGATCCGTGATGAGATCGATGCCCTTCTCCCACGCGATGACAACCTGCGCCCCGTGCGCATCCAGCTGGGAGCGGATCTCCTCGGCGGGTGCCAGCGGGTTGTGCTCGGCCACGACCGCACCGATGCGCAGCGCCCCGTAGAGGGCCACGGCATGCTGCGGACAGTTCGGCATGATGAGGGCCACCCGGTCGCCCTTGTGCACCCCCGAGGTCCGCAGCACCTGCGCCGCCCGCTCCGAGGCCTCCAGCAGCTCGCGGTAGGTCAACGTGGCGCCCAGGAAGTCAATGGCGACCCGGTCGGGGTAGAAGCGCGCCGCCGTCTCTAGCAGATCGCTCAGAGGCGCGTCGGGAACCTCGATCGCCGCGGGGATGCCGGGCTGGTAGTGAGGGCGCAGGTAGTGGTGGTAGTCCTCGGTGGCCTGCTGCGGTGAGGCTCCGGCGTCGATGGTGCTGCTGCTCATGTCTGTGGGGTCGGATGGGGCTGTCGCTTGGGGGAGACGGGCTGGGCGGTGGTGACAGGGGCAGGGCTCAGTGAGACGCCTTGTCATCTTCGCTGTCGTGCTGACCGTCGTCCTTGCGCTCGCCCCTGCCGGGGAAGTGCTCGACGATCGAGACGGCCGCCGCCGTCGCGGCCCCGGAGGCCGCCTCCCGGGCGGCCAGGAGCTCGTCTCGCACGACGCGTCGCAGCACCTTGCCGATCTGGGAGCGGGGCATCTCGGTGAGGATCGCGATCTGACGCGGCAGCGCGTAGTTGGACAGGTTCTTGGCCGCCCACTCGCGCACCTGCTCCAGGGTGACCGTCTGGCCCTCCTTGGGCAGGATCGCGGCGACGACGGACTCGTTACCGGCCTCGGCCGGCAGCCCGACGACGGCGACGTCCTCCACCTGCGGCATTGAGCGGACCGCGGCCTCCACCTCCGTGGGGTAGATGTTGAAGCCCCCGGAGATGATGAGCTCCTTGCGGCGGTCGGCGATGACGTAGAAGCCGTCCTCCTCCTGACGCACCAGGTCTCCCGTGCGCAGCCAGCCCCCGTCCAGCATCGCCTCGGCGCTCTCCTCGGGGTTGTCCCAGTAGCCGGTGAAGACCTGCGGGCCTCGGGCCACCAGCTCGCCGATCTCACCGGGAGCCACCTCGCGCTCGACGTCCTCGGGGTCCACCAGCCGCACCTGCGTGGAGGGGTAGGGCACCCCCAGGGTGCCGGGCCGGCGCGCCGGCGAGATCGGGTTGCCCAGGATGATGGGGGAGGACTCGGTCATGCCGTAGCCCTCGATGATGGTGCCGCCGGTGGCCTCCTCCCAGGCCTGGGCCACGGCCAACGGGTTGGGGGCGGCCCCGCACACGGCGATCTTGCAGGAGGACAGGTTCGCGCCCGTCGCCCGTGCCCGGGTCGCCAGACGGTCGAACATGACCGGGACCCCGGGGAAGAAGGTGGCCGGGCGCCGCTTCCAGGCGGCCAGCACCAGGTCCGCCCCGAACTTGGGCAGCACCACCTGGGTGGCGGCCAGCCCCACCGCGCACAGCAGCGACAGGGACATGCCGAAGGCGTGGAAGAAGGGCAGGACGGCGTAGAAGGTCTCCTTGCCCGGGCTCGTGGTGCGCGAGGCCCAGGCCAGCGACATCTCGGCGTTGGAGCGCAGGTTCTCGTGGCTGAGGCAGACCGCCTTGGGCGTGCCCGTCGTCCCGCCGGTGTACAGCAGCGCGGCCGTCTCGGAGACGCCTGGCAGGGGGAATCCCGTGGCCAGGGGAGCGGCCGAGGCGGCCAGGTCGTCCCAGGAGCGCACCCCGGCCGGCACCTTGCCGCGCAGCTCGCGGCGCTGGGTGCGGGCGGCGGCAACCGGCAGCCTCAGGGCCAGGCGGCTGCGCAGCGGCAGGTGACGGGACAGGTCCACCGAGTACACGCTCAGGCCCCCCAGGCCTGCCGCCTCCAGGGAGCCCACTGCCGCCACGAGGCGCTCGAGGGTCTTCTCCCAGGCGATGATGACGCGCCCGCGGTGGATGTGGAACTGCTCGCGCAGCTGGGCGGCGGGAGCCAGCGGGTTGTGCTCGGCCACGATCGCCCCGATGCGCCAGGCCGCATAGGCCAGCACCACGTGCTGGGGGCAGTTGGGGAGAATGAGCCCGACGACGTCCCCGCGCCCGACCCCCAGGCCCCGCAGGGCCTCGGCGGCCCGCGCCACCTGGGTCTCCAGCTGGGAGTAGGTGGTGGTGGCGCCCAGGAAGTCCAGGGCGACCCGTTCCGGGAAGTCCCGGGCGGCGTCGCGCAGCATGCAGGACAGGGGCTCGCTCACCGCGGGGATCGCGGAAGGAACCCCGGCCTCCCGGTAGACGGCGTCGAGGACCTCGTCCCGGGAGGCACCTGAACCGGTCGCGGCTACGCCGTCGTCGGTCTGCGTGGGCGCCGACGCGCGTGAAGCACTCATGGGTCTTCCCCCTTGTCTGCCGTGAGCCTCCCCTGTCGGGAAGGTCCCGCCCGCCGCGGGTGTCACACGGCGCGACGGCGAGAGGTCAGGAGCAACCGTAACCTACGGTGGCGTAACCTGCCTGGGCGGTGCTGCCGATGAACGTGTGCGATCGCGCTCACCGGGCGCCGGGGCGCGCCTCGAGCCCTCCGGGCAGGGGCAGGCGGCTGACCACCCGCAGACGGCGCGTGGGTCGGGTCATCGCCACGTACAGGTCACCTGCGCTGCGCTCACCGATGTCAGCCGGGTCCACCAGCACGACGACGTCGAACTCCAGTCCCTTGGACAGCACCGGACTGACCACCAGCAGCCGTGAGCGCAGCACGTCCCCGCCCGGTGCCTCCATCGCGGCGGCCAGGCCCGGGTCCTCGCGCAGCAGCGACTCGGTGCGGCGAGGCGAGGGCGAGATGACCGCGATGCGTCCGACGCCGGTGCCCACCTCCTGATCAAGACGAGCCGCCTCCTGGGTCACCGCCTCGCGCAGAGCCCGCCCCCAGGCGCCGGAGCCCTCATCGGTCGAGTCCTCCGGGGTCTGCACCGGCGCGGCAGGAACGCTCCCCGCCTCAGCGACCTCAGTGATCTCGAGGCACTCGGGCAGGTCGCGCACCGAGCGCACCGGGTAGACCGGGGGGTGGCCCAGCTGCGTCACCGTCTCCTCGGCCACCTCCATGATCGTGGCCGGAGTGCGGTAGCAGACGCTGAGCGCCTCCTCGCGCAGCGGGGTCGACCCGCCGCGCGAGCGTCCCGACTGCTTGCTCCGCCGCGGGCGCGAACGGGCCCGGTGACGGGACTGGGAACGGGACTGGCCGGCAGCGTCCTCGGCGGAAGCCGTCCCCAGGGCGGAGAGCACCTCGCCCCAGCTGTCAGGAGCGTGGGGGCCCGAGTACTGCGCCAGGTCGCCCACCACCGTGAAGGAGCGCACCGGGCAGCGGCGCGCCAGTGCCCGCCAGGCCATGGCGCCGAGCTCCTGGGCCTCATCGACGACGACGTGCCCGTAGGTCCACGTCCGATCCGCCCGGGCCCGCTCGGCCAGGGTGAGAGTGGGGCCGCCCTGGGAGACCCGGTCGGCGAGCATCTCGGCACTGACCATGCCATCACCCAGGTCCTGGGCCTCGATCGCCTGGGCCGCGTAGGCCACCAGGTCCTCACGGCGTCGGGCCTCCAGCCGGGAGCGCCGGGCCTGGGCGTCCTCGCTGGGACCCAGCAGCTCGGCCAGCTCGTCAATGAGCGGGATGTCCGCCGGGGTGAGGGGGCTTCCCGGTTCCCGGCGCAGCAGCACTCGCTCCTGATCGCTCAGGGAGGGCGCCACCTGCTCCAGGAGCGCGGGCCGGCTCCACAGCCGCTCCAGCAGCCCCTGGGGCGTCGTCGGCATCCAGCACAGGTTGATCTCTCGGCGGGCGTCGCGGGCGGTACGGATGTCCTCGCGGATCCAGGCCCGCGTGTCGGCGTCCGAGGCGTCCTGGTTCGTGGCCGCCGCGTACTGGTCGGTCAGGCGCTCCAGGAGCCAGATCACGAAGGCCTCCCGGGCCAGGTTGTGGGGCTTGCCGCCCCGGCGGGCCCGTGAGGTCGCCTCGCGCACGTCGCTGGGTTCCAGTGTCAGGCGCACCCCCTGGACCTCGATCGTGCGCGGAGCCTCGGGGACCCGCTGCAGACCGCGCACCGCGCGGTCGAGGGCCTTGACCCACAAGGAGCGCCCCTTGACCTCGGCGACGCGGGCGTCCTCCTGCGCCGTCGCCCGAATCCCGGGAACCAGGTCGCCGATCGTCGTGGAGACCACGCCCGTCTCACCCAGGGAGGGCAGGACCTGCTCCACGTAGCGCAGGAAGGTGCGTGACGGTCCCACCAGCAGCACGCCCGAGCGCTCCAGGCGCTCGCGCTCGGAGTAGAACAGGTAGGCCACCCGGTGCAGAGCCACCGCCGTCTTACCCGTCCCCGGGCCGCCCTGGACCACGAGCACGCCCCGGCCCGAGGAAGTGACGATCCGGTCCTGCTCGGCCTGGATCGTGGCCACGATGTCGCCCATCCGGCCGTCGCGGGCCGTGGACATCGCGGCGATGAGGGCCCCCTCGCCCTGCAGCTCGCCGGCGGCCACGGTGGCGGCGGAGGACCCCTCCGGGGCTCCCTCGGATCCCAGGGCGGAAAGGTCCAGGACCTCGTCCTCCACCCCGAGCACCTGGCGGGCCCGGGTATCGATGTGCCGACGGCGCACCAGCCCCATGGGATGGGAGGCCGTGGCCTGGTAGAAGGCCCGGGCCAGGGGCGCGCGCCAGTCCAGGATCACCTCACGGTGCTGAGCGTCCTGCAGACCGATGCGGCCCACGTAGTGGCGCCTTCCCCCGTCCGTGACCGGGGAGGAGCTGCCCACGCCCCGGCCCGATCCGGGGGAGGGTGCAGAGGCGTTTTCGGATCCGGCTGCTCCAGCGGCGTCGTCGGGCGCGCGGCACATGTCCATCCGCCCGAAGACCAACCGGTCCTCGACTCCCTCCAGGGAGGAGACCAGCGACGAGTAGTGCACGGCGTAGGCGTCCCGCTCCCCGCGCGACTGGTGGGTTCCGCTGACACCCTGGGCCTCGGTTCGTGCCAGGGAGCGGCGGGCCTGGGCCAGCTGACGGTCCAGCTCGCTGTAGGCGAGGTCAACGACCTCCTGCTCACCATGTATCTCGCGCTCGCGGACTCTGCCCGCATCGTCTCCCGCGTCGTCCTGTGCCCGCTCACATGTTTCCCGCTGAGACTGCGGCGAGTGGGAGGGGATCGTCTGACTCACAAGGCCTCGCATCGGTTCTGGTTCTGGTCGGCTGGCACGTGCCGGCACTGACTGGCGCTGATTGACACTGACGGGTACTGGGGTCGGTGATGGCTTCAGTACGGTCGACCCATTATTCTCCTGCTGAAGCCTCGGTGGGGACGCCGAGGGCGAACACGTCGCCCGGGCCCGGCGCGGGCGGGAACATCGACAAGCCAGAAGGTGTTGGCAGGAGTGCCAAGGACGCTATCCGCTGTTCCCGGGCACTTACCCGGACGAATCCTGGTAAAACGCCGAATCTCGTCCCCGAGTCGGCGTCACTCGACCGAGGTGGGATCACGCCGAGTACCGAGCTGAGACCATTGCACGATACATACATGACCCTCCCCGACGCCGTCGGCCCCACCCGCCCCCGCAGCAGGGCGGCGATGGTGCGAACCGGCTCGCGCCAGGGGAGGACGGACCAGACCAGACAGGAGGAGACGGGTTCGTGAGACCACTGTTCACCATCCAGCACCCCGCGGATCAGCCGATCTCCCCGAGGGTCCTCATCCACTACTTCGAGGGCGCCATGGACGCCGGGAACGCCGGCGCCCTGGCCGTCGACCAGCTGCTGATGACGTTGCCCAGCGAGCGTCTGGCCACCTTCGACATCGACGCTCTCGTGGACTACCGCGCCCGACGCCCCGCGATGACCTTCGTCCACAACACCTACTCCTCAGTCGCCATGCCTGAGCTGGTCCTGGACCTCCTCCACGACGACAACGGCGAGGACCTCCTGCTGCTCCACGGCAGCGAGCCGGATTACCGGTGGGACGAGTTCGTCGGAGCCGTGGCCCACCTGGCAGTCTCCATGGGAGTGAGCCAGGCCGTCGGCATGAGTGGCATCCCCATGGCCGTGCCCCACACTCGCCCGACCTACGTGCACCACCACGGCAGTCAGCCCGACCTGCTGCCCCATCAGCCCGAGCTCTTCGGCCACGTCGAGCTTCCCGGCTCGATGTCGGCCTACCTCGAGCTGCGGCTGGGCGAGCTGGGCCTGGACTCCCGAGGGGTGTCTGCGGCGATCCCGCACTACGTGGCCCGCGACGAGTTCCCGCAGGGGGCCTCGGCGCTGCTGACCGCCGTCGTGCACGCCACCGGCCTGGCCCTGCCGGTGGGGGACCTGGAGGCCGCCGCCAACATCAACCGCGCCGAGATCAACGCCGAGGCCGCCCAGCAGCCGGAGGTCAGCGCCGTCGTCTCCGCCCTGGAGGCTCAGTACGACGCCATGGCACCCCGGATCGCCACCGGTGAGGCGGACACCGCTGCACCCGTCATCAACCTGCCCAGCGCCGATGAGATCGGCGCCCGCCTGGAGGCCTTCCTGGAGGCCAATGACTCCGGGGACCTGGGAACTCAGGGCTGGAACCCCGGCCGCAGGGGCTGACGACCCCGGGCGGGGCCTGTCGGCCTGCCGTCTCTAACGGGGCAGGACGCCCTCGGGGCGCGGTACCGCGGCGTCGTCGGGGGACCAGGTGCGCACCGGCAGCGGCAGGCGACGCACCGCGCGCTCGACCTCCTCGAGCTCTCCGGCTGTGAAGGGATCGGGGCGGGCCACCAGCACCAGGTTCCCCCGACGGCGGCCGCGCATCGCAGCCGGATCGGCGACGATCACCAGGCCTGAGGCCTTCCCCTCTAGGGCTTCTCGCAGCGCCTGGATCTCGGCTCCGGCCTGGGACCGGGGCACGGAGGAGGTGTTGACCAGCAGCAGCCCGCCGGGCGCGAGCGCCTCCAGGCACGAGGCCATGAACGCCCCACTCCTGCAGGAGGCCGGCACGCTGCCACCGTTGAACACGTCCCGCACGATGACGTCCCACTGTCCGGGCCGCAGCCCTTCGACCACCTCGGCGGCGTCGCCGACCCGGATGCGCAGCCTGGGGGAGCGGGGCAGGTCGAACCAGGTGCGGACCCGGGCCGCCAGTACCTCGTCGATCTCGACGGCGACCTGCTGGGAGCCGGGACGGGTGACGTCCCACGCCCTGGCCAGGGCGCAGCCCGCCCCACCCAGGTGGAGAGCCCTGACGGGGCCGCCCTCACCGCGCAGCGCCGTCAGCGCCGCGTCCATCTGCTGGTGGTACTCGAAGTCCAGGTGCGCCGGATCGCGCAGGTCCAGGAAGGAGGACTCCGCGCCGTCCAGCATGAGGAGGATCCCGGTGTCTCGCGCCACGAGCTCGGCGGTGGCGAAGGAGGTTCGCACCGGGACTGAGGGCAGGTCGGCGAGCGCCGGGGCGCCGGGGGCCCTGCGTCTACGTGTCACAGCCCCACGGTAGCCTGTCAGGGGTGCAGAGGGACTCGACCGGTCTTGAGTCGGATGCTGTCGACTCCTGCCGACTACTGCCGACCATGACTGCGGCGACGCCACCGCGCGCCCGCAGCACGCCAGGGGCTCACTCGGTGAGCCCGTCATACTCGTTGAGGAGGTGGAGATGAGCAGGGCGCCTCGCTCCCAGGCCGTGCGCCGGTCCTGGGGGGACGACGACTCCGCCACCCCCATCGTCCACGTCGACATGGACGCGTTCTTCGCCTCGGTCGAGCTGCTCGAGCACCCCGACCTGGCCGGTCGTCCGGTCATCGTTGGTGGCCGCGATGGTCGGGGCGTCGTCTCAGCGGCCTCCTATGAGGCCCGCGCCTTCGGCGTCTCCTCGGCGATGTCCATGGCCGAGGCCTCCCGACGCTGCCCCCAGGCCGTGGTCCTGCCCGTGCGCCACGGCCTCTACTCCCAGGTCTCCGCACAGGTCATGTCCGTCCTGGCGGAGGTCACCCCGGTCCTGGAGAAGGTGAGCATCGACGAGGCCTTCCTGGACGTTGCCGGGGCCCGGCGCCGCATGGGCTCGCCAGTGACCATCGGCAGGTGGATCCGTGCCGAGATCCGTCGTCGTGTGGGCGTTCCGGCCTCGGTGGGCATCGCCTCCACCAAGTTCGTCGCCAAGCTCGCCTCGTCCCACGCCAAGCCCGACGGGCTGCTTCTTGTGCCGGCCGGTGCCGCGCAGGACTTCCTCAACCTGCTGCCGGTCGGGGCACTGTGGGGCGTGGGCGCCCGGACTCAGGAGGTCCTGGCCAGGTGGGGGATCAAGGAAGTGCGCACGTTGGCGGACACTGACGTGCGCCACCTGGAGAAGATCCTCGGCCGGGCCGCCGGGCGTCACCTGCACGAGCTGTCCCACGGCGTCGACCCCCGCCGGGTGGAGCCGGTACGCGAGGAGAAGTCGGTGGGCACTGAGACGACCTTCTTCGATACGGTCACCGACCGCGAGCACGCCCGGGTGGTTCTGCTGGACCAGACCCACCAGTGTGCCGCCCGACTGCGTGCGAGCGACCTGCGGTGCCGCGTCGTGGTCCTCAAGGCTCGAGGTGCAGACTTCACCACCGTCACCCGCTCACGCACACTGTCGGTTCCCACCGACCTCGCCCATGACATCTGGGAGACCGTCTCCTCGCTCTACTCCGCCCTGCCCACACCGGCAGGCGGCTTCCGCCTGCTGGGGGTGCGGGTCGAGGGCCTGCTGCGCCCCGACGACGGCGTCCAGCTCCTTTTGGGGGAGGACCCCCGGCGCGGTGCCTCGGAGCGGGCGGCCGATGCCGTGCGGCGCAGGTGGGGCAGCGGCGCGCTGGCCCCGGCCAGCCTCCTGGGAGGCGGGACCGGGGCCGCCCGAGCACCGCGGGGCGAGGTGAGGCAGCGAGGACGCGAAGATGAGGAGGGGAGATAGAGCGACGAGCCGGGCCGGCCCCGGTTGATTCCGGCCTCGGCTGAGTCATCTGGGCTCATCCCGGTCAATCTTGACCAACCTGCTCCAGTGAGTTTCTCCTGAGCACCCACAGCGCCTATCCTGGCAACCACGGCGCAGATCCCCGGCCCCGTCCGGAAGCAAGGAGCATGATGGCACTGTCAGAGCGAGAGCAGCAGGTCCTGCGGGACCTGGAGTCGCAGCTCCACCAGGACGACCCCGACCTGGCTCAGACGCTCCAACGCGAGGAGCGTCGGCTATCGCGGCCCTCTCCCCGTCACATCGGCGGGGGCGTTGCCCTGGTCCTCATCGGTCTGGCCCTTCTCATCGCCGGGGTCTCGGTGCGCCACAACCTCGTCTCCATCCTCCTGGGGGTGGCGGGCTTTCTCGTCGCCGTCGGCGGAGTGGCCCTGGCTCTGACCCGGGTCGAGAGCGCCTCGGGCTCGCGCCAGTTCGCTCCCCGTGGCGGCAAACCGTCTCGAGGCAAGAGTGGTGGGGGAAAGCGCTCCTCCTTCATGGACCGCCAGTCCGAGCGCTGGGACCGCCGCCGCAACTCAGAGGACTGACCGCCTTCACCCGGCTCCGTCTGACACCATCGCCGTCTTCGAGGGTGTCGCCCCAGGCTGGATCCCCACTTCCCTCCACCGCCCCCACTTCCCTCCACCCCCACCTCCCACCACAGGCCCCGGTTCCACAGGTCCTGTCCCTATGCTCACCTGCTCGGGACAGGACCTGACGTCGTCCAATCCCCTCCAGATCCCGCCAGGACTCGCAGAATCTCAGGGAATTTCAAGAGAACCCAGGAAGTTTCCAGAGGGCCTCCACGACATGCGTCCCATCGCCTGAAACCTGCGTACAGACCGAGTGAAGTCTGCTTTTGTCCTGGGTGTTCACCACGCCGAGAGGGTCGTGGTGAATGCCTCCCTCCACCTTCCTCCACCATCTTCGTCTCTTCCAGTGATGTCTGTCGTACCAACGAAAGGTGGTGGTGGAGTGGACCTGGGATCGCGCTGAAGATGCGCAGTTGTGATGTGCTCGCGGGATAGGGGTGGGAGAAAAGGGAGGGAAGTGGAGTAGGGTGGGGTGCACTGGGTCGTCGAGGGGAAGGAGGTGGCTCATGTTCCTGGGGACGCATGCACCCAAGCTGGACGAGAAGGGTCGCCTCATCCTCCCGGCGAAGTTCCGTGAGGAACTTGCGGGCGGAGTGGTTCTGACCAGAGGTCAGGAGCACTGCCTGTACGCCTTCACCGCTGTCGAGTTCGAGCGCATGTACGCCCAGCTGCGTGAGGCGCCCCTCGCTCAGAAGCAGGCGCGTGACTATGTGCGCGTCATGCTCTCGGGCGCGGACTCGCAGATCCCGGACAAGCAGGGGCGCATCACGCTGCCGGCACCGCTGAGGGCCTATGCGGGCCTGAAGAAGGATCTGGCCGTGATCGGAGCCGGGGCGCGGGTGGAGATCTGGGACGCCGAGTCTTGGAGCACCTACCTGGCGGCTCAGGAACAGGTCTTCGCCGACACGGCCGAGGAGATCATCCCCGGCTTCTTCTGAGCCGAACCGTATGCCGGCACCGCCGAGCGACCGACAACTGAACACCACGCTGAAGCTGTGGACCGCACGCAGATGCCATCAGGGCTCTGACGAACCATCTCGTGAGGTCTCCGCCCGATGTTGCGTCCGACGCCTCTTCCCCGGCGCCGGAACCACGGGAGGAGTCCTGGTGAGATGGCCGTCCCCGGTCCTCGAGCCGACGTCGGCAGCGCATTCGACCACCCCTCTGTGGAGCCGCGGCGGTGACCTGTCGAAGGATCCCCAGCCCCAGCAACCAGCCCAGCTCCCGGCCGCGCGTCGGGTCGTCACCAGGAAGGAGAACGCCGTATGACCAGCCCTCAGGCTCAGGCAACCGCCACCGACGCCGCCGGCCGGCACGAGCCGGTGCTCCTGCAACGGTGCCTGGACCTGCTCGCACCCGCAGTCGAGGGCGTAGGCGGGCGATCCGCTGAGGGCGCCGCTGCTGGAGCGGTCATGATCGACTGCACCCTGGGGATGGGCGGGCACAGTGAGGCGGCGCTCGAACGCTTCCCGGCTCTGAGCATTGTGGGTATCGACCGTGACCCCGAGGCGATCGCTCTGGCCTCAGCGCGCCTGGAGCGATTCGGAGACCGCTTCATCGCGGTTCAGGCCACCTACGACGCCGTGAGCCGAGTCGCTCAGGAGTACTCCGTCAATGGCGAGGGAACGGTGGACGCCATCCTCATGGACCTGGGCGTCTCCTCCCTCCAGCTCGACGAGGTCTCACGAGGCTTCTCCTACGCCCGCTCAGCGCCCCTCGACATGCGCATGGATCAGGGCTCGGGCCCTACCGCCCAGGAGCTGCTGGAGACCGCCGACGCCGCCGAGCTCGCCCACATCCTGCGCGCCTACGGCGAGGAGCGATTCGCCTCCCGCATCGCCGCCGCCGTCGTGCGCCGCCGTGAGGCCGGCCAGCCGGTCACCACGACCCAGGACCTGGCAGAGCTCGTCCGTCAGGCCGTGCCGGCGCCGGCTCGTCGCAGCGGCGGGCACCCGGCCAAACGGACCTTCCAGGCACTGCGCATCGCGGTCAACGCCGAGCTCGACGTCCTGGAGCGGGCCGTGCCCCGGGCGCTCAACAGTCTGCGGGTTGGGGGACGACTGGTGGTCGAGTCCTACCAGTCCCTGGAGGACCGCATCGTCAAACGCGCTCTGAAGCACGGAGCCACCTCCCGGGCGCCGCAGGACCTGCCGGTCGTGCCCGAGGCGGACCGTCCCTACCTCGAGATGCTCACCAACGGCGCCGAGAAGGCCGACGCCCGCGAGCTCGACCACAACCCCCGCTCAGCACCGGTACGGCTGCGCGCGGCCGTGCGTCTGCGTCCTGCCGACCAGGCCCCTGCGCCGGAGGAGCATCCCTCCTCGGGCCGCTCCGGCCGCCGAGCCGGGCGTCGTGCCCACCGGGACCGAGCGCGATAGCGGCCACCTCAGCCCTCATGCGGCGACCCGACACCGTGAGTCTCAACCTCATCTCTCCACTACTTCTTCAACCGCACCAGTCCAGACACACCACAGGGAAGGCACATCGATGAGCGCCACCGCCACTGCTCGAGTCACCCGCCCGATCACGACGCGGCGCACCGCCCAGGCAAGTGGTTCCACCGGCACCCAGGGACGCACCGAGGCCGGCTCCGTCTCCCGGCCCCAGCTGCGCGTCATCAGCGGCGCCTCGACGGCAACCTCGTCCTCCCTGCCCTTCCTCACGCTCATCATCCTGGTGCTGGCCGGCGCTCTCATCGCCTCAATGCTCCTCAACGCCAAGATGGCCGACACCGCCTACCGGATGAAGGAGAAGCAGGTCGAGCTCAACGTCGCCGAGGACCACGTCGAGACCCTTCGTACCCAGGTGCAGGAGGCCTCGGCGCCCGACGCCCTGGCTGACCGTGCCAAGGATCTTGGTATGGTGCCCGCCGCCGCGCCCGGCGTCGTCGACGTCAACAAGGGTCAGCTCACCGAGGGCACCCCGGCCCACGCTCCCAAGACCGGCCAGACCGGGAGGTAGGCGTCGGTGAACCCCTCGCGTCGTCAGGTGCTCCAGGCCGGAGGCCTGCTGCTGTTCACGGCTCTGTCCGGGCGCACCGTCTACGTCCAGGCGATCAACGGGCCCAAGCTGGCCGCCAAGGCCAAGGCTGAGCGCACGGTCTCCTGGGTCAACCGGGCTCCTCGGGGAGACATCACCGGACGGGACGGCACGGTCCTGGCCTCGTCGGCAGTCAGCTACGACGTCGGCGTCAACCAGCCGCTCATCGCCCAGTACGAGCGCACCGAGATGCGCCTCAACGAGTCCACCGGTGTCAATGAGAAGGTCGTCGTCGGCTACGGTGCGGCGGCGGTCGCCGCCCAGCTCGCCCCGATCCTCAACGTCGACCCCCTCGAGCTCGGGGCCAAGCTCGTGGGTGATCGGAGCTATGAGGTCATCGCCCAGGAGGTCGCTCCTGACACCTGGCGCAAGATCAAGGCACTCGACATCCCCGGCGTCGAGCCCGACCAGCGCACCCGTCGCACCTACCCGGCCGGGACCGTGGCGGGCAACGTCCTGGGCTTCACCCACGAGGGTGAGCACAACCGCGAGCTCATCGGGGCCGCCGGTCTGGAGCTGACCCAGAACAAGGTCCTCACCGGCGTCGACGGCAAGGGCAGCGAGGAGATCGGGCGCAGCGGCGTCATCATCCCCACCGGTGAGCAGAAGGATCAGCCCGCCAGGGCGGGTGCCACCGTGCGCACCACTCTCAATCCGGACCTGCAGTCCATCGCCCAGGAGACCATCGACCGCACGGTGGCAGCTCAGCACGCCGACTGGGGCATCGTCATGGCCATGGAGCCGAGCACCGGCAAGGTCGTCGTCCTGGCCGACTCCAACTCCGTCGACCCCTCCGACCCCTCGGCCACATCCGAGGAGAACCGCACCGCCCGCAGTGTCCAGGCCGTCTTCGAGCCCGGAAGCGTCGGCAAGGTCGTCACCTTCGCCACCG
>ERZ772973.657-NODE-657-length-15278-cov-67.1762_pt1 | contig 15278 bp, 13 predicted proteins | sample MGYA00580672_ERZ772973 | MGnify/ENA primary metagenome ERZ772973 (study PRJEB29015, sample SAMEA2737938) | human oral metagenome | biome: human oral; feature: human-associated habitat; material: dental | place: China | collected 2152 ... | reverse complement strand
CCCGGCCCGCGCCGTCGTCCGGCACGGGGCGGCCTGCGCCGTCGCCCGGCACGGGGCGGCCCCGGCGTCCTCGGCCCCGGCACCCCCGGCTGCGGCGCCTGATCGCCCTCGTCATCGTGCTGACCGGCGGCGCCCTCGCGGGCTACCCCTTCGTCAGCAGCTGGATGAACCAGCGCGCCCAGGACGAGGTCGCCCACGCCCAGCAGCAAATCGTCGCATCCGCCTCCCCCGCCCGGCTGGAGGAGGCCAGAGCCGCGGCGACGTCGTACAACGCGCGCCTGCTCGACGGGAGCGCCCACGTGGTCGACCCCTTCGACGCCGGGGACGCCCGCCCCGGCGGCGAGGAGTACGAGCGCGTGCTCAACCTGGCGGGGGACGGGACGATGGGGGAGCTGATCATCCCCGCGATCGGCGTGGACCTGCCGATCTACCACTACACCGACGAGAACTCCCTGTCCCGCGGGGTGGGGCACGTCGTCAACACGTCGGTGCCCATCGGCGGGGCCTCGACCCACACCGTGCTCGCCGGTCACACGGGACTGCCCACCGCGACCATGCTCGACCGGCTCGACGAGCTCGCCTCGGGGGACTGGTTCATCATCCGCGTCCTGGGCGAGGACCACGCCTACCGGGTGTACTCCACCGAGGTCGTGCTCCCCGAGAAGGTGGAGAGCCTGTCGGTCGAGCGCGACCGGGACCTCGTCACCCTGGTCACCTGCACGCCCTACGGCGTCAACACCCACCGCCTGCTCGTCCACGCCGAGCGCACCGACCTGCCCGCGCAGTGGACGTCGTCGGACGCCGCGGTGCGCTCGGTGGTCCCCCCGGCCGCGGCACAGCCCCGCATGTGGCGGGCCGCGCTCGCGGGGGCGGGCGCGGCCGCGGGCATCATCCTCACGGCGTACGCGATCCTGCGCCTGGCGTCCTCCCGCGGGGCGGGGCGCACGGGCGGGCGCCCCGATCGGCCGGGCTGACCGCGCCGGGCACGGCTCCCGAGCCGCCCGCTCCGGCCGAGCCTGCCGCTCCGGCCGGGCCGCCCGCGTCATCCGGGTCCGCCACCATAATGACGAGTATTGTCGCCGTATCGACGTAATACGGCTATAATCTTCGCCATAAGGAACGGAGATGCGCATGGCCGGGTACAGGATCGACCGTCAGATCACGGAACTCGGCGGGCACATCCACGGGTGGCGCATGGTCCTGGGCCTGACCGCCCAGCAGGTGGCCGAGCGCGCGGACATCACGCGCGACACCCTGCGCAAGATCGAGTCGGGCAATCCGAACGTCAGCTTCAACAGCGTCGCCCAGGTGCTCCGCGCGCTCGGCCTGCTCGACCGGGTCGTCGACGTCGTCGACCCGCTGAACAGCGACATCGGGCGCCTGCGCGCGGACCGGCTGACCAGGAGGCGCGCACGATGACCGCCGTCGAGGTCTTCATTGATGCCGCGGGCGCCCCCCGCCTGGTCGGCCAGGCCCGCGTCGCACGGGCGCGGGGCCGAGTCTCCACGACCTTCCTGTACGACCCCGCCTATCTCGCGGACGGCGGGGCGAACCTCGATCCGGCGCTGCTGCTGGCGCCCGGCGCGCAACATCAGGACGGCCTTGTGCGGGCCTTCGCCGACAGCGCTCCCGACCGCTGGGGGCGCAATCTCATTCGGAAGGCCGAAAGGTCCCGCGCCCGTGAGGAGGGTCGAGTCCCCCGTCGGCTGGACGACCTCGACTTCCTCCTGGGTGTCAGCGATGACACCCGTCAGGGCGCGTTGCGCTTCCGGCTCCTCGGCCACGACGAATTCCTGGGCGAGCCCTCGCGCATCCCCCGGCTCATCGCACTGCCGGAGCTCCTGCGCGCCAGCGACGAGCTGGCCTCCGACGACGACCCCTCGGACGCTCTCAAGCGGCTTCTGGACACGGGGACGACCGGATTGGGCGGCGCCCGGCCCAAGGCCTCGGTGCGGCTCGACGACGGCGGCCTCGCGATCGCCAAGTTCCCGCACGCCGGAGACTCGTGGGACGTGATGGCCTGGGAGGCCACCTCGCTCGATCTGATGGAGGAGGCCGGCATCCGCACGCCCCGGCGTCGGCTCACCCGGGTGGGGGACCGGAGCGTGCTCATCCTGCGGCGCTTCGACAGAACGAGCACGGGAGCGCGCATCGGCTACATCAGCGCCATGACCGCCGTCGGCTCCTCCGACGGCGAGCAGCGCGACTACGCCGACATCGCCGAGGCGATGCGCGACCTGTCACGTTCGCCCCGGCAGGACCATCGCGAGCTCTACGACCGGGTCGTCGCCGGCGTCGCCCTCGGCAACACGGACGATCACCTGCGCAACCACGGGTTCCTCGCCGACCGCGGCGCCTGGAGGCTCAGCCCGGCGTTCGACGTGAACCCGGACCCCGACCCGCTTCGCAGCCGCTCGACCTCGATCATGGGGGCCGATACGATCCCCGACGAGATCGAGGGGCTCCTCGCCCTGGCCGAGGACTGCGGCCTGACCGTGCGGGCCGCGCGAAGGCGGATGAGCGACATCGCGGCGTCCCTGGCGCACTGGCGGGAGAGGGCGAGGTCGAACCGGATCCCCGAGCGCGAGATCGTCATGATGGCCGAGTCCATCGGGCCGCGCCTGGAGGCCGTGGCCCGCGCCGGGCGCGGCGCCGTCTGAGCCGGGACCCGGTGCCGGGGCGGGAGCCGTGGCCGCCCGCCGCCTCCGGCAGGCCGCCCGGACCCGGCGCCGGGTCGGGGGAGCGGGCGCAGCTGGCTCGCCCCTCGGCGTCCCGCCGGGCCCGGCCTCCGGGGACGGGAACGGGGTAGGGTCGTGCCCCCGACGTCGTCAACGAGAGGCGGTGCGCATGCGCCCCCGCGACCCGAACCCCGCGCCGCTCATCACCGCGGCCGAGCTCGCCGGACTCCTCGCCCTCGCCCCGCCCGCCCGGCCGGTCGTCCTGGACGTGCGCTACCCCGGCATCGGGCTGCCCGACGACGGCTACGACCGGTACCTCGCCGGGCACGTGCCCGGGGCCGCCTACGTGTCCCTCGACGACGCGCTCGCCGCCCCGCACGTCCCGGGCGTCACCGGACGCCACCCGCTGCCCGAGGCCGCGGTCCTCCAGGCCGCCATGCGGGCCGCCGGGGTGAGCGCGGCGCGCCCCGTCGTCGTCTACGACGACTGGCACTCCATCGCCGCCGCCCGCGCCTGGTGGCTCCTGCGCTGGGCCGGCCACGACGACGTCCGCGTCCTCGACGGCGGCTGGCGCGCCTGGCGGGCGGGCGGCGGCGACGTCGAGACCGGCGAGATCCGCCCCGAGCCCGGCGACCTCGTCGTCGAGCCGGGCGGGCGCGCCGTCGTCGACGCCGAGGGGGCGGAGCGGATCGCGGCGACGGGGGGCCTGCTGGACGCCCGCCCCGCCAACCGCTACCGCGGCGAGGACGAGACGATCGACCCCGTCGCCGGCCACATCCCCGGCGCCCGCTCGCTGCCGGCCCTCAGTCTTATGGCCGACGACGGCCGCTTCCTGCCCGCCGAGCGGCTCGCCGAGCGCTTCGGGGCCGTCGGGGTGCGCGGCGATGCCGGAGGGCGCGGCGGCGAGGGACTCGGCGGAGTGCGCGGCGGCGGAGTGCGCGACGGCGGAGTGCGCGACGGCGAGGGCGGAGTGCGCGACGGCGAGGGGCGCGACGGCGGCGTCGGGATCTACTGCGGTTCCGGCCTCCAGGCCTGCCACGTGGCGCTCGCGGCCGCGGCCTGCGGCGCCGCGGCGGACCCGGCCGTCTACGCGGGCTCGTGGAGCGAGTGGATCATCGACCCGGCCCGGCCCGTCGCCCGCGGGGCGCGGCCCGAGGGGGAGGCGGACGGCGCGGCAACCGGTGCGGTGAATGGCGCGGTGGACAGCGCCATGGGCGGCGCGGCAGTCCGTGCGGCGAATGGCGCGGCGGGCGAGGGGGCCGGTGTGCCCGAGGTTGTGACGCTGTGGCGGCCGACCGGGCCGGAGGAGATGGAACTGGTCCGCGCCGGCGGCTCGCGCAGGTGGCCGCCGCGGCTCGCGGAGCAGCCGATCTTCTACCCCGTCCTCAATGAGCAGTACGCGACGAAGATCGCGCGGGACTGGAATGTCCCGGCCTCCGGCGTCGGGTATGTCACGCGATTCGACGTCGAGGTCGAGTACCTCTCGCAATTCCCGGTGCGACAGGCCGGCGGAAGGGATATTCTCGAGTACTGGATCCCGGCAGAGCGCCTCGAGGAGTTCAACGACCACATCGTCGGGAATATTGTGGAGGTGGCCAAGTTCGAGCTCGTCGACGGAGAGGTGGTGGAGCGCCGGTTCTAGTGGGAAGGTTATTCAGTGGGCTCATGGTGGTGCTCTCTTGTTCGGACCATTCATGTGCGGTTGGACCACGGTGGTCCGACCGTCGTTCCCGGGGGCGGAGTGCGCGTCTCGGCGTCCGGGGCGCGGCGGCGCCGGGCGCCGTGGTCCGCGAGATCGTCGGGTAACCGCCGAGCACGTCACTTGACCCGCGAGCACGTCTGCCAGAGGTACGTGCTCGCGGGTCAAGTGACGTGCTCGCGGGTTAGGGTACGATCTCGCGGGTTAAGTGACGTGCTCGCGAGCCGAGGTGCGTCACGGCATGCGAGACGCCGTCCCACCATGCGAGATGCGCTATCGAGGCGAAGCGGGGACGGGGTGCCGGAACCTCTCCCGCCGCCGCCCGGTCCGGCTCGCGGCGCCCGCTACGGCGGCGCGGCGTCGAGCCGCCCCTTGAAGGCTGATATTCGCGTAATGCCGCGCCGAGCCGGAATCGCCTGCCCTGTGGATATCTTCGGTTATCCACAGATGCCGCCTTCCCCTGGTGCGCGCCAGCGGAGCGGAGCATCCTGGGGCCATGGGAATCCGTTATTACGCATACGCCTTCGAGGCCGAGCAGACCGCCGACGCACTCGTTCACCCGCATCGCTACCTCTCCGCCGATCCGCTGGCCGACGCCTGGGGCTTCGAGCCCGGCGCGCGCATCGGCTCGGGACTCTACGGACAGGTCGTTCCCAAAAGGGACATGCTCTATCTCGACAAGGCCTGGGATGAGCTCCAGGACCTGACTCGTGAGCGTCCCGGGGTGCACCCGGAGCGTCTGTCCTACCGCATGTTCGAGGGGCACGTGAATGTCAATGCCGGTCCGCCCGGCTGGGAGCCGTGGGTGCGGGTGCTGGCCCCCGAAGAAATGAGCCCGATCGCGCAGGATCTGAGTGAGCTGTGCCGCGATCTCAATGCCGAGCCCCCGGACGAGAGCGTGGCGAGTCTGTGGCGGTGCCCCTCGAGCGCGGACTACGTCCTGCCCTACCTCTGCAAGGCTCGGGACTTCACCCGCGGCCTGGTGGAGGACGGCCGCGGCATGGTCTACATGATCGCGTGACGGGGCGCCCGCCCATCATCGCGCTGGGGCGCCCGCTCGCCGGGGGCTCGCGTCACGTGGGCCGGGCTCCTCGCCCTCGGCGGTGAGGCGCCCGCCCGCCGGGGGACCCGGTCGTCGCCCGGCGGGAAGCCGGTCAGGGGCGGTGGCGTTCTCGACGGCGGCCGTCACCGCGTGCTGGCGGACGGCGAGGTCCTCCGGCGGGAAGGAGGCGTCGATGCACCGCCTCCGGAAGTCGAGGTTGGCCCGGTCGAGCCAGTGCCCGCTGGACTCCACGCCGCTGCCGCCCTCGCCCTGGGTGGAGCACCAGTACAGGTACTCGACGCCGTCGACCGTCTCGGAGAAGATCGTCTCGACGTGCATGTGCTCCGGCCCGAGAGTCTCCCGGACGGCCTGCTCGTGATCGCGCAGGAGGGCCATCCGCTCCTCGACGACGTCGCTGCGCCCGGGCGGCACTCGGAACCGCGTCAGTTCCACTCGCGTGGCCCCAGTGTGGCACCGAAGCGAGCGTTCCTCCGGGTCTGCGCCGGTGTCCCGGTGGCGCCAGGTTCGGCATCTTCGTGGCTATGCCCCTGCTGAACGAATCTGCATCCGAAAGCCCAGTGGGTCGTTGTCGCCTATTGTCCGGGTGCACCGCTTCGTCGCGGGTGCGGGCGGGTCGTGGACGCCGCTGCGCACGAGACCATCGTCCCGTCTGTCCCGCTTGCCTCATTCGCCTCTTTCGTCTCGCCGCGGGCGCGGGCGGACACCGGGGTGAGTCTGTCCGGCGGCTCAAAAAGGTGGCCGGCGCGTATCTTTCACCCCCGGTCCCGCGCCCCTCCCGTCCCGAAGTGTTGCAATGACGCCATTCCCCGGGAGCGCAGGAGCAGTCGCGCACCCGAAAGTTACGCGCCGGCCACCTTTTTCCGCACCGTCGACGCCCCCGGACTGCTCCCCGGACAGCGACGGCGGGATCGCTGGCCAGGAGATCATCTCCGTGCGGTCCGCTGAGGCTCCCGGACTGCGGCGGCGGAGCTTCCGGAGGCCCCGCCGCTCCCGGACCGCCATCGACCGGGCCCGGAGCGCGGCGGAGGGGAGCTCAGTGCTCGTCGTCGAGGACCTCGACCTCGACCACCCCGTCCACCATGGACAGGACCGACAACAGGTCGGAGACGTCCTTCTTGCCGCTGACCCGCACGTCGACGACGGCGCCCTTCCAGTCCCTGCGCGTCACCTGGCGGCTCGCCGTCACCATGGTCTCGAAGCCCATCTCGGAGGCCTTGACCAGGATCGTGCGGAGGAGCCCCCTCCCGTCGGCGTACGTGATCCGCAGTCTCCCCTCGGAATCCCGGTGGATGAGTCGGCGGATGACGGGCGTCAGGGCGAGGACGGCCACGAAGTACAGCGCGACGACCAGGGCGGCGATGGTGATCATCCCGAATCCGCACGCCATTCCGACGGCGGCTGCCACCCAGATCGCGCTCGCCGTCGTCAGGCCCCGGACGCTGTCGTGCTCGAAGAAGATCACCCCTGCGCCGATGAAGCCGATCCCCGAGACCACCTGCGCGGCGATCCGCGACGCGTCCCAGCGCATATTGCCCGTGAGCGCCGCCGGCACTCCGTACAGCGACACCAGGGTGAACAGGTAACTCCCCAGCCCCACCAGGACGTGGGTCCTGATCCCCGCATCCTTGCGGTGCACCTCGCGCTCCAGCCCGATGAGGCCGCAGAAGAGCAGGACGAAGAGGGCGGACACGGCCTCCCCGGCGGATGGCATGTGGAACAGGTCCATGTGGGCTCGCTTTCGCAGCTGCACGACGACGCTCGACGCGGCGAGCCTACGCGCCGGCCGCCCCGCACGGGGTGCAACGGGGTGCAGCGGGTCCCGGGCGCCGCCGCGAGTCGGGACTGCGCCCGTCCGGGGAGCGCCGCAGTCCGGGGGGCGGGGGTACTGCAAACCGGGGTGCGGGTCGTGGGAGAGGGGAGGGGAGCGCCGCAGTCCGGGGGACAGGGCCCGTTGGAGGCGCCGGTTCGAAGGAGAGCCGCCAGCCCGGAGGGAATGGTCCGCCGCAGGGGGACAATCGCGGTGTGCGCATCACCGGTATCGACCACATAGTCCTCACCGTCGCCTCCGTCGAGGCCTCCGTCGACTTCTACTCGCGCGTCCTGGGGATGGACGTCGTGACCTTCGGGCGGGGGCGCACCGCGCTGCGCCTGGGCGACCAGAAGATCAATCTCCATCCCGCCGACGCCCCGATTGCCCCGCACGCCGACCGCCCCGCCCCCGGCAGCGCCGACCTGTGCCTCGTCGTCGTCGGAGGGATCGACGACGCGGTCGCGCGCCTCGCCGACTGCGGCGTCCCCGTGGAGCTCGGCCCCGTCGACCGGGCGGGCGCGCGCGGCCCCGTCCGCAGCCTCTACGTGCGCGACCCCGATCGCAACCTCGTCGAGCTCGCCTTCTACGACGGGGCCTGACTCGCCCTCCGCGGCGGAACCTGGGAGGCTTGGCGCATGCGACTCGTCATTGGCGCCCCGGGCAACGGAACCGTTTTGAAGGATGCGATCAAGGAGCGGTTGGCCGTCGACCGGCGCGTGAACTCCGTGGTCGACCTGTCCGCGCCGGGTATCACCTACCCGGAGGTCTCCTTCCGGGCCGGCCGGGCGATTGCCGAGGGGGAGGCCGATCGCGGCATCCTCATCTGCGGCACCGGCGTGGGCACCGCCATCGCCGCGGGCAAGGTCCCGGGCGTGCGGGCCGCGACCGCCCACGATCTGATCACCGTGCGAGGCTCGGTGGAGAACTACGACGCCCAGATCCTGTGCATGGGCCAGAACGTCATCGCGGCGCCCGCGGCCTGGGCGCTCATCGACATCTGGCTCGACCTGCGCCACGACCCCACGAGCGATTACGGCCCCAAGGTCGGCGAGATCGAGGCCTACGAGGCCCGCCGCGCCTGAGCCCCGGGCGAGACCGACACCATCCTCGTCACCATCCGATGCCCGGGTCCACCGCGCCTGAGCCCCGGGCCCGCCGTCGGCCCTACTGCGCGGGCCTTGCGGGGACAGCCCGCGCGGGTGCGCAGATGCGGGTGTCGAAGCGCGTGCTCGCCAGGCGGCGCTCCGCCCAGGTGATCGTGTCCAGGACGGCGGGCGCCGTGTAGGCCCGCCGCCTGGCCCCGATCGACTCCGTGGTCAGGATGCCCGCGGCCCGCAGGGTCTCCAGGCCCCGGGATGAGGCCGTGCGCGAGACGCCGTAGATCCTCGACGCCGTCGCGATGGTGAGAACCGGGGCGCCCGGCAGGCCCTCCAGGATGCGCAGGGCCGCCGAGTCTCTCCGCAGCGCCCGGCCGCCGCCCTCGCGGGCGATCCACTTCCGGAGACTCTCGTTCCACTCCTCCCGTACGTCCGCCAGTTCGGCGGAGATCCTCTCCGCCTGGTCGCAGGCCAGTACGACGGCCCCGAGGAAGAACGAGATCCACGCGTCGCGGCCGCCGGGCCCGTCCGGATCGTCCAACTTTCCCAGTCCGTCCGGTCCGCCCGGATCGCCAAGCGCGTCCGGCCCGTCGGGGCCGGCGGCGTCCGGTCGGTGCGACTCGGCGTCCGACCCGCCGGGGTCCCCCGCTTCGCGGAAGCGGGACAGCGCCTCGACGTACTTGCCGCTCAACGTCGACAGGACCAGGCTCGTCGGCAGAATCATGCCGGCGAGGAGCCCCCGGCGGGTCAGCACCGTGTGGATGAGTGCCCTTCCCACTCGGCCGTTGCCGTCCGCGAAGGGGTGGATCGTCTCGAACTGGGCGTGCACGAGCGCCGCCTGAATGAGCGGGGCATGGGTGGCGCCGTTGAGGTACGTCAGCAGATCCGCGACGAGATCCGGCACCAGCTCAGGCGGCGGCGGCACGAAGTCGGCGTCCAGCGGGTGGTAGGAGGAGCCCCCCACCCAGTTCTGGGTGGAGCGGATGCCGTGGTGTTCGGGGGAGTCGGGCAGCAGGCTGCGGTGGAGGGCCAGCAGGCGGTCGGCGGTCACCGGCTGCGCGCCGGAGAGCTCCTCCACCGCCGCGCGCACGAGCGTCACATTGCGGGCGACGGCGCGGGCCTGCTCGCTCAGCCCCCTGACCTCCTCCTGCTGCGCCAGCTCGGCCAGGGCGACCCTGTGGGCCGACGGCGCCACCCCCTCGATCCGGGAGGAGGCGATCGCCTCGCTGCGCAGGAGGAACCGCGCGATCCCCGCCATGTCCGGCAGGGCGCCGAGGGCCCGCACGCGCGCCTCCGCCCGGGCCGCCAGCGCCTCGGTGCTCGGACTCAGAACCAGGGCGGCCCCCACCAGGGGGTCGGGAACGTACGCCCGGTATTCCCCGGAGCGCCGGTCCCGGCGGCGCAGGCCGCCCTCGTGCGTGTTCTCCCAGAAGCGGGTGACCCACCGTCCCATCAATCCTCCTCAAGATGTCGCACAACGTGTCGTACAACAGTCGATCATCACACGTTAGTGATTAACGTGTCATGGACTCGGCCGGAGCGCCACCCTGGCCGAAGGCGGGGGCGAATCGTCCGGTGCGGTGCGGGTCCGGTCGGGGACTGAGGGCGGTGTCGGGGGATGCGCCGCGGTCGTCATGGGGCGAATTGGTCCGACGGAGCCCGCCTCGGGGGCGCCAGAGGGGCGCCGTTTGTCCAAATCTGTTGCAAAGGCCCGGATTGAGTTGCGGCGCCGGAGGAGAATCGTTGATATTCCGCGCTTCTTCTCGCGGCCGATCCCGGCCCGGGGCGCCTTTGCAACAGATTTGGACACGCCCCGCCCCGGACCGCCCCAGGAGTCCCACCCGCACCGCCGCGATCGCACGGCCCCCGCGGGCCCCGGGGCCGCCATCGTCGATCTGGGCTGCGGGCTGGGCCGCCTGGTCGGCGATGTCGGTGCCGAGGGCGGCCGGCGCGGCCCCTGGGCGCGGCTGCGATCGCCGGATCGCCGCCGGAGTCGAGTGACTAATCTCGCAGATTTCTGCATTGAGTGCAATCCTGCACTGAGTGCATGATTGAGGCATGACCAGACCCGACCTCCGCATCGCCCACGCGCGCCGCACCCGCGCCGCCATCCGGGCGGCGGCGCTCTGCCTGACCCGCGAGCGCGGCTACGTCGCCATGACGGTCGACGACGTCGCCGCCCTCGCCGGGGTCTCCCGCCGCACCGTCTTCAACCACTTCTCCTCCAAGGCCGACCTCATCGTCGTCGGGCTGGATCCGCCCGACCCCGACGACGTCGAGGCCTTCGTGTCCGGAACCGGCACCCTGCTGGAGGACCTCGGCTCCCTCCTCGCCTCCGGCGCCGAGTCCGTCGAGCCCGAGCGCGACTGGCTCCTGGCCTGCCCCGAGGTCGTGCGCGACAACCCGGAGGTGGAGCGGGCCGTCCACGAGCGGCTGTGGGCGATCTCCCTCTCCCTGGCGGAGGCGGTCGCGCGGCGCCTGGGGGCCGCGCCCGACGATCCCCGGGTCCGCGCCGTCGTCGCCCTGGCCATGGCGATCCAGCGCACCGCCATAGACCTGTGGGCCGGCGAGGACACTCCGGATGAGCCGCAGAGGACCCGCCTGGCCGATGCCGTCCGCGCCGTGGCCGCGGCCCTGGGCGAGGTCCTGACCGCTTCGTCGGCGCCCGCCGGCCCGGCATCGGCCGGGCCCGAGGCTCAATCCGCCGACTGCGAGTGTCAAGCGGGCCCCGCGCCCGACCCGCTAACGCCCGCCGGCTCCGTTCCGCGCCCGACCCGCTGACGCCCGCCGGCCGGCGCCCCGACCGGCGACGGCCCGCCCGCCACTTCTCACAAGCACCCGTTCCATCGAGCAAAGGCACCATCCATGACTCAGTCCGCTACGCCGTCGGCCCGCGCCGACGGCGCCCCCGCCCCGGCGGGGGCCGATTTCCGCCCCGACCGCCGCTTCTGGGCGGTCTACGCCTCCCTCCTGGTCGTCATGTTCCTGTCGGCCATGGACCAGACGATCGTGGGCACCGCCCTGCCCACCATCGTGGGCGACCTGGGCGGGGCCGCCCACATGGCCTGGATCCTCACCGCCTACACCCTGGCCATCACCGTGGCCATGCCCGTCTACGGCAAGCTCGGCGACCTGGTGGGGCGCAAGAACCTCTTCCTGGTGGCCATCGGATTGTTCCTGGCCGGCTCGGCCCTGTGCGGCACCGCCGACACCATGACCCAGCTCATCGTCTACCGCTTCATCCAGGGCCTGGGCGGCGGCGGTCTCATGATCTCCTCCCAGGCGATCACCGGCGACCTCATCCCGCCGCGCGTGCGCGGCACCTACATGGCGCCCATGGGGGCCATGTTCGGCATCGCCTCCATCCTGGGTCCCATTATCGGCGGCTGGCTCACCGACTCCGTCTCGTGGCGCTGGACCTTCTGGATCAACCTGCCGCTGGGGGTCCTGGCCTTCGCCGCCATCGCCGTCGTGCTGCGCCTGCCCGGCCGCCGCCTGACCAGCCCCATCGACTGGTGGGGCCTGGTGCTCATGAACGCCGGCGCCGTGGCCATCGTCATGATGGCCACCTGGGGCGGCAACCAGTACGCGTGGACCAGCCCGGTCATCATCGGCCTGGGGGCCGCCGGCGCCGTGTGCTGGGGCCTGTTCGCCCTCGCGCAGACGCGCGCCGCCGATCCGATCCTGCCCTGGTCGATCCTGACCAACCGCACCTTCGTCGTGGCCACCGTCGTGGGCATGCTCGCCATGGGCGGGATGATCGGCGTCATGAGCTACCTGCCCACCTACCTGCAGATGGTCTACGGGTACTCGGCCACCGTCTCCGGGCTGCTGCTGGTGCCCATAACCATCGGCATGCTCGCCGCCTCGATCCTGTCGGGCGTCCTGGTGGCCCGCAACGACCGCTACAGGGTCTACCCCGTGCTCGGCGCGCTCATTGCGGCCGCGGCCTCCTTCTGGCTCTTCCGGCTGACGACGGCGTCGCCCGTGTGGCAGGTCTCGGCCGCCACCTTCGTCATGGGCGCGGGCATCGGCCTGTTCTTCCAGCTGCTGGTCACCGTGGTGCAGAACGCCATCCCCGCCCGGCACCTGGGCACGGCCACCAGCGGCAACAATTTCTTCCGCGAGGTGGCGGTCTCGCTGGGCGCCTCGCTCATCGGCGCGGCCTTCTCCTCGAACCTGACCTCCAGTCTCGCCGATCGGATCGGGGCGCTGGCCTCCGGCTCCGGTCCGGAGGCGCGGGCCTCGCTCGCCCAGTTCGGGGACGCCGACACCTCCTCGCTCACGCCCGCCCTGGTCAACCAGATGCCCGCCGCGCTCCACGACGCCGTCGCGGGCGCCTACGCCGACGCCCTCCTGCCGATCTTCGGCTGGATGGTCCCGCTGTTCGTCCTCACGTCGGTCGTCGCGCTCCTCCTGCCGGAGGTGCCGCTGTCGCGCAAGACGGGCATGGAGCAGGTCGCCGAGGCAGAGCGGGCCGAGCGGGCCGATGTCGAGCCGGCCGAGACCGGGGAGGCCGATGTCGAACTGGCCGAGACCGGGGACGCCGACGCCGAGCCGGTTGCTGGGGTCGAGAAGGCCGAGTCGGCGTCAGCCGGGCGGAGCGTCGGGCTCGATCGGCCGTGAGCGGCCGGGCCGCCGGCCCGGGCCGGCCACCCTGACGTCAGCGGGTCAGGGGGCCGTCCGCCCAGGCGATCTCGCCGTCGGCCAGCCCGGGCAGGGCCTGGCCGGAGACGATGAAGCGGGCGCGCTCCCAGGGCCGGTCGGCGGCGAAGAAGGGGCGCTCCCCGCTCATCCACCAGTGCCAGAAGCGGACGGACTCCTCGGCGTCGCCGTTCGTGCCGTCCCGCGTGTCCCGGGCGATGCCGCGCCGCTCGGCGACGTCGTCGTCGGTCTGCATCCAGATGTGGACGTCGACGAGGTCGGCGACGGCGCGCATCCCCGAGCCCGTGCCCTCCACGATCACCAGCGGCGCGCCCGCGGGGATGACGATGGAGCCGGCGCGCCCGTGGAGCGGCCAGGCCGGGGGCGTCATGTCGAGGGCGCCGTCGCGGCGCAGGCCGGTCAGCGCGGCGACGAGCAGGCGGTCCCACTGGAAGAGGGGCTCGTTCCAGTCGAGGTCGTCGATGTGCAGCACCTGCGCGTCGGGGACGATGGCGGTCAGCCGCGAGGTGACCGTGGTCTTGCCCGCGCCGCTGCGCCCGTCCACCGCGATGATCCCGGGGCGGTCGGCGGGCCGGCCCAGGACGGCCAGGACGCGGTCGGCGAAGGCTCGCGCCCCGCAGGCGAACCAGGCGGGCGCCTGCGGCTCCTCGGGCTGGAGCGCCATGGGCCCCGGGTCGGGCAGGGGGCGGCGGGCGGCGGACGCGGTTGAGGGCGCCGCCCCGGGGGATGTCGCGTGGGAGGTCATGGGGACGACGCTAACAGGCCGGCGCCGTCGATCGTGCGGGCCGACGGCGCCGGGTGCGGCGCTACGAGCAGGTGATGGTGATGTCGTAGGACTTGAGCCCGGAGGCGGCCGGGGTGCTCGTGTTCACGTACGGGGCGCTGCCCGTGATGGTGTAGGTCGAGCCGTCGATCGTGGCCGTGGCGCTGCCGACGGGCGCGCCCTCGACGTAGTTGATCCTCTGACCGCCCTCGATGCCGATGGTGAGCCCGGAGACGCCGCCGGAGTCGTTGAGGAGCACGATGATGCTCTTGTCCCTGGTGCTGCTGAGGGAGGCGACGGTGAGGGTCGTCATGCCCTCCGCCTTGACGCAGGCGACGGAGGCGTCGTCGATGACGTAGGGCGCGCCGTCGACCGAGGCGGTGTAGGAGCCGCCGGTGGACACGTCGGCGTTCGGGTTGTCGGGGATGGTCGGGATCGCGGAGGCCCCGGGGGCGGGGGCGCCCGGGCCGGTCCCCGGGGCGCCCGTCCGCGGCGCCCCCGCCCCCGGGGCGCTGGACGCGGCGGAGCCGCTCGTGGCGTTGTGACCGCAGGCGCTCAGGCCGAGCGCGAGGGCGGCCGTGGCGGACAGGGTCACGATGTGCCTGAGTATCGTGGTGCTCACGTGCTGTTTCCTTGTCTGGCGGTGATTCGTCCGGACGGCGGTCAGGTTCCACCGGCGGCCGGGACCGGTGCAGGACTGATGATCGACGGCGCGCGCGTGCGGACCCAATGGGGACTTCTCTCCGTCCGCGGCCGCCGGGGCCCGCGGACGGGGCCGCCGGGGCCCGGAGCGGACCGGTGATCCGCTCGGCCGCCGGACATCCGGCCCCGGGAGCCGGGGGATCGCCCGGCTCCTCGGGCGCGACCGGTGACGCCTTCCCGCCTTCCACGGTTTGATGCTACAGTGGGCGAGTGTGAAGTCTGAGGTTCCACTCCCCACCCTCAGTGAGCACTCTGTTATCTCGCCGTGACCGGCGAGCCTCATATGGGCTATCGTAGCCAGGTCCCGACTCGAGAGGACGACCGATGAGGACCCCCGCCCGCTTCCCGCTGGCGCTGACCGCCGCAGCGCTTGCCGCTGCCGCTCCCCTGGCGGCTGCCTCTGCGACCCCTGTGCCGCAGGGTCCGGTCGTCGTCGCCGCGGCCGTGGCCAGTCCGACCCCGGACAGCGCGGAAGGAGAGGCCTACGCCGCCACGATCCTGGGCAGGGTCAACGAGTTGCGCGCCGGCATGGGGCGCGCCCCCCTCGTGCGGTACGTCCAGCTCGACGCCGCCGCCCAGGCCCAGTCCGAGCAGATGGCCGCCGACGGCGCCGTTTCGCACAGGCCGAACTTCGCTAATTCCTACCCGGCGGGCTCGAACTCGAGCGCGGAGATCGTCGCCGTGCAGGCCAAGGCCGACGGCGCCGACGTCGCCGGCCAGATCGTCGACCAGTGGATGGCCTCCGAGGAGGACCGCGCCAAGATGACGGCCGCCGACGCCAACGCCGTGGGCATCGGCATC
>ERZ772973.655-NODE-655-length-15340-cov-30.4243_pt1 | contig 15340 bp, 15 predicted proteins | sample MGYA00580672_ERZ772973 | MGnify/ENA primary metagenome ERZ772973 (study PRJEB29015, sample SAMEA2737938) | human oral metagenome | biome: human oral; feature: human-associated habitat; material: dental | place: China | collected 2152 ... | reverse complement strand
TGATTATAGTGTACATTATAGGTGGAATTATAGTAGATAGAGAAATTAATAAACGTTCGGTTAGCGATAAGACAGAACAGGCCAACATAACTAACTATCTAAGAAACAAATATGACCAAGATTTTGAGGTGAAAAAACCCAGCTGCAACGGCGGTGGTCTTGGCGTTTCTTGCGTATGGTCTACTGATGCTTATCCTAAATCAGATAAAAGTATAAAGATACATATTTCTCGGGTGGATAACCAGACGAAGTACAGCGACGATTATGTAGTAAGAACTTGGCAAAAAGAACAAACTGCCAAAATTCAACCTAAGGCTAAAGAAGTATTTAAGGACATGCCCGTTGATGTCAAAGTTAGACTAGGCGTAATAGATCCAGACGTAGAACGCACCTTCACTCTGAAGAAACCAACTTTTAAGGAGGTGTTTTTAGCTGAAAATAAAGTCGGGCAGCGTGGCAATTTAGCTTATGGATTAAATTTTAAGTATGACGGTGACATTAAAGACGAGAGTCGTTTTGCTAGTGGCATACACGAGATGATGGAGCATGCGGAAAACATGGGAGTGAGCCCTAAAGATATATCTGTAAATATATACTTATCGAAGAATGGCAAGCTTATTTCAAGAAAATATTGTAATAGAGATAAGTTGTCATCAATTGATGAGATAAAAGGTTGTATTGATACGTCAAAAAATATGCCAGTAGAGGAGGGCGATAGATGGTAAAAACCATTGAGTACTTAAGTTTGTCAGCATTAGCTTATGTTGACTTTAAAGAATCTGATGCTGGATTAACCCTGGACGAGATTATTAGAGATGAGCAGAAAAAGAAATCACGCAAAGATTTTAATCTTGATAGTCCTGAACTCTCTGCCCTCCAAGATCCTTCTAATCCACTTCGCTCCTGGAAGGTTATAGCCCAATCCCCGTCTAGTGTCAGTGAAGTGAAAGTCGTAAATTATCGCGGATATAAACGAAAGGAAGTTGTTACTCGCTCTATCCCCTTTTCTTGTACTGCTTTTCAAAACCCCGAAACAGGTGAGATAGTGTTTGCCTTTCGTGGTACTAATAATATAAAAGATTGGGGCACGGACATACAAATAGCGTCTTTCGTTCCACAGGTATTTATTCGCCAATTTCAACAAGCGAAAGACTTTGTGTTTAACACTTTAAATGAACACGGTCCAGTATGTTACGAGACTCAAGATGCCATGTTTAAAGCCCTTAATCAAAACAGCAATGTCAGTTTTACTGGACACTCGCTAGGTGGCGGGTTGGCTCAGTATATGACATACGTAACTTCTGATATGGAAAGTGGTGATATAGGGGTAAAGTCAGTAACCTTTAATGGCGTTGGTATAGGTCAGAACACTTGGGATATTGAAATATGGGATAATGGATATAAGTATAATTCAACGAATCATATTAATTCTGGAGATCTTACTGGTAATTACGGCATGAGATTGGGCAGGCAAGTTTATCACGTCGATGCATTGAGTGGAGTGCGAGCTCAATCGGTGAACCTCAAGGCGTTAACAACTATGCTTATATATAAGGTCTATAGTCTTACGGGCAAGAATCGCAATGTTGATTATCTTGCTAAAATAAAGAACATTCAAAAGAGCCTAAAAGACGGAGATGAATATAGGAGTACTATGTTGGCATACGCAGGATTCTTTGGCGGCGGGGGTGGTTCGGGTATTGCAAGACATCTTAGATGAGTAGATGGCTAGACACAACCAGCGGAGCCTCTTTGCGTCTCCGCTGAACTACCTACGGGCTACTACTTTGGTTGTTCCGGGTTGGTTGAGTTGATCAACTTCTGCTGATCTTGACACTGGAAGCGCTACTGTGATATCGTTGAGGTATCTATAAAGCGTTTGAGTTCCAGTCACGCCGGAACGAGCTGGGTGTCAAAATACACCACGGGAGTGAAGCCGTAAAGTCACACAGCCGAAATCGCGATCCATCGTAGAGCCGGTACTGAGCGCTACAGTTCAGCAATGAGCTATAGAATAAGGATGGGACCGCGGGAGGTCCTTTTTTGTTTACCTCTCGTTCCTTAGATACAATTATCATTTAATTCTAAGGAGGTTCTGTATGGACAAAAAATTGAAGGACGAAAACCTAAAAATAGCTATTCAAAAAGATGGCAGATTGACAAATGAATCTATCAAAACCCTTCGCTCAATGGGGATAGAGTTTGAAATATATAATAGAAAATTGTTCGCTATTTCACGCGATTTTCCCATAGAGATACTTTTCTGTAGAGATGATGATATTCCTGGTTATGTTGAATCTGGAGTGGCGGATGTTGGGATTGTTGGGCAAAATATAATACAAGAGTCTAAATCTAAAGTAGCCGAAATAATAAAGCTGGGATTTGGACACTGTAATCTATCTATAGCCGTGCCAAAAGAATCAAAAGTTAGCACAGCAGAAGAACTGCGAGGAAAAAGAATAGCAACGTCCTTTCCATCTACTGCGCAGCAATACTTTAGTAGACTGAATATCCCTGTTGACATCATTACAATTTCTGGGTCAGTAGAGATTACTCCAGCACTCGGTGTGTCAGATGCGATAGTAGATATTGTAGCTAGCGGAAGTACTCTAACGCTCAATGACTTGCGTCAAATCAATGTAATAGCAGAAACCGAGGCGGTACTTATAAGAGGAAACAAAAAACTCTCAGGAGGCAAAGAGAATCTACTATTACAGATGATAGCGCGTCTTGAAGCGATGCTTGCCGCAAAAAATATGAAGTATATTATGATGAACGCACCGAAAGATAGTCTGGGAAAAATCAAGCAAATTACACCAGGCTTAAATGCCCCCACAGTGACAGAGTTAACGAAGCCTGATTGGATAGCCATTCATGCTGTCATGAATGAAAATGTCTTTTGGAGCATAACGGATAAATTAAAGACGCTTGGGGCTTGTGATATTCTTGTACTTCCTATAGAGAAAGTAGTAGTATAGTAAATGGTGTATAGAATGATCAATGATTCTAATAAAATCCTAAGTTACGAAGACGTTGCGAGATACAAGGCGGGGTCTAGTGACGAGCCTCTCGTGAGTGTAGCTAGTTATGACCCCACCATTAAGGCAAAATATATTAAGAGGGATATGCTACCGATAACTGGCGAGATTATTTATGTGAGGGATTCTGTCGCTAGAAAATTGGCTAGCGTCGAGGCTTATTTGAGGAAACAAGGCTACTGCTTGCGCGTAGTGTATGGCTATCGACACCCTGACATACAAATGGCTTATTTTACCAAAAGAAAAGATGAAATCGCGAAAGAAAAACCTGGCATTAGCGACAAAGACCTCGAAAGCTATGTGCATAATTTCGTAGCTGTACCAGATATTGCGGGGCATCCTACAGGTGCGGCTATTGATGCTACCTTAACAACTTTAGATGGTGACGAAGTTGATATGGGTTCTGCTATTGCTGATTACAGTGATGAGGATATCATTAAAACGCAAGCAGATGGACTAACGTCTGAGCAGATAAAAAATCGAAAACTACTCCACGATGCAATGGTTGGTGAGGGGTTTGCGCCATTTTACGGCGAATGGTGGCACTTTTCTTATGGCGACAGGGAGTGGGCTGCTTTTTATGAGAAAGAAGCACTCTACGACATCATTGACTTTACGATAAAATAATAATTACATTTCTTTCAAGGATTCATGCGGGTGGAGACTGTGTTCATACAGTCTCCACCCGCTTTGCCGGATACCAACCTCACCAGCGATTGGTCGGACATCCTGCAAGAAGATGTCTCGGGTCTGAAGCTGTCCTATTGACTGCTGTCGAGGAGCGGGTAATTCTTCTGGTGTCGTATTTCTTCAATCTTCCTTGCAGACGCCATACAATCTCCCCAAAGATAAATTCTTTGTAGAGATTGAGTATGGTTTTCTGTGGCCTGCTCGGTAGACGATGCGTCCTGCTGTTGGCTGAAGGGAATCGCGCCAGACTTCATGTACATCGGCATTGAGTTAGACCCAACACTTGCTGTGCGCATGAAATACTGATTGCATCCGTGAGCGATGACTCGAAGCATCCTCAGGCGGACAAGCTCCCACGCGATACCCATACCTCGATACTAGCACCGAACTCCTAGCTCGGACATATACCAGGCGTTCTTGTAGTCAAACGACCTTGGCAATCTTCCGTCTTTGGAAAGACTACCGAGAAACTCCTGTACGTCATCGGGAGAGCGGTTGAATGGTATGGCGCAACCGAAACCAATCAAGGTTTCGCTGTCGGTAGCATACACCACTACACCATCCTTCATGTGGGGAGCGATAACTCCCTCATAGATCTCGCAATCGGTGTATTCCTCAAAGTACGGAGGCCCCGAAGGCCTCTTTGTACGTATTAATGAATCCCGATACATCAAGTGTTTGCAGTGTGGCGATTTCACACCGAAGCCTGTCTTTTAACAGACAACCTCCATCTCGCTCGAGAGATTGACTCCACTCTCTGTGATCTCCGCCGAGATTGACTTCCCGGTCGGCTGGACAATTGAAGAGCTACCTGTCACTCTTCCTACTGCGATAGTTCCCGAGCCGCAGGACGACTCATAGTAGAACGTATCGACGGCGCGTACCCATACTACAGGGTGAATGACGACTGCTTCGTTAGACTCTCTCTCGAACCACACGACACCGACAGCGTCACGCTCACTCAAGCCAAACTGGTCAACAATTCGGCGATGTGCGGTAGTGTACATTTTTTCGTCTTTGGGGAATTCTCCCTCAATGACAATATGTACGATACCACCGAGATCAACTATCGAGACGGGTGTACCGTCTCGTAGCTTCGCTGGCTTTGTTTTTACTACCATTCCTGGGAAGGTAACTTCAACGAAGAACCTTTTCTCAGTCAAAGGCTTGACTGAAGCGCTCACCGTTCCGGTAAACCCAGAGACAGTGAAAGACAAGTCGCTCTCTCCGCACCTTTCGTACAGTACAACTGCAGCTGAGCGTGTAGCGTTTCCACAGAACTCGCCGCCGGCCATCTCGAAGTGTCGATCGCTCGGGACTAGAAATCCGGCCTGCTCAACACCATCAGCAGCAAAGTCGCTCTCAAGCGCTTTACCGCGAGACTCGTATTCCTGACGCGTCAGCGCCTGGTCAAGAATCTCAATAGCTGTACCATTACCACCTGCAGCGGTGATGAGGGTTTGGTTTTTAGTCATTGCTCCTCCTAAACTCTAGCTTTCGACCAACAATAGCAATAGATCGCTGCGTTGTCAACTGATCATAATACTCTTGTTTGTGTTATAATTGGAAGTAGTTTACAATGCCGTATTACAGTGACTGAATGTTTAGAGTTCCGTCACTAGCAGATTAAGAAAGGACACCAGATGACCATTGTTAAGCCCAGGACTCCTAGCGGATTTCCTGAGCACACACCAGAAGACCAGATTGAGTTCAATAGACTGATTGATATAATCAAGACGACTTACGAGCTCTACGGATTCACCCCTCTTGAGATGGATCTCTACGGGGCTGATTATTCTAATATGGTTATAGAAAATACCAACGGTCTAGGTGAGCACCTAGCTGCTTGTGGAATAGTTCCCACTATGGCCATAAATGGTAGCTACACTAACACCCACCAGATACACGTACCTATTGATAAATATGGTAAGTCATACACCGATCTCTACGATAGGTTTTATGAAAGCCAACTTGCAGTTGCTTTTGACGTAGATCCTTACGGATGTAGATTTATAAGACTCGGCCTTCAGGAGATCACAAGAAGGGGTATAGATTCTAGCGGACTTGAGCTCTTGGCTCATACAATTAGCCAAATATTAACCGATTATCAACCTGAGGCATGTGGTAAAAATATCAGTTCAATCAAACAATCTTTAGGTGGTGAAATTAAATATTCGTTTGACAAGGGGGTAGCATGAACGAAGAAAGCATAAAAATAGAAATATCTAAACCTTTTGGCAACTTGTATCGCGATAGGTGTGTACTAGTGGCGGCTTTTGATGATAGTCATAATTTGCTACTAGGAGCAAAGCCCGATTTCTATCCACCCGGGATAGTCAGACTGCTTGGAGGGGGTGTAGACGAAGGAGAGAATATCAAAGATGCTGCGTGTCGGGAGTTGTTGGAAGAAACTGGGGTTGCTGTACATAAAGATAAAATGCACATAAAGACTAAATTTAGCATACGAGCCATCGACTGTGATGGCAATGCTTACAACAATGACACATATTTAGTATGTACAAATATTGAATCTGCTCCCGTAAACCCAGGCGACGACGTAAAGCAGATAGTTAAATATAAAAGCCAAGACCTGGAAAGACTAGTAGACAGCTACAGGAAACTAAGCCCTAGCCTTTGGTATAAAGGAGCGGAGGGGGAATTTAGCTGGTATGACTACGCACAAGTTTATGCAGTAATTCATAATAAGGTTCTTGAGATGTTCTAGAGGGCTGCATTATATGAAACTGTCTGTAGTGATCAGGTTGAGTATATTATAGTCAATGATGGGTCTACGGATCAAACAGCGAGAGTACTATCAGAGATAAAAGATTCACGAATAATAATCGTGGATAGAAACGTTTGTCGTGGAGTGTCGCAAGCTAGAACTCTAGGACTATCGTTAGCTAGGGGTGATTATGTTATGTTTGTCGATTCAGACGATCTGTTTCATAGAAGGATGCTGGAAATACTGTACAATTCCGCGGTAAAAGGCAATGCCGATATCTCCATATGCAACTACGAAAGAGTGTGTCTGTTGACACATAAGACCAGTATGGGCATAAGTGATACATCCCATGTACCAGCAACGACATTCAAGGCTTTGGATATGAGTCAAAGTATATTTAATACATTTGATGGCTTTGTTTGGAATAAGATTTTTAACAGAAAGTTCTTGATAAAGAATAGTCTTCTTTTTGACGGTAGATTATCCTTTTGTGAGGTCAAACCGCAAAGACCCACATAACCGTACCGTGTCTTAAATTATTTCAAAAATGTTTCAACAATTCAATTACGATGTCGACATAGTCATGGTTGACCCATCTTTCTTATTACCAACCATTACCGAAGATGGGATTGCAGGCAGAACATATAACTCGCGTTTCATCATACTAAGTTAACGAGTACCTTCTCCTTGAGACAATGTGTCATGAGTTGGCATATTCTTTACACTGGGAGAAAGTTCCAGAACATACAGAGACAATTTTTGATGGCATAATATTAGAGGGGATGGCAGTTGTACTTGAAGAGGAAGCTATGAATAAGTTTACGCGGTATAACGGTATAACAAACAGTTCTTCCTGCGTGAAATACAAAATACCAGACGAAAAGAAGTTGACGCTATGGTTACGGCGCTAAAAGACAACTTTTATTTATTTTCATCTCTACTTGTGGTTTTATAAAAACATCGTCATAATAGATAACATTAGGAAAGGTGATATGAGGCAGTACTTAGATATATTACGATACGTCCGCAACAACGGCATCCAGAAAGGCGACCGCACTGGCACCGGCACAACTGAAATATTTGGTGCGCAGACGCGATACAATTTAGGGGACGGTTTTCCAGCAGTTACCACCAAGAAATTATACTTCAATAGCGTGGCACATGAACTCTTATGGTTCTTAAAAGGGACAGGTAATATTGAGTACCTGGCACAAAATGGCGTGCATATTTGGGATGAGTGGCCGTACAAGAACTATCTAGAGAAAACTGGTCAGAGAATTCCAGAAATTAACGGCGACGAATGGTGCGCTGGCATGAAACGATTTATCGGGCGGATTGCGACTGATCATGCGTTTGCCGAGGAGTGGGGCGATTTAGGCCCAGTGTACGGCGTGCAGTGGCGCAAATGGCCGGACGGTAAAGGCGGGACGATTGACCAGATCCAAAACGCCATCGATATGATAAAGAATAACCCAACGTCGCGGCGCAACATCGTCAGCGCCTGGAATGTAGCGGAAATTGACGAAATCGTGCGTTCAGGCGGACTGCCGCCGTGCCATACTATTTTTCAGTTTAATGTTCGGCCAGGTAAGAATGGCGAGAAACTAGATCTAGCATTAACACAGCGCTCGGCAGATATATTCCTAGGTGTGCCGTTTAACATTGCTAGTTACGCATTATTACTTTCGATGATTGCCCAAGTAACTGGCAAGCAGCCTGGTGAGTTTATTCATACATTGAATAGTGCGCATATTTATAATAATCACCGCAAGCAAGTCGACGAGCAACTATCTCGTGATCCGCTACCGCTGCCAAGATTATGGCTCAATCCTGACATTAAGAATATTGATGATTTCACGATTAAGGATATCCGATTAGAAGGTTACGAGAGCCATTCACCGATAAAAGCGCCAATTGCAGTGTGATATTGGGCGCGATGAGACAAAACTAAATACCATTCTTTCTCAATAACAGGCACTGGATTAAGAAACTCGCTTATATATCACAAAATCAAAATCATAGGCATTGTCAGCATCGGCAGGATGACGAACGCGGCTAGTTTCTTGCCAAATACTCATATCGATTTCTGGGAAAAATGTATCAGCACCTGGAAATGAAGCGTCAATTTCCGTAGCGTAAATAGTGTCGATCTCTGGCGTCTCCAGCGCGTCGGCGTAAACGCGAGCGCCACCAATAATAAATATTGAATAGTGCGACAACGCCAAGGCACTAGGCAGATTCATCACCGTTAGCACACCTTCAGCACCAGTCAGCCGCGAGGAAATAACGATATTTTTACGATCCAACAGAGGTCGCGAGCCAATTGACTCAAAAGTCCTGCGCCCCATAATAATACCCCCACCCTTTGTCAGCTGCTTGAAATGCGCCAAATCCGCTGGCAAGCTGCGCCCCCACGGCAAATCGCCACCCCGACCAATAGCGCGATTCCGATCATAAGCAACAATAATAGCCTTCTTCATAGCCCAAGTGTAGCACGTAGCAACTTCCAGAAAAAGTTTAAATCATTAAACAAACATTCAATTTATGAATTACACTCGTCATATTGATATGATATCAATTAGATTATGGTAGAATTTAATTCCAAAGATTGTCACTAAATTCTATCAACTGGCTTAATACCAAGCAACTTAAGCGCATTCGTAATCACAATAGCAATTGATTTAGATAGATACAGCTTTTTCCTTGTATTAGCTACATCTTCGCTAATAAACTGCTCCTTTGCGTAGATGCTATTAAACACATGAGCAATGTCTAAAATATACTCAATCAATATATTCGGTGCATAAGACTCCAGCGCATCGGTAATTTTTTTAGGGAAATAAGCCATCAACATTACAACTTTGCGCTCTTCCGAAGAAAGCGCGAACTCCTCACTCTGAGGCAAAGTTAAATCACCAGTATATTTAGAAAGTAAACTATTTATACGCGATAAAGTATAGAGAATATAAATCCCGCTATCACCCTTTAAATTAATCGATTCCTGAATATCTAAAACAGAATCAGAATTGCGCGAAGGCTTTAGTACAGCAAATTTTACAGCATCAATCGCGATCAAATCAGCTGTTTTTTCATCGTAATCTCTGCCAGAATTCAAAAGAGAATCTCTTATTTCATCCAAAAGATTATCTATATAAAGAGTATTGCCATCGCGGGAACTCATTTTCTTTTTAGCGCCAGTTTGCTTATCAACAATACTAATTAATCCATAGGGGAGGTGTGTAAAATCACTAAGTTTGCCAATACCCAGTTGTTCGCATATCGCGAAAACTTGCTTCATGGCTAAAGATTGCTCTGGACCAATAACCCAAAAAAGCTTATCAGCCTTAAACCGATTCTTCTTTAATTTAGTAAGCGCGATATCTTGAGTAATATAGAGGGAAGTGCCATCGGATTTAAGTACAATCGTATCTGGTAAATTGTATGACTTTAAATTACTTAAAATAGCCCCGTTTTCTAATCTCTTAAATATACCTTTAGATATATTGTCCAAAATCATTCCGCGACCATCTTTATAATGCTCATTTTCATGCCAGATTACATCCCAGCGACTACCAATTCTATCGAGAGTCTTATTTATTCCACAATGAGCATAATCTATAACTACTTTCCATAATTTCCAGGTATTGGCGTCTCCATTCTCCCAATCAAGAGCAATTTGCCTTATTTCCTGATCAATTTCTGGCGACTTTTTTGCAGCTTCAGCGCCATACATATAACATGTGCCAATAAAATGATCTGGCTTAGTGCCTTCTTCTTCAGGCGTTATCCATTCTGAAGGGTTATTTACCCAATCTGCTAAGGTCGCATCCTTAGCGCTGTCTCGCTTTTTGCATTTTAAAAATCCCCACATTGCCCGAGCGATTGCTATACCTCTATTATTATCTATACAATCACGCACCACCGAAGCACCGCAATAAGCAGCTATATTAGCCACAGCCATACCAATTAAATTGTTCCTTAAATGACCAATATGCATAGCTTTATTTGGATTTGGCGAAGTGTGCTCAATAACCCAACGCTGGCCAGCAAGTATATCATTGCGTCCATAGTTTTGATTTGTATCGTTTATATGTATAAGGATTTTAGAAAGAGACGCATCCGTAAGATGTACATTAATAAAACCAGGTCTTGCGGCTTCTAGAGTGTAATCACCATCTTGCAATTGTGTACTATTTACCTCTTTAGCAATAGATTCTCCTATCACATAAGGAGCGGCATGGAGAATTTTTGATAAACGAAAAGCCACATCACAAACAAAGTCAGCTTTATCAAGTTGGGTTGGCACAGTAACAGTTACATCTGGTATATTCGTATCAGGATATAGGCGCATAATAGCGTCGTTAATATCAGAGGTAATATTGCTAGTTATTTTAGTATAGTCCATAAGCCTTTTTCGATATATTACAAATTACGAATATTATTATTTAATAATTATACATAATAAAACACCAATAAACAAAGAAAAATCAAAGAGAGCGGACTAGGCGATCGGCATACGATAAACATCCAAAACATGGTCGGGGTGACTGGATTTGAACCAGCGACCTCACCGTCCCGAACGGTGCGCGCTACCAGGCTGCGCCACACCCCGATTCTATAAATTATACCCTTAGGATTTACAAAATCAAACTACTTAATCATCTAGTTAAATATAGATATATTGATAAGTTATATAATTTGTATAATAATAGTACGATGTTTTCGTTTTTTAATTCATTTTCTACATCTTTGAAGATAGCCTTGTTAGCGTGGCCTTTTGTAGCTTTGGCACTAACATTCCCGCTGTTAGTTGTGCAATATATGCGTTTAAGGCGATTGGTTTTTGGCAGGATTATTATGGTTTATTTAGTTATGCTATACGCGCTTGCTTTACTGGCATTTACATTATATCCAATGCCAGACAATCCAGTTCAATTCTGTTCTTATCACAATATCGTACCGCAAATTGAATGGCTTGAATCAATTATGGAGTTCAGATATGAAGGTTTGCGCGCCGTTCTGCAAGTTATTATGAACGTAGTATTTTTTATGCCACTCGGGATATTTATCCGAATGATGTATAAATCCCGCTGGTATTTGGTTATTTTCCTTGGTTTGGCAATTTCACTAACAATAGAAACAGCTCAACTCACTGGCGGTTTTGGAATCTACCCTTGCAGTTATCGACTATTTGATGTTGATGATCTACTTCTAAATACCTGCGGCGGCTTAATAGGATATTGGCTAGGTTTTCTCATGCCAAACCTCAGTAATGTTGAACGTGGCTCTGCAATTACAACCCAACCTGGACTAGTCAGACGGTTAGTAGCTTTTATGATTGATATTTTTTCTTCTTTAGCAATCATTACTATTATTGGCATATCTTTATATTTCTTATCACCTCAATTAGCAAAAGATCTTTCATACGAATCTTTAATTATTTTAACTATCCTAAATATATTAATACAACTTATCCTACCTCTAATATGCAAGGGGCGCACAATAGGCGGCATGCTAACTGGGATCTCACTTGATGATATAAAGCGTACAAAATTACACAGACTAACATTTTATTTGGTGCGCCTAATTTATATAGGTTTATTTTTTTACGCTGATAAATTATTTGCACAGAGCGAGTTAGCAATATTAGTTAGCTTAGTATTGATTATTTTAACAATTATCAGCTGGAAAAAGTATAAAAACCTCCCTTATAAACTCATCGATATTTTTTGGAAAAATCACGAAAAATCTATTATATAATTAGTTTATTAACTTATATGGATAACATAAAATCACAAATTCTTTTAGTTGAAGACGAACCTACCGTCCGCCAAGGTACTAAGCAATTCCTCCGCCAGCGCGGCTTTACGGTGGTGACGGCAACCAGCGGTGAGGAAGCACTGGAGAAATTTAATGAGGCGTATGTGATTATCCTGGACATTATGCTGCCAGGAATGAGCGGTATCGAGGTGCTGCACCAAATTCGCCAGACCAGCGACGTGCCGGTGCTGATGTTGACGGCGCTGCATGATGAGCCGACGCAGGTCGCTAGTTTTGACGAGCTGGCGGATGATTATATGAGTAAGCCGTTTTCGCTGGTGATTTTGGAAAAGCGAATTAAGGCGCTGCTTCGCCGCCAACAGTCTGTCAAAAAAACTTTGTGGCAGCGCGACCTAGCTACGGTGGATTTTGCGGCTTATCAGGGATTTTATGATGATGCTGATGCGCACCTCAAGCCCAAGGAAGTGCAACTGCTCAAACTGCTGGTGGATAATCCAAACATGGTCTGGAGCCGGCAGGCCATCATCGATAAGTTATGGCGTGATGACGAGGTGCCGTTCGACCGGGTTATCGATGTCTACATCAAAAACCTACGCAAGAAATTGCACCTCGACTGCATCGTCACGGTGAAGGGAGTGGGCTATCGCTATGAAGAATCTTAAGTTATTCCCCAAGACGTTTTTGGTGTCAATTGGCTTGTTCGCGGCGCTGATCATCCTGGTGCATGCGCTGGTCTACACCTTGATGCCGCAATTTTACCTGCAGCAAACAGAGCGCCAGGCAGCAAATAGCCTGGCAACGTTGACCACCGAGCTGCGCGGCAAATCGGCTGAGGAAATGCGTCGTCTCAGCCAGGAGTTTGCTCAGGTGAAAAATGTTAATATCACGCTGACAATTGATGGGCGCGACCAGTATTTTCAGGGTTTTCAGTCGATCAACATCGTGACGGATAGCGGTAAACCAGTCGATACCAGCGTGGTGAAAATCGCTGACGGACAAACGGTTGATCCGCGCTCGGTGATTTTGCGGCAGGGTAGTGTGGCGGATAACCAGGGGCGAGCGATTGCAGTGAAGCTACTCGCTGATGTGGCGCCCGTTACTCAGGCCAAGCTTGCCACCTTGCAGGTGTTGCCATATACCATGCTCGGCTCGCTGTTGGTGGCGTTGATATTTTCGTATATTTATAGCCGTTTTGTGACGCGGCCGATTCGTCAGATGGCAGCAGTGACGACGACTATGCAGCAGTTGGAAAAGGGTGCGCATTATCCAGTGAATAGCCGTGATGAAATCGGCGTGCTGGGGCGAAATATTAATGAGCTCTATCAAAATCTATGGCAAACGATTCGTTCGCTGGAGCATGAAAATAAGCGGATCACTCAGCTCGAGAAAGAAAAAATCGCCTTCCTCCGCGCGGCCTCGCACGAGCTGAAAACGCCATTGGCGGCCCTCAGGATCATGCTCGAAAACATGCAGCTAAATATTGGCGAATATAAAAATCGCGATCAGTACCTGGCGGAATCGGTGGCACAGGTTGACCGCTTAGCGGCGATGGTGAATGATATTTTACGCTCTGGCAGTGTGGCCGAGCAGGCTTTGCGTCAAGAAAAACGGCTGAGGATTGATAAGTTAATCGCCGAGGTGGTTGATGATTACACACTGCTGGCGAAAACGCGCAACATGGCTTTCACGGTTAATACAGAGCCGACAACCATTCGTGCCAACCGCGATATGATGCGCCACGTCATCTCGAACCTGGTGTCAAACGCGGTGCGCCATGGCGACGCGGGAAGCGTAATAGCAATCACCTGCGATCAGCACGAACTAGCCATCGAAAACGCCTGCACACCGCTCACCAAGCAACAACTCCAACACGTCTTCGATCCGTTTTATCGGAGCAACAGCGACAAGAAACAGCACGCCGACAGCAGCGGCATCGGCCTCTACACCGTGAAAATGCTACTCGACACCAAGGGCCTGAACTATGAGTTTGCGCCCATAGAGCAGGGTATGCGGTTTATAGTGAAGTTATAAATCTATATCATTTTATTAACTATTGCCAAGATACTTTTTATATTATAGAATGATAAAGTTACAGCAACCGCTGTAACTTCGCTCCTTTACAGGAAGGATGAGGTTATGTACCTCCAAGACGCCGAGCTTTATCGTTTACGTTCAGCTCGTGATGCTGCAAAACAACGGCAGCAAACAGCCTGGCAAACTCAGCAATCAGCCTATGAGCGTCGCTCTTCAGCTAATGCTATCATGAATCAAGCCTATGAGGCTCAACAGACTGCCTATGCAAATCAGCAAGCAGCCTGGGATGCTTACATGTCCGTTAAACAGGCCAATGGTCCACGAATTGATAGTCTGAATTCTCAGCAAGAACGAGCATATCATAACATGGTATCAGCTTTTGAATCAGCTTCATCAGCCTATTATGCACGTGACGGCGCCAGCGCGCGGATGTACGCAGATCAGGGGCATGCATACAAAGCAGAATCTCAAGCTTGTGTTACTGAACGGCGCCAGCTTGTCGCTAAAATTCGCACTGCTCGTGAACAGTTTGAGGCTGTCAGGCCAGCTTTTCAAAGGGCTAAAAGCGAGTATACTCAAGCTCGACAGGAATTTTTATCCGCCAAAGCAGAGCACGAACGCGCACAAGCTGAATTCAAACGTGCCAAGGCCGAGTTTGATTCATGTGCCAAGGCGGTCAAGGCTAGGCTCGATGAACTGAATTCGGCACACCGAAAACGGCGTAAAGACAAAAAGTCGATCGCTGAAAAGGCTGGAGTTCCGTCTCAATATCGAGACAACGTCTGGATTTCGAAAGATTCAGATGGCAACACCAATATCTACTTCGGTGGGATTGGTAAGCCTGATGGTCCTGGGCACGGGCACTACGTCATGGACCAGTATGGAACCGTAACGTATATGCGCAATCCGTCTGACCCGCATGGTACACAGAACTTCACCGATGCACCTGGTGGGATACTGTATGACCGTCGCGCGCAGACAGATGTACCTGGTGGAACGCTATATGACCGTCGCGCGCGGACAAATACGTTGCCGCTAGGTGTGAGCAATCGCGATAATGACACCAATGATC
>ERZ772973.654-NODE-654-length-15348-cov-64.5586_pt1 | contig 15348 bp, 15 predicted proteins | sample MGYA00580672_ERZ772973 | MGnify/ENA primary metagenome ERZ772973 (study PRJEB29015, sample SAMEA2737938) | human oral metagenome | biome: human oral; feature: human-associated habitat; material: dental | place: China | collected 2152 ... | reverse complement strand
CGTTCTGGAGGGCGATCTGCCCGCCGCGCCGGAGCCCGCCCCGCGCAGGCGCCGCCGCGCCTCGTCCGCGAGGTCCGCCTCGTCCGCGCCGCCGGCGTCATCGGCCTCATCCGCGCCGCCGGCGTCGTCCGCACCGTCCGCCTCACCGGCCTCCTCCGCACCGTCCGCGCCGCCCGCCGCGGAGTCCGAGCCGCAGGACTCCGTCCCCAGCTGGCGGCCCCGTCGGACCACCGACGAGGTCCTGGCCATCGCCGCCCAGGAGACCGGGATGATGGACCCCGCGGACCTGCCGGACTCGTCCGACGCGCCCCCGGTGCGCATGGACTTCTCCGGCGCGCCCTCGACGGTGCCCGAGCGCCGCTCGGTGTTCTCCTCCCGCTCGGCGGCGTCCCAGCCCGCCGAGACCGGCTCCCGGGCATCCGGGTTCAGCTCCGACTCCGGGGGCCCGGCCCGAGGGCCGGCGGAGTCCGGCCGACCGTTCCAGTTCAGCCCCGACCCCGGAGGGCCGGCACCGACGGCCTCGCCCGGCCGGCCCGGACCGCGGTCGGACTACCGGTCGCCGACCTCGCCGGCGGGGTCCTTCACGTCCGAGCCGCTGGCCCGGGCGTCGGCTCGGCCCGAACCCGCCCCGCCCGCCGCCAATCCGATCGTGCCGGCCCCCCTGGCCCCCGAGGCCGAGCCCTCGCCCTGGACCTCCTCGAGTCCGTCGCAGGCCTCGCCGTCGGAGATGTCCCCGTCGAGCCCGACGACGCCGTCGCGCCGCCCCATTGTGAGGATCCCCTCCTCCGTGCAGGGCGTGCGCACCGTCGACGGGGCGACCGGCGAGCTCACCTCCGTCCAGTTCGTCGACGAGGACTTCGACGGCATCGACAGCCCCCGGTGGAGGGCCCTGCACAACTCCCCCGATCACTCCGGACACCCCGGGCGCCCCGATCACTCCGGACACTCCGGGCGTCCTGACAACGCCGGACGCCCTCCTCGCCTGGACAGCCCCTACGGCAGCACCGCGGCGGCCGAACCGCCCATGGCCCCCACGCCCGACGAGGTGGCAGCCCGGCAGGCGTGGCCGGGCGCGCCGACCGTCAGGAGCGCCCCCGCGCCCCGGCGGGGGCCGAACCGCGCGGTTCTCATCGTGCTGGTCCTGCTCGTCGTCGCGGTGGTGGCCGCCCTGCTGTGGTTCTTCTTCCTGCGCGGGGGCAAGTCCAGCTCCGCCCCGCCGCCCTCGCCCCGGCCCGCCGAGTTGTCGGCGCTGTCGGCGCCGCCGGCCCCCATGCTTCTTTGAGCGCGATCGACCCCAGGAGAAGATACGTGAGCGCCACGCCGGACGCCATCGAACTCGCCCGCACCGCCGCACGCGCGGCCGCCGAGCGCAAGGCCGAGCAGATCATCGCCATCGACGTCTCCGAGCGCCTGGCCCTGACGGACGTCTTCCTCATCGTCTCGGGCGCCAACGACCGGCAGGTGCGCTCCATCGTCGACGCCGTCGACGAGGCGATGTTCAAGGCCGGTGCGAAGCGTAAGATGCGCGAGGGCTTTGACGAGGCCCGCTGGGTCCTGATCGACTACGGGGACATCGTCGTCCACGTCCAGCAGACCGAGGACCGCGAGTTCTACTCCCTGGAGCGCCTGTGGCGCGACTGCCCCCTCATCGATCTGCCCACCGACGCGGACGCGGCCGATGGGACCACCGGGGACGCCGGGGACGGGGCCGGCGCGGCCGTCGGGGCCGGCGCGACCGCTGGAGCCGTCGGGGTCGTCGGGGCCGGTGGGGATGCCGGAGCCGCAGCGGGCGGGGCCGCCGGGGCCGCGCCGGCCGAGTGAACCCGCGGGGCGGGGCATGACCGAGCTCATTCTCTGGCGTCACGGCCAGACCGATCACAACCTGGTGGGCCGGGTGCAGGGCCAGGTCGACATCCCCCTCAACGCCACCGGCCTGGCGCAGGCCGCCGCGGCGGCGCGGATCCTGGCGTCGCCGCGCCCCGACCGCATCGTGTCCTCCCCGCTGAGCCGGGCGCGCACGACGGCGCAGATCCTGGCCGATCTCACCGGGCTGGACATCGAGGTCGAGGCCGATCTCATCGAGCGCTCCTTCGGCGTGTGGGAGGGCCTGGACCGCGCCGCCATGATGGACGGCTGGCCCGAGCAGTACGCCGTGTGGCGCGACGGCGGCCAGCCCGAGGGCGTCGGCGTCGAGCCGCGCATCGATGTGGCCCGCAGGGTCGGGACGGCCCTGGAGCGGATCGCCTCGCGGACGGGGGAGGGGCGCGTGGTCGTCGTCGCCCACGGCTCCGCCCTGACCCTGGGGGCCACGCTCCTGCTGGGCCTGGACCCCACGGCCTGGTTCGGGCTGCGCGGCATGGACAACTGCCACTACGCCGTGCTGCGCGACAGCGAGCGCGCGCCGGGCTGGCTGGTGAGGACCTGGAACAAGGGGGACGCCGCCCCGGTGGGGGAGTGAGCCGCGCCGGTCGCGCGGGCCGGTCCGTGCCGACGCCGTCGCGCGGGGCCGTCCGCCCGGGCGGGCCGTGTGACGCGGGCGCGCGGTGCGCACGGCGCGCGGGCGGCCGCCCGGGTGAGGTACCGCACGCGGGACGGATTTGCCGGGCGGCGCGCCAGTCCTTAGAGTTGGCCCCGTCGCCCGCGAGGGTCGGCGCCCGTCCGAGGGGCTATGGCGCAGTTGGTAGCGCGCTTCCATGGCATGGAAGAGGTCGGGGGTTCGAATCCCCCTAGCTCCACCAGCCGCCCGGTGCGAGCCGATGGCGGTCTCCCTTCGGGGCTATGGCGCAGTTGGTAGCGCGCTTCCATGGCATGGAAGAGGTCGGGGGTTCGAATCCCCCTAGCTCCACGTAAAGATGACATGACGGTGTGGTTCCTGTGATCAAGAACGATTCGACACCGCTCGTCGTCTCGGCCGGTTGCGTCGCACCCCTGCCGACACGCCGAGAGCCCCGAACACCAGACCACCCCCACCAATCTTTGCCGAGTCTTTGGGGTGCTGTGCCTGTTAAGTGCGCACGGCTCTGCTGTGTCAGTGGCGTCGGATAGCATTGCTAAACAGGTGAATCGAGAGGAGTCGAGTTGGGATCACAGCAGTACCGCGCGGAGCTTGAGCGCAAGCGGAAGCAGCGCATCAACGCGGAGAAAAAAGTCGGTGAGTACCGGAATAAGGAGTCAAAGAAGCGTGCCGAGGCGGATAAGGCGCGCCAGGAGGCCGCGAAGACCAAAAGCGCATCGACTCAGAAATCGAAATTGAGCCGGGCCTCCCGGTGCGACAAGGAGGCCGCGTCCGCCGGAAGCGAAGCGAATAAGTGGCAGGACAAGGCCTCCGGCTATCGGAAGCAGGAAGCAGACCTCCAGACCAAGCTTGCACGAGCAGAGCGCTCCGAATCTGAGGCAGTGGAGCGCAAGCGCAAGCGAGAGCAGATCATGGCTGAGCGGCGTGCAGCCGCCGAACGCGCGGCAACTGAAGTGCGATTAGAGCGCACAGAACATGCTGTCGGCGAAGCACTTCGGAAACTGCGGGCACCCAAGCTAGAGAAGCTGCGTGTACTGTTGCTCGGCGCGTCCTCCGAAGGTGACCTGCGCGTCGGGCGAGAGCAGAAGCGCATCCGATCCGCGGTCGAGTCCGCGCTGCACCGGGACCTAATCGAGTTCGATGTCCGTCCCGCCGCGACTGCGGGCGACCTGTTGGACGGCATCACCAAGTTTCGTCCGCACGTCGTGCACTTCTCCGGACACAGCGACGAAGGCTTCATCCTCTTCGAACACGACACTGACGCACCGCACTGCGGGCACATCGTCACGGCGCGCGCGTTTTCACACGCGATCGCAGCCACCGACGACCCGCCGCTGCTCGTGCTGCTTAACTCCTGCAAGTCCGCCGCACAGATCGATCAACTCGTCGCAGACGTCGTCCCGTTTGCCATCGGCATGGCCGACAACATCGATGACGGAGACGCCATCAGTTACGCCGCCCAGTTCTACGCCTCCATCGCGAACGGGCAGTCGGTACGCTCGGCGCACCTGTCCGGACAGGCCGCGCTGGAGATGGCTGGCCTCGACGGTGCTGAGCTCCCAACCCTCGCAGTAGCTCCCGACGTCGACCCCGGAGCCACGATCCTGGTCAAGCCCACCGACTAATTTCACCACCCACTAGATGCGGCGGGCGACGGGCGGAGCGGATGCAGTGAGCCTTTCTCACCAGAACCGATGGCTCAGGGGCCAGGATCGGCGCGGTGGTGCGAGAAGGATGGGTGCGGGGTGCGGGTGGTGCGCACGGGGGTCACACGGCCTGGTGTCGTCCAGGTACTTCCGCGTCATCATGCCGATCCTGACCAGTCCGGGGGTCCTCCTGCTGGGAAAGGGCCCGATGCCGCCGCCAATGCTTCGGGTCGGGTGCGGGGGAGGGTTGGCTTCCGTGTGACTTCAACGCCCCGGTCCCGCGGTCGCGGATCGCAGAATGGCGCAATGGCGCGGATCCCGTCGGGCGTAACCACCGCGAACGCTCTTGAAGTCACGCAGGAGCCGCCTTTTTTTACCGCGCCCCGGAGCGCGGCGCGATTCGTCGGGACGGAGCGCGGCGCGGTCAACGTCCTGAAAGGCGAGGGTCCCGGAGATTCCCGGAGCCACGTCACGGACGGTGCGGCGCGGCGCGGCGGGGTCCGTGCTTTCGGCTGCGAGCTGCCCGGGCGGCGCCCCCGCCACCGCGACCGGGGCGCCGCCCGGATCCGCAAGCACGTCACTCAACCCACGAGAACGTCGGGTAACTCGCGAGATCGTCACTTAGAACATACCTCTAGCAGACATACTCACGGTATACCCGGCGATCTCACCGCCAGCACCGCCTCGACGAAACACCCCATCCCCGCGCCACAGTTCCTGGTGAGAAAGGCGCATTGACCGCTGCATCCCCGTCGACAAGGTCACCAGGGCGAGGAACCCGGGGAACCATCGTCCGAGGCTATTCGCTGATCCACAGCACCGTATGTAGTTAGAGTTGGTGCGCAGCCGCTCCCAGGTCTCGGCGACCGCGATCAGCCCGGCGATGACGAGATTCTGGCCGAGCTGCCCGTGGCGTTCCAGGGGCCGATGGCAGGGCCGTGGGCGGTGCGCAGCATCACCGCCGGCTCCGCGCCCGTGGTCAGTTACTCGGACGGGGTGAGGACTGCGGCGCGGGAGTACGGAGATGAGGGTGGTTATCTCCCGGCGGAGTACATCCACCGCCCCGACCGCGTCACGCCGGCGAAAAACCTCATAACGACACGAAGTCAAAAAATGAGGCGAGCCATGCCAGGCACCCCTGGTATTATAGCGGGTCTCGTCGGTGGTTCTCCGCTCGTTCAGGTGAATGCCGTTGTGATGGTTCAAGACTCTTCATGGCTGGGGTTTATCCAACGGAGCCCCTTGAACCGGGCGAAATCTCCGTCGAAGTGAGCAGATGCCGGTTCCGTGCTCGATGGCGAGTGCTGCGAGATGGGCGTCGGTGACCAGATTGCCGCGCGCGTTGCTATCCACGAGGAGCCGCCCCATGATGTTCCGGTGACGGATTCCGGGTGCGGGTATCCATGCCTGGTCGGCATCGAGCCAGTCGGTTACATAACCCCAGGCATCCTCCGGGGTGAGGGGATTCTCCGTTATGCGAGGGTGGGTGATAATGCGCTGGAATGCGGTCAGGGACACCCACGGGAATCCGACGCGTTCAACCCCATTCATTGCCCTGCTCAACCATGTCAGTGCCGTTGTGTGGAATTGTGATCGGTCGTCAACCGCGTAAAGCAGGACGTTAGCGTCGACGATCATCGGGCGGCCTCGGCGTCGTGGGAGTCGAGCAATTCGAGTGTATCGGCGATGTTGGTGACGTCGACTTTTATTCCGACGCTCGCGGTCCGCTGCCGGAAGCGGGCGGCGGACGATTTACGTACCAGACCGGTGCGGGCGAGTTCGTTGACAGCTTCGCCGAGCCCAATGTGACGTTCGTCGCGAAGTCGTTCGGCCGCCGCCGCGACCTCTGGATCAAGTCGTATCGTTGTGCGCATGTCGTCAGTGTAGCATCACAGATGCAAGGTTATCGCACCGGAGATGCGGCTGCGGGAGCGCTGGGACCTGGAAGGTTATTCAGGGGTGGTTTTGAAGACGTGGGGCGTGAAGGCCTCGGTGGCGGTCTGCTCGGGTGGGTCCTCCTCGTCCGGAGGGTTGTTGCGAGGGTGTCCGAGTGCGTCTTCCGGGTGTGACGCGAGGGGCCATTGAGGGCGCGGGGGCCGGCCGTGACGGCCCGCTCGAGTCGCCTCCGGGTGCGCTGGGGGCGCTGGGCGCGGCGGAATCGGCCGGGGTGATCGTCGGGGGCGGTTCGGGCGGCATCGGGGGCGGCCCGGGCGTTCCGCCTCCGCTCCGCCCCTGCCGGTCGTCCCGCATGGTGGGACGGCGTCTCGCATGTCGTGACGCGCCCCGGCTCGCGAGCACGTCACTTAACCCGCGAGCACGTCACTTAACCCGCGAGATCGTCACTTAACCCGCGAGCACGTCTGCTAGAGGTACGTGCTCGCGGGTTAAGTGACGTGCTCGGCGGTTGCCCGACGATCTCGCGGACCGCCGCGCCCCGGACGCCGGGACGCGCATTCCGCCCCCGAGAACGACGGTCGGACCACCGTGGTCCAACCGCACATGAATGGTCAGAACAAGAGAGCGCCACCATGAGCCCGCTGAATAACCTTCCTGGAAGGCTGTTCATAGGGCGATGGTGCGGGGGCAGGGCGCCGGAATCACCCCCGACGTCGATTTCGGGCTTCGTTTTTAGCGGCTCGACTTTTTTGCTCCGAGCCCGAGCGCACTCGCCCGTCAGCTCCGCTCGCCCCGCCGGGCGCGAGGTCGTCGGCCAGCCGGTTGGCGACACCGCTCGCCTCGTCGAGGAATTCGATCAGCGCCGCCACCCGCTCGTCGGACCAGTCCGCGGTGAGACCGGCCAGCTCCTCGTCGGCCCGCGCGTAGACCTCGGCCAGGCGGCTCACCCCCGCGGCGCGGATGCGCACCGAGCGCCGGTCGGCGGCGTCGGGCCTGCGCTCGATCCACCCGCCCCGCTCCAGCCGCCCGAGGACGCCCGTCATGGTGGCAGGGTGGGTGCGGGTGCGCCGGGCCAGTTGCGTGGGGGTGAGCGGCCCCTCCTGGTGGAGCACGTCGAGCACGGCCAGATCCGTGTCCTTGATGCCCAGCGCTCCGCCGACGGCGCGGTTGGTCGCGGCCAGGGCGCTGCCGAGCCGGCGCAGGGCGAGGACCGTGCGCAGCTGTGGCGGGTCGGGGGCGGTGGTCATAGCGGTTCCTGCCTCCTGCGGGTTGTGGTTCCTACGAGTCGTGTATTATATGGAAATCATAGTAAATGTTCGACGGCCGGGCGGCTGTGCGGACGTCATGACGGCTGGGCGTCGTCTGCGCGCCGCGCCGGGCCGCACGGCCGGAGACCACAAGAGACGAGCGACGAGAGAGGCGTGATCATGGTGCGAACGATCGAGTACCGGAGCTTCGGCGGCCCGGAGGTCCTGGAGATGGTCGAGGTCCCCGAGTCCGCGCCGGGCCCCGGGCAGGTCCGGATCGCGGTGCGGGCGGCGGGCCTCAACCCGGTGGACTGGAAGATCTTCTCCGGCATGATGGGCGGCGACGCCCCGGCGGCCCCGCAGGGGGTCGGACGCGACTACGCGGGCGTCGTCGACGCCGTCGGCGAAGGCGTCGACTCCCTCGCCGTGGGCGACGCGGTCCTGGGCACCGTCCGCTCCGTCCCCGGCCAGGGGACCGGCCCCGGGACCCTGACCGAGCGGCTCGTCATCGCGGCGGACGAGGTCGTGCCCAAGCCCGAGGCCCTCGACTTCGTCCGGGCCGCCTCGCTCGGGGTCGTCGCCGAGACGGCCTGCGGGGCGCTGCGCGCGCTCGACGTCGCACCCGGCGACGTCCTCGTCGTCAGCGCGGCCTCGGGCGGCGTCGGCTCGATGGCGGTGCAGCTGGCCGCCCGCGCCGGCGCCGCCGTCATCGGCATCGCCGGCGAGCGCAACCTCGACTACATCCGCTCCCTGGGCGCCACCGCCGTCGCCTACGGCGAGGGCCTGGAGGAGCGCGTCCGCGAGGCGGCGCCGTCGCCGGTCACCAAGCTGCTGGACTGCCACGGCCCGCAGTACGTCGACCTGGCCCTGGAGCTCGGCCTTGACCCCGCCGCCATCGCCACGATCGTGCCCGCGCCGCCGTCGATCGCCAAGGGCGCCCGGGTCACCGGCGGGCGCGACGCCCTCCCGCGCGAGGACCTGCGCCGGACGGCCGGTCTCGTGGCCGACGGCGCCGTGCGCGCGACCGTCGCCCGCGTTCGCCCCTTCGACCTCGACGCCGTGCGCGAGGCCTACACCGAGCTGCGGGGCGGGCACGTGCGCGGCAAGCTCGTCATCGAAATGGCCTGAGCCGCGCCGGCGGGAGGAGCGGCCGTCCGCCGCGTTGCGGAGTTGTGATCTCATGGGCGCATGAGTGATGCCGCCCAGTCCGCCCCCGCCCCCGACTCCGAGCGCCGACTCGCCGAGGTGATCGCCGACCACTTCGTCGGCGCGCGCGTGGTGGAGGCAGACGGCGCCTGGGTCGTGGAGCTGGGGGAGGATCTGCCCGTCATCGAGTGCCGCATCGACACCCAGCAGGACCACCCTCCCTACGGCGTGTTCGTCTTCCTGTCCATCAGGGGCGGCGCGCTCGGCGGGGCCGGGGCCCTCGTGACCGCCAGCGGGTACGGGCCCAGCCCCGAGCACGCGCTCACGCTGGCCGGGTGCAACTGGGCTTGCGCCTTCGGCCCCGTCCTGCTCACCGGCATCGGCCGCCCCGAGCTCATCAACACCGAGGACCCCGACGTCGAGCTGTTCGAGACGACCCTCGACGGGCGGCGCCACCTGTTCGCGGTCGGCCACCTCGACCGGTGGAGCGACTCGGCCCGGGCGGCGGGGGCCGAGCGCCGGCGCCTGGGCGGCCCCTCGGCGCTGACGCGGGCCGTGCTGACCAGCGGGACCATCCCGTCCACGCGCTCGGACGGGGTCATCGCCCTGGGCTGCTTCCTCGCCTGCGGGCGGGCGACGTCGACCGAGGTCAAGCTCGGCACGGCCGACTGGCCGGCCGCCGCCGAGGTGCTCGAGCGCCTGGCCCCGCCGCCCGACGAGTCCGCCGGCCTGCACATGCTGCGCGAGTGGGCCATCCTGGCCCCGCTCGAGCCGGCGCCCGAACTCACCCGCGAGGGCCTCCAGCGCACCCTCGACCTCCTGCGGGCCTGCGGGGCCGACCCCGATGCCGAGGCCGGGTGGCACGGCGCCCGCCGCCACGGCATGCGCCTGGGGGGGCCCGGACCCGCGGACCCCGGCCTGCCGGCGGAGGCGAACCGGTTCCTGACCCGGATCGCCGCCAGCGGGGCGGGGCCCGGCTACGGCCTGGAGCCCCGGCGCATCGACGAGCGCTGGTGGCACCTGGCCGACGCCGGCTGCGGCGCCCGGTGGCTCCTCGACCTGACCGACGGCGCCGTGTGGCTGGACTCGCGCGCCTGCGACGACGGCTTCGCCCGGGTGGCCCCCGGCCTCACGGCCTGGTACGAGGCCTGGCTGGACAACGCCATCCACGGGGGCGGCCCCTTCGCCCGCTGGGAGCACCGGGCCGACGCGGCCTACAAGATGCTCGCCCGGGCCGCTCGCGAGAACGGGGTCGACGCGCTGCCCCGCACGGTGACGCGGGTGAGGATCCACTCGCCGGAGGGCGAGCCCCTCGGCCCCTGCCACGCCTGCGAGAGGACCTACGCCCGCTTCGGGGTGCCGCCCGAGGTGTTCACCACCGCCCCGGCGCGAGGCGCCCCGTCCGGTCCGGCCGCCCCGGACTCGTGAGGCGCCCCGGACGGCCCGTCCGCCCTGGACGACCCGGGGCGGACGGAGCCCACCCGCCTCAGAGCCTCTCCTGGCTCCACAGGACCTCGCCCCGGGCGCCGCGGATCACCACCCGCGGCTCGGCCTCCAGGTCGATCTCGACGTCGAGGTGCTCCCCGCCGTCGGCCGCGGTGGCCCGGTAGGTGTACCGGGCGTTCTCCAGGTGCAGCGACTCGGTCCGGGCGGTGACCAGCCACGGGTGGCGGCGGCGCAGGCCGATGAGCTGCTGGTGGGCGCGCAGGACGGGCGCGCCCCAGGGCGCGAGCCCGGAGGGGTCCTCCGGGTAGGCGGGGCGGACGGCGTCGTCCCCGCCGATGCGCTCCTCCTTGACGCCGGTGAAGCCCTGCTCGTCCCCGTAGTAGATCGAGGGGACGCCCCCCACCGTCATGAGGATCGCCAGGGCGGTCACGGCGCCGGCGGCGCCGACCCGGGAGGCGATGCGGGTGACGTCGTGGTTGCCGATGAAGGTCTGGGGGGTGAAGGAGTCCAGGAACGCGTTGTGGCGGGTCAGGTTCCAGTCGAGCTCGAAGAAGTTGGGGTCGGTCAGGGAGGACCAGATCGCCTTCCACAGCTCGTACTGGGTGAGCGTGTCCATGGTGGAGTCCTTGACGATCGCGGCGTAGTCGCCGTGGATGACCTCGCCGAGGAACCACGCCCGCGGGTGGTCGCGGCGCACGGCCGGCAGGACCCGGGCCCAGAAGTCGGTCGGCACCGAGTAGGCCGCGTCCAGGCGCCAGCCGTCGATGCCGCGGGCGAGCCAGTGCCGCATGACGTCGGCGGTGTAGTCGACGGCGGCCCCGCTGGAGTGGTTCAGGCGCGCCAGGTCCCCGTGCCCCTCGAATACGCGCGGGCGCGGGCCGTCCGGGGCCCGCCAGTCGATGTCGAACAGGGCGGCCGCCTCGCCGTCGGGCCCCTCGTCCAGGGCCCGGCGCAGGAGGGGGTGGTCGGCGCTGACGTGGCTGAAGACGCCGTCGAGCACGAGGCGCAGCCCGCGCTGCCGGCAGGCGGCGACGAGGTCGTCGAAGTCGGCGTCCCCTCCCAGGCGCGGGTCGATGCTCAGCTGGTCCAGGGAGTCGTAGCCGTGGCTGGCCGAGGAGAAGATCGGGCCCAGCAGGAGGCCGGAGGCGCCCAGCTCGACGGCGTAGTCCAGCCAGTTCAGCAGCCGGCGCAGCCTGGGCGCGGGGGAGCGGTCGCCGTCGCGGATGGGGGCTCCGGTGAAGCCCAGCGGGTAGACGTGCCACCAGATGGCGTGCTCGACCCAGTTCATGAGACCTCCTGATTGAATGGTGTTCACTTGTTGAATGGAGTTCACTAACGTTCGTGAATCATAGTTCACTAGCGGTACCATGTCCACATGGCGCGCACCGACTCCAGGCCCCGCCTCCGGCTCGACCCCGACGCGCGCCGCGAGGCCATCCTGCGCTCGGCCGCCGCCGCCTTCGCCGAGCGCCCCTACGCCGAAGTCACCCTCGCCGACATCGCCGAGGGGGCCCGGGCCTCGACCCCGCTCGTCTACCGCTACTTCCACGGCAAGGAGGACCTGTACGCCCAGGTCGTGCGCGAGTCCGTCGACGCGCTCATGGAGCGCCAGGCGCGCGCCATCGACGAGCTGCCCGACGGCGTGCCGGTGCGCGACCGCATCAGGATGGCCACCATCGTCTACCTGGACCACATCGCCGCCCACCCCGGGGCCTGGGCCATGCCCCTGCGCCGGCCGGGCAGCGAGCCGGCCGGCGCGGCGCGGGTGCGCGCCCGGGCCCGCAGCGACTACGTCGAGCGCCTCGGCCGCCTGCTCGGCCCCGGCGAGCAGGCGCGCCACCGCTACGCCCTGTGGGGCTACCTCGGCTTCATCGACGCCGCCTGCCTCCACTGGGTCGAGCGCGGCTGCCCCGACGAGGAGCGCTGGGGGCTCATCGACGCCGCCCTGGGGGCCCTGGAGGGCGGGCTGGGCGACTGGGCGGCCTGAGTGCGCCCCGACGGCGCCCGCCTCCGATATCCTCGAGCCGTACCGACCGACGAGGTTCAGGAGACGGACTAATGACCCAGGTGGCATGCGGGATCGACATCGGCGGATCGGGCGTCAAGGGCGCCCTGGTCGATCTCGGGACCGGTGAGTTCATCGGCGAGCGCGTGCGCATCGAGACCCCCCGACCATCCACGCCCGAGGCGGTCGCCAAGGTCTGCCGCACCATTATCGAGCGGCTCGGCGTCGCCCAGGACGTGCCCGTGGGCATCACCATCCCCGCCCCCATCGTGCGCGGCACCGTCGTCTTCATGGCCAATCTCGACAAGTCCTGGAAGGGCGTGAACGTCGACGAGCTCATGACCCGGGTCCTGGAGCGCCCGTCCCACGCGCTCAACGACGCCGACGCCGCCGGGCTGGCCGAGGTCGTCTACGGCGCCGCCAAGGGCGTGCCCGGCACCATCATCGTCACCACCCTGGGCACGGGCATCGGCTCGGCCGTCATCGTCGACGGCACCCTGGTGCCCAACACCGAGCTCGGCCACCTGGAGATCGACGGCCACGACGCCGAGTCGCGCGCCTCCTCCCACCAGAGGGAGATCCACGACATGAGCTGGAAGAAGTGGGCCAAGCGCCTCCAGCGCTACTACGGCCACGTCGAGATGCTCTTCAGCCCGGACCTGCTCGTCGTCGGCGGAGGGGTGTCCAAGAAGCACGACAAGTTCCTGCCCCTGCTCGACCTGCGCGCGCCCATCGTGCCCGCCAAGCTGCTCAACACCGCGGGCATCGTCGGCGCCGCCTACGAGGCGGCCCGCGTCGCCGGCAAGCAGAGCGGGACGGACGCCGCCGACAAGTAGGGCGGGGCGCACGGGGCCGGCCGGGGCGGGGCGAACCGGCTCCTCGCTCCCCGGCCCGTCGCCGCGGCCCCTCAGCTCAGCGCCGCGGCGACGGCCAGGCGCAGGGAGTCGGCGAAGCGGGTCTCGCGCTCGGCGGCGCTCATGTCCCCCGAGTGGTCGAGCAGGTGGTCGGAGACCGTGAGCACCGCCAGGGCCCGCCCGCCGTACTCGGCGGCCACGGCGTACAGGGCGGCGGCCTCCATCTCGACGCACAGGGTGCCGTAGCGGGCCAGCGCCTCGGTCTGCCCCTCGGGGGTGAGGTAGAAGTGGTCGCGGGAGATGATCGGACCGGCGTGCAGGCGCCCGGTCAGGCCCGCCTCGACGCCCTCCCGCCAGGCCGCCATGGCCAGGCGGAAGTCCGCGACGGCGCAGAAGTCGACTCCCGGCACGCGCACCCGGTTCATGGCGGAGTCGGTGTGGGCGCCGGTGGCGATGACGACGTCGCCGACCGCGACATCCGGGGAGATGCCGCCGGCGGTGCCCACGCGGATGATGCGCTCGACCCCGAACCGGTCGAACAGCTCGGTGGCGTAGATGGTCAGGGAGGGCTGGCCCATGCCCGAGCCCATGACGCTCAGCGGCCTGCCCCCGTGGGTCCCGGTGAAGCCGAGCATGCCGCGCACGTCGTTGACCGGGCGGGCGTCGTCCAGGATCGCCTCGGCGATGCGCCGGGCGCGCAGCGGGTCCCCGGGCATGAGGACGGCCGGGGCGAAGTCTCCGGGCTCGGCGTTGATGTGGGGGGTGGCCATGGGGCTCCTTCATGGGGCGGACGGGCGGGGCGGCGTCCGACGGCGGCGTCGTCGTCGGACCCGGCGAACGCCAGTGTGGCACACGACGGAACGGACCGGTGATCACATGGTGAGAGCGTGTCGCTTCGTCATATGGACGGCATTATGGTTCTCAAGTTCAGCGCCGACGCGCCACGCCCCGGGTCGATGACCGGGAGGCCGGTTCGTGCGGCCCTCCGTCTCCCAGAAGGTGCACCATGGCCTCAACCCCGGACGCCCCGGCGTCCTCCGCACCGCCCCGCGAGCAGTGGAGCGGCCAGTTCGGCTTCCTCATGGCCGCCATCGGCTCGGCCATCGGCCTGGGCAATATCTGGCGCTTCCCCGGCGTGGCCTACTCCAATGGCGGCGGCGCCTTCATCGTCCCCTACGTCATCGCCCTGCTGGCGGCCGGCATCCCCATCCTCCTGCTCGACTACGCCCTGGGCCACCGCTTCCGCGGCTCCGCCCCCGCCGTCTTCCGGCGGCTCAGCCGCCGCTTCGAGTGGCTCGGCTGGTTCCAGGTCTTCATCTGCTTCGTCATCATGACCTACTACGCGGTGGTGGTGGCCTGGTCCCTGCGCTACACGCTCTTCTCCATCAGCACCGCCTGGGGCGACGACGCGACCGGCTTCTTCCAGCACTACATCGGGATGGACCGGCTCGGCTCCGGGGCCGCTTACTCGCCGGAAATCGTCATGGGCGTGGCCGTCCCCCTGCTCCTGGTGTGGGCCTTCGGCCTGGTGGTCACCGCCCTGGGCGTGAGCGACGGCGTGGAGCGGGCCAACAAGATCTTCCTGCCGCTGCTGGTGCTCATGTTCGCCGTCCTCGTGGTGCGCGCCCTCCTGCTGCCCGGCGCGGGCGAGGGCCTCAACGCCCTGTTCACCCCCGACTGGTCCGCGCTGCGGGACTACAAGGTGTGGATGGCCGCCCTCGGGCAGATATTCTTCTCCCTGTCCGTGGGATTCGGCATTATGCTCACCTACTCCTCCTACTTGCGGCGGCGCCGCTCCAACCTGGTGGGCACCGGGCTGGTGGCGGGCTTCGCCAACTCCGCCTTCGAGCTGCTCGCCGGCATCGGCGTCTTCGCCACCCTGGGCTTCATGGCGGGCGCCCAGGGGGTCGGCGTGGACGAGCTGAAGAACATCACCGGGCCGCTGCTGTCCTTCGTCACCTTCCCCACCGTCATCTCGCAGATGCCCGGCGGCGCGCTCTTCGGGGTCCTCTTCTTCGCCTCCTTCACCATGGCGGGCCTGACCTCCTTCATCTCCATCATCCAGGTGGTGGCCGCGGGCGTGGGGGAGAAGCTGGGCCTGGCGCCCAAGCGGGCCTCCCTCGTCGTCGGCATCCCGGCCGCGGTCGTGTCCTTCGCGCTGTTCGCCACGACCTCGGGGCTGCCAGACCTCGACGTCGTCGACGCCTTCATTAACAATATCGGCGTGGTCGCCTCGGCCATCATTATGTGCGTGGCGGTGGCCTGGATCCTGCGGCGCACCAGGCTGCTCCAGGACCACCTCAACGCCGTCTCGGAGTCACGGATGATCGGCCTGTGGTGGCGCGTCCTGGTCGGCGCCGTCGTCCCCGTCCTGCTGGGCTACATGTTCATCCAGACGCTGTGGACCTACCTGACCCGGGGGTACGACCCCGACTCGTACTCCAGCGGCTTCGTCGCGGTCTTCGGCTGGGGCATGCTCCTGCTGGTCGCCATCGCCACCGCGGTCATGACCCTCATGCCCTGGAGGACCCCGGTGGACGACTTCACGCCCCTGGAACTCAATACCGCCGCCGAGAGGGAGGACTGAGATGAC
>ERZ772973.649-NODE-649-length-15481-cov-4.93018_pt1 | contig 15481 bp, 6 predicted proteins | sample MGYA00580672_ERZ772973 | MGnify/ENA primary metagenome ERZ772973 (study PRJEB29015, sample SAMEA2737938) | human oral metagenome | biome: human oral; feature: human-associated habitat; material: dental | place: China | collected 2152 ... | reverse complement strand
TCTCCAACATGAGTGGTCAATGGATAGAGGATGAAGAGGCCTGTGACCCCGATTACTGGGCGCGTCACGTTCGCCATGCCGTCAACTTCCGGCAGGGAGTTGGCGAGCTGCTGAACGCGGGGCCTTCTGTCCTTGTCGAGATGGGACCCGGCCGGACTCTGGCAACCTTTGCCAGACAGAATCCGGCATGTAGCGACGAACATTCCGTGGTGGCCTCCATGTGTCATGCACAGGATGCCGGGAAGACAGATGATGAACAGATGTTCGCGCATGCCTTCGGTAGCCTGTGGGCCCATGGCGTGAACGTGAATTGGTCACGTTGGAGAAACGAAGATGATTCCACTGCAACCAGGCGTATTCCATTACCATCCTATCCATTCGAGCGGCAACGCTATTACCTGAATCCCAGGAAGCTGGGCAAGGGCCTGGAAGCTACCAGGGACAGGTCAGGACGGCTTCCGATCGAGAATTGGTTGTATGCGCGCTGCTGGAAGCCGTCCTTTCCCGGTATTCTTTCCACGCATGATGGCGTTGAGCCCAGGGCAGGAGCAGATTGTCTTCTGATTGATGTGCCTGAGGTCATGCAGGCTGCGATTCGGCAGGCGATGACGGAGATGTCGGGCGATCATTCCGATGGCGCAGATTTCCGGTTGACCTTCACGGCGCGTGCAACATGCCGGGAGTTGCTGGAGAGGCTGGATGCAAGGGGGGGAGGCTCACGCATGGTCGTCCTGTGGGCACCCGGTCTTCTGGATTCGGGCGGTACACCGGATCATGGTGATGACGCTGTTGCGCTGGGACGTGCGGCGGATGTCTTGCAGGAAACCATCTCCCTGTTGACTGAAATCGCGGCATTTGGTACCGAAGATTCGTGCATGAATGTGCTGATGGTCAGCCAGGGCTGGAAGGAACATGCCGGGACGGACAGCGAGGATCTGATAGCCTCTGGTGTGCTTGGTGCGCTACGCGTCATCGGCAATGAGTTCTCCGCTGTTCGTGCGTTTTCGGTCGATTTCGAGCGTTCCTGTGACCTGGCATGGATTGGGGGTCGAGTAGCCCGTGAGATGCGCTGGCGGGCGCAGGCGATGGACCGTGGTGAGGAGGATTCCGACGCCATGGCCTCACGTGTGGCATGGCGAGGCGGACAACGCCTTGTAGAAGGTTTCGAGCGGTTGCCGATGCCTGATGATGATGCGCATGCCGTGTTGCCGCCCGGGGGGCTGATCGCCATTACGGGAGGGCTTGGCGAAGTGGGCATGATCATCGCTTCCCATCTAGCCGACAAGTACGGTTCGAGTCTGCTGTTGATCTCAAGACGTGCGCTTCCAGCGCCGGAAGACTGGCAGAAGGTGCTGGACGAGATCGGTCCGGAGGATGTGCTGTACGAGACGCTTTCCGGGCTCGTGGCGCTGAAGCGTCGGGGGGTGGCCATCATGGTTCGTCAGGCCGACGTTTCCGATGAGGACGCCATGCGCCGGGCGTTCGATGAAGCTCAGCGAACGTTCGGTCCCTTGCACGGCGTCGTGCACGCTGCAGGGGTCAGTGGAAGCTCAGTCTTCTGCCGGCTTTCCGATACCGATCCGGATACCCTCGAGCTGCACAGGCAGGCGAAGATCCGCGGCGTGATGGTGTTGCAGTCGCTGCTGAAGGATTGCCGACATGTCAGATTCTGTCTGATGCAGTCCTCGCTCTTCGGGGTTCTGGGCGTGGCGGGAACGACCGCCTATGACGCCGGCACCATCTGGATGGACCGATTTGCGTCATCACGGGCTATGGCCCAGGTGCGCTGGCTGAGCGTGGCCTGGGATGCCTGGGTACCTCCCAGGGCCGAGGGCTTGCCCATGACGGCCATGGCGATCAAGGCGAATGAAGCAGGCCGGATAGTGGATGCGCTGATTGGTGCTGCCATCGAGGGATATTGTCTGGTGAGCACCGGAGACCTCCATGATCGTCTGGCGTCGATGAAGTCGACAGGGGGCCCATCCGGGGGCGAGCACTCGGGCGATGCGGGGCAGTACGACCGTCCCGAGCTGAGCACGGAACTGGTGGAGCCGGAATCCCGACTTGAGCGCGTTCTGGCCACCATGTGGGCAGGACTGCTCGGACTGAAGGGCGTCGGTGTTCTGGACGACTTCTTTGAGCTGGGAGGTCATTCACTGCTGGCGACGCAGCTGGTTGCCCGCATTCAGGACAGCTACCCCGTGGAATTCCAGCTCAGTGACCTCATTGATCATCCGACAGTCCGACAGCTTGCTGGCCTGCTGGAAGAACGGATTCTAGACATGATCGAGGGCCTGTCGGACGAACAGGCAGAGCAGCTGGCAGAAGTGCTGTCGGATTGAATGGTTATGGATACGAGGAACAGAAAATGTCCGAGTCGTTGGATACCTCATCACTGACGCAGCGCCGCCACAGGCTTTCCGCCGTCAAGCAGAAGCTTCTGAAGAAACTGAGTGGCGGCGAAGGAGGAAGCAGGACGGGAATATCCAGACGCGACGATCCGGTACATGCCGTGGCATCATTCCCGCAGCAGCGTCTCTGGTTTCTGGAACAGATGATGCCGGGATCTTCGATATACAACATGCACGATGCCGCCCGGATTCGTGGCAACATGTCGACAGACCAGATGCGCCAGGTTCTGGAGACGGTTGTCGCACGTCATGAAGTACTGAGGACCACGTTCATCCTGAGGGATGGTGTTCCCATACAGTTCGTTGCCCCGGCCGATCGTCCTTTCGAGCTGCCGATAGACGATCTGCGTGACCTGCCCGAGGCTGATCGTTGGCGTGAGGCCGAGCGACTGGCCATCGAGGAAACATGTCGACCCTTCGACTTGGAACGAGGGCCGCTGTTTCGTGCCAGAGTCATTCGTGTGGCCGATGATGACGCGCTTCTGATATGGACCATGCATCATGCCGTATCCGACGGCTGGTCACTCGGAGTGCTCATCAAGGAAGTGCTGGCGTTGAGCATTGCCTATGCCAATGGTGATCCGGATCCGCTGCCTCCCTTGTCCATTCAGTATGGGGACTATGCCGAATGGCAGAAACGCTGGCTGGAAGAGGCCCTGCTTCAGTCGCAGCTCGATTACTGGCGCCAGGAACTGGGGGGCGACATCCCGGCCGTGGAATTGCCCAGCGATCGGCCTCGACCGGTGTTTCCCAGCTACGAAGGTGGCCGGGTCGTCAGAGTCTATCCAGTGCGGCTGCGGGAGGCGCTCAAGAATCTGGCAGCCAACGAGGGGGCGACGCTATTTATGGTCATGCTGGCTGCGTTTGACGTGCTGCTGAACCGTTACACAGGTCAGGATCTGATCTATGTAGGCACGCCCGTAGCTAACAGGAGCCGCCCGGAGCTTGAGGACCTGATTGGCTTCTTTGTCAATACTTTGGTACTGAAGGCGGACTTTCAGAAGAACCCGACCTTCATCGAACTGCTGTCGCAAGTGCGCCGTACAGCGCTGGCGGCCTTTCAGCATCAGGACATTCCATTCGAGCGGTTGGTGGAGGATCTGCAGCCGCAACGCGAGACAAATCGGCCTCCGTTCTTCCAGGTGATGTTCGTGCTGCAGAATGAGCCCATGCCGGAAGCAAGCCTGCCGGGGTTGCAGATCACGCCATACGACATTCACAACGGTACCAGCAAGTTTGACATTCTCTTGAATGTCTTCGAGGAACCTGAAGGGCTGAACGTTCGAATCGAGTACAGCAGCGATCTGTTTGATCAGGAAACGGTCGAACGCATGCTCGATCATTATCTGGTCCTGCTGGAGGACATCGTGGCTCACCCTGGTCGACAGGTGAGCGAGCTGGAGGTCATGAGCGGACAGGAGCTTCGTCAGGTCATTGATTCCTTCAACGACACGGAGCGTGATTATTCGGCTTACAGGCCTTATTTGCTGCATCGGCTGGTCGAGCGGCAGGTGGCGAAGTCCCCGGATGCAATTGCCCTCAGGTTCAATGGCATATCCCTGACCTATGCCGAGCTCAACGCACGCGCCAATAGGGTGGCCAGACAGATACGTGCCCGGTGCACCGGCGACAACCCGGTCATCGGCATGTTCGGCGAGCGATCAATCGAGCTGGTCATCGGCCTACTGGCCATACTGAAGGCTGGTGGTGCCTATCTTCCGCTGGACAAGGACTATCCGGAAGATCGCTTGGCGTTCATGCTGGACGACAGTCGGGCCGAGATGGTGTTGCATCAAGGGAAGGCGCCGGCGTGGTTGAGCCATCATGGAAAAGATAGGCTGGTTCAGCTCTCGGCCGATGACGAGGTCGAACCGCATGATCGGGAGAACCTTCCCGACCACGTCGGTGAAGCGGATCTTGCCTATGTCATCTATACGTCCGGCAGCACGGGTAAACCCAAGGGCGCAGGAAACAGTCATGCTGCCATCTGCAATCGCCTGCTGTGGATGCAGGACGCGTATGACCTTTCAGCCGCAGATCGGGTCATGCAGAAGACGCCGTTCAGCTTCGATGTATCGGTCTGGGAGTTATTCTGGCCGCTTATGACGGGGGCTACCCTGGTCGTGGCGCCCCCCGGCGCACATCGCGACAGTAGCTGGCTGTCGGAGCTGATTCAGCAGGAAGGCATCACGGTGACGCATTTTGTGCCCTCGATGCTGTCGATATTCCTTGCGGATCCCGACTCGCCGGGCTGCACGAGCCTGCGGGCTGTCATGTGCAGTGGCGAGGCGCTGACGACGGAGCTTGTGGGCGATTTCAGGAGGAAGTTCCAGGCAGACCTGCACAATCTGTATGGTCCCACCGAAGCAGCAGTGGATGTGACCGCCTGGGACTGCCGGCTCCCCTACGCTCGGAACATCGTGCCGATCGGCAAGCCGATTGCCAACATTCGCATCTATATACTGGACAGGTATATGCATCCCGTACCCATCGGTGTTCCCGGTGAACTCTACATCGGTGGTGTTGGAGTAGGAACCGGATATCTGTTCCGGGATGAACTGACCCGGGAACGTTTCCTGTCCGATCCTCTTCATCCGGGGGGGCGTCTGTACCGGACCGGAGATCTGGCGCGGTTCGATGCGGACGGAGTCATCGAGTATATGGGTCGGATCGACCAGCAGGTGAAGATTCGCGGGCTGCGTATCGAACTGGGTGAAGTCGAGCATGCGCTGATGCGGGATGAAGCGGTGAGTAATGCCGTCGTGATGGTGCGTGAAGACAGGCCTGGGGATCAGCGCTTGGTCGGCTATCTGGTTATCAGGGAGGAAGAATCTGGAGATGTAAGACAGGAGGATGATGCAGTTGACGAATGGCGCATGGTCTTCGATGAGGCGTACACTGAAGCAGAGGTATCCGTGGAGACCGCGTCCCAGGCCAGGGAGAATGTACGTTCAGGTGGGACCGTCCCAAACGATGGTGCGTCATGCGAGGGGGGCGACGCGGACTTCAGCGGTTGGGTAAGCAGCTACACCGGGGAGCCCATCCCGCTTGTAGAGATGCGTGAATGGGTGGATGTCACCGTGCAGAGACTGCGTGCGCTGAAGCCACGGCGAATACTGGAGATCGGCTGTGGTACCGGACTGCTGCTGGAGCAGCTGATGGGAGATTGCGAACGTTATGTGGGAACCGACATCTCATCGGCGGCATTCCAGGAGATTCGGGACAAGGTGGCCAGTGCTGGTATCAGGCAGGGACGTATCGCGCTGCATCGCATGGCTGCGCACGAACTGGAGCGACTTGATGAGTCCGGCTTCGATCTGATCATCATGAACTCGGTCGTACAGTACTTTCCGAGCGTCGATTACCTGTTGCGCGTGCTGTCGGCATGCCGCCAGAAACTGGCGCCGGGAGGAAGCATATTCCTTGGTGACCTGCGCAACAAGGCCTTGTTGAACGCCTTTGCTGTTTCCGTGGCAGTGTATCAGGCCAACGACAATGATGATGTGCGGACAATTGGCGATCGCGCACGGCTGGCCCTTGATCAGGAGAGGGAGCTGGCGCTGGACCCACGGTTCTTTGAATGGCTCATGGCGTCGGAGCATGGACTTCCTGAAGCGTGGGTGTGGATGCGGCGCGGTGTATACGGGACGGAGATGTGCCGATACCGTTACGACGCCATACTTCGGGCAGAGTCGAGCGTCAGGGATATGCCTTCCGAGACACGGGCGTGGAATGGCGGGGACGATCTTCGATCGCTGGTCAGCGAGGCAGAACAGGGGCTGTCGGGGCCGGTGTTGATCACGGGGATACCGAATGCCAGGGTGGTCAGGGACTGCCTCATGGCAGACTTGCTGGAATTCAGCGAGCGCCAGGGCGCTGGAAGGTCCGAACTTCTTGCCAGTGTCGAGGAAAGGATTCTGAGGTCCGTTCCTGCGCTTGATCCGGAGGAGGCCTGTCGGCGTCTGCAACCGCATTGTCGGGTACTCATTCGGTGGCATTCGAAAGCACACATCAGGAAAGATGATGATTCGTCGAATGCTGTCGGACCGGAAGGACAGTTCGACATGCTGTTGACGCCGGCGGACTGGTCGCTGGAGTCGGCGGCAGCGGCAATGCCTGTTCAGGTACTGCCATCGGCAACGGGTGCGCAGGCCTATGCGAATCAGCCGGGTCTGCGTGCAAGGCAGGCCCGTATCGAACGCAGATTGGCGGAGGCGCTGAGTGTCAGTCTGCCTGACTACATGTGCCCGTCTGCCTATGTGTTCCTGGACAGTATGCCGCTTCTGCCCAATGGCAAGACGGATCGGAAGGCACTACCGGCGCCTGACCGGCTGTTGCAGATGCAGGAAAAAGCCTATGTGGCACCGCGTACGGCATTGCAGCGTGACATGGCCGATGTCTGGGCAGAAATCCTTGGCGTCGGCCGGGTCGGTATCGAGGATGATTTCTTTGCCTTGGGCGGACATTCGTTGCTGGCTGCGCAGATGGTTCTCAAGCTGAGGGAGCGTACGGGAAGAGACATCCCACTCCGTTATCTGTTCCTGGCACCGACCATTGCTGGAATGGCCGACTTGCTGGAGCATGGCGATGCAGCAGGTGAGGAGGCCGACGAGACGTGGGCAGCCATGCAGCGTGATGCCACGCTGCCGGCGGGCATCCAGGCATCCGGGAATGCGGTCCCTTCTCAGAGGGCAGGATGCGTGCTGCTGACAGGGGCCACCGGTTTTCTGGGCATTTTCATGCTGCGGGAGCTGATTGCACGTACGGAGTATCAGGTCCTGTGCATCGTGCGCGCCCAGGACGAGGAAGGCGGGTTGCTCCGACTTAGCGAGACATGGAAGCGGTATGGCCTTCCCGGTGAGCTGGACCAGAACAGGATCGAGGTTGTGGTGGGTGATCTGTCATTGCCGATGTTGGGGGTCGGTGCAGCGATGTACCGTGAGCTGTCCGAGAGACTGGACGCCATCTACCATTGCGCTGCCCAGGTGAACTTCGTCCTGACCTATGATCAGATGCGCAAGGCAAACGTGGAAGGTACCCGCGAGCTGATACGCTTGGCATCGGCGCATCATGTCAAGCGCCTTCACTTTGTTTCGACGATCTATACTCTCACGCGTGCAGATGCCGATGATGTTGGCATTCTCGATGAGCATTGTTCGGCGCGTCATGGCGAGACATTGCGCATGGGCTACCTGCAGACGAAATGGGTGGCGGAGCGTATGGCTGAGGCTGCACGGCACCGGGGAATACCCGTCAGTATCTATCGGCCTGGCCGGGTGGCAGGAGACAGCCAGGGTGGTGCCTGCCAGCGGGATGATTTCTATTGGGGCCTGGTGCGTGTCTGCCTTCTGCTGGCGTCAATACCGGATACCGGATTCGATGAGATCCTGACTCCGGTCGACCATGTGAGCGCAGCGGTGGTCACGTTGTCCCTGCAGGATGATCTGGCCAATCGAAACTGGCATCCGATATCAGCAGAAACCGTGACGGGGGAAGCGCTGGTGGCAGCGGTCCGAAGGGCTGGGTTCAGACTGGAGGTGGTTCCCTACGCCGTGTGGCGTGATCGGGCTATCCGGTTGCTGAAGGACAGGCCGGATGATCCCGGGGCAAGACTGGCAGGATTCCTGTTCCAGGACAGCCAGGCCGTGGTCGAGGAATCAGCAGTGAATTCGGACATCACTCGCGATATGGCAGCTAAGCTGGATGTTGCGCTGATGGGTGCAGACTCAGAGATGCTGGATCGGTATGTGGGTTACTTCATCGCCAGCGGCTTCTTCCCGACAGTGAATCAGCAGATGCAGTCAGAAGATTTATGTGTGGAGGAGGGGGGTGATGAAAGAGATTCCGGTGGTCATGAGCTGCATTGATCGGCCCGGCAGCTGCGTGGTTTCCATATGCGGAACAGGCTGATCGTCAGAAAGTACTGGTGATGAAAGATATTGATGGATTCTGATGTGAAAGGAGATGATGTGAACAGAATCGTGATGATTGTGTTCTATGACGAGGCGCATGCGCAACAAGGAGTGAAGGCACTGAAAAGACTGGGGACTTCCCGGAAGGTGGCACTTCGAGGAAGCGTGCTCTTCACGCGCGATGAGTCCGGTGCTGTGAGGATCGTCCAGCGCGACAATTCTTCAGGCGAGGATGTGGGATTGAAGCTTCTGGTCGACAGTCTTTCTGCCACGCTTGACGGCGCAAGGACCCTGGGGCTGGATCTGTCGGGCAGTCTGAACTGGATGGCTGAGCGTCTTCGGGGTGTCGGCATTCACCGAAAGTTTTCCGAGGCGCTGGCCAGTGCTATGAAGCCGAGCAGTTTCGTCTTGCTGGCCGATGTCAATGAAGACGATGAAGCTTTGCTGGATGATGCCACGCACACATGCGGTGGTACCATATATCGCTACGATCGCCGAGATCTGGTTAGCGATGATGATTCGCAGGTGGATGCGCAGACGGAGGAACGTGTCGATGCGCGACTTGAGCAAGCGCGACATCGAGTCGAGGATGCCAAGGTGAAGTTGCACGATGCGCTCCAGACTCTTCGCAAGACGTTTCTGGGAGATCAATGACAGGGACGTGCAGGTTCCATCGTGAGTTGTCAGGTGAGAAGACGTCGTATCGTTCAGTCCCTGTGAGGGGGATGGCGTCCCTGTTCCGTACGTTCCGCGGACGCTGCTGGGGCCATTTCCCGAATCCCTGAATGAAATCGGGAGATGATATCCATGAGTGATATTCTGGAGAAGTTCAAGCCCAGTATTGATGTCGCCACCCTGAAGAGTGAGGACGGCATCTATCTGTATCAGAATCCGGCCTACCTGAAGGGCGACAACGAGAAGTACATGGAGATGTATGACTGGATGTCGGTTGGCTATGATTTTGCCGAGAAATGGGTGGGGCGAATCAAGTACGGTGACTCCATCGCGGAGATGCGCCGTCATCTGATGAGCAGGCTGTCATGGAGGCCGGGCAGTGCGATGCTGTATGTCTCGATCGGTACGGGTGCCGATCTGGCCTATGTGCCCGACGGGGTGGATCTGCAGACTATCGATCTGGCTGGCGTGGACATTTCGCTGGGCATGCTCAAACGCTGTCATGCCCATTGGGCCGAAAAGGCGAATCTGGGGCTGGTGAACTGCGCGGCGGAGGATCTACCCTTTGCCGACGATTCGTTTGATGTGGTGTTCCACGTGGGCGGGATCAACTTCTTCAACGACAAGGCGCTTGCGGTGCGCGAGATGCTTCGGGTGGCCAAGCCCGGCACGAAGTTGATGATTGCCGACGAAACGGCGGATTATGTCGACGAGCAGTACAAGAAGAGTGCGATGTCGAAGAAGTATTTCGAAGGTGCAACTGTCGATCTGGGGGCGATTGAGGCCTGCATTCCAGATGCTGTGAAGGATCGACAGACCGAACTGATCTGGGATGATCGCTTCTATTGCATCACGTTCTGCAAGCCTTGAGCCGTTGCACCGGTACTGCATCAGGCCTTGATGACCTGTTCTTCGCGCTTGGCCAGGATCAGGTAGCCGATGGCGGCAAAGACTGACAGGCCAGCCACCACGACATAGGACCAGAACCAGCCGAAGTTGTCAGCCAGGATGGGCATGACCCAGTTGGCGCCCATGTTGCCGATGAGGTAGGCGGTGACGCCCACGAAGCCGATGGCGGTGCCGGCGACGTTGAGCGGCACGAAGTTGATGGTCAGGATGTTGACGATGAGCTGCGGCCCGTAGATGAGGGCGCCGAGGACTCCGCAGACCACCAGCATGAGTGCGTAGTTGGGCGCACCTGATGCCGTGATGGCTTCATAGGCGAAAACGACGCCGGCCATGATGAACAGGCCGATGGCACCGATGCGGGCCATCTTGTTGGGGTACTTGGCGGCCAGCCAGGCAAACAGCAGCGAGCCGGGGATGGCGACCCATTCCAGCGTGGAGATGGCCATCTGGGCATGGGCATCTTCCATCCTGGCCACTTCGTGCAGGTAGATGGGCATCCAGTCCTCGACCCCGAAGCGGATGAAGTAGAGTGCCACGTTGACCGAGGCCACCAGCAGCAGCGCCGGGTTGCAGAACACGTATTTCCAGATGAGCTGCCAGTAGGTGAGGTTGGTCTTCTCTTCCTCGCTGGCGACGTTGGATTCACCGGCTTCGCCGTACATGGTGCGCAGCGAGTCCAGGCCTTCGGCTTCGGGCTTGTCGCCACCATGCTTCCAGCAGAAGACGGCCACGGCCAGCACCACCACGGCGGGCACGACGAAGGCGTACAGCACGTCGCCGGTCTTGGGCATGATCCAGCCCAGCGTGGTCATGAAGGCGATCATCATGGGCAGCATGGCCGAGCCCAGGTTCTGCGAGATGTTCCAGCCCGCGATGGCCGCCCCGCGCGTGCGGTTGGGGAAGTAGTTGGCGATCATGTTCTGGGAGGCGGGGGCCAGTGCGCCCTGCACGACGCCGCACAGCACCAGCAGCACGGCCAGGGCCGCGATGGAGGTGTGATAGAAGCCGATGATGATGCAGATGACGGCGCTGGCGCCCAGGCAGGTGGCGAAGAGCTTGCGCAGGCTCATCTTGTCCCCCAGGGCGCCCATGTAGAACTTGGCCAGGCCGTAGGAGACGGTCAGGCATGACAGCAGCATGGCGATGTCGTCCTTGTTCCAGTCATTGGCCACCATGATGGACTTGGACATGAGCTTGAAGTTGTTGCGCACCAGATAGGCGCAGACATAGCCCAGGAAGGCGACGATGAAGACCATCCGTTGCCGTTTCAGAAAGGCCGCGAACTTCTCGGGCGGCGTCTTGTACTCGGTTTCCATGCTGTTGTTGTCCCTCGGGTGGAGTGTGGCGGCCATGTCGGGCCGGGCCGCAGGCGGTTTTGTCAGCGGACCGGGCCTGCAACCCGTGCGCAGAGGTGTCTGCCAGGGGCGCGGACCCGAGCTTGCTGGGGCGCGGCGGTGCCCCTGCTGCCGGGCCCGTTGCTGCGCCCCCTTATTATCTACCGCCCACAAAAAAGGCCAACCCGCAAAGGGTTGGCCTTGGGGGGAACGTGACGGGTGGCGTCGCGTTCCCGATGCGGCTTGGGCGGCTTATGCTGTTGCGGCCTGTGCCTGGGTGGACATGGGCTTCTTGAAGATGCCCAGACCCAGTGCGGTGACGACGGCACCGGCAGCGATGGCTGCGCAGTACATCGGCACGTTGCTGATGGCGCCGGGGATCAGCATCACGAACACGCCACCGTGGGGGGCGGCCAGTTCGATGTGCATCAGGCCCACCAGGGCACCGGTGATGGCTGACCCGATCATGCAGGCCGGGATGACGCGCAGCGGGTCACGGGCGACGAAGGGAATGGCACCTTCGGTGATGAAGGCCAGACCCAGCACCGCGGCCGCCTTGGAGGCGTCACGCTCTTCATTGCTGAAGCGGTTGCGGAAGATCCAGCAGGCCACGGCGATGCCCAGCGGGGGCACCATGCCGGCTGCCATGACGGCGGCCATCGGGATCTTGATGTTGCTGGCCAGAAGCGTGGTGCCGAAGACATAGGCCGCCTTGTTGACCGGGCCGCCCAGGTCGAAGGCCATCATGGCCCCGAGGATGGCGCCGAGCAGCGCGATGTCCTGACCCTGCATGCCCTGCAGCCAGTGGGTCAGCCCTTCCATGGCGGCGACCATGGGCTTGCCGAGCACGCTCAGCATCAGCACGCCGATGATGCCGGTGGACAGCAGCGGCAGGATCAGCACGGGCTTGAGGCTTTCCAGGGTGCGCGGCAGCTTGATGGCCTTGGCCAGGAACTGCGTGAGGTAGCCGGCCAGGAAGCCGGCCAGGATGCCGCCGAGGAAGCCTGCACCGATGGCCGAGGAGATCATGCCGCCCACCATGCCGGGCGCCAGACCCGGACGGTCGGCAATGGAGAACGAGATGTAGCCGGCCAGGATGGGCACCATCAGGGTGAAGGCGTACTTGGCGCCGACCTGGAACAGGTACCAGCCCAGCGTGCCTTCCAGCTTGGGATCGGACGGAACGTCCAGACCGCCGATGGCGAAGGCCAGTGCGATGAGCAGACCGCCTGCGACCACGAAGGGCAGCATGAACGAGACGCCCGTCATCAGGTGCTTGTAGGGGCCGCTGCGACCGCCGCTGCCTGCCTTGGCTTCTTCCTTGGCGCCTGCGGCGGCTGCCTTGCCATCCCCCCAGGGGGTGGCTTCGGCCCAGGCGGTATCGAACACCTTGCCGGCATCATGAATGGCGGCCTTGGTGCTGGTGCTGTAGAGCCGCTTGCCCACGAAGCGGGACTTGTCGACCTGGGTATCGGCGGCGATCACCACCAGGTCGGCGGCGGCAATTTCCTCGGGAGTGAGGGTGTTCTGCGCGCCGACCGAGCCACGGGTCTCGACCTTGATGGTGTAGCCTGCGGCCTCGGCACCCTCCTCCAGGGCCTCGGCGGCCATGAAGGTGTGGGCCACGCCGGTGGGGCACGAGGTGATGGCCACGACCTTCATGCCGGTGGGGGGCTTGCCCCCCGGGGCGACGGCGCTGGTGGCAGGGGCAGCCTTGGCGGCTCCGCCGCTGCCGGCCACGGCCTGGGCGACCACGCCATCGGCGTCATCGAAGACGGCCTGCGGCGTGGTCTCGAAGATGCGCAGTGTCTTGGGAAGGTCGGACAGGTCGACGGGACCATCGGCCACCACGACGGCCACATCGGCCTTGGCCAGGTCGTCGTCCGAGAAACTGCCTTGCTCACCCAGATGGCTGATGACCTTCAGGCCGAGCTTATGTCCGGCCCGGGCGGCGGCAGACTTCAGGGCTTCGCCGACGATGAAGCTGTGGGCGGGCCCGGATTGGCTGGCGGAAATCGCCAAGATGCTTGCCACGGGGACTCTCCTCTAGGGGGTTCTTGGGATGATCAGCGCGGGGAGACTTTGATCTGCTTGACCAATGTCTCGACCTGCTGCACCGACGGAAGCCCGAACTCGATCTGCTGAATGCGGGCGGCGGCGCAGGCCATGCCGAAGACGGCTGCATCGGGGAAGGGACTGCCCTGCAGCAACCGGGCAATGGTGCCGGCCACCAGGGTGTCACCTGCGCCGACGGTGGTTGCGACCTGGACCTTGGGCGGGGTGGCCAGCCAGCGGCCCTCGGGGCCGATGATCAGCGCGCCTTCGGCACCCATCGAGACAACCACGCGCTGCACGCCACCGTCGCGCAGTTCTTCGGCAGCCTTGAGCACTTCGTTGTGGTCATGCTTGAGCGGGCGGCCAACCAGTTCTTCCAGTTCGGGCCGGTTGGGCTTGATCATGACCGGTCCGATGGTGGAGGACACCTCCTTGGGCCAGCGCTTCAGGATCTGGCCCAGCTGGGAACCGGCCACGTCGATGACGATGTTGACGCCCTTGTTCACCAGCAGCTTGGCCAGACGCAGCCAGATGTCGACGGTGATGCCGGGTGGCAGGCTGCCGCCGAACTCGCACCAGTCGCCGGGCCGGGCCAAGGCTTCGATGCGCTCGGCCAGGATCAGCTCGTCCTTGGCCTGCTCGCCGGCGTCCAGCTTGATGCCGGGCAGGTTCACGTCCGTGGATTCACCGGCTTCGTTGTCGACGATCTTCACGTTTGTTCGGGTATTGCCGGGTAGTCGCACCATGGCATCCTTGATGCCGTTGCGCTCGAAGGCCTGGACGAACAGGCTGTCGTTGTCGGCGCCAAGCCAGCCGGTGGCGGTGGTGCGCACACCCAGCGAGGCCAGGATGATGGAGACGCCGATGCCCTTGCCGCCTGGCGTGCTGCTGTGGCCGGTGGCGCGATGCACTTCGCCCGGGATCAGTTTCTGGACGGGAATGGTCTGATCGATGGCCGGGTTCAGAGTAATGGTCAGGACTTGGGTCATGCTGCATCTCCTGCAGTGGGGGAAGAAGCGGATTTGAGGGCGGCGCCCAGCGCGCGGACTTCCTGGACGGTCTCGGCCTCCAGGGCCTTGCGGGCCAGTGCCTGCAGATCGCTGAGCGACTGGCGACGCAGCAGGGCCTTGATGGTGCCCAGGTCGCTGGCGCTCATGCTGAGTTCATCGACACCCAGGCCGACCAGCAGCGCGGCGCCCAGCGGGTCGCCGGCCAGGCCGCCGCAGACGCCCACGTGGCGCTTGTACGGGCGGGCGCCAGCCACGGTCTGGGCGATCAGGCGCAGCACGGCGGGGTGCAGCGCGTCGGCCAGGCTGGCCAGTTCGGGGTGCTGGCGGTCGATGGCCAGCGCGTACTGGGTGAGGTCATTGGTGCCGATCGAGAAGAAGTCGACGTACTTGGCGAACTGGTCGGCCATGACGGCGGCGGACGGCACCTCGATCATGATGCCCAGCGGCACGTTCGGGGCATCCAGTTCGGCGCGAATGGCCTCCAGCCGCTCGCGCAGCAGCTTCACTTCCTCGATGCTGCTGATCATGGGGAACATGATCGACAGCGGGCCGTGCTTGGCAGCACGGTAGAGGGCGCGCAGCTGGGGCACCAGCAGTTCCTCGCGGCGCAGCTGCAGGCGGGCACCGCGCACGCCCAGGAAGGGGTTGTCCTCGTGCGGTAGTGCCAGGTGCGGCACCTGCTTGTCACCGCCGATGTCGAGCGTGCGCACGATCAGCGGCCGGCCGGCCAGCACGTTCACCATGGAGCGGTAGACCTCGTACTGCTCGTCCTCGTCCGGTACGTGGTCACGTTCCAGGAAGAGGAACTCGGTCCGCATCAGGCCCACGCCCTCGGCACCCGATTCCAGCGCACGGCGTGCCTGGTCGGCCCGGTTGGCGTTGGCGCCGATTTCGACGCGGTGGCCATCGGTGGTGGTGGCCGGCTGCATCCGGGTCTTGGTTTCTTCGGCCTGAAGCTGACCCAGGCGTGCGATGCGCTGCTGGGCCTCGGCCAGGGCGGCTTCGGTGGGGGCCACATACAGCTTGCCCCGGTAGCCGTCCAGGATGGCCTTGGTGCCGCCCTGGGACAGGGCCGGCGCCAGGACGCCGGGGCCGGCCGCCACGACGGCAGGCATGCCCAGCGCGCGGGCCAGGATGGCGGTGTGCGCGGTGGGGCCGCCCTTGGCGGTGCAGAA
>ERZ772973.643-NODE-643-length-15631-cov-94.6187_pt1 | contig 15631 bp, 13 predicted proteins | sample MGYA00580672_ERZ772973 | MGnify/ENA primary metagenome ERZ772973 (study PRJEB29015, sample SAMEA2737938) | human oral metagenome | biome: human oral; feature: human-associated habitat; material: dental | place: China | collected 2152 ... | reverse complement strand
CTCTGGCAGACGTGCTCGCGGGTTAAGTGACGTGCTCGGCGATTACCCGGCGATCTCGCGGACCGCGGCGCCCGGCACCGCCGCGCCCCGGACGCCGAGACGCGCACTCCGCCCCCGGGAACGACGGTCGGACCACCGTGGTCCAACCGCACATGAATGGTCCGCACAGGAGAGCGCCACCATGAGCCCACTGAATAACCTTCCGGGAGGATCGTTGACCTCGGCCCCTCGGATGCGCCCGGTGATTTCCGCGTGATTCCGCGGCTGTGACGCCACTGCGGTGGGGTGCGGGGCGGAACGATCCTCCCAGGGCGCCATTTCCCGTCCCCAGCGGACCCGCGGCGGCGCGGGCCCGCCCTGAAGGCCGCGCTCCACGGGCGAGGGGCCGGCGTACATCGAGAGTGGGACGCCGCCGACGACGTCGGAGTCGTACTCCACGGGAGAGGGGCGAATGTGAGACGGTCGGGCTCACACTGTGAAACAAAACGTTCACACCCCGTGTCGTCATCGTGATGTTCGTTACCATGGTGACGGGCCGTTCTTCACCGTTGAGAGGAGGCCCGATGACGACGACGTCCACCGCCCCCCGGGCCCCCGAGACCACCCGCCCCGCCGGGGATTCGCCGCCCCCCGCCGGGGACGCGCCGCCCCCTCGGCGCAGGCGCCGCACCCCCGTGTGGGCCTCCTACCGCGTCCTCAAGGCGACCATGGCGGTCACGGGCACGATCATGGCCCTGTTCGTCGTGGTCCACATGATCGGCAACCTCAAGGTTCTCATGGGCCCGGAGGCCTTCAACGGCTACGCCGCCTGGCTGCGTCGGGTCGCCTACCCGCTCCTGCCGCACGAGGGCCTCCTGTGGATCATGCGCCTGGCGCTGGGCGCGTGCATCGTGCTGCACGTGTCCGCGGGGATCATGCTGTGGCGGCGCGGAAGGGGCGCGCGCGGGTCCTTCCGGCGCCGCTCCCTGCCCGCCCGCACCATCGGCGCCCGCTCCATGATCCTCACCGGCGCCCTCATCGGCGTCTTCGTCCTGGTCCACCTCCTCGACCTGACTATCGGCCGTCTCGTCGCCTCCGAGAGTTTCCAAGCGCCCACGACCTCGGGCGGCGAGCTGCAGGTCAGCGCCTACCACAACCTCGTGGCGAGCCTGTCGCGCCCGGGCATGGCGGTCTTCTACAGCCTGATCATGCTGGCCCTGTCCCTCCACCTGGCGCAGGGCCTGTGGAACGTGGTCATCGACCTGGGCGGCACCGGCCCGAGGCTGCGCAAGCTGTGCCGCGCCCTGGCCATCGCCGTGGCCCTGGCCATCGCCGTCGTCAACGGCCTGCTGCCCGTACTCATCTGCACGGGGGTGATCGGATGAGCGCGAGCGCGCCGCCCGCCGTCGGCGGCCTGTACGACGTCGGACCCGACCTGGACGCGCACCTGCCCGACTGCCCGCCCGAGCAGGCCTGGGGGCGCCGGCGCGACGAGTACCGCCTGGTCAACCCCGCCAACCGCCGCAAGCTGACCGTCATCGTCGTGGGCGCGGGCCTGGCCGGCTCCGGGGCGGCCGCGACCCTGGGGCGCCTGGGCTACCGGGTGGAGTGCTTCAGCCTGCACGACGCCCCGCGCCGCGCCCACTCGGTGGCCGCGCAGGGCGGGATCAACGCCGCCCGGGCCCGCAAGGTCGACGGCGACTCCCTGGCGCGCTTCGTCAAGGACACCGTCAAGGGCGGGGACTACCGGGGGCGGGAGGCCGACGTCGTGCGCCTGGGGCTGGAGTCCGGGCGGGTCATCGACCACATGGAGGCCATCGGGGCGCCCTTCGCCCGCGAGTACGGCGGCCAGCTCGCCACCCGGTCCTTCGGCGGGGTGCAGGTCTCGCGCACCTACTACACGCGCGGGCAGACCGGCCAGCAGCTGGAGATCGCCTGCGCCCAGGCCCTCCAGGAGCAGATCGCCGCCGGCAGCGTCCACATGCACACCCGCACCGAGATGCTCGACCTCATCGTGGCCGACTCGCGCGCCCAGGGCATCGTCGCCCGGGACCTGCTCACCGGCGAGATCAGCGCCCACACCGCCCACGCCGTCGTACTGGCCACCGGCGGCTACGGCAGCGTCTACCACTACTCGACCCTGGCCATGGCCTCCAACGCCACCGCCACCTGGCGCGCCCACCGACGCGGGGCTGCCTTCGCCTCCGCCTGCATGGTGCAGTTCCACCCCACGGCCCTGCCCGTGAGCTCCCACTGGCAGTCCAAGACCACGCTCATGAGCGAGTCCCTGCGCAACGACGGGCGCATCTGGGTGCCCGTGCGCCCCGGGGACGAGCGGCCCCCGAACGAGATCCCCGAGGACGAGCGCGACTACTACCTGGAGCGCAAGTACCCGGCCTTCGGCAACCTCACCCCGCGCGACGTCGCCTCGCGCAACGCCCGCGAGCAGATCGAGTCCGGCCGCGGCGTCGGGCCGCTGCGCAACTCGGTCTACCTCGACTTCCGCGACGCGCTGGAGCGGTTGGGCAAGGAGACCATCGCCTCGCGCTACGGCAACCTGTTCGAGATGTACCTCGACGCCACCGGCGAGGATCCCTATGAGGTGCCCATGCGCATCGCCCCGGGCGCCCACTTCACCATGGGCGGGCTGTGGGTGGACTTTGACCAGATGTCCACGATCCCGGGACTGTTCGTGGGTGGGGAGGCCTCGAACAACTACCACGGCGCCAACCGTCTGGGGGCGAACTCGCTGCTGAGCGCCAGCGTGGACGGCTGGTTCGTGCTGCCGCTGGCCGTGCCGAACTACCTGGCCGGGCTGGTGGGCTCCAGGCCCCTGAGCCCCGACGCGCCGCAGGCGCTGGCGGCCGTGGCCGACACCCGCGAGCGCATCGAGGCGCTGGCGGCCGTGGGCGGGACCCACCGCCCCGTGTGGTTCCACCGCCGCCTGGGCGAGATCCTCTACGCCGGCTGCGGGGTGAGCCGCTCCGAGGCCGGGCTGAGGCGCGCCCTGGAGGAGGTGCGCGCGCTGCGCGAGGAGTTCTGGGCCGACGTCAAGGTGGTCGGCGGTCGGGAGCGCCTCAACCAGGAGCTGGAGAAGGCGCTGCGGGTCGCCGACTTCCTGGAGCTGGCGGAGGTCATGATCCTCGACGCCCTGGACCGGCGCGAGTCCGCCGGCGCCCACTTCCGCGAGGAGTACGCCACGCCGGCCGGCGAGGCCAAGAGGAACGACGCGCTCTGGTGCTCCGTGTCGGCCTGGCAGACGGCGCCCGACGGCGCGCACACGCGCCGGTCCGAGCCGCTGGGGTTCTCGATGGTGCCGATGCAGGTGAGGGACTACCGATGAGGGTCGAGCTGGAGATCTGGCGGCAGGACGGGCCGCGGGCGCGGGGCTTCTTCGAGAGCCACGTGGTGGAGGACGCCGAGCCGCAGATGAGTCTGCTCGAGCTGCTCGACCGCCTCAACGACCAGATCATCGAGGCCGGCGGCGAGCCGGTGGTCTTCGAGTCGGACTGCCGGGAGGGGGTGTGCGGGGCCTGCGGCTTCCTGGTCAACGGGGTGCCGCACGGGCCGCTGGACACGACCCCGGCCTGCCGCCAGCACCTGCGGGCCTTCCCCGGGGTGACGCGCTTCCGGCTGGAGCCGTGGAGGTCGGCGGCCTTCCCGGTCATCCGGGACCTGGCGGTGGACCGCACGGCCCTGGACGAGCTCATCCGCGCCGGGGGGACCGTGGACGTGGCGGCGGGGACCGCCCCGGACGCCGACGACGTCGCCCAGGGGCACCTGCAGGCCGAGCGGGCGCTGGACTTCGCCGCCTGCATCGGCTGCGGGGCCTGCGTGGCGGCCTGCCCGAACGGGGCGGCGGCGCTGTTCGCGGGGGCGAAGCTGGCGCACCTGTCGCTCATGCCGCAGGGCCGTCACGAGCGGGGGCGGCGGGCCCGGGCGATGACGCGGGCGCTGGACGAGTTCTTCGGGCCGTGCTCGGTGTACGGCGAGTGCGTGCCGGCGTGCCCGGCGGGGATCCCGATCGAGGCGATCGCACGACTCAACCGGGAGGTGCTGCGCGCCGGCCTGCGCGGGCCGACCCGCGACGACTGAGCCGGCGCATCGAGCGGCGGCGGCCGCGGGTCAGGCCTCGGGCGCGGCCTCGGACCCGGCCTCGGGCTTGTGGGCGACCAGGGCGATGCCCACCATGTCCTTCTCGTAGCGGGTGAAGGTGCGCCGCATCTCCATAACGCGGGCGCGCAGCGCCTTGTCCCGCATGACGTTCCACATGATCTTCGCGGCGCCGCCCGGCCCCTCGTCGCGCAGGTTGCGGCTCATCTTGAGCAGCGCCATGGGGGCGGTGTCCACCCAGTCGACGACCAGCCCGGCGTCCTCGAGCAGCCCGCGCCACGCGGCGGCGGTCATGGGACGGGCGTTGACGTGAATGGCGCGGGCGAGGTCGCGGCGCAGCTGCGTGTAGTACTCCTCGTCAATGTCGTCGGGGGCCACGCCGAGCTCGTGGATCGCGTAACGCCCGCCGGGCCGCAGCACACGGGCGGCCTCGGCGACGATCGCCGCCTTGGACTTGTCCCCCTGCATGGTGAGCATGGCCTCGCCGACGACGACGTCGGCGCACGCGTCGTCCAGCCCGGTGTCGGCGGCCTCCCCCTGGCGGACGACGCCGCGATCCCCGACGACGGCGGCCACCCTGGCCGCGGCCTGCGGGTCGCGGTCGATGGCGGTGTAGGAGGCGGGGCGGGCGGCGACGATCTCCGCGGCGGTGCGACCGAGCCCGGGGGCGAGCTCGACGACGTCGGCCCCGGGCAGGCGGGCGTGGTCGAGCATGGCGGCGGTCAGCGCCGCGCCACCGGGTCGCAGCACGCGCTTGCCTGCGCGGGCGAGGACCCAGTGGCCGGGGGCCGTGGCGACCGGCCTGTCGGCGTAGGGCAGAGGGACGTCAGAGGGCGGCTTCTCGCTCATGAGGGGAGCCTAACCCGAGAGGGCGCGCCCACCGCGAGTGATCTTGATCGGGGACCGGGGCCGGGGCGCTCGCGAAAGACCCGGCATCATCCCCGGCAGGAGAGGCTCGACGCGCCTACAGGTTCGCGGCGCTTCCCGACCGGCGCCGTCGGTCGCGACGATCGTTGACGACGGCGGCGACGACTCCGGCGGCGTTGAGGACCGCCAGGGTGCCCAGGACGATGACGGGCCACAGCGGCGGGACGCGGGTCAGCCAGATCGCCGCCTGGACGCCGGTGACAATGGCCGTGGTGCCCATGATCCATATCTGCGTGCGGGTGCTCATGAGGCATCTCCTTCCTTCCCGGTCCCCGGCGCCGTCTCAATGGCACCGACAGGTGCGCGGCGCGCCCTGACGCCCCGCCTCGACAGACTAGCAAGCCCCACCAGACAGCACCTCCATGCACCTACAGGTGCGTGATGCTCCCTGACATCACCCTCGACGGCCCGGTCGCCGACGCCTACGAGTCTCAATGCGCCTACAGGTGCGTGGTGCTCCCTGACCTGGCTCTCAGGGCAACCATGCAGAGAGAGATGATCGTCTCAATGCACCTACAGGTGCGTGGTGCTCCCTGACCTTGCCCAAGGCTTTGTCTTAAGGGCAAGAAGTGCGTCTCAATGCACCTACAGGTGCGTGGTGCTCCCTGACCTTGCCCAAGGCTTTGTCTTAAGGGCAAGAAGTGCGTCTCAATGCACCTACAGGTGCGTGGTGCTCCCTGACCCAACTGGCCCTCGTGTGACGCCGGCTCCACTTCGTCTCAATGCACCTACAGGTGCGTGGTGCTCCCTGACCCAACTGGCCCTCGTGTGACGCCGGCTCCACTTCGTCTCAATGCACCTACAGGTGCGTGGTGCTCCCTGACCCAACTGGCCCTCGTGTGACGCCGGCTCCACTTCGTCTCAATGCACCTACAGGTGCGTGGTGCTCCCTGACCGTCTCCAAGACCATGGAGGCGAGCACCTCTCCGGAGTCTCAATGCACCTACAGGTGCGTGGTGCTCCCTGACCCCTGCCCTCGGGAGCGGCGGTATGACGCCACTTCGAGGGCCCGGAGCGCCACCGGCCCCGGGAGCACCCCTCCGGACCGGCCAGCACCGGGCCCAGAGTAGCACATAGTGGCGGAATCACGCCAAGCGCCACCGACGGCCCTCCAAGCCCTCCGCGCGCCAACTTCTGACGAAGTCATGCGGAAAGGTCGGCGTTGAAACGCCTTACTGCAAACGTGCAACAAGACACCCTGTTCGCTATACCGTCCCACTGGCCACAACAGCACCTCCAGCACCAGCGAGTGCGGCCTCGCCAAGAACGCCCCGGTCGCGGTCGGACCCGACGCAACCCCCTCACCCGACCAAAACAAGCACGGTCCCCGATCATTCCGGCGGACCCGGATGAGACCGCCGTCGGATATCCTGCACGCCGGGAAGATTATTCCCGGAACGTCTAGCCTCATTCTCGAGGAACCATTCTACACGCGCCGACTGATAACCCATTGTGGAATCCGCCACTCCCGCCCCGCAGCACCTGGTGCGCGCATGCGCATCGGAGGTCGTCGGCACCCGCACGAATCGAAACGAGCGGCGTCGGAGAATCAAATCCCCGAACCGAGGCGAGCGACGCCAGGAAATCGGACCTCAGAACCGAGGCGAACGACGCAGAAAACGCAGAACAACGCCGGGCAATCAGAACCCGGGATCGAGGCGAGCGGCGCCGGGGAATCAAGTCCTGAGACCGAAGAGAGCGGCGCCCCGGCGCGGTCGCCGCCTCAGACCCTGGTGATGTGGTCCAGGCGGAGCCGCGGTGGGCGAGGACCGCATCGCCCCGATCAGACCCGGGTGACGTGGTCCAGGCTGGCCTCGCCGGCGCGGACGCCGGGGTACTCGGCGGCGGCGCGCTCGCGGCGGTGCATGGCGATGTAGTGCCTCTCGATCGGGCCGGTGTAGACCTGGCGCGGGCGGCCGATGCGCTTGGCCGGGTCGGCGATCATCTCCCGGTACTGGGCGATCCAGCCGGGCAGGCGCCCCAGGGCGAACAGCGGCGTGAACATCTTGGTGGGGAAGCCCATGGCCTGGTAGATCAGGCCCGTGTAGAAGTCGACGTTCGGGTAGAGGCTGCGCGAGACGAAGTACTCGTCGCTCAGGGCGACCTCCTCCAGCTCCATGGCGATCTCGAGCTTGCGGTCGCCCTCGGCGCTGCCCAGACGGGACAGGACGTTGTGCGCGGCCTCCTTGACCAGGGCGGCGCGCGGGTCGTAGTTCTTGTAGACGCGGTGCCCGAAGCCCATGAGGCGCACCCCGCCCTCCTTGTTCTTGACCCTGCGGACGAACTCCGCCGTCGTCATGCCCTCGGTCTGGATCGCGTCGAGCATGCGCAGCACCGCCTCATTGGCCCCGCCGTGCAGCGGCCCGGACAGGGCGCCGATGCCGGCGGCGACGGAGGCGTACATATTGGCGTCGGCCGAGCCCACCAGGCGCACGGTGGAGGTGGAGCAGTTCTGCTCGTGGTCGGCGTGCAGGATGAGGAGCATGTCCAGGGCCCGCACCACGGCCGGGTCGATCTCGTAGGACTGGTAGGGCATGCCGAAGGTCATGTGGAGGAAGTCGTCGACGTAGCCGCGCTTGGGGTCGGGGTAGAGCAGCGGCAGGCCGATGGCGCGCCGGGCGATGTAGGACACCATGGTGGGCATCTTGCTCAGCAGCAGGACCGTGGCGAGCTCGCGCTCGTAGGGGTCGTGCGGGTTGAGGGTGTCCTCGTAGTAGGTGGCCAGGCCGGAGATGCCCGCCTGGAGGATGGCCATGGGGTGGCCCGAGGAGGGGAAGGAGGTGAAGAACGAGCGGAAATCCTCGTGCAGGAGGCGGTGGCGGGCGATGCGCCGCTCGAAGCGCTCGAAGGTGGCGGCGTCGGGCAGCTCGCCGTTGATGAGCAGGTAGGCGACCTCCAGGAAGGTGGAGGACTTGGCCAGCTCGTCGATGGGGTAGCCGCGGTAGCGCAGGATCCCGGCCCCGCCGTCGATGTAGGTGATGTCCGAGGTGCACGAGGCGGTGTTGGTGAAGCCGGGGTCGATGGTGACCAGGCCGGTGTCCTTCAGGAGCCTGGCGATCCCGAGCCCGTCGGAGCCCTCGGTGGCCAGGACGCGGGGCAGCTCGAGCGCGGTGCCCTCGATCGTGAGCCGCCCCTGGCCGTCGCCGTCGGACGGGGACTGGGGGGCGGGCCGGGTGCTCGCGTCGGTCATGGTGCCTCCTTGCGGGTCGACGTCGGGCCCTCGCCGCCCGCGGCGGGCGGGCGGCCCGCCGGGCCCGGGCCCTTTCCACCGGCCACTCTACGGCCCGGGACGTTACCGCCCGGACACGGGCGGCGGCCGGCTTGCCACTGCCACGGTACCGACTCGCCGCGCTGCATCGTCGGCCGCGACGGGCCTCACCGATTCAATAGTGATAGCGGGCCTGGAGGATGACGACGTCGTCGCCGTCGACGAAGTAGACGAGGCGGTGCTCGTCGGTGATGCGCCGCGACCACGCGCCCGGAGCCCCGTACCTGAGGCGCTCGGGCTTGCCGACACCGGCGAAGGGATCGCGCAGACAGGCGTCGATGAGCGTATTGATGCGCTTGAGGACCCGGCGGTCCGCCGTCTGCCAGTACTTGTAGTCACCCCAGGCGGACGGGTCCCACACGAGCCTCACTCAGTCCCCCGATCGAGCTCGTGAACCTCGGTCTGGCCCGCGCGCGCCCGCTCGTAGGCGTCGAGAAGCCTGCGGGCGTTGGCGGGAGAGCGGAACAGGTAGGCGGTCTCGCGCCAGGCCGCGTACTCCTCGGCGGACATGAGGACGGCACTGCCCTTGCGCGAAACGATCTCGACGACGTCGCGGTCGTTGTTGACCTGCTCGATGAGCGGGAACAACGTCTTGCGCGCCTGACTGGCACTCACGGACACGGCTTCATCTCCTTCACCCCAATGACTCGTACCAGGACATAGTACCACTTAGGGTCAGAGGCCTGTGCGCCGACGACACTCCATCTTCGGCGCTCGACGCGTTCGACACCGGCGCCGCACGGGAGGCGGCGGGGTGACGCGTCACGCCTCCCCCAGGTCGAAGCCGTTGGTGGCGATGACCCGCCGGTACCAGTCGAAGGACTTCTTCCTGTGGCGCTCGTAGGTGCCGTTGCCCTCGTCGTCGGCGTCGACGTAGACGAAGCCGCTGCGCCTGGACATCTGGCACGTCGACATCGACACCAGGTCGACGCAGCCCCAGGGCAGGTACCCCATGACCTCGACGCCGTCGTCGATCGCCCTGCCGACCTCGGCGATGTGACGGCGGAAGTACTCGATGCGACCGTCGTCGGCGATGGGCCCCTCCCCCTCCATGGACTCGTAGAAGCCGATGCCGTTCTCGACGACGAACAGGGGCAGGCGGTACTTGTCGTACATGGCGATGAGCGCCAGGCGCAGCCCCTCGGGGTCGATCTGCCAGCCCCACTCGTTGGCCCGCAGGTAGGGGTTCTTGACCCCCTCGGACAGGTTGCCGCTCACCCGCTGCCTATCCGCCTCGTCGCGGGTGGTGACCAGCGACATGTAGTAGCTGAAGGACAGGAAGTCGACGGCGCCGGACGCCAGGTCGTCCCGGTCGGCCTCGGTGACCTTCACGCGCAGGCCCCGGCGCCGCCACATCCGCGTGACCCACTGCGGGTACTCGCCCAGGACCTGGACGTCGGAGGCGATCTCGTTCTCCCGGTTGGCGCGCTGGGCCAGCAGCTGGTCGTGCGGGTGGGCCGTGAGGGGGTAGTAGAGGGTCTTGGTGAGCATGCAGCCCATCTGCGCCGTCGGCACGAGGTCGCGCAGGAGCGCGGCGGCCCGGGCGGCGGCGACCAGCTGGTGGTGCAGGGCCTGGAAGCACGCCTCCTCCATGTCGCGACCCTCGAACTGCTCGGCCAGCAGGCCCGCCGAGGTGAAGGGGTGGCGGAAGACGGAGTCGATCTCGGTGAAGGTGAGCCAGTACCCGACCTTCCCGCCGTACTGGCGGAAGCAGACCTCGGCGAAGCGCATGAACAGGTCGATCATCGCCCGGTCGTACCACCCGCGGCGGTTGAAGACGGTGGCCAGCGGCTGCTCGTAGTGGTGCAGCGTCACCATCGGCTCGATGCCGCGCTCGCGCATGGCGCCGAAGAGCCGGTGGTAGAAGCCCACACCCGCCGGGTTGGGCGCCTTCTCCTCGCCGGTGGGGAACAGGCGGCTCCACTGGATGGACACGCGCAGGACCTTGAAGCCCATCTCCGCCATGAGGTCGAGGTCCTCAAGGTAGTGGTGGTAGAAGTCGTTGCCGCGGCGCTTGCCGTAGGGGCCCTTGAAGTCGGTCCACTTCAGGGCCCGCCGGACCTCCGCCATGGTGATGGCGTGACCGGCCCGGTAGTCCCTGGGGTCGACGTCGGCCTTGTAGCGGGTCACGTCGGCGACGGACGGGCCCTTGCCCCCGCTGTCCCAGGCGCCCTCGCACTGACTGGCCGCCAGCGCCCCTCCCCACAGGAAGCCCTCGGGGAACACGGGGGTCAGGTCATTCAGGGCGGTGCTCATGGGGCAGCGGCCTCCTCGCTGTTGTCAATAGTCGTCGGCGCGCCCGCTCCCGCGCCGGGCGCGATCGGCGAGCGCGGCGGGGACCCGCCGTCGACCACGGCGGGGGATCCGCGTCGGCGCGGCGGCGGTCGGGACGAGGGCCTGAACGGACCATACCCCTGCGGCCGGGTCGGGGCCGCCGCTTCCCGCCCGGCCGCGCTCGCGGCCACATGCCCTTCCCGGGCCGGCGGAGGCCCCCGCTTTTCGAAGAACCGTCCAACAACCGGGGAAGAACCCGGTACGACCGGCGCATCGGCGTCGTTCCGCCGGAAGATCACGGTCCGCAGTGCCCGGGCGGCCCGAGCGGCGCCGAAGAGTTGTTGACGAGTTGTTTCAACAACTTGATAATTACTCCGTGTACGACGTCGTTCAACGGGCCCTGAGCGCCATTGCCGCCGGTCAGACGCCGGACAGTCAGGAGAGCGCGCACCTCGACTTCAAGGAGGACCCCGCGCGGGCGGCGCACCCGCGCGGCAACCCCGAGGCCCATCGCCTGCAGATCCTGCTCGACGCGGCGATCTGCTTCGCCAACGCCGACGGCGAGTCCTTCATCGTCCTGGGACTGCGCGACAAGGCCCGGGGACCGGAGGCCTTCACCGGGACGGACGCCTCCCCCGAGGACATCGCCTCCAAGATCTTCAACCGAACCCGCCCCAACCTCACGGTCGAGGCGCGCGCCGAGGAGTTCGAGGGCCGCCGCCTGGTCACCATCCGAGTACCCCAGGGGCTGGCCCTCTACAGCCGCACGGACGGCGCCGCCGCACGGCGGACCGGCACCAGCTGCATCCCCCTGAGCGACGGGGACCGCCAGCAGATCAGGTTCTCCCGCGCCAACCCGGACCGCACGGCGGCCCCGACGCCGCTGGGCACCGGCGACCTCGACGGCATCGCCCTGGCGGAGGGGATCCGCCGATTCAACTCCCGGCATCCCGACGACGTCATCGTCTCCCCCGACGAGCTCCTGCGGCGACTGGGGCTGCGCAACCACGGCGGCGGGCTCCTGAGCGCCGCGGTCGTCCTCTTCGGCCACCCGCTGGGGGCCCAGCCGGGCGCCCAGCACCTGTGGCGCCCGGCCCCGGGCGCCGAGCCCGAGCGCAACGACCTGAACGACCCGCTCATTCTGGCGATCCCCCAGGCGATCCAGCGCATCCGCTCCCACTCCAACGCCGAGCTGGAACGGATCGAGTTGCCCACCGGCCAGGAGCGTCAGATCCGCGACTTCCCCGAGCGCGCCGTCGACGAGGTGGTTCTCAACGCCTTCGCCCACCGCGACTGGACGCTCGGGCGGCCCATCGTCATCGACCAGTCCCCCGTCATCCTGAGCGTCGACTCCCCGGGCGGCCTGCCCATCGGCGTCCGCCGCGACCGCCTGCTCACCACGTCCTCCGCGCCGCCCAACCCCGCCCTCATGCGCGCCCTGCACCGACTGGGGCTGGTCGAGGAGACCTCCCGCGGCTTCGACCGGATGTGGATCGCCATGCTCGGCTCCGGCCGGGAGGCCCCCGAGGTGGAGGCGGACGAGTCCCATGTGCGCGTCGCCTTCGCGGCCCCGGTGGACAGCCCGGGACTGGTCCGGGCCCTGTCGCTCCTGCCGGATGTCATCGGCGCCGCCGCCACCGCCAATCTCAACGTGCTGCTGGCGCTCAGGCACCTGACGCGGGCGGGCGCGCTGACCGAGGCGGGGGCGGCCGCGCTCTTCCAGCTCAGTCGGGCCGAATGCCGGGCCGTCCTGGCCTGGCTCGTCGGCATCGGGCTGCTGACGGCGGATCAGCCGGCCCGTTCGTGGACCCTGGCGCCCCGCGTGCGCTCGATCCTGCGGACCCAGGGGGTGCCCGCCCCGGCCGACGGCGGCATCGAGGCGGCGATCATCGACCTGCTCGCCTCCGGGCCGGTGACCAACCGGCGCATCGTCTCCGCCACGGGGGCGCCCGCGCCCGTGGTCACCGAGATCCTGCGCCGTCTGGCGGGCAGGGGCGCGATCGAGAAAGATCCCGACGGGCCCGCGAGGGGAGCCGCGGTCAGATGGCGCGCGAGCGGAACGGCGCCGCCCCGGCAGGGGTGAGGCGCGCTCCGACGTCGGGGCCGGCGGCGCCCGGCGGAGTCTCGGCGTCGGCCCGGCGACCCCCACAAGGGCCCAGGGCGCGGCCCGGCATCGGGGCCCGCCACCGGCCCGGCGCCGCTCAGCGGCGAAACAGGTCGGTGGCCCGCAGCCTGCTGCAGGCGGCGGCCACCCGCTCGTCGGTGCCGGTCAGGCTCATGCGCACGCGCCCGGCCCCGGCCCCGCCGTAGAAGTCCCCGGGGGCGACGACGATGCCGAGCTCGGCGAAGGCGCCCACCAGGTCGAGGGCGCTCATGTCCTCCGGGCCGCTCAGCCACAGGTAGAGGCCGGCCGCGGAGGCGGGGTCGTTCGCCAGCCCGGCCTCGGCCGTGGCCGCCAGCAGCGCCTCGCGGCGGGCCCGGTAGGCCTCCCTCTGGGCGGCGACGTGCTCGTCGTCGGCCAGCACGGACACCATGACGGCCTGGACGGGGGCCGGCACGAGGAGCCCGGAGTGCTTGCGGATCTCGGTGACGGCGCCGACGAGGGCCGGGTCGCCGGCGAGGAGGGCGGCCCGGTAGCCGGCGAGGTTGGACTGCTTGGACAGGGAGTACAGGGCCAGGAGCCCGGTCGGGTCGGGGGCGCCGTCGGGGCCGGTGCCGCTCGCGCGCGCGTCCAGGAGGCTGGGGACGCCGTCGGCGGCCCAGGGCTCGGCCCAGGCGAGCTCGGCGTAGCACTCGTCGGAGGCGACGACGGCGCCGCGACGGCGCGCCCAGGCCACGATGCGGGCGAGCTGGGAGGTGCTCAGGACGTGGCCGTCGGGGTTGCCGGGGCTGTTGAGCCACACGAGGGCGACGGGGGCGCCGTCGGGCAGCTCCCAGGTGGCGGGGTCGGCGTCGGTGTCGACGGGGACGGGGGTGGCGCCGGCGATGCGGGCGCCGACGTCGTAGGTGGGGTAGGCGGCGCGCGGGTGGAGGACGAGGTCGCCCGGGCGCACCCCGAGCTGGAGGGGCAGGAGGGCGACGGACTCCTTGGAGCCGATGGTGGGGATGACGGCGTCCTCGCCCAGGCCGCTCACGCCGCGGCGCCGCCTCATCCAGTCGATAATGGCGGCGCGCAGGGTGTGGGTGCCGACGGCGGCCGGGTAGCCGGGGGCGTCGGAGGCGGCGGCGAGGGCGTCGCGGGCCACGGCGGGCGTCGGGTCGACGGGGGCGCCGACGGCGAGGTCGACGACGCCGTCGGGGTGCTGCGCGGCGCGGGCCCGGTAGGGGCGCAGGGAGTCCCAGGGGAAGTCGGGCAGCGCGAGCGGTCGGGGCAGGATCGAGGCGGTCATGGTCCGATCCTCCCACCGCCCGGCCCTCGCCGCTCCTCCCCCGTCCCCTCGACGTCCCCATATTTCCCGGCAACCCCGTATCGCCCGGCGGCCCCATATCGCCCAGCGGCCCCACCCCCGCCGTCTGGTCCCCTCCCTCCCCCGCCGTCCGGCACAGAGCCCCATTCCCTACACCTTTTCACGATTCCCACCACCGCCCAACCGTCCCTGTTCTTTCCGACCCGGTCCGCGAGATCGCCGGGTAATCCCCGAGCACGTCACTTAACCGCCGAGCACGTCACTTAACCCGCGAGCACGTACCTCTAGCAGACGTTCTCGCGGGTTAAGTGACGTGCTCGCGCGTCGGGGCACCCGTCGTGGTCGCCATCCGGCGAGCGACGGCCCTACCCGAGGGGTCCGCGGGGGCGCAAGTTGTCCAAATCTGTTGCAAAGGCCCAGATCGCACCGAAACGCCGGAAGAGAAACGTTGATATTCCGCGCTTCTTCTCACGGCCGATCCCGGCCCGGAGCGCCTTTGCAACAGATTTGGACAAATTCCCACCCCGAGTCGCCCCAGGAGTCCCACCAGCATCACCGCACTAGCATCCCCTGCGACGGCGAGCCCGGATGAGGACGGTGGGGCCTCCGGGGCGGTGCGCCGGGACCAGGGTGCGTCTCTTAGTGTGACGGCAATTCCCGCGGGCTCCCGCCTGACGCCCCGCCCCGCCGATTGTCCCGCATAATGGGACGGCGTCTCGCATGTCGTGACGCCGCCGACCCGGAATTCGTCTGCTACGCCCCTTCACCCTCTGCTACGCCCCCTTTTCCCGTACAGCGGAGGATGAAGAGGCGTAGCAGACGGAAAGAGGCGTAGCAGAGGGTGGATGGGCACGGCGAGGGCGAAGAAGCGCGGCGACCGATCACCCGATGCGTCGAATCGAATGTCTTCTCCGCCGGTTTCGCGTGCGTTTTCCGCCGGTTTCGGCGAAGAGAGGCGGGGCGGGAGAGAAGGGCGGCCCTCACTCGTAGCCGTTGGCTTCCTTCCACTCCTCGTTCTGGGGCGGCAGCGCGGCGACCATGGGGTCGTCATAGGGCTGCGGGCCGACCGCCTGGGCGCCGCCCGGCGACCCCAGGCCCTTGAGGTCGAAGAAGTCGATATTGGCGCGGGTGTAGTCGGCCCACTCGTCGGGGACGTCGTCCTCGTAGAAGATCGCCTCCGTGGGGCACACCGGCTCGCAGGCACCGCAGTCCACGCACTCATCGGCGTTGATGTACAGGCTGCGTTCGCCCTCGTAGATGCAGTCCACCGGACACTCGTCCACGCACGCACGGTCCTTGACGTCGACACAGGGCTGGGCGATGACGTAGGTCATGCGCATCTCCTCTCCTCGCCGGTCAAGCCGCAGGCGCGGCCGCATGCACGGCCCCAGTATCGTCCGCCGGCGCCCGCCGCCCAAGACGGCGCCAACGTGGGCCTGGGCACGCGGTCCGCCGGTCGGGACGCGCGCGTCTTTTCGTCACGACCGGCGTCCGCATACGCGCGGCCCGTTCCCAGGGTGCGCAGGGCGGCGTCGGTGAGGTAGCCCGGCGCCGCATACGCGCGACCCCGTCCGAGCCCGTCGGCGGCGCCCTCGTCGGCCCCTCCCGGCGTCCGCATACGCGCGGCCCCGCCATGCCGCCGCCCGGCGCCCGGGCCCCGCCG
>ERZ772973.641-NODE-641-length-15674-cov-6.06249_pt1 | contig 15674 bp, 23 predicted proteins | sample MGYA00580672_ERZ772973 | MGnify/ENA primary metagenome ERZ772973 (study PRJEB29015, sample SAMEA2737938) | human oral metagenome | biome: human oral; feature: human-associated habitat; material: dental | place: China | collected 2152 ... | reverse complement strand
GCGTCGCCAAGTGAGGCATTTGGCAATGAACCTGATAACGGGGTGCTTTTTTAAACTAAAAATCAAAAATAAATGAACAATGAAAAAACAATTATCAAAAGAACGAGAAGCAGTAGAATTATTCGAGTATGCTGCACGTAATCTCATCAAGGAATTTTGCGACAAGCAAGAACTACAATTTGAATTCGACAATTACGATGTAGGTATAGGCATTATATGCTTATCGGATTACTTTTTCAATATTGAGGATATATACTTCGATATGAAGAACGACAAGCCGAAGGGAAAGATATTGCAATGGTATGATTATGTACTAACGAGGGAGTCCAATATCAATTATCGCTCCTACTGTATGGGAATGAGAGAAGAATTAAAAAAACAAAACAAATGAGCACTTTACATTTAACTTTAAAAAAGCAGTGGTTTGATATGATACTCTTAGGGGAGAAAACAGAAGAGTATCGAGAAATCAAACCGTATTACAATCTTCGTCTTATTGGACGAGAGTACGACACTGCCGTCTTTCGCAATGGTTATGCACGTGATGCTCCAAGCCTCACCATAGAATTAAAAGCTATACGCTTTGGCACTGGCAAACCCGAATGGGGAGCAGAAGAAGGTAAAACCTACTTTGTGCTATACTTAGGAAAGATTATTAATACTAAAAATATCAACAAATGAGAACAATAAAATTTAGAGGATTTACGGATTGCTTAGTTCAAGATAAATGGGTTTATGGCTTTTTAAGTGAAGAAAATAAAATAAGGAAAACAACAAGCCTTATTGACTATGAAGTAGATAAAGCATCTATTGGACAGTTTACAGGACTGTATGACAAAAACGGCACTGAAATCTATGAGGGCGACATTCTTGCCCACGATTATGGAGATTACAGCCTTATTGTGTACCGAGAGGAATGTATGGCATTCTGTCGTGTCGATGCCAAAGATGTAGGTAACATTAATGGGTATTTCAACCTTTCTGAACACGCTTGGCGTTCGTGTTTGCAACGTGCAGAAGTTATTGGAAACCAATATGAAAACCCCGAATTGTTAAATTATAAAGAAGAAGATTAAACAATGAAAACAATCCAAGAACTCATTCCACTTATCCAAGAGTGGGCAAAAGAAAGAAAAATCTACGAAGAGCTAACCCCCTTTGATGAACTCCTCAAAACCTACGAGGAAGTAGGCGAACTTATCAAGGCGTGTTATGACAACGACAAACCCGCTATTCAGGACGCTATTGGCGATGTAATGGTAACACTCATCAATTACTGCTATTTTGTGTTTAAAAACAAAGATTTTGCAATAGAAATAATTAACGCAAGATATATGTTTGACTCTTTTGAGGGGTCGTCTACGATAAACTATTTAAGTTATATAACTAAGACCCTCATCGTACTATTTAATGAAGAATTTTTATTACAGGAAAATAGTAATCATACTCGCAATGTTTTTTTTCGTTTATCCCACATATCCCAATTGATTGAGAAGATTGCCCAAGATAATAACACCACCCTTGAGGAGTGCCTCACTATCGCATACAACGAAATCAAAAACAGAAAAGGTAAAATTATTAACAGAAAATTTATCAAAGATGAAAAATAACAACTACCCCACTTGGCTTGTACCCTTAGAGATAGCCCAAGGACTCAAAGAAATAGGATTTGGTGAGCCTTGTGTTTTTAAATTTGAACGTTGCGAATACACAATGTTTAAAATGAATATTGATAGTGTTTTTGAAGATACATCGGAATACTATTTTGACGATTTAGAAACCTATAAAAAAGGATATAATACGCGAGGATATGATATATTACGCCCCTCTTGGGACGACACCCTCGCTTGGTTCAGAGCGAAAGGCTACAAGATAACCTTCAAGGATATTAACATCGGTACGCAATGTGCATTCTACCACTTGGATATTAATGAGGGGCACACGTTTAGTTACTTTGCGAAAAAGTATGAGAAAGCACGTGAAGGACTGTTGATGAAGCTAATTGAAATACATAAGGAATTTGGTAATAACATTAAACGAAAATAAAGATAGATTAAAATGATTACAAAATTAAGCGAATTAAAAGAAGGCTCTCTCATTCTGTGCAAGAAGGAAGAAGATAATACTTTTTCTCCCCTGCTATTATCAGAAGAGCAAGCAAAAGCCTTAAAGACATTCCTAATTTCTTTAAGCCAAGATGAGCCTCTGGTATCATTAGGAAATTATACAAGACTAATTGAGAGAAAAACCACTTTTACTTGTAAGGTTACAATTCCAAAGATTAATTGGGAGGAATTCCTGTAATTTTTTCGAGAGGCAAAGACATTTTTTTAGTTCTTTGTCTCTTTTTTTGTAAAAAAAATATTGTATGTAAAATATTGATTATATAGCAGTTACGCACTTTTGTTACAGATGTAACAAAATAAATGTAAAAAAGTACGCAAAAAAGTTGTACAATAAAAATTATTGCTGTATCTTTGTACCGTAAAATTAAAACAAGAACAATTATTAACATTAAAGACTCAAAGAAAAATGAAAGATTTTGTAAAAACAATTAACAGTTCAGATGTATTAAACTACAAAATAAAAGAATTAGAGAGTATATACAAAGAACTATTACCTTCTAATTACCAACTGATAAATGTTCAAGGCTCTATTACAAATGGACTTTCTTTATATGTAAAGATAATTAAAGATGGTAAAGATAAACCCTTTGTAATTAGAATTAGCGACCATAGAAATGGAGCAAGTATGTTTGGAGTAGAAGATTACACCTTGCAGTATCAAATGAATGGTACTAATGATCATTTTAACAATGTAAATGATATGCTTGTATTTTACGGTGATATGAGCAGAAAAGAAGCTCGAAGAATATTTCTTGAATATAGTATTAAAGAATACAGAGATAAAGGTTATTCAGATGAAAGTATTCAAATATCAGGACTTTTAAAGCAACTAAAAGAATTAAAATAACAAAAAAGCCCCTAACACTACATTAGGGGCTTACTTGTAAAATTAAAACAATTCTAACGATTTAAAAACCCTTAGAAATGAGGGTGCAAAAATACAAAATAATATGCAAAAAATAAAAAGATTTGAATTAAAAATGCCAAAATTTCTATTGGCATTTGAGCCTGAGCGAATGCCTAAGGGCTTTCAGTTTATTTACTCGCCTCATTACCTATCATTGGTATTGGTAATTAGAGAGCGTACACAACAAGTAGCACTTAACAATGAATTAGTGCATAAACCTCAGAAGTTATATGTATGTAATGAATATGAGCAATTCAAACTCATAATAATTCAGAATAACGTAAAGATAACAGGAGGGGAATTAGCCCCCAAAATATCAGAAACACAATTCTTAGATGAAGCGTGGGAATGGTATAACACTAATATGATAACACAAGAATAATTATGGCAGCACACGAGAAAGTAATATACATCATTCAGCAATTGGAATTATCCGATAGCAAGGTAGCACGTGCGATACAGAAGGGCGTATCAACTACCACTCACAAGAGAATGAAACTAAGAGGGGCGAAATTCAGCGAACAAGAATTTACAAGACTTCGAGATTTCTACCTTGAAAAACTCAGAAAAATAGAAATGTTATAAATATAACAAAATATTTTTCACCAATAAGACGGGCATTTGCTCGTCTTTTTTGTTTTTAGACGTTTTGATATTCAAACGTTTGAATTTTTGCAAGTATTTTTGTTTAGCTTAAAATACAAATAAGTATCTGATTACCAAATAATTATATCAAAAAATATTAGAAATTGTTTAATATGTTTTATACCTTTGCACTGCGATAATTAAATAATTATGAAACTTCAAGAAAGTACACTGCAAGCATCCTGTGTGCGTTGGTTTAGATACCAATATCCGCACCTTATTATTTACGCCGTTCCTAATGGTGGTAGTCGCAACGTGCGAGAAGCACAACGTCTCAAAGCAGAGGGTGTATTAGCAGGGGTGGCTGATTTAGTTGTGTTACTTCCACAAGGGAAGAGCCTGTATATTGAGATGAAAGTAAAAGGAAATCGCCAAACTGACAACCAAAAAGAGTTTCAGAAGAAAGTAACCACATTAGGGCATACCTACGCTGTGTGTTATACCTTTGAGGATTTTAAGAAAGTGATTGAAAATAAAATACAGAAATAGCAAAATACAATAATTCAAGAAAATTATATACAAAAAACACTGTTAAATTATATATCTAATGATACGTATAAAACCAAGCAATAGAAATACAAATAAGCACACGGAGAGGGGTATGCAACTACTCGGAAAATCTATTGATGAGGTAGGGGTAATTGAGAGTATATCGGTAACCAAGCAAGGGACTATCATATCAGGGCACGCCCGAAAGGAGAAATTTGATGAGAAGGGACTCGTACCAAAGGAAATAACACTCGCAGATAATGAATACCCCGTAATAGTTCGCAACGATATAGAAGATGACACAGATACTTATTACAAGGCTCAAATATTAGCAAACACTACAGCACACAAAAACTACAACCTTGACATTGAGGATGTGGAAGCGGTAGCAGATGAGTATGGGTTTGAATTGGATAAATTAGGGGTTGAGGTTGAGAATACAAATAATGATGACTTTATTACATATGGAGAAGACAATGTTTATACGAAGAAAATAACATCTCCACATTATGAAATTACTGGAGATAAACCATCTAATTTAGAGTTAATAAATGATGAAAAGACACAAGCGCTTATTCAGGAAATAAAGAATAGTAACATAGATAAAAAAGATAAAGATTTTCTAATCAAAGCGGCTTATAGACACACTATATTTGATTACGGTAAAATAGCCGAATATTACGCCCATTCAGATAAGGAGGTACAAGATTTAATGGAAAAATCGGCATTGGTAATTATAGACTTTAACAAAGCAATAGAGTATGGATATGTAAAGTTATCTAATGAAGTAGCAGAACAATACAATGAAGAATATGAAGAATGACGATTTTTGTGTATTTATCCTAACACACGGCAGGCCAGATAATGTTATTACTCTTAAAGCGTTAAAAAGACAAGGATATACAGGCAAGGTGTTTTTGATTATTGATAACGAAGACGAGTGTGCTGATGATTATTACCGACTATATGGAGATAAAGTAATAATATTTGACAAGAAAGCTATTGGACAAACGTTTGATAATGCGGATAATTTTAACAACAGAAAAGTAATTGTATATGCTCGTAATGCTACTTTTCAGACAGCAAAAAAACTCGGGATACATTATTTTATGCAGTTAGATGACGATTATAAGGATTTCAATTATAGGATTGATAAGAATAAAGAGTATATATCAAAGACCCCACGGATAAAAAAACTTGATAAAATATTTGACAAATTAATAGATTACTACAAAAGCATTAATGTAAAAACAATATGTATAGCACAAGGTGGGGATTTTATAGGAGGAGCAAAAGGAACGTTTGCTAAAATGAATTTATCACGAAAAGCGATGAATTCTTTTATATGTAGCACTCTGCGACCATTCACATTTTTAGGACGGATAAATGAAGACGTTAATACATATACTCATACAGCAAGCAAAGGAGATGTATTTATGACGATACCTTTCGTTAGCTTAAACCAAATGCAAACACAATCAAATAAAGGAGGAATGACTGACGCTTATTTGGAAAGCGGTACTTATGTAAAGTCTTTTTATACGATTCTCTTTCAGCCTTCAAGCGTTAAAATAAGACTAATGGGTGATAAACATAAAAGATTACATCATTCTATTAGTTGGAATAATACCGTTCCGAAAATAATAGACGAGAAATATAAGAAAATATGAATAACACTCCACGATATAGGCAACAATGGATATTAGAGGAACTCAAGAAGTCCCCTCTATTATCGTATGGAGAGGTGTGGGGTAGATATAAGGTGAAGTGGGGTAAGGGTCAGACTACCTTTGATAAAGATTGGAAACAAGCCCAAAAAGAACTGAAAGATTGGCAAAGAACGATTAATGATGAGGTAGCAAAGCAAGTGATAAGCACTGAGGTAGAAGAGCGCAAAAAAGACTTATTCGCAAAAATGGACGCACTAAAAATCCTTGCTGATATAGCAAGGGGCAAAGGCAGAGAGATAGATGGTGAAAAGTTCTTCCCATCTTATCGGGAGCGCATTAGTGCTATTACACAACTCTCAAAGATGGAAGGTTGGGAAGCTCCAATAAAGCAAGAAGTCAAAGGCGATTTTAGCGTTACAGAAGTAAAGATAGTATGGGAGGGCGAACCTGATGAGTAAGATAATAATCTCACCAAGAGGCAATCGAAAGCAATATGAATGTATTAAGGAGTGGTATAATGATGATACAGATGAAATACTCTATGGAGGCGCAAAAGGTGGTGGCAAATCATTCATAGGTTGCTCATTGATATTAGCCGACGCTCTAATGTATGCAGGTACACAGTATTTCATTGCCCGTAAGCAACTGAACGATTTGAGGAGATTTACAACACCGAGCATTCACGAGGTACTCAACGGCTGGGGCATACCGCAAGAAGCGTGGAAGTATAATGGGCAGGACAATTACTTTGAATTATATAATGGCTCACGAGTATTGCTATTAGATTGTAAGTATTTACCAAGCGACCCGCAATACCAGCGGTTAGGCTCAATGCAATTTACCCGTGGGTGGATAGAAGAGGGCGGAGAGTTCGATTATGATAGTTATTCTAACTTGAAAATATCAATAGGGAGATGGAAAAATAGAGAATATAATTTGAAAGGCAAACTACTCATTACCGCCAACCCTTCTAAGAATTTCCTATATAAGGAATTTTACACACCTTACAAGGAGGGTACACTTGATAAGAGGCGGGCGTTTATTCAAGCATTGCCTTACGATAATAAGATGTTACCAAAGGAATACATTCAGAACTTGGAGAATACCCTAAGAGGTGCAGAGAAGCAACGACTACTCAATGGGCTATGGGAATATGACGATGACCCGAATGCGTTGTGTGATTATGATAAGATATTAGCGATATTCAATAACGACCAATTACCCAAGGAAAGCACGATGTACCTAACAGCCGATATTGCCCGCTTTGGCTCGGACTTGTGCGTGATAGGTGTATGGCAAGGCTGGGAATTGATAGAAGTATATACACTGGCAACTTCGGCAACTACCGAGATACAAGCACTCATAAACACGCTACGAATGAAGTATAATATACCCAAGGGTAATTGTATTGCCGATGAGGATGGCGTAGGAGGTGGAGTGGTAGATAACACGGGTATTGTAGGCTTTAAGAATAATAGCACACCGTTCGAAGAGAATGGAACCGCTACCAATTACAAGAACTTGCAGACGCAATGCTTGTACAAGTTAGCCGAGCGCATTAATAGTAATGGTATATACATTAGTGCTGAGATATCAGAGCGCACCAAGGAGATGATAATTGAGGAAGTTGAACAAATCAAAAGCGATAATAAGGACGGGCAAAAGTTATCAGTAATTAACAAAGATGCGGTGAAGCAAGCCATAGGGAGAAGCCCTGACTACCGAGATATGTTACTAATGCGTGAGTACTTTGACTTGAAACCTAAGCGAATTTTTAAACCTATATTCAGAAGATGACACTTTACGAATTTCTACAATTGTCCGAAGAAAAGCAGAAAGAGCTTTTGCCTGCTTTGAAAATATTAAAGCCAATACCAAACTATACACGTAGGCGTTGGTTTAAGAAGCGTACTCACGGAGTGAAAGAGAGCATTACCGAATTAACCTTTGGCGAGGTGAATAGTATCAAGAGGCAAACGATGAGCTTAGATAGTATAGATAAATTAGACGTGGTGCGAATGGTATATAAGGAAGAGCCTTTACGTATGAATGTATTTCGCTTTTATGGCTGTTTGCGATTTCTCACCTTGGAGGCAGAAAGGGTAATGAGAATGGAACAAGAGCATTGGAATACCGAACCTACCGAACACGACATTAAACTACAACAAGCAGGGGTTAAAGAATTAGAGCAGTTTGGAGACTTGCCAATGATAGATAGCCTCGCAGGGGGTGATATTCTTAGGTACAACGATATTGAGAAACTCAATTACTTGGAAGTGCATTATATCTTGTGGTATAGGGCAACACAAGCGAATATACAGAATAGATTTCAGAAACTAATGATAAATAAATAATAATATGAAAAAAATAAACTTATTACGAAAAATAATAAAATTGCTACAAGAAGACGCAAATTGCGCTTATCAAAATTCTATGAATTTAGGCAAAATAGGTGAATTAACAAAAGAGAAACTTAAAGGAATTGTTGATTCTTACAAGAACGTTTTAGTGTTAATAGATTGCTTTATAGAGAATGAAAGAGATTTTACAACAAATAGCGACGAGTAACGGCTGGCACTTTGATTATGGGCGTTCAGATTTTCACAACTTAGAGACCGTAGCGGGTAAGGATTATTACTTCTTTCTCGACCCGTTAGAAGAAAGTGTAACGTTTGATGATTACGCCGAGCCAACGAAGCACACCTATAATGGGCGTTTTATGCTTTTGAAGCACTCAGACTTTGACAGGGTGTATAATTCACAAAGTGAAAACGAACAAACAGAAGGTAAGTATGAGCAGTACATTAAACCTTGCAAACAGGAGGTAATGAAGATTGCCAAAGCCTTTTGTGGTGATTATACGATTGAGGGCTGGCGAATGGTTGAGGTTATTAACTTGTATGATAACAACTTCGATGGTGTGCTGGTGACTTTCCAAATTAGTAGTGAATAAAGAATATGGAAGAGGCTGTTAAGATATTACAAGAGGAATTGGAAGCCTTAAAACTTGACCTAATTACTAAGTATAAAGAACTTGGTATGCGGGCAAGTGGATTATGGGAGCATACGCTCGAAGTGAATACTACGGCTACTACCGGCGGGTTGCGTGGTGTGATTACAGGAATGGATTATACATACTATATGCAACACGGGCGCAAGGAGGGGAGAATGCCACCTATACAAGCCATTGAGCGTTGGATATTGGCAAGAGGATTAGAACCAATAAAGGACAAAATGAGCACTACCTCGTTGGCGTGGGCGATTGCCAAGAAGATAGCACGAGAGGGCACAAAGAGATTTAAAGGAGGCGAACAGCCACCATTTATTGACGCTGTAATAACACCTGAGAGGGTACAACAGATGATAGAGAAGGTAGGGTATAAGTACTTGGCTACTTTCACAAGTGAGATTATTAACTTTTTAAATGAGATAAGAAAATGAGCTTAAAAATTGAAAACAATTTTGCCTTCGGGGCATATAGCAACGAAACTATTATATTAGAAGACGCTTCGGGAGGACAAGGTGAATGGGAATTGTCGAATGGAACAATTTTAAAGATAACACTATCTTCAAACAATAGGAAAGATTTTGTTATAAGTATTCCGTACCAAGAAGATGAAGGCACTGATTTATATTTACCAAGTTATTTTAAATCATTATTTCTTTTGAAGGAAGATACTTTTTCATATGGTAAAAATTCTGCAATTGTGTACATTAAAGTAGAAGCGGACAAGAAAGAGATTACCACGGGCTATATTTTCGTTTTGCCCGCTGTGGAATCTCTTACAGAGGATATGATAAAGAATAATTCCCGATTAGGAGAAAGTAAGAGTGTAACATTTTTCAAAGATTATCCGCAAAAAGACTTGTATATTGAAAAGAGAGAAGGAGATATACCTTTTGATTTAAAAGAAAAAACAAGAGATAATGATACAAAAGAAGTAGCAAGAATAGTAGATGAGTGTGGTATATTCTTGCGTTGGAGAAATACATACGGAGGTTGGAGTTATTGGTTATTCTCACAAGATTACACCGAAGATATTAAAACAAAATCATTAGGGAGCACTTTAATTAAAGATTCTTACGTAGGAGGAGGTGATGATATTTTTTATCCATTCGGAATGACCTCAAAAGAAACGTGGACACTTACAAGCGAAGTCACAGTGCTTGATTATGAAATTGAGGAAGTAAAATCGCTTTTTGTATCACCAGAGGTATATATTTGGAAAGGCAAAGAAGTAAGTGATATTTATCCTAAACATTGGGAGCGCGTGAATGTGATTGAAGGCACGCAAAAATTCAAACACAATACCCAATACACACACCCTTTGAGTGTAACAATAGAATTTCAAGAACCTAAAACAATTACGCAATTATGATAGAGTTATTTATTAATGGAAGAAAGGCAGATGTAGAGCAAAAGCCATTCACCTATACTTTGCAGGTGAATGATATGTTTAACTTTGACACTCGCGAGGTGTCATATTCAGAAACTATATACTTGCCTACCACACCTACCAATAACATTATATTCGGATTTGCGAACGAACCTCTTAGTGACAAGGTCGAAGCATACAAGACCCACAAGGTCGATTACTATGTTAATGGTATTCCTATTGTGCAAGGCGCAAATGGTTTTCTTGTTGGAAAGCGAGGTAATTATTTTGTTTTTGAATTTAAGGATAAAAGTAAGGATATCTACAATTATTTAGTAGGTAAAAAATTAACGGATTTACCTTTGCAAAATTTGAACCACACAAAAAATGAAGATTTTATAAAGAAACAACAAAACTCTGACAATGTAGTTTATGCGCTTGCTGATTATGGGCGACAATATTCATCTGATGTGTATGATTATGACGGATGTATGCCGTCAATACGAATGGATTGGATATTATCACAAATAAAGAAAAAGAACGCTGACAATAATTTTTCAGGCTCATTCTTTGAAAGTGAATTGTGGAAGTCTCTTTATATGACCACGTCAGACCCTAAGGCGTTAAATCAGTATGAAAGAAAAGAAGTGCTTAAAGAACAAGGACAAACAAAGATAAACGGCAATAATCATTCATTCCCTTTAAGCTTTAATGGGAGCAACTTTGTAGAAGGAGAAGAAGGAGAGGCTACTTTTACAATAAAGGAACAAGGTACTTATTTTATTTATATTGATTTTTATGCAAGCCGAGCCAACTCACTTGATATGAGGATAGGAGGATTAGGAAGTTTTGGAATTGACTCGTGGACGAGTGATAAAAAAGAGCCTAATCCAACATATTACAGAACTTTCGGAAGAATTTTAGAAATAGGAGCTAATGAACCGATATTATTAGAGTATGGGAAACACGATAATACAGAAGCTGGAATAATAATTGAAATATATAAATATGAGGGTGTAGTTGCCAAATCCTCTGTAAATGATTTTTCATTAGTCGATTGGTTTAAGGAAATACTTAGGCTATTCTCTATCACTCCGATAAGAGATAGAAATAGTAACAAACAAAACTTCTATACTTTATCGGAACGTGTAAACGCCCCTGTCATAAACTGGTCTGACAAGTTCATACAAGTAAAAGAGGATAAGTATCACAATACTAACTATTCGCAAGTTAATAATTTCGTTTATTCAAAGTACGATGAACAAACTAATGAACAGAAAAGCAATGATTACAGTTTGATTTTCAAAGACGAATATTTGTCCTTGTATTCAGAGTTTAAAAGCAAGTTTTTCGGGGCAAAGAATGATTTATTAGCCTTTAAAAGTTTAAAAATACCTCGCTTTGAATTTTGGCAACAAGAAATAAAAAATGGCAAAGCGGAGTTCAAAGAAAAAAACAATCGTTTTCACATCTTTAACGCTAAGAGGGTCAATGTGCCTATCAACGCTGTATTAACTAAACAAAATGAGCAAAATCATACGGAAACAATAAAAGTAAACTTTAATAATAACAATCCTATCGTTGCAGATTTCACACTACTTAAATGGGAGAATTTGTTAAAGTCTTTCTACAAGGACCTGCCACGATTAATGGAACACCCTTACATTGTTACTGCTGAATTTGCTTTGTCTGAGATTGATATATATGAGTTCTCGTTCTTCTCACGTATATACGTTGAGCAACTCGGAGGCTACTTTTTGCCAAACAAAATAAAATACAAGGCGGGAGCGTTGGCAGAAGTGGAAATGATAAAGATTAGTTAAGAGTTAAAGAAATATGGAAAGGGTAAATATAGCGCAGATAGATATTGATGTGGATTCGCTCATTACGAAGAGTGCTGAGGTGCGTGAGAAGCTGATTAATATAGGCAATGAGATGAAAGCCTTAAAGGACGATTTCTCTAAGGGTAATATATCAATAGAAGAGTACACGAAGAGACTCACGTTGCTTACAGCAGAGCAGAAGGGGCAACGTGATGAGTTACGTGTGTATGATACTTTGGTGAAGAACCACATTACAACAGAGGCTAAGCAGATTGCGTCTAATAACACAATGAAAGGCTCAATTAAGGAATTGAGTGCTGCGCTTTCTCAGAATAAACACATATATCAACAACTATCTGAGGAGGAGCGCAACAATGTTGAGGTAGGGGGTAAGTTATTGGCGGTTATTCAAGAGCAGGATAAGAAGTACAAGGACCTGCAAAAGAGCATTGGAAACAATCAAGTAGATGTGGGTAATTACCGACAAGCGATATTGGATGCAGTAGGGGATAACCAAGCATTTGGCACTTCGATGAATAGCGTTGTCAATACATTTAACTCTTTGAAAGTAAATGTTGTTGCATTAGCCACTCCATTTACCAACTTCGTGCAGACAGGTAAGATGGCGCCAGGCGTGCTCAATGCTACTGCAACGGCTACGGGGAATGTATCTACTGGTATGAAGATATTACGTGGCGCAATTATTAGTACAGGTATAGGTGCGCTCATTGTAGCATTAGGCTCTTTAATATCATACTTCACCAGCACACAAGAGGGAGTGAATAAGGTGAACAAAGTACTTACACCGTTAAAGGTGCTCTTTCAAACGCTCTTTGGCGTAGTGCAACAAGTGGGTAAGGTATTAGTGGAAGCCTTTAAAGCGGCTTGGGAGCCTATTAAGAAAGTAGGAGAATTCATAGGCACATTCCTTATCACACCAATAAAGCAAGTCGTGGGCGTAGTTAAGGGACTTGGGAAGATTCTCACCGGAGATTTTAAAGGTGCTTGGGAAGAGGTGAAGAAGCCCGCACAGGACTTAGTGAACAAGGGTAAAGAGATGGGTAAGGCAGTAGGTGAGGCTCGTGCTAAGTATGCTGAATTAGGCAAGGAAATGAAGGGCATTGTTGGAGGTATTGGCAACACAATGGACGAGGCGCTTAAACGTGGACAGCGAATTGAGGAGATAAACCAAAGATTGGTGAAGTCGGAGGCGGAGCATATAGAGAAGACAGAAGCGTTAAAAGAATTATTTGCCGAGCAAAACCAAATAGCGAGGGATACCTCTAAGAGTGTAGAAGAGCGGGAGAAAGCGGCGAAAGCGTCTGTGGAAACATTAAAGCAGATAAACGCATTAGCAAGAGAGCGCAACCAGTTGGAAGTGGAGCGTATCGAGTTACAACAAAAAAGCAACGATACGAGTGACGAGGAGAAAGCAGACCTTGCAAGGAAGAAGGCAGAACTTAACGCTGCTAATAGGGAGATGTTGAATGCGGAGACCGCTCAGAATAAAGTTATAAATAGCATAAGAAACACAGCCCGACAAGAGGAGAACGCAAGAGCGAAAGAACAAGCAGACAAAGCACGTGCAAGAATGCAAGAAGAATTGAAGCAACAACGTGAAGTGGTAGAAGAGTATGTAAAGACTAATTCGGCAGTTGCTAAATCATTGCAGGAACGTTTAGCAATTGAAGAAAAGGGAATGCAGGACCGCTTGGCGGTATTGGAGAAAGAGAAATCTAAGGGGCTAATAAAGAAAAATGAATATGAGAAGCAGAAGAGAGAGATTGAAGAAGCGTATTTGAAAACACGAACAGATCTCTCTATTGAAGCGGTAAAGAAGGAAGCAGAGCAATACGAGTTGCAAAACAAAACTAAGATTGACAGCGAAACACGATTAACCGCTGAACTCATCGTGCAAGAGCAGGACCGCCAAGAAGCAATTTACCAGAAGAAAGTCGAGGCGTTAGAGAAAGAGAAAAAACTCAAACAGGAGGCACACAATTGGGATTATAACGCTGAGGACGCTTATCAGCAACAATTGCAAGAACTAAGAGAAGGGTATGATGAGAAGGCTAAGGAGTTGAGCAAACAGCAATCGGATATTGAGAAAGAGGAAAAGAAAGCTCAGCAAGAGTTAGACTTTCAAGACAAACTACTCACCTTGCAAGAACAGGGGGCTACGCAATGGGAGATTGAAGAGGAGCAAATGCGACAAAATCACGAGCAAGAACGTGAAGCACTCAATGAATTGCTGGCAAGTAATCAGGTTTCACAAGAGGAGTACAACAAACGATTATCGATATTAAACCGAAAACAGTCACAAGATGAAATAAACTTAAAGCGCAAAACTGAGGAATCTAAACTACAATTAGCGTTAGGAGCTTTATCACAAGCGAAACAGTTATTTGGCGAGCATACAGCAGTAGGGAAAGCGGCTGCGGTGGCTGAGGCGATGATAAATACTTACTTAGGCATCACGAAGGCGCTATCTGCATATCCTCCTCCTTACAATGCTATTATGGCAGGTGTTACTGGGGCAATGGGTATGCTAAATGTTAAGAAGATAATGGAAACCAACGTGAAGTACGAGAAGGGAGGCATTCTCAAAGGTAAGAGCCACAATGAGGGTGGTATTCCTTTCACCGTTGCAGGACTTGGAGGATTTGAGGCTGAGGGAGGCGAATATATCGTGAACAAGCGAGCAACGGCTATGTATTTCCCTGTGTTGGAGGCTATTAATAGAAGCGTAAGTAATGGTAATTATAATCCTGTGTATATGCAAGCGGGCGGTGTGATTAAACAACTTCCCGAGATGAAGATTGATTACACAGAAATCACCAAGGCAGTAAGAGAAGGCGCTATGCAAGGAACGCAAACAGGAGCATATGAAGGTGCTATGCAGGGGGCTTTTCAAGGCTCACAACAAGGAGCTTTCGAAGGAGCTCGTGCTGGTAGCCTTGAAGGCTCAATGCAAGGAGCGTATGAAGGCGCAACAATGGGCACTACCTCAGGGCTCACCGATAGCATTTTGAGAATTAGCGACAATGAACGTGCGCGACAATCGGCAAGTATATGATAAAGTTAAAAGCAATATTAAAGGGTTGGGAAAATTACATATTTACTGACCCAGAGGTGGAGGCAAAGGCAAAAGAGCGGGCAAAGATATGCGCAGAGTGTCCTATGGCTAAGATGGGTACATACCAAAGGCTAATGAGAGATTATACGCTGAAAGAAGTTAAGGGTATGAAGTGTAAGGTGTGTAATTGTCCGCTCTCTACTCTTTTGCGACAAGACGAAAAGGGGTGTGAACTTAATAAATGGGAATGACAATGAATATATACGAGAAGTTAAAACCAATGGAGAACGACCTGCGTTTGGTTTACAAACACGGAGGCAGGGTAGCGTGTGAGATATTTCGAGATTTGGAAATTTACGAAGAATATCAAAAAAGCAACGCCCCAAAGATGGAGCGTTACACTTTCATATCTGAACAATTTAAGATTAGCGAGAGCCTCGTTCGTGCTATCATAAAACAGATGGGTAAAAAAATTTGTAGTTAAACTTACCACTGCGCTTACCACTAATTACACAATTATTTGAATTTCAGATATTTATTTGATAAAATTTACTTTTCATTC
>ERZ772973.640-NODE-640-length-15684-cov-116.393_pt1 | contig 15684 bp, 16 predicted proteins | sample MGYA00580672_ERZ772973 | MGnify/ENA primary metagenome ERZ772973 (study PRJEB29015, sample SAMEA2737938) | human oral metagenome | biome: human oral; feature: human-associated habitat; material: dental | place: China | collected 2152 ... | reverse complement strand
GCTCGGCGAGGGTGCCGGCTGCGGCGAAGGCGGCCAGGGCCTCCTCGACGGCGGCATTGATGCCGGCCTCGTCCAGGGGCGAGAGCGCGCCGGGAGCGTCAGTCATATGCGGTGCCTTCCACCAGGTGTTTCCGGGGTTGTCCGCCCTTAAGGGTAGTCCGCGCCGTCGCGAGGGTGTAAATCGTCCCGTCACCGGGGTGGCGCGGTGAATCCGTCTCCACCTCGTCATGCGGTCCGGTCAGGTTGCTGCCACCTGGGACTTGACGGTGACGTTACGTCACCTGCTGAGATGGATTCATGCACGTCAAGGAGCTTGCCCGGATCGCCGGCACCACGCCGAGGGCGGTACGCTACTACCACCATCTGGGTCTACTGGAGGTTCCGCCCACGGTGCGGGGGCGGCGCGAGTACGGCGTCGAGCACGTGGCCCGTCTGCTGCGTATCCGGTGGCTGGCCGACGGCGGACTGTCGCTGACTCAGGTGGCTGAGATGCTCGCCTCGGACACGATCGGCACCGATCAGGACTCCCGCCGTGAGGCGGTGCTGCGTGACCTGCGGGCCACTCGGGGCACGATCGAGGCACAGCAACGCAGCCTGGCCGAGCAGGCCTCCCGTGTCGATGAGCTCATCGCCCGGGTGGAGCGCGGTGAGGGCCTGTCCCCCGCCCCCAGCGCCCTGACACGTTTCTACGACGACATGGAAGCCAGGATCGCCCGCCTGGGCGGCAGCATGCGAGGGCTGCGGGCCGAGCGCCAGATGATGGTGGTACTCGCCTCGCTGGGCATGGTGCCCGACAGTGCGATCCCCTTCATCGAGGGACTGGATGAGGCCGATCGGGAGCTGGCCGCCCAGCAGATCGCGGACTTCACCCGGCTGTCCACATTGCCGGAGGACGAGGGCCGGGCCGAGGCCCACCGGCTCGTACACAACAGCTGGGGGCTGGCGTGCCGCCACAAGGAGCACGCCCTGGCCGTCCTGGACGACCTGCCCTCGGGCGCTGTGGGGCGCGCCATGTGGCGACTCACCCACGTGCTGACCACCTCCAGCTACCCTCACCCGGCTCAGCAGGCCTTCGTGGCTGAGCTCATGGAGCTCATGCTCGCCGATCCGGACTTCGCCGCAACGATCCGCCGCTCGGCGGGAGAGGAGCCAGTGCTGTGAGAGCCAAGGCAAAGAAGGCAACAAGGACGTCAGCAGCAACATCCCGTACGGACGCGGCTCAGCCCACCACGGATTCCCCTCCCGCCGCGGTCCGTGACCTGACAGCCGGCCCTGAGTCACCGGTGCACGTGCGCGGTCTGGTCAAGCGCTTCGGACGCTTCAGGGCACTGGACCACCTCGACCTGGAGGTGGAGGCGGGCAGCGTCCACGGCTTCCTCGGCCCCAACGGTGCGGGTAAGTCCACAACCATCCGAGTGCTGCTGGGGCTCTACCGGCCCGACGAGGGAAGCGTGAGCGTGCTGGGCCGCGAGCCGTGGAGGGATGCCGCGCTCATCAACCGGCAGGTCTCCTATGTTCCCGGTGATGTGGCGCTGTGGCCGGCCCTGACCGGCGGACAGGTGCTCGATGCCCTGGCCGGACTGCGCGGATCGCGCGACACCGATCGGGAGGCCGAGCTCATCGAGCGGTTCGAACTCGATCCGACCAAGCGGGTACGGACCTACTCCAAGGGGAATCGTCAAAAGGTGGCGCTCGTGGCCGCCCTGGCAGCACCGACACGGCTGCTCGTGCTCGACGAGCCCACCAGCGGCCTGGATCCTCTCATGGAGCGGGTCTTCACCGAGGAGGTCGCCAGGGCCGCCGGCGAGGGCCGCACGGTTCTGCTCTCCAGCCATATCCTGGCCGAGGTCCAACGCCTGTGCAGCGCGGTGACGATCATCAAGAACGGCCATGTCGTCGAGCACGGTGATCTGGGAACCCTGCGGCGTCTGTCACGCACCCGTATCGAGCTGGGCGTTCCGACCGACGAGCTCGCCACCATCTCGCAGGAACTGGAGACCATGGATCTCGACGTCGTCGAGGACAGCGGCCGCCTCAGCCTTGAGGTGCCGGCAGAGCGGGTGCCGGCGGTGCTGAGCCTGGCGGGCGAGCACCGAATCCAGGACGTCACCTGCGAGCCGGCCAGTCTGGAGGATCTCTTCCTGCGTCACTACGAGGAGGCCTGATGAACGCCGCATCGAGCACAGCAGCGGGCGCGACGGTGCCGGCCGTCAGGACCGGGGCGGGCATCGCCCTGGCCGGATGGAGCACCTGCCTGCGGATTCTGCTGAGACGATTCAGGGTTCAGGTCGCCGCTTGGCTGGTACCCCTGTGGCTGTTAGTCGGCGTCACCGCGCCGAGCTACGAGAGCATCTACCCCTCGCTGGAGACCCGGACGGTGCTCATCGAGCAGATGCGCAAGTCCCCGGGAACCCAGCTGCTCTACGGCTATGTCCCCATGCCCGGCCGGCTCGGTCAGCTCCTGCAATGGGAGACCGGGACCTTCCTGCTCGTGTGCACCTCACTCATGGCGATCCTGCTGACCTGCCGGATGCTGCGGGGAGACGAGGACGAGGGACTCACCGAGGTCCTGCGCTCCACGGGCACCGGCAGGGCGGTTCCTCTTGTTGTTCCGGTGACAGTCGTCTGGATGATCATCGGCGGCCTGTCTGCGGGAGTCGGGGGCATTCTGACCTGGCAGACCAGGAGCATTGAGGAGCTGACGGTCTCCGGCGCCTGGGCACTGGCCGGGACGATCTGCGTGACCGGATGGGCGTTCTCGGCCGTCGCGGCGGTGGCCTCCCAGCTGGGACGGCAGGTCGGTCAGGCTCGGAGCCTGTCCATGATCGTGCTCGCGATCGCCTTCGTGATGCGGGTGAGCGCCGACCAGCTCTCGGACGGCAGACGCTCGGACTGGCTCAGGTGGATGACTCCCCTGGGCTGGCGCGACCTCGTGCGTCCTTACACCGATGACCGGTTCACGGTGCTCGCAGTGTGCTGCACCGTTGCCATCGCCCTGGCACTCAGCGCCGTGGTGCTCGCCGCGCGCCGCGAGTACCTGGACGGCTACCTGCCCGACCGCAGCTCGTCTCAACGCAGGTGGAGGATACGCGGCCACATGGATCTGCTCACTCGTCTGTCCCGGCGGGGAGTCCTGGGCTGGGCTCTGGCCTCGACGGGTCTTGCGGCCCTGTACGGCTCGGTGTCGGGAAGCGTCAACGATCTTCTCGCCCCGGACTCTCCGACGGCGTCCTATGTCGGCAAGATGGCCTCGGGGTCCGCAGTGGAGCAGTTCGTATCGCTGATGACAGTGGTGACGGTGCTGCTCGTGGCCGTGGCGGCAGTGCGCAGGATGAACCGGTTGGCGGGCCTGGAACACGCGGGCCTGGTGGAGGTCGAGCTTGCTACCGGAGTCAGCCGCAGCCGTTTGTTCCTCTCCCAGGTTCTCAGCGCGCTGCTCGAGTCGATAGTCCTGCTGCTCGTCTCGGCAACGGTCCTCGCGGCGACGACGGCGACTCAGCTCACGGACGACCACGCCGTGGCACGGTCCTTCGTGTTCACGGTGAGTCAGCTGCCCGGCATGGTGGCGGCCGTCGGCATCGCGGCAGCCCTGGTCGGCATGGCACCGACGCTCACGGGCATGTCCTGGGCGGTAGTCGCCTGGAGCGCCTTCGCCCAGTTCTTCGGCGGACTCGTAGAGCTCAAGGACTGGGCCAAGGATCTCAGCGTGCTCGGTCATCATCTCGACGTCGTCGGCTCCCCCGACTGGAAGCCCTTGGCCGTCCAGACTGCGATTGGCCTCGTCGGCATTGCGATCGGTCTGGTCGCCTACACCCGCCGCGACCTGCCCTCCTGACAACGAAAGGCGTTCTCCTACCTCGTCATCTTCTGTTGCTCTCAGAGCACACAGGCCGCGGTGACCAGGTGGAGAAGGGCCACGACAAGAGGGAACGCAACCATTCCCGGCACGCGGTGCACGACACCGATAGCGGCGTCTCCGAGCTGGGCGACCGCCGCTGCGACCAGGACGAGCAAGGTCAGCGGCCGAGCAGGAGCCAACCAGACGACGGCAGCAACCAGCACTCCGAGCGGGACGCTCCGGGCCGCGTACATGGCCGGATAGAAACGTCCCCCGGACTCGCCGTCCCCGGAAGGGTCGAGCGTCTGCGGGCGGATCACCGCGACGACACCGAAGCCTGCTGAGATGATTCCCAGCGACGAGTTCAGCAGTGCGAGCCACCATGGCATGAGGACCACTCCCTCATATCATTCAGAACTGAATCATTCCGCAGTGTACCGTTGACGTCATGGGAAGAGAAGACGGCCACGCGATCCTGTCCTCGGCGTGCTTCCAGCTCGGTATCACAGGAGCCCAGATCACCCGATCGTTCTCACTGCTCATCCAGCACACCGGCCTCACCCACAAGCAGGTGGGACTGCTCGCCGTCGTCGACACCGGAATGGCAAGCTCCCAGCGAGAGATCGCCGCACAGCTCGGTGTCGCCCCAAGCCTGGTGGTGTCGCTGGTTGACCAGCTCGTCAACATCGGTGCCGTGCGCAGGACCCGCAGCACAAGGGATCGTCGCGTGCAGGCCGTCGAGATCACCGACGAGGGGCGCGGGCTGCTACGGCTCGCCACCGACGTCGTCGAGACACTCGACGTCGACCTGCGCAAGCGCCTCTCCCCCGGCGACCAGCAGGACCTGGACAGACTCCTGCCTCTCCTCCTACAGTCCTCCGCGACAGCGGGCAGGGACAGGGCGTAGCACCGAGCCCACTCGCTGGCCTCACTGTGCGAGAACGACGCGTTTTCCGGCAGCCGACAGGTTCTCGGCGTCACGATGCGCCTCCGCAATTCGATCGAGTGGGTAGGTCGCGGCGAGGATCGGCTTGAGCTCGCCGGTGTTGACCTTCGCAGCGAGCCAGGCCAGATCCTTGGCATTTGGCTTTCCCGATACCATGCGAATGACCGGTCCCGGCGAGAGCAGGGACTTCAGAATGTCCCAGAAGGCTCCGGGGGCGATGGCCACCATACGCCCTCCAGGCCTGAGGAGCCCCCGATACGCAGACGCGTCAGTACCTGCAGTGTCGACAACGACGTCGTAGCGACCGGGTATGTCCGAGGGTTTCAGATCGTGGTAGTCGAACACCTGCTGCGCGCCAGCACCAGCGGCCACGCCACCACGGACACCGACCACGGCATCCACATCCGCTCCCATGATGCGGGCGACCTGAACCACCGTGGAACCGACGCCGCCGTTTCCACCCACCACAAGCACACGATCTCCCCGGCGAATCTTGAGAGGACGAAGGGCCTGCACAGCAGTCAGGCCAGCAAGAGGAAGGGCCGCGGCTTCAGTAAGGGTGACCGCACTGGGAGCAGAGGTGACCCGATCGGCACGGACTCGCACGTACTGCGCCCCCGCAGCCGCCCGCCCCGGAGGTTTCATCCCCAGGTATCCCCAGACTCGCGCCCCCACCCTTACTCCCCTGACTCGATCGCCGACTTCATGCACGAGTCCAGCGAAGTCCACACCCGTCCCCTTCGGAAACCCCATTCCATCGAACAGACGCATCTTTCCTCGTCTCGTCTGAAGGTCGACGGCATTGATGCTGAACGCGGCAACCTCGACAACAACGTCCTTGGGACCCGGACTCGGCATCGTGGCCGTTCCCACCTCAAGCACCTCCGGAGAGCCGTAGGAGCGGAACTGCACCGCCCACATCGTGTCCTGCGTGTTCATCATTCCTCCTCGTGTTGCGCTACGCTACGTAGCGTAGCGCAACACGAGGATGACATCCACGGGTAAACCCGTTCCATGGTTCAGCTTCTCTGAACGGCTCCCAGTAGCGTCAGGAGGACCTCTGACAGCTCCCTTCGCAAAGAGTCGGGCCGCACGTGGCCAAGGAGATGCACATGCACGTACGGGACGCCGAGCAGCGCAGCGTACAGATCGTCGACGTCGATGTTTCCCTCCACTTCACCCCGGGATACCGCGCGATCGATCATCGCCACGATGTCGGCGCGCACGGTCGAGACAACGCTCTGCTGCAGTCGTGAGGTGAGGTCAGGGTCTCCAGCCATATCGGCCAGCAGACCGGGGAGCGCGCTTCTGCCCGGTTCGACGGCGATGAGCTCAACCACTCGCCCGGCAAGCGTCTCAATGTCTCCGGAAAGGGACCCGGAGTCGGTGATCCCTCCAGTGCCGCCACGATGAATGACCAGGTCGAACACCATCTCCGCCTTCGACTGCCAACGCCGGTAGATCGTCGTCTTAGCCACACCGGATTGCCTGGCAACGCCCTCGATCGTCAGTCCCTGATAGCCGCGAGAGCTCAGTTGCTCAAGAACCGCTGCGGACACTCTGGCATCGGTGTCGGCTCGACGCCGCGGAACAGGACTGTCCTCCTGCACGGCCTTGGACATGGAGCGCCTCCTTCGATTCACGAGGACGGGTGCCTGCCCCTCCCCGCCTCAACGTTAGGTCATCAGGCGCTGTCGTCCTGGTACCGCTCAAGCGTGCGCTCCAGGTATCCGACGAGGTCCTGACGCAGGGAATCGGGTGCGATGACACGGGCGTCCGGGCCGAGCCGGAGAAGAATCGTCGTAGCATGGAGGTGGTCCATGAACTCCAGCTGGAAACAGGTCCATCCGTCATCTCCGGGGCGCTCGTCATCTTCATCGGTCGTCGTTGCGCGCAACGTCCACTCCTGCACGTCGCTCCAGCGCTCATCCCGCACCCAGGCGGTGGCAGTGATGGCCTCGAACCTCTCGAGAAACTCCTCACGCTGCTTCTGCCATGCCGTGGCCATGTCGAAGCCGGAGTCATCGGAGCACGCCTCAGTAAGTACATCAGCCTCCTCGATCCGAGAGAGCTTGGTGAATCGAACCTCGGCGCCGTGTGAGGCGCACAGGTACCAGCTGCGACTGGCGGCAACCATTCCGTGCGGATCGACGACCTCCTGCGTCGTCATCCTTGACTTGTAACGGAAGACCATACGCAGCCGATGGCGCGTCAAGACCGCTTCCTGAACGGCGCGGAAGACGGCGTCGGCCCGCTCGCTCTCGGGAAGGGGAAGCCATCCTTGAGGATCAACCACGACGCGCGATGCAATGCTCATGGACCGGCTGCGATGGTTGTCGGGGACGGCGGCAAGCAGTTTGCGAGCGGCGGAGGCGAGGGCATCACCAAGGCCCAGATGCGCAGCGCCCCAACTGGTGAGACCGGCGAAGAGGGCTCGGCTCTCCTCACGGTTCAGTCCTGTCACGTCAATGCGAAAGCCGGGGTCAATTCTCACTCCACCGTGAGGTCCCCGCTCACACCATACCGGCACTCCCGCAGCCGACAGCGCCTCAACGTCCCGCAGCACGGTACGCCGTGAGACCTCTAGCCGCTGCGCCAGGTCCGAGGTAGGCAGACGACCGTGGGCACGCAGCAGCCAGATCATGGACAGCAAGCGGTCGGCACGCACCGACTCATCCTCGCACGTACGTGACACAAGGTGGCGCCAATAGTCTCTAACCTCGATGCCGTCCACCCGGGTTGTGTCCCCGTGAAGATCTTAGGAGCATCACTATGACTGCCTTCGTTCCCAACAGCGTCATCCTCTACGTCTCCGACGTCGAGGCGAGCACCGCTTTCTACCGCAGGATTCTCGGGCACGGACCGATTGAGACCTATCCAGGATTCAGCGTCTTCGCATTGTCCGACGACGTCACTCTCGGCCTGCAGGCGGCCGACGAGATTGAACCCGCCGCGGAACCGTATGTGGGCGGAAGCGAGCTGAGCCTGAGCGACGTCGAGCACGTCGATGTCGACCGCCTTTACGCGCAATGGAAGGCCCTGGGCATTCCCATGATCCTGGAGCCGACCGTGCTCGAGTTCGGTTACACCTTCGTGGCTACCGACCCCGATGGGCACCGCCTGCGTGTGTGCGCCACCGACACCTCAGGCTTCAACTGACCGGCTCCATTCCTTAGGAAGAAGCGGATAGCGCCGGTCCGCCCTCACCGGGTACGTGACTCGATGTACCTCGCCAGCGCCCCCAGGGCCCAGTTCACGATGACGTAGAGGACGGCGATGATGATGTAGGTCTGGAAGAAGACGGATAAGTGAACTTCCTTCTTGGCTTGACCGATCATCTGAGAGCCTCGGTACATGAGGTCGGGGTAGGCGAGCACGTAGGCGAGCGTGGTGCCCTTGATGATGGTGACCATCTGCGTGATGAGGGTCGGGAGCATGAGGCGCAGGGCCTGCGGCGCCAGGATGAGACGCATCGTCAGAGACCGACTCATCCCCAGGGCCAGGGAGGCCTCCGTCTGACCCCGATCCAGCGCCCGGACGCCGGAGCGGAAGACCTCCGCCGTCGTCGCCGAGGTGCACATGACGATGGGAAGGGCCAGCTTCCAGAAATCCGAGACGCCCACGAACCGAGGAACGACCAGCAGGAAGAAGTAGACGAGCAGCAGCATCGGTACCGCTCGCATGGCGTCGATCCATAGGCCCACCAACCACCGCACGGGACGGTTATCCAGCATGCGGAGCCAGCCCAGGACGATTCCTAGAGGGAAGGTGAGGACGGCCGCGACAGCACCTAGGGACAGAGTGTTGCCGGCCGCCTCCAGGAGCTGGCTGACGACGGAGCGTCCCAGGAAGTAGCGCCACTCGGGGTAGTCGAGCTGGCCCGCGAGGTCCAGCCGGTAGAGGACCGCGCCCAGCAGCGCCGCGATTCCGAGAACCGCGAAGACCGATCCGACGGCGATCATGATGCGCCCACGCGGCCCCGGCTCATCGAAGAGCAGCGCCGCGTCCGTCGCCCCATCCCTTTTGCCTCGCTTGGCGGGACGGGGGGCCATCATAGGCGTGATGCCTGAGCTCATGCTCGCTCCTTCCCCATGAACTCGAGGCGTCTCTCAAGGAGCCCGCCGAGCTTCGTGGCGGCGAAGGCGATCGCCAGGTAGGTCAGCCCTGAGGTGAGGAAGGTGATGACGCCCTCGGCTCGATCCTGGTTGATTCTCTGCGTGACCGCCGTCAGCTCGACGACGCCGACCGCGGCGGCAAGCGAGGAACCGATGAGGCAGGCGATGAAGATGTTGACCAGCGGCTGAATCGTGCGCGCCAGCGCCTGGGGCAGGACGATGCCGCGAATGATGAGCCCGAAGGGCATCCCCAGAGCGCGGGCGGCCTCGATCTGTCCCTTCGACACCGAGTTGATTCCGCTGCGCACTGTCTCGCACACGAATCCGGACGAGGAGAAGATCAGCGCGACGATCACCGACCAGAACAGGGGGATCCTGATGCCAATGTTGGGAAGCGCTAGACCGATGAGCACCATGAGGCACAGGTTGGGGATATTGCAGGCCACCGTCACCCACGCCGCGCCCAGTGCCCGCAGCGGAGGAATGGGGCCGACCCGGAAGATGGCCATGAGCGATCCCAGGACCAGGCCACCCAGGTAGGACAGGACAGAGATCATCAGCGTGACCAGCAGCCCCGAACCGATATCAGCCAGATTGTCGGTAATGGCACTCACAAGTCGCCTCCTTGAAAGATACGGGTCGTCACCATGACGCGAACGCTGCCGGCTTCTCACGTCGCCGTCCCGCGGGGGTACCGCTAGGTCGACGACGTGACGAGCCAGCGGGCAACGAGCTCGTTCAGGACTCCTTCGAAGCCGCCCCAGAACTCTGCTCGGAGGCCGGGGCGGAACCTCCCTCTGAGGTGGAAGTCTGCTGAGCGCCGTCGACACCGGCGGTCGAGGACCCGGGAACCGAGCCAATGGCCGGCGGCTGAGGGGCGTCGCCACCGAGGGACTTGCCGATCGTCGCGTCCCAGATCCTCTTCCAGGTGCCGTCCGCCTCGATCGTCTTCAGGAAGGTGTTGACGAAGGCCTGTGCGCCGGAGTCCTTGGGAAGTCCGATGCCGTAGGGATCCTCGGCAAAGGTGTCACCGACGATCTTGACCTTGTCATTGGACAGGACCTCGCTCTTGAGCAGGGACTGGTCCACGACGTAGGCCTTAACCTGACCGCTCTCGACGGCGGCGACGCACTTGGCCTGGGTGTCGAAGGGCTTGGCGGTGGCCTTGGGGGCGTGCTTCTTCAGTGCAGCAGCCGATGAGGAGTTGGACTGGACTGCGACGTCCCCGGTCAGAGTGTCCACACCGGTGATGTCCTGGTTGTCGGCCTTGACCAGGATGGCCTGGCTGGAGGCGTAGTAGGGGCCGGCGAAGTCGATCTTCTTGGCCCGCTCCGGGGTGATCGTGTACGTGGCCACGACGGCCTTGACCGTACCATTGACCAGCACGGTCTCACGTGTGTCGGAGGTGACCTGCTGAACCTCCAGGAGGGAGCGGGCGTCGTCACCGCCGATGATGTAGCGGGCCAGTGCCTGGGCGATGGCCGCGTCGAAGCCGGAGATCTTCTTCGTCTTAGAGTCCTCCCAGGAGAAGACCTCCGAGGTCTTGGTCCCACCGGTCACGAGCTTGCCCGCCTGCTTCACGGCAGCGGCCCAGGCGGAGGCGGCCACGACGTCGTCGGGGGCCACCGGCCCGGAGTTGATGGCCTTGTCGTAGTCGGCGTCGGAGGCCGACGACGAGGCGACGGCCTTCCCGTCGGCGCCCGTATCGGCGCAGGCAGCCAACACGCCGGCCAGGGAGACGGCGCCGGTGGTGGCCAGGAGACCGCGGCGAGAGAGAGTGGTCATGGTGTTCCTTTCGTTCGGACGGGGACGGACCGTCCCAGGCTCGGGGCCTGCTGTGGTGGCCGCACCCGGGAGAAGGCGCGGTTCGGAGCTCAGTGGCTGAGCACCTTGGAGAGGAAGTCACGGGCACGCTCGGTGCGCGGAGAGGAGAAGAACTCATCCGGGCTGCCGGCCTCGACGATCTGCCCGCCGTCCATGAAGACGACGCTGTCGGCGACGGAACGGGCGAATCCCATCTCATGGGTGACGACGAGCATCGTCATGCCGGAGGAGGCCAGGTCCTTGATGACGTCGAGAACCTCGTTGATCATCTCCGGGTCCAGGGCACTGGTAGGCTCATCGAAGAGCATGACCTTGGGGTCCATGGCCAGGGCGCGAGCAATGGCGACCCTTTGCTGCTGACCTCCCGAGAGCTGGGCGGGGCGCTTGTCTGCCTGGTCCTCCAGGCCGACCCGGGCGAGCAGCTCGTGCGCCCGTTCCTCGGCCTGCCCTCGAGGGATTCCGCGCACCTTGATGGGTGCCAGGGTGATGTTGTCCAGCACCGTTCGGTGCGGGAAGAGGTTGAAGGACTGGAAAACCATCCCCACCTCGGCTCGCAGCTGTGCGAGCGCTCTTCCCTCCTGGGGCAGCGGAATCCCGTCGATCTCGATCTCACCCTCCTGGATCGGCTCCAGGCGGTTGACGGTACGGCACAGGGTCGACTTGCCCGAGCCGGAGGCACCGATAACTGCAACGACCTCGCCACGGTGGATGTCGAGCGAGACGTCGTCGAGAGCCTTGAAGCGGCCGTAGTACTTGGTGACGTGGCTGATGCGCACCAGTACATCACCGTCAATGGTGCGCTCGACGCCGTCCGTCGCGTCTGCGGCTGCCTGGCCCGGAGAAGGTGCGGATGTGGTCACGAGTACCTCGTCTCAACGTGGATATAGGAGCGATATCTGTCTCAGCGACAGCAACAGCAACACATCCACATGCGCACTACATTCCTCCTCAGCTCACATCGGCCTCAGCCTTGAGAAAATCGGGTCAAAATCCCTGCGCCTCCTGCCCCCCCGCGATAAGGACTCGTGGATAGCAGGCCGTCGCAGTTCTGACCTTTCGTCAGGAAGAGTAGCACCGCCCACATCCAGGACGTCAACCGAGTCTCACCACCGCTCCCCTACTGGGATCATGGTCACACGCCGCGCAGAGCGCCTAACCGCGCAAGTCGACCATCCGGTCGTAGTCTCATGCGCATGAGCCCCGCGAATACAGCCGATCCGCGCCGCCGACTCCAGCCCGAGCAGCGTCGGGAGGAGCTGGTGAGAGTCGGGGTCGAACTGTTCGCAGAGGGAACGCTCGACCGCACCCATGTCAACGAGATCATTAAGCGGGCCGGCGTCTCACGCACGCTCTTCTACCACTACTTCCCTTCCAAGATCGCCTTCGCCCGCGCCATCGTGGAGCACGAGATCCTTCACCTTCACGGCCTGGTCGAGCAGCAGGTCGAGCCGACACCAGAGGCTGCGATCTTCACCTTCGCGGGCTATGTGAAGGCCAGACCGAACAGCTTTCGGGCCCTGCACACCGGCGGCCTCGACCAGGACCCGGAGATCGCGGCCGCCCTGGCCACCAGCTTCGAGCGATACGGGCGCCTCGTCCTCATGCTAATGGGGGTCACGGAGCCTGATGAGCGCGCCATGTTCGCGACCAAGGTGTGGATCAGCACGATGATCGCTCTGTGCCTGGCCTGGTTGGATCACCCGGAGATCAGCCAGGAGACCATCACGAACATGTCCGCCCAGGCGCTGCGAAGCCTGGTCTCGCAGGTGCTGCAGGGCGATGCCCAGCCCCCGGAGCACACCTCGGTACACCCCCTGGCGCGATCTGACGGGTAGCCACTGCGGACGTGCGTCGACCACCGTCGAGGCTCCTTCCGAAGCAGCCCGCCCCACAGAACCTGTCCACCCAATCCACCTTGCATGCATTTTTCCGGCATTCCAACCGCATCGTAAGAATGGCATCTGTGTAAGAATAAACGTGCTAGCCTCTCCTCCAGTTGTACGCGACGTGCAATAAGAGACGATGAGGGACCCTCGCACTGAGGCGTCCCTCGCCCTTAGAGGGGGAGCTGATCATGCCTGAAGGCACTACTGGGTGCGCGGTGGCTGTAGGTAAAAGCACGTCGCGGGTTCTCTTCGCTCCAGAGACCTTCAACTTCGCCGAGGTGACCCGCGCCATTGAGGTGGCGCGCCGGATGCCTTCGAGCGTGGAGTGCGTCTTTGCGGGATTCTCGCGGCGCAACTCCGAGTACATCAAAGCGGCAGGCTTTGAGTTCCGCCTACTCACTCCGCACCTCAGCGACGAGGAGGGCCGGCTGGCGCTGGAATTCGACCAGGGACGCAGCCTGCGCCACCCGTTCACCGAGCAGATGCTCACCCAGAGAGTCGCGAGCGAGCGAGTGCTACTGCGTTGCCTGCGTCCGGACGCCGTCGTTATCGGAGTAACTCCCAGCCAGTTTATTTCGGCCCGAGCCGAATGCGTGCCACTGGTTTTCGTACGGCCCTTCGCCTACTCGCTGGCCCACTTGGAGGCTGCCCGCAAGGTGGGCGCCACCGGCTTTCTGCCCCGTACCACCCCTGAGGAGTGCCTGGTCGACGACGCGGCCGCCCACCTGCTCCACACGGTTGGAACCCGAGTGCCCCTGTCACGCGCTTTCCACCGAGTGGCCAAGGCCAACGGAGTGTCCCTGCCCCAGGGGCTGTTCGCCGGGCTCACCGCGGACCTCAACCTCATCGCCAGTGCTCCGCACCTTCTGCCCCGGTGGTTGGAGATGCCTGACGGGCACCAGGTGGTGGGACCGGTGTACGCCAACCTGCCTGGAGAGGTTCCCGAGTTCGTCGCCGACCTGGCCGCCGGCCCCAAGCCCCTGGTGTACTTCGCAGTGGGCTCATCGGGGAACCGTGACCTCGTCCTTGACGTACTCAGAGGCCTGGGACGGGCGGACTGCCAGGTGCTGGCTCCGGTGCGCTCCCACCTCCACCAGGAGGACCTCGAGACGCTACCCCTCAACATCCATGTCACTGACTGGATCCCGACCCATCAGCTGGGCGACGCCGTCGACCTGGCCATCACCCACGGCGGAGAGGGGACGGTACAGACCAGCTGCGTGCAGGGGTGGCCCTTCATCGGGATCCCGTTGCAGCTCGAGCAGCGCTTCAATGTCCAGCGCTGCGTGGCCTTCGGCTCGGCTCGGCTCGTTTCCCAGAAGGAGGCTCGCAGGGCCGACTGGGCCGCACTGGTGCGCGAGGCCCTGGCCGACGACGTCATGCGTTCTCGTGCCCGGCGCATGGCCGAGCTCATGAAGGGGCTGGACGGTCCGGGCCAGGCGGCCGAGGCGATCTGCGAGCTGCTCTGAGTCTGCTGCGTCTGTCTGCTGCGGTCCGCCGACCTGCGTCCTACGCCTGTGCCCGGGCGCTGGTGTAGAGGCAGACGGCTGCGGCGGCCGCGACGTTGAGCGACTCCGCCTTGCCGTAGATGGGAATGGAGACGACGGCGTCGGCCCGGCTCAGCGCCTCTGCGGGCAGCCCGCGGGCCTCGTTGCCGAGCAGCCAGGCGCTGGGTGCCTCCAGGAGAGACTCGGCCTCGAAGAGGTCGAAGTCTCCGCGTCCGTCGGCCGCCAGGACGGTGAGTCCGGCCTCGTGAAGGGCGGCCACGGCGTCGTCCAGGGCCACACCGGTGACGACGGGCAGGTGGAAGAGGCTTCCGGCCGTGGAGCGCACGACCTTCGGCGCGGTGGGATCCACGCTGCCCCGCGCAAGGACGACGGCGTCGGCTCCGGCGGCATCGGCGGCACGGATGATGGCGCCGGCGTTTCCGGGGTCCTGGGCCTGAGTGAGGACGGCGACGAGCCTGGCCCCGTCCAGGGCGGTGGCCAGCGCCTCGGAGCCGGAGGCCTCCTCGATGGCGACGACGGCGAGGACGCCCTGGGCATCGGTGCTCATGGCGTCCATGACCTGCTCACTGGTGACGTGCACGTAGAGCTCGGCCGCCACAGCCTCATCCCAGATCTCGCTATGGCGCTGGACGGCGGGCTCGGTGAGGTAGACGTCGAGCACGCGCTCAGAAGCATGACGAATGGCCTCACGCACGCCCTGGGGGCCTTCGACGAGGAAGCGACGGTGCTTGGTCCGCACGTTTCGGCGGGACAGGCCCGCCACACGGGAGATACGAGCCGAGGTCGGGTTGTTCAGCACCTCGTGGCCGGTGGCCGGCCCCTCGCTGACGGTGCGCCGTCGCGGCCCACGGGCAGCAGACCTCTCGGCAGTGTCATCTAGAAGTTCGTCAGGGTCCGGGGAAACGGTATGGCTCATGGCATGAGCCTACGGGGAATGACAGGGAAACATCACTATTCCCCAGACGATCACAGCAAAAGAGTCTCATCCACCGGAACAAGATCCCGAACCAAGTCACTGTAAAGTGGCCTTCATCTCATTATTATCACAACATGACCCACAGCACCCTTCAGCCTCCATCCCTCGACATCACCTTGCCAGCACCTTCACCCAGCGTTCTCGACGTCTTCGTTGTCTGGCACCCAGAAGATAAGGAGGGGGCGAGTATCTGCGACGCACTATTTGAGCACTACCACTCCGACGCCTTTGCTGGACTCGCGGGAAGCGCAGTGGAGGTCTACGGAAGATCGTGCGCACTGCCCGGAAACAACGAACTCCCCGCCCCCATCGTCACTGTTGATGGAGTCGTCGGCAACGGGGAAAGGGCCTCAAACGCCAACGCAGCTCAGCACTCCGTCATCCTTCCATTCATTGATGAGCACCTCGTACGCGCATCTATCAACGAGTCCTCCGAATGGCGAGAATATCTTAGCGGCATCGCAATTTTACAAGACAAATGCAACCAGCCAAACTGCCACACATTGGTTCTCCCTATACTGCCTAAGGTAATTCCAGACTATTCAAACTCCCCCATCATCGCTAGCCTTATGAACAAGCAGGGAGTGAAAC
>ERZ772973.638-NODE-638-length-15717-cov-93.2648_pt1 | contig 15717 bp, 24 predicted proteins | sample MGYA00580672_ERZ772973 | MGnify/ENA primary metagenome ERZ772973 (study PRJEB29015, sample SAMEA2737938) | human oral metagenome | biome: human oral; feature: human-associated habitat; material: dental | place: China | collected 2152 ... | reverse complement strand
CCGGCCACGGTCAGTGCCACGGGATGGCGCACGACGGTGGCCAGGGCCCGGCCGAGCTCGCCCTCGACGGTGCGCAGCCCGGGCTGGGCGGCCCAGCCGCTGAAGCCGGCGCCGTCGTAGGCCAGGTCCAGGCGCACCCGCACGCGCCCGGGCGGGGCGGAGTGGGCGGGGGCGGGGGCGGTCATGGGCCCATTCGATCATGCCCGGCCCCGGCGGGCGCGCCGCCCCCGCCGCCCGGTAGCGTCGTGCCATGACCAGTTCGACCACCTTGTCCGTCGACTGCGGCGGCGGCGGCATCAAGGCCTCCGTCCTCGACGCCGAGGGCGCCATCATCTCCCGCGCGGTGCGCACCGCCACCCCCTATCCGCTGCCGCCGGCCACGCTCGTGGAGACCATCGCCTCCCTGGCGGGCCGGCTGCCGACGGCGGACCGGGTGACGGTGGGGATGCCCGGCATGATCCGCCACGGCGTGGTCATCGCCACGCCCCACTACATCACGCGCGACGGCCCCCGCTCGAGGGTCCTGCCCGAGCTCGTGGAGGCCTGGTCCCGCTTCAATATGGCCCGCGCCGTCGGCGAGCGGCTGGACCTGCCCGCCCTGGTCCTCAACGACGCCGAGGTCGCCGGCGCCGGCGTCGTCACCGGCCGCGGCCTGGAGATGATCGTCACCCTGGGCACGGGCCTGGGCAACGCCGTCTTCGACAACGGCGTCCTGGCCCCTCACGTCGAGGTCTCGCAGGGGCCGATCCGCTGGGGGCTGAGCTATGACGACTACATCGGGGAGCACGAGCGCCTGCGCCTGGGCGACGCCCACTGGTCCCGGCGCGTGCGCCGCGTCGTCGACGGCCTGCGCCCCATGTACCTGTGGGACCGCCTCTACCTGGGCGGCGGCAATTCCCGGCGCATCACGGCGCTGCAGCTGTCCCGCATGGGCGACGACGTCGTCGTCGTGCCCAATGAGGCGGGGATGACGGGGGGCGCCTGCTGCTGGGACATGGCCCGCCCGTAGCCGGACGGCGGACGCGGCATGCCGGGAGGTCCGGTCGCCCGCGGGCGACCGGACCTCCCGGCATCGGCATCGGGGTCACACCCTCATCGGGGCGCCCCGCCTCGGATCACGAGGCCCGGCGACGACGGACGGCGAACACGCCGACGCCGACCAGGATGAGAGCCACGACGGCGATGGCGCCGGCGGCAGTACCCGTGTGGGCCAGCCCCGAGGAGCCCGAGCCCGGCTTGGCGGTGGGCTTGGCGGCCTGCTGCGGGTTGTTCGCAGCGCCGTTGCCGGCCTGCGGGTTGTTGGCCCCGCCGTTGCCGTTGCCGGCCTGCGGGTTGTTCGCAGCGCCGTTGCCGTTGCCGGCCTGCGGGTTGTTCGCAGCGCCGTTGCCGTTGCCAGCGGGCGGGTTGTTGGCGGCCGGCGGGTTGGCGCCGCCGTCGGCGGGCGGGTTGTTGGCGGCCGGCGGGTTGGCGGCGCGGTCACTGCCGGCGGGCGGCTCGGTGCTGGAGGCCCCCGGGGCGGCCGGCGTGGTCGTGGCAGTCGGCGTCTCGGTGGTGGCCGGGGGGACCGGGGCTGCCGGAGTGGTCGGCTCAGTGGTGGCGGGCGTGCTCGGCGTCTCAGTGGCCGGGGTGGTCGGCTCGGTGGTGGCCGGGGGCTCAGTGGTGGCCGGAGCGGTCGGCTCGGTGGTGGCCGGGGGCTCGGTCGTGGCCGGAGCGGTCGGCTCGGTGGTGGCCGGGGGCTCGGTCGTGGCCGGAGCGGTCGGCTCGGTGGTGGCCGGGGGCTCAGTGGTGGCCGGAGCGGTCGGCTCGGTGGTCGGCGTCGGAGCGGGCGTGGTCGGGGCCTCGGTGGTCGGCGTCGGCGTCGGCGTGGCGTTGGAGCCGTCGCCGTAGCCCTCACCGAGGGCGTTGGCCGTCGCCGTCGCCGTCAGCGTCGTCGCCGAGTCGTTGACCACCGCATCGTTCGAGACGGAGCCCGCCGTGGAGCCGGAGGTGTAGAGGACGTGGCAGACGGTGGTCGCCGCCGCCGTCGTCCAGGTCACCGTGCGGGTCTCCTCGTTGTACGCGGCGTCCTGGGGCCGCCAGTAGTGGCCCCAGTCGGAGTCCGTGCACTCCACGTAGCGGTAGTCCCCGCCCTGGTCGACCACCTTGTAGGAGGTGGCGCCGGAGACGTTGACCTCCCACGTCCACACATAGCTGCCGTCATCGTTGACCCGGCTGAGCCAGCCGATCTTGAAGCTGTTCGGGTCGGCCTTCTTCGGGATCACGCCGTCGCAGCTGATGTCGCAGGTGCCGTCGTTGTTGTCATCGCCCGGAATGACCGTGAAGTCCGTGCCGTTGACGGTGACCGTGGTCTGCGTCTTGCCGACCATCTTGTCCGTCATCTGGGCGTGGATGGTGAGCTCGCCGTCGTCGATGCTCTCCCACTGCTCAACGGTGTCGTTGAGGGTGCAGATGAGGGTCTTGTCGGCCTCGTGGACGGCGCAGTCGCCGATCTTGACGTTCTCGTCGCCCTTCTTGGTCAGCTGGAAGTCGACGCCGCCGGGCCAGCGCAGTCCCTCCCCGAGGGCGAGGCTGATGGTGTCCCCGGCGGTCGGGTTCTTGTCGGTCCAGTTCGCGGTGATGTCGATGCGCTGCCAGGCCTGGACCGTCGTCGGGTCATCGCCGTGGAGCGTGCGGGTTGTGATGCCCGTCACCTCGACGGTTCCCGCCGCCTGCGCCTCGGGCGCCGTCAGCGCCGTCCACCCCAGGGTCGTCGCCAGGCCGCCGGCCACGAGGACGCCGAGGGCGCGCCTGGCCGCAGAACGAACAGTCGCCCTACTACGCAATGTGTCTGTCAGGGGCATGTGTAACTCCCAGTAGTCAGGTCAGGACTCAATATGATTTCAGCCTAGCGCGATTGTGACCGGACGGAAACCTCAAGTCGCGATTCCCACAGATCCGTATGTGAGTCTCATCACAATGAGGGTGCGGGGCGGCACCCGGGAGCATCGCCGCCCCATCCTCCCCCGGTGCTCACGGTCCTCTACGAATTGCCTTGCATACGCGGCGGAGGGCGGTGCCGGGCGGCATCCGGGGCGGCATCCGGCCCCCGGCGCACGGCGGCGGCGGACAGACTGTGATATCCACGGTGACGCGGCCCCCTGGCGGCGCCCCGTACGGCGGTGGTAGGGCCGGGCCCCGGGAATTGCCGGGAGGTCCGGACCCCGTTGACGGGGTCCGGACCTCCCGGAGCGGAGCGGCGGGACTAACGGCTCACTTCTGGGCGGGCGCGTCCTCGGCGGCGGGCTCCTCGGCCTTGACATCCTCGGCGGCTTCCTCGGCCTCATCGGCCTCGGCGGCGGGCTCCTCGGCCTCGGCGGCGGGCTCCTCGGCCTTGACGGCCTCGGCGGCCGCCCTCTTGGCGGTGGCGACGGCGTCGTCCACGATCTCCTTCTTCGCCACCGGCTCGAGCACGAGGGAGATGACGGCCATGGGGGCGTTGTCGCCCTTGCGCGGTGCCGTCTTGACAATGCGGGTGTAGCCGCCCTCGCGCCCCTCGAACTGGGGGGCGAGCTCCTCGAACAGGCGGTACACGGCGTACTTGTCCGTCACCTTCTTCATCACGGTGCGGCGGGCGTGCAGGTCGCCGCGCTTGCCCTTGGTGATGAGCTTCTCGGCGTAGGGGCGCAGACGGCGGGCGCGGGCCTCCGTGGTCTTGATGGACTCGTGGAGGAAGAGCTGGGTGGCCAGGTTGGCCAGCATGTGGCGCTCGTGCTGGGGGGAGCCGCCCAGTCGGGGGCCCTTGGTGGGGCGGGGCATGTTGTCTCCTAGATGAATGGCGAGCGGGGCTCAGGCCAGGTGCTCGTCGCTGAAGGTGGGGTTGGTGTAGTCGTCGTCCGCGAGGTAGTCGACCGGGGAGCCCTTGAGGGACAGCCCCAGCTCGGCCAGCTTGTCCTTGATCTCGGAGATGGACTTGGCGCCGAAGTTACGGATGTCGAGCAGGTCGGCCTCGCTGCGCGAGACGAGCTCACCGACGGTGTGGATGCCCTCGCGCTTGAGGGCGTTGGAGGAACGGGCCTGCAGGTCCAGCTCGTCGATCATGAGGGCGAGGTCCTGCTGGAGGGCCTGATCCATGGGCGAGGGGCCGACCTCGATGCCCTCGGCCTCGACATTGAGCTCGCGGGCCAGGCCGAAGAGCTCGACGAGGGTCTTGCCCGCCGACGCCAGGGCGTCGCGCGGGGTGATGGAGGCCTTCGTCTCGACGTCGACGACGAGGCGGTCGAAGTCGGTGCGCTGCTCGACGCGGGTGGCCTCGACGGCGTAGGAGACCTTCTTGACCGGCGAGTAGATGGAGTCCACGGGGATGCGGGAGATCTCCGCGTTCGGATCCTTGTTCTGGTTGGCCGACACGTAGCCGCGCCCGCGCTCGACCGTCAGCTCGATCTCCAGCTTGCCCTTCTCGTTGAGGGTGGCGATGACCAGCTCGGGGTTGTGGATCTCCACGCCGGCCGGCGGGGTGATGTCGCCGGCGATGACGGCGCCCGGGCCGGACTTGCGCAGGTACATGACCACCGGCTCGTCGTTCTCGGAGGAGAGCACGATCTCCTTGATATTGAGGATGATCTGGGTGACGTCCTCCTTGACGCCGGCGATGGTGCGGAACTCGTGGGGCACCCCGTCGATGCGCACGGACGTGACGGCCGCGCCCGGGATGGACGACAGCAGCGTGCGCCGCAGGGAGTTGCCGAGCGTGTAGCCGAATCCGGGCTCCAGGGGCTCGATGACGAACCGCGAGCGGCGGTCCTCCTCGACGACCTCCTCGGTGAGCGTGGGTCGCTGTGCGATGAGCACGTGGTTTCCTTTCGTCGCGGCGCCCGCTATATGACGCCGTTCCTCGTGACTCGGGCGCCGCGGGTCCGCCGCGGTGCGCCCGCGCCCCGCCGGTCGGCGGGACGCATGGGGCCGACGGCGCGGCCGCCGTGCGGGGCGGGGGCGCCGTCGGCCCGAGGCCTTTCAGACGCGGCGGCGCTTGGGCGGGCGGCAGCCGTTGTGGGCCTGAGGGGTCACGTCCGTGATGGAGCCGACCTCGAGACCGGCGGCCTGGAGGGAGCGGATCGCGGTCTCCCGGCCCGAGCCCGGGCCCTTGACGAAGACGTCGATCTTCTTCATGCCGTGCTCCTGGGCGCGCCGGGCGGCGGCCTCGGCGGCCAGCTGGGCGGCGTAGGGGGTCGACTTGCGCGAGCCCTTGAAGCCGACCTGGCCGGAGGAGGCCCAGGCGATGACGGCGCCGTGCGGGTCGGTCAGGGAGACAATGGTGTTGTTGAAGGTGGACTTGATGTAGGCGTGGCCGTGCGTGACGTTCTTGCGGTCCTTGCGTCGCGGCTTGCGCACGGCGGTGCGGGTCTTGGGGGGCATGCTTCCTTCTTCGTTCGGGATCGTCGTCCGCGGCGGGCCCTCGCCGCGCCGCGGCCGCTGCTTACTTGGCCTTCTTCTTGCCGGCCACGGTGCGCTTGGGGCCCTTGCGGGTGCGCGCATTGGTCTTGGTGCGCTGGCCGTGCACCGGCAGGTGACGGCGGTGGCGCAGACCCTGGTAGCAGCCGATCTCGATCTTGCGGCGGATGTCCGCCTGGACCTCGCGTCGCAGATCGCCCTCCACCCGGTAGCTGGAGTCGATGTGGGTGCGCAGGGCGACGAGCTCGTCCTCGGTCAGGTCCTTGACGCGGGTGTCGGGGTCGACGCCCGTCGCCTTGAGGGTCTGGTCCGCGCGAGTGCGCCCGATCCCGTAGATGTAGGTCAGCGCGACCTCGACTCGCTTCTCGCGAGGCAGGTCGACGCCGGAAATGCGTGCCACGGTGTGGTTCTCCTGTGTGCTCCCGGAGGTCGTCACCCGCCTCTCCGCTGTGCGCTGCGGCCCCGGCCTCCGAGAACCGGGGGTTGCGCCGGCCGGGGCCGGTCGCCGGGGCGGGTGCTGATAGCGGCCTCCCCGCGGGGGGCCGTGCGCGGGCCTCAGCCCTGGCGCTGCTTGTGGCGCGGGTTGTCGCAGATGACCATGACGCGGCCGTGGCGACGGATCACCTTGCAGCTGTCGCAGATCTTCTTGACGCTCGGCTTGACCTTCATAATGCTCCTCCTTACGCCCCTCGCGGGGAGGACCGTCACTTGTACCGGTAGACGATGCGACCGCGGGACAGGTCGTAGGGGCTCAGCTCCACGACTACGCGGTCCTCGGGGAGGATGCGGATGTAGTGCTGCCGCATCTTGCCGGAGATGTGCGCGAGCACGACGTGCCCGTTGCTCAGCTCCACCCGGAACATCGCGTTCGGAAGGGCCTCGACGACCGATCCCTCGACCTCGATGACGCCGTCCTTCTTAGCCATGTTCCTCCGGTGCCTTCTCACTCGAGTTTCCTCCGATGGCGACGCCGTCGGAGAGGGCGCCGAGCGGGCGTACCGCTGGCGCACCGACTGCCAAGGATACGACGGCCCGCCGGGGGGCACCACGCGAGATGAGGCACATTCGCGGTGTTCCCGGCCACAGGCCGGCGCTTCAGCGCACCGGGCGGGGCTCGATCCCGAAGGGGGCCAGGCCCTCGACCCCGCCGTCGGGCGCCGTGAGCACCCAGACCCCGCCGGGGACGACGGCCACCGTGTGCTCCCACTGGGCGGCGCGCGAGCCGTCCTGGGTGACGACCGTCCAGCCGTCGTCGAGCTCGCGGACCCGGGCGGATCCGGCGGTGAGCATGGGCTCGATGGCCAGCACCATGCCCGGGCGCAGGCGCGGGCCCTTGCGCCTGACGGAGTAGTTGAGCACGTCGGGGGCCATGTGCATCCGCGTGCCGATGCCGTGGCCGACGTACTCCTCCAGAATGCCCAGGCGCACGCCGTCGCGCTCGGCGGTGGCCTCGACGACGTCCTCGACGGCGTCGCCGATGGCGTTGAGGCACTGGGCGCGCCCGCCGGCCTGGCCCGCGGCGGCCCGGGCGACGGCGGCGATGGCCGCCCACAGGGCCTCATGGGTGGTGCGGTCCAGGATGCGGTCGGAGTCGCCGTCGTAGCGCCCGCCGACGACAGTGGTGAAGGCGGCGTCGCCGTGCCACTGGACGCCGTCGTCATCGGTGATGTAGGCGCCGCAGTCGAAGGTGACCAGGTCCCCGGCCCGCAGCACCCGCGGGCCCGGGATGCCGTGGACGACCTCGTCATTGACCGAGACGCACACCGTGGCCGGGTAGTCGTAGTAGCCCAGGAAGTTAGAGCGGGCGCCCGCGGCCTCGATGACACCGGCGCACACCGCGTCCAGCTCGCCGGTCGTCACGCCCGGGCGCACCGTCTCGCGCAGGGCCGCGTGGATGTCCGACACCACGAGCCCGGCACGGCGCATGTGGCGCACCTGATCAGGGGTCTTGAGCTCGATGCGCTTGCGGGAGAACACGGCACCTACACACTCAGTCGGGCGGCCAGGGCCGCCATGATCCGGTCCGTCACCTCGTCGATGCCGCCCATGCCGTCCACGCGCAGCAGCAGGCCCCGGCCCTCGTAGATCGCGGCCAGCGGCGCGGTGGCCTCGGCGTAGACCTCGAGCCGACGGCGGATGACCGGCTCCGTGTCGTCGGCGCGCCCCTGCTCGGCGGCGCGGCCCAGCAGGCGCTCGACGACGGCGTCGGCGTCGGCCGTGATCTCGACGACGACGTCGAGGGCCTCGCCCCGCTCGGAGAGCATGTCATCCAGGGCGTCGACCTGGGCCGCGGTGCGGGGGTAGCCGTCGAGGAGGAAGCCGGAGGCGGCGTCGTCCTCGGCCAGGCGGTCGGCGACCATGGCGTTGGTCACCGAGTCGGGGACGTACTCGCCCTTGTCCATGTAGGCCCGGGCCCGCCGCCCCAGCTCGGTGCTCCCGGCGACGTGGGCGCGGAAGATGTCGCCGGTGGAGATCGCCGGTATGCCCAGGCGCTCGCCGATGCGGGCGGCCTGGGTGCCCTTGCCGGCTCCGGGGGGGCCCAGGAGGACCATGCGTGCGCTCATGAGAGGAACCCTTCGTAGTGGCGCTGCTGAAGCTGGGAGTTGATCTCCTTGACCGTCTGGAGGCCCACGCCGACCATGATGAGGATCGTCGTGCCGCCGAAGGGCAGGCTCGAGGACAGGCCGAGCCACCTGCTGACGGCCAGGGTGGGCAGCAGGGCCAGGACCACGAGGTAGACCGAGCCGGCCACCGTCACGCGGTTGATGACGTAGGAGAGGTAGCGCACGGTCGGCTCCCCGGCGCGGATGCCGGGGATGAAGCCGCCGTACTTCTTCATATTGTCGGCGATCTCCTCCGGGTTGAAGGTGATGGCCGTGTAGAAGAAGGTGAAGAAGAGGATGAGCAGGCTGTAGGCCACGAGGTAGACATTGGCGTCCTGCCGGAGGTGGTTGTGGATCCACTGCACCCAGCCCGCATTGGTGTTGGAGAACTGGGCGAAGAGCTGGGGCATGGACAGGATCGAGGAGGCGAAGATGACGGGGATGACGCCCGCGGTGTTGATCTTGATGGGGATGTAGGTGGTCGAGCCGCCGTACTGGCGCCTGCCCACCATGCGCTTGGCGTACTGCACCGAGATGCGCCGGGTGGCCTGCTCGATGAAGACGACGGCGACGGTGGCCACGAGGATGATGGCGATGACCACGAAGAACTTGTAGGCGTCGGAGCCGCCGAAGATGGACAGCAGGTTCTTGGGCATGCGCGCGACGATGGAGGTGAAGATGAGCAGGGACATGCCGTTGCCGATGCCCTTGTCGGTGATGAGCTCGCCGAGCCACATGATCAGGCCGGTGCCCGCGGTCATGGTGACGATCATGAGGGCCATGGTCAGGGGGGAGGAGTGGGGGACCAGCGGGTCCGGGCATCGCATGCCGAAGGGCTGGTCGGTGGAGGCTGTGGCCACGATCGCCGAGGACTGGAGCACGCCCAGGCCGATGGTCAGGTAGCGGGTGTACTCGGTGAGCTTGGCGGTGCCGGACTGGCCCTCCTTGTGCAGCTCCTCGAAGCGCGGGATGACCACGCGCAGCAGCTGGATGATGATGGAGGCCGTGATGTAGGGCATGATCCCCAGGGCGAAGACGCTCAGCTGGAGCAGGGCGCCGCCGGAGAAGATGTCAATGAGGTTGACCAGGCCGGGATCATCCTGGTTCTGCTGGTTCTTCAGTGGGTCCAAGCACGCCTGGACGTTGGTGAGGGAGACGCCCGGGGTCGGCAGCACGGACCCTAGGCGGAACAGGGCCATGATGCCCAGGGTGAAGAGCAGCTTCCTCCGAAGGTCAGGCGTCTTGAAGGCCTGCATGAACGCGCTGAGCACTCGGTCTCCTGTGGCTTCCGGGGACGATCTGACGGCAGCCGTGCGGGCGCACGACGGCCCGGTACCGGGACAGCACCGTGAGCCACCCTACCGCCTGCACCACCCGCTGCGGCCCATCGTCGCCCCCTTGTAACGGGGTATCCGTCACCATCGCGCCCGCGGGCGTCACCGCCCGCCCGGAAGATCGGGGCACATCCCGGCGGCCTCGATCACCCGGTCCGCCCGCATCCCCGCGACGAAGCCCCGCGTCGCGGCGACCTCTCCTGCCGCCGAAGCAGTGATAGAAGGCTTGACACGGCGAACGAGGGCCCCTCCCCCGGCGGTGAACCGGTGGGAGGGGCCCTCGATCTCGTTCGCGACCCGCCCCGGTGAGGGGCTGGGCCCGGCCCGCTCAGCGGGCGGTGAGCGAGCCCCCGGCGGCCTCGATCTTCTCCTTGGCGGAGCCGGACCAGGCGTCGGCGGTGATCTCCAGCTTGATGTCGACGTCGCCCCCGCCCAGGACCTTGACGAGCCAGCCGTCGCGCACGGCGCCGGCGGCGACGAGGTCCTCGACCGTGACCCGGCCGCCCGCGGGGAACAGCTCGGCGATGCGGCCGACGTTAATGGGCTGGTACTCCACCCGGTTGGGGTTCTTGAAGCCGCGGAGCTTGGGCAGGCGCATGTGGAGCGGCATCTGGCCGCCCTCGAAGCCGGGGCGGACCTGGCGGCGGGCCTTGGTGCCCTTGGTGCCGCGGCCGGCGGTCTTGCCCTTGGAGCCCTCGCCCCGGCCCACGCGGGTCTTGGCCTTCTTGGCGCCGGGGGCGGGCCGCAGGTGGTGCAGCTTGATGATCCGCGTCTTCTCGGTCCTCTCGGCCTTCTCGACCTCGGTCCCGGGCTTCCCGGCCGGCTCGGTCTTCCTGGTGACAGCCATCTCAGGCCTCCTCAACGGTGACCAGGTGGTGCACCGTGGCGATCATGCCGCGCACGGAGGGGGTGTCCTCGCGCACGACGGACTGGCGGATCTTGCGCAGGCCCAGGGTGCGCAGGGTCTCGCGCTGGCGGCGGGTGCCGCCGATGCCCGAGCGGATCTGGGTCACCCTGAGCTGCTTGGTCGTCTGCTTCGATGCGGACTCGGCCATCACGCATCCACTCCTTCGGCGGCCTCGGCGGCCTCCTTCTTCTCGGCCTCGGCGCGCCGGTCGGCCTCGCCCTCGGCCCGGGCCCGCAGCATGGACGTCGGCGCGACGTCCTCCAGGGGCAGGCCGCGGCGGGCCGCCACGGACTCCGGCTGCTCGAGCTGCTTGAGCGCGTCGACCGTCGCGTGGACGATATTGATCGCATTGGACGAGCCCAGCGACTTCGACAGGATGTCGTGGACGCCGGCGCAGTCCATGACGGCGCGCACCGGGCCGCCGGCGATGACGCCGGTGCCGGGGGAGGCGGGCCGCAGCAGGACGACTCCGGCGGAGTCCTCGCCCTGGACCAGGTGCGGGATGGAGCGGCGGATCATGGGGACGTGGAAGAAGTTCTTCTTGGCGATCTCGACGGCCTTGGCGATGGCGGAGGGGACCTCCTTCGCCTTGCCGTAGCCCACGCCCACGGTGCCCTCGCCGTCGCCGACGACGACCAGCGCCGTGAAGGTGAAGCGGCGGCCGCCCTTGACGACCTTGGACACGCGGTTGATGGTGACGACGCGCTCGATGTACTTGTCGTCGTTGCCGCGACCACGGTCGCGGCGGTCGTTGTTGCGGTCGCGGCGGCCGCGGCCCTCGCCCCGGCGCTCGTCGTTCTCGCGCTGGGCCGAGCCGTCGGACGACGCGGACCTGTCTCGCTGCGGTGCAGCCATCAGATGTTCCTCTGCTTTCTCGTCGTCTTAGTGCTCACAGCTTCAGGCCGCCCTCGCGGGCGCCCTCGGCGACGGCCGCGACACGGCCGTGGTACTTGTTGCCGCCGCGGTCGAACACGACTGCCTCGATGCCCAGCGCCTTGGCCCGCTCGGCGATGAGCTCGCCGACCTTGTGGGCGGCGCCCACCTTGTGGCCCTCGACGCCCTTGGCGGCCTCCTCCAGGGTGGAGGCCGCGCACAGGGTGTGGCCGATGGTGTCGTCCACGACCTGAGCCACCATGTGGCGGTTGGACCGGGTGACCACCAGGCGGGGACGCTCGGGCGTACCGGAGATGTGCTTGCGCACGCGCTGGTGGCGGATCTTGCGGGCAATGGCGCGGGGGTTGCCCTTGCCCCTCTTGATCGAGTAAGCCATGGTCACTTACCAGCCTTTCCGACCTTGCGGCGCACGTTCTCGCCGGCGTAGCGCACGCCCTTGCCCTTGTAGGGCTCCGGCGGGCGGATCTTGCGAATGTTCGCGGCGACCTCGCCGACCTGCTCCTTGGAGATGCCGGAGACCTCGATCTTGAGGTTCCCGTCCACCTTGAGGGTGATGCCCTCGGGGGCCTCGACGACGACCGTGTGGGAGAAGCCGAGGAACAGTTCGATGCCGGTGCCCTTCTGGACGGCGCGGTAACCGGTGCCGACGATCTCGAGCCGCTTGGAGTAGCCCTCGGTCACGCCGACGACCATATTGTGGATGAGCGTGCGCGACAGGCCGTGCAGGGAGCGCGAGCGGCGCTCGTCGTCGGGCCGGGTCACCAGGATGGAGCCGTCGTCCTGCCGGGTCACGCTCAGCGGCTCACTGATCGTGCGCGACAGGGTGCCCTTGGGACCCTTGACCGTCACGTCGTTGCCGTCGATGGTCACGTCCACTCCGGCGGGAACCGGGACGGGGAGACGTCCAATGCGAGACATGGTGATTCCTCCGTTCCTGCTTCACCAGACGTAGGCGAGGACTTCCCCGCCCACGCCCCTGGACTCGGCCTGCCGGTCGGTCAGGAGGCCGGAGGAGGTGGACAGGATGGCCACCCCCAGGCCGCCCAGGACCTTGGGCAGGTTCGTGGACTTGGCGTAGACGCGCAGGCCGGGCTTGGACACGCGCTTGAGGCCCTGGATGGCCCGCCGGCGGTTGGCCCCGTACTTGAGGCTCAGCGTGAGCGTCTTGCCGACCCGGGCGTCGGTCACCTCGTAGTCGGCGATATAGCCCTCGGCCTTGAGCATGGCGGCGATATTCACCTTGAGCTTGCTCGACGGCATGGAGACGGCGTCGTGGTAGGCGTTGTTCGCATTGCGCAGACGGGTCAGCATGTCTGCGATCGGGTCTGTCATAGTCATGAGTGGGCCTGCGCCCTTCCTCGTCGTGGTTTCCTCACCGGACCTGCGACGTAAGTTCTTACCAGCTGGACTTGCTCACGCCGGGGAGCTGGCCGCCCAGGGCCATCTCGCGCAGGCAGATGCGGCACAGGCCGAACTTGCGGTACACCGAGCGCGGCCGGCCGCAGCGCTGGCAGCGCGTGTAGGCGCGGACGCCGAACTTCGGCTTGCGGTTGGCCTTCTCGATCAGAGCGGTCTTCGCCATGTCACTTCTCCTTGAAGGGGAAGCCGAGCCGGCGCAGCAGCGAGCGGGCCTCCTCGTCGGTCTTGGCCGTGGTCACCACGGTGATGTCCATGCCGCGCACGCGGTCGATGGAGTCGGCGTCGATCTCGTGGAACACGGACTGCTCGGTGAGACCGAAGGTGTAGTTGCCATTGCCGTCGAACTGCTTGGGGCTCAGGCCGCGGAAGTCGCGGATTCGGGGCAGCGCGATCGAGATGAGGCGGTCGAGGAACTCCCACATGCGGTCGCCGCGCACGGTGACGTACGCGCCGATCGGCTGGCCCGCCCGCAGCTTGAACTGGGCGATGGACTTGCGGGCCCGGGTGACCTGCGGCTTCTGGCCGGTGATGGCGGCGAGGTCGCGCACGGCGCCCTCGATCATCTTGGAGTCGTGGGCGGCCTCGCCCACGCCCATGTTGACGACGACCTTGACGATGCGCGGGATCTCCATGACGTTGCGGTGCTGGAACTCCTCGCGCAGGGCCGGGCGCACCTGCTCGGTGTACCTGGTCTTCAGGCGGGGGGCGGTCTTGTCAGCCATCACAGGTCCTCCCCGGACTTCTTGGCGTAGCGCACGCGCACGGTGCGCCTGCGGCCGTTGGGGCGCACGCCCTCCTCGACGCGGAAGCCCACGCGGGTGCGCTTCTTGGTCTTGGGATCGACGAGCATGACGTTGGAGGCGTGGATCGGGGCCTCGACGGTCTCGATGCCGCCGGTGCGGGCGCCCTGGGCGGACTGGCCGATGCGGGTGTGCTTGGTGACGCGCTGGACGCCCTCCACCACGACGCGGTCGACGTCGGGCATGACCTTGAGGACGCGGCCGGTCTTGCCCTTGTCCTTGCCGGCGATGACAATGACCTGGTCGCCCTTCTTAATGCGTGCCATATTCAGATCACCTCCGGGGCGAGTGAGACGATGCGCATGAACTTCTTCTCGCGAAGCTCACGGCCGACGGGGCCGAAGATGCGCGTGCCGCGCGGCTCCCCGTCGTTCCTGAGGAGGACGGCGGCGTTCTCGTCGAAGCGGATGTACGAGCCGTCCGGACGCCGGCGCTCCTTGCGGGTGCGCACGACGACCGCCTTGACGACCTCGCCCTTCTTGACGTTGCCGCCGGGGATGGCGTCCTTGACGGTGGCGACGATGGTGTCGCCGATACCCGCATAGCGCCGACCCGAGCCGCCGAGCACACGGATGCAAAGGATCTCCTTGGCACCGGTGTTGTCGGCGACCTTCAGTCGCGACTCCTGCTGGATCATTGAGTGTTCTCCTGTCGTCGAGCCGGTTCTCGCCCGCTCCGGGGAGCGCGAGCCTGGCCGAACGTTCTGTGTTCACATGCGCACCGCTCCCCCGATCGGCCGGGATGAGTCCGCGGCGCGAAGGCCCTCCAGACACGGGCGCACGGGGCGCGAGGTCTCCGGGGGGCGCACCGGGGGCGCGCGCAACTCCGTTAGCCTAGTCCAGGCCCTGGATGGCGCGGAACCGCAGGAGGCGGCCCGCGCCTGTGCCTTTGCTCACCGCGCCCGCGCCCGCCGTGCACGACGGCGCCGCAGCCCCGGGAGGGGCCGCGGCGCCGTCGGGAATCCGCCGGTCAGCGGGTCACTTGGCCTTCTCGATGATCTCGACCAGCCGCCAGTGCTTGGTGGCGCTGAGCGGACGGGTCTCCATGATCTGGACGAGGTCGCCGGGGCGGGCCTCGTTGCGCTCGTCGTGGACCTTGACCTTCTTGGAACGGCGGAGGACCTTGCCGTACAGGGAGTGCGTGTAGCGCTCCTCGATCTCGACGACGACGGTCTTGTCCATCTTGTCGCTCAGGACGTAGCCGCGGCGCACCTTGCGGTGCGGCCGCTCGGTCTTGGTGGTGGTCTGCTCGCTCACGTGAACTCCTACTCCTGACTGCTCGGAGCGGTACGGATGCCGAGCTCGCGCTCGCGCACAATGGTGTGGATGCGGGCGATGTCGCGGCGCACGGCCTTGAGGCGCCCGTGGTCCTCGAGCTGGCCGGTCGCCGAGGCGAAGCGCAGGTTGAACAGCTCGGCCTTGGCCTTGGACAGCTCCTCGGCGAGGCGCTCGTTGTCCATGGCGTCCAGGTCGGTAGGGGTCAGCCCCTGGGATCCGATAGGCATCAGACGTCACCGCCCTCACGGGTTACGAAACGGGTCTTCATGGGAAGCTTGTGCTGGGCGCGGCGCATGGCCTCGCGGGCGAGGGCCTCGTCGACGCCGCCCAGCTCGAACAGGATGCGCCCGGGCTTGACGTTGGCGATCCACCACTCGGGCGCGCCCTTGCCCGAGCCCATGCGGGTCTCGGCGGGCTTCTTGGTCAGCGGGCGGTCCGGGAAGACGGTGATCCACACCTTGCCGCCGCGCTTGATGTGGCGGGTCATGGCGATACGGGCCGCCTCGATCTGGCGGTTGGTGATGTAGGCGGGCTCGAGAGCCTGGATGCCGTACTCACCGAAGGCGATCTGGTTGCCGCCCTTGGAAAGGCCCGTGCGGTGCGGGCGGTGCTGCTTGCGGAACTTGGTCCGGCGGGGGATGAGCACGGCTCAGGCCTCCGTTCCCTGGTTGGCGGCAGCGCTCTCGGCGGCCGGCGCCTGCTCGGCCTGCTGCTCGCTGCTGTGACGCGGGGCGCTCTCGCCGCGGGGCTCACGGGGCTCACGGCCCTCGCCACGGGGCTCACGGCCCTCGCCGCGGCGCTCACCGCGACCGCCGCGGCGCTCACCGCGGCCGCCGCGGCCGCGCGAGCCGGACTCGGCCTGCTGACGGGCGAACTCGCGCTCCGTCATATCGCCCTTGTAGATCCACACCTTGACGCCGAGACGGCCGAAGGTGGTCTTGGCCTCGTAGAAGCCGTAGTCGATGTTCGCCCGCAGGGTGTGCAGCGGCACGCGGCCCTCGCGGTAGAACTCGCTGCGGCTCATCTCGGCGCCGCCCAGGCGGCCGGAGCACTGCA
>ERZ772973.636-NODE-636-length-15766-cov-2.64553_pt1 | contig 15766 bp, 15 predicted proteins | sample MGYA00580672_ERZ772973 | MGnify/ENA primary metagenome ERZ772973 (study PRJEB29015, sample SAMEA2737938) | human oral metagenome | biome: human oral; feature: human-associated habitat; material: dental | place: China | collected 2152 ... | reverse complement strand
CAAAGTATGTTGTTGATTACAAAAAAGCAGGCAAATAAGCAAAGTGATGATATTAAAGATGCTGATGTCGTTGAAGCGGCTAATGTTGTGCATAAGTTGTTAGAGAAGACGCCAGATGATTGGAATAAAATTCAGTCGTGGTTGAAACAGGTGGATTGGACGTTAGAGTTTCGTTCGAAGGCTGCCTTTGAAGGAACGAAGACGGATGTTCTGTTTGAAATGAAGGACGCGTCTGGTAAGCTTGTTGGGTATGTGACAGCGGTTTATGATGTTATTGAAAATCAGTTTCGAGATGTACGCGTTGTTTATTTAGAAGGGAATGTGCATGAATAAGTATCGTAATTTTTTAGCGAATGCCTTTTTGTCTTGTTTTGTCATTGGACTTGCTTGGGGTGGTTTTAAGGTGACGTCTTTGTTTTTATCGGGTCCTAGTCAAGAACATAAAGAATTAGTGGCACTGCAAGGGTCGATTCGAAATCAGATTGTGGATGTAAAAGGGAAGTCGCAAGCAAAAGAAACAAAGGTCAAGCGGAATATCAAAGGTGTGTCCTTAGATGTGTTAGAAGATGATACGGATGTCGTAAAGCGATTGTTTGAGTCGTATTTAGTACATGGATCGCAAGCTGAGTATGAGAAGCATAAGAAAGATGCGACGGATTATTTTACAGATGGGTCTGATTTTGTTAAACTATTCTTTAAGGAAGATTCATTTAAGAAAGCTCCTGTGTTTCAATCATTATCCTTGATTCCGCATGAATGGAAGGAGAATGGATCGATTGTCTATGATGGGGTTGTAACTTATAAGGTGGAGAAAAAGATTTATAAGCGATTGATGATGGTGACGATTGAGTCGGATGCAGATGGAAAACGAATGGTGAAAGCTATTCAGATTGATCCGTCAGAATTTAAGTAGTAAGGACGTGAGATATGTCAGATAAAGATATGAAAGAGCCAACGTTGGGGGATGCGTTTAAGGTTACGACCAAGAAGGCACAGCCAAAGGGTCGATTGAAAAAGACAGGTGGCTCACCAAAAGAAAGTCGTGTTAAGCAAGCAGGGAAGAAGGCTGTTAAGCAAGCAAGTAAGCCAGCAGCGAAAGTTGGTAGTGCTGTTTTAGGTGGGAATATTTTCTCAGGCGCAGTTAATCAAGCCGCGATTGCGGGGGTTGGTTTGTTCGCCTCTATTATCGGCGCTATTGTAGATGGGGTTATTGCGATTGGTGCGACGCTCGGTGGTCTTTTAATGGGGATTTTCTCATTAGGAGTTTGGGCTGTGACGGCTGTTGTCTCGGTTGTGGTGGGTGGTTTCACCTTGATTGGAATGGTCTTTTTCCAGACAGATCAAGTGCAACGGGCAAGGGCGGCGGATGAAGCCTTTCGCTGTAATGATACGAATGTAGCCGATCGAGCCAAGCAGAAGATTTCGGAGGCTAAAAAGGGAGAAGTAACCGCAGAAGATCAAGCTCGTATTGATGAAAATTCGAAGAAGACCTTGTCTGTTTTGTCTGAATACGGTGGGGATGATACACAGATTGCAGCCATACTAGGCGCATGGAATGAGGAGTCTCATATTCAGCCGAAACGATATGAAACGGACTATATTGTAAAAGATAAGTATGATTTACTGGATAAAGATGGCCCTACGGCTGAAAATCTTGTCGGTGGATGGGTTGCTTTTCTCGCCATGTATAATGGTGGTGGTTTGAATGAGCAAGGCTATTTACATGAAGGAAAACACTATATTGGGATCGGTCTAGGTCAATGGACGGGTATTCGTGCGAAACAGTTGTGGGATTTTGCCAAATCTATCAACAAGTCCATGTTCGATATGGATACGCAGTTGGCCTTTATGGTGAGTGACAACGATAGTGGGAAGTCTCGATTAGATGCGTATTTACAAGCGTCTAAAGGAAAATCTGTCGATGAAGCGACGGCTTTGTTCCTTTCTATGTGGGAAGGAGTTCCTGGTAATAAATTAGCGGCTCGCCAACAAGCAGCGGCTGAACGTTTGGTTGCGATTAAGAAGATGGACAAGGATAAAGATTATGCCAAATCGATCTTATCATTTGCAAACGTAAAAGCAGCAGCGGCGAATACGAAGCAAGCTAAGTTGAATAAAAAAGATGACTGTGGCGTTGCTTTGAAAGATTCTGGGGCTGTCAATTATGCGGAAGATGGTACAGGTGAATTTCCAGCGGGTATTATCGGTACGGTTTGGTCACCAAATGAGTTGCCAAAAGAATTGAAACCTTATGCGAAAGATCCAAAGTCTTTTGGTTTGACCTATGGTACAAGAACGGGCTGGGCCGAAGGTTCTGGTCAGTGTGTGGACTTTACAGAGTCAGCCGCAGGATGTATTTGGGGCGATGGTTCTCGTGTAGTTATTGGGAACGGTGTGGATCAGGCTCGTGAATGGGCTAAGATTTTTGGAACGAAGGTTTCAAGAGATCCGATTAAAGCGGGCGCTGTATTTTCAACACCGGGACCAACGGCTGCTGGTCATACAGGGATTGTCTCCCATATCTTTAAGAATAGAGATATTTTGGTTATTGAACAGAATTATGCGTTTTATTCTGGTGCAAATGCAGGAAAGTTTAATACATGGGATTATCGGTATATCAAGAAGGCTGAATATGAAGCTGAATTGATGACTTTTGCCGCACCGAAAGATGGTAAAGCGAAATGGGATAAGAATTCTAAATAATAGAAAAACCCGTGAAACCACGGGTTTTTCTTGTAGGATTAAGCGAAATCATTCGCATTATTTGATGACTTGTGATATAATAGAGAAAATTGATTAGAAAGGGCTTGTATATATGGCACAGAAGCCGAAGAAAAAGAAAGAGAAGAAATCTTTTAAAGAAGCCTATCAAGAAGGTTACAACAAGTTTACACCGCATACGAAAAATGGCAAGGCAACGTCTGAGTGGTTAATGTCCAATTGGTCGATCATTCCAAGTGTGTTGATCTTAGGGATTACGTGTGCGATTGCATTGACGACACAAACGCATGTGCAGGCACGGACAGAGCAAATCGCTAAAGTGGAACGTCAAGTGTTAGATTTAGAGGGGTCGTTAGCTAACGCCAAAGGTGGAAACAATGAAAAAATTGTAAAGAAAACTATTGATGTTAAGACTCATAGCGCAAAAGAAGCGGGCGATGAAATGATTCAGTGGCAGACCGAATTGATGAAGGCTATGGATTATACGCTTGTGGGAGCGGACAAACCGCTCGATTTGGAGAAGATTAAGGATTTAACAGTTAAGATTCAATCCAAGACTGGTTTTAATCCAAGTGAAGCCTTAGCGACATGGATTAAGGTGCCTTCTTGGAAGATGGAGTTTAAGTCGGTTGCGACTTATGAACGATCTGATATCCCTGTCGTGTTCTTATTAAAAGATGATAAGGATGAACTGATGGGCATGGTGACCGCGATTTATGATAGTGATAAGGGTCGTTTTTCCAATATCAGTGTAACGTATACGGTGGCTGGTGAAGCTGTATCTTATAACCGTGGAGGTGTGTAGTGAAAAAGAATTTAGTACACGGTTTGATTTTGGGTGTGATTGCTCTTGTAGGGTTTAGTATTAGTGGATTTATGCTCTACCGAAATGTTCAAGTTGATAGCAAGTATAAGGAATTGCAAACAACTTATCAGAATATGCAATCGGAAATCGAACGAAATCGAAAGAGTAATGTGAAGATTGTGGAACAGGTTGAGAAAAATATTCAAGGTGTTTCTAATCAACAATTGGTTCAGGATAAGAAACTTGCAAGTTTGTATTTTTCACCAGCCTTTTCGTGGAAATCAGGTGAGGAGTATGATCTTGTTCGAAAACGCTATATGGATGAATTAGGCGCGGAGTCTCAATTTGTTCAAAACTATTTGAAAGAAAATATTCGGATTGATGTCGCCAACAAGAGCATTCGGAATAATGATATTGATATCCAAGGGTTGAAATCGAATTTTGATAACATTGTTCTTTATCCGACGATTTGGAAGGCTGATGGAACGATTACCTATATTGGTGTGATTCAATATTATGTGTATAAGGACAAAGATGATTTGAATGATAAATCTGGTTTGCTCAAATCAAGAGCTCTCGTTGAGTTTACAGTGACAGGTCAAAATGCAAAAGATCGTCATGTCACAAACGTTACAGCTTATGCGGGCTCTCTAGAATAATTAAAGAAAGGTTTAGAATTAGTTCTAATTTAATTAAAAATAATTAAAGAAAACTCTTGATTTTTATCTTTAGATGAGTTATACTTAAAGTATGGAAAATAAAGTTTACACATTAAATCAATTTGCAGCAAAGATTGGTGTCACACCTCAAACATTAAGAACTTGGCATAAAGAAAGTAGATTAAATCCAGCTTTTATAACTGAAGGCGGTCATAGACGTTATACATATAAACAGTATTTAGAATTTGTTGGAGAGACTTCAAATCAAACCACTAAACTAAATGTTGGCTATGTACGAGTCTCTTCAAAGAAACAGTCTGATGATTTAGTTCGTCAAGTTCAATTGATGGAAAACTATTTAATTTCTAAAGGAGAACCGTTTAAAATCATACAGTCAGTGGGTACAAAAACCCGCAGCTATATGAGCTAACTCGTATGGTTGTCAATAAAGAAGTAGACACTGTCTATGTTTTATATAAAGATAGATTAGTCCGCTTCGGTTTTGAGTTGTTGGAGTTCCTGTTTAATGAGTTTGGGGTTTCTATCGAAGTAGTTAATCAACAATTTGAAAGTGAACAAGAAGAACTGGTCACTGATTTAATTCAGATTATAACTGTCTTTTCTGCCAAATTAAACGGTAAACGAAAGAATAAAGTACAAAATTTTAAGAAGGATTTAGAAGATGATTAATATCACTTTGATTACTGAATCTAAACTTTATCTAAAAGATAATACTTCTTTATATGATTATTTTGATGATTATTCTAGGTTATTTAATTTCTTAGTTCGTAGGTGTATTCACCATTTGCGACATAAATTAAATGGTGAACCTGAATCTCGGTATCGAACTAATTTAATGTGGGAGTTTGGTATTACCAATCGTATGGCCAAAGCAGTTCTTAGAACTGCTAAGAACCAACTGAAGTTACTAAAAGAGTCGGCTCGATATCAATACAACAATTTGTATAAGCGTAGACGTTCTTTATTTAAAAAGATAGCAAAACTAAAAGCAATTTTATCTTCTAGTTCTGCTTCTTTAAAACAAAGAAAAGTAGCTAAACAACGTTTGTTTTGGACTCAGATGAAGTTAAACAAAACAAACCAACGGATTTCAAATGGTTTAAAACTCCATTTAACTTTTGGTACAAAACATTTGTTAAAGACAAATAAACAAAAGTTTTTAGCTAAACGAGATAATCAAGTTGTTTATATTGGAGACAAAAACGAAACGTGTGGAAATCAACAATTTCAAATTTGTTTTAATTCCAAATATAATCGTTTTGAATATAAATTACGATTAGATAACCAATGGGTATCGAACTCCGATAAATACATTTATGGTTCTTTCGTCTTGAAAAATAAAGAAGCAAAAGTATCTATCTTAAAAACCTTATCTGAGAAAAAATCTAACCCTTTAACGTATCGAATCGTCAAACGAGATAATCATTTGTATTTACAAATCATGTATCGTAGAGAAATCACCAATACAACTAGGCACAATTATGGTGTTCTCGGCGTTGATTTCAACAAAGGATTTATCTCTGTTTCCGAAATTGACTCTGCTGGCAAACTAACCTCATTAACTAGATATCATTATCTACACCATGGAAAAGCAACTAAAACGAAAACGTCTATGTTAAATTTAGTCTCGAAGTTAGTTTCTCAGGCTGTTAGTCTTGAAAAAGATATTGTTATTGAAGATTTAGTTAGTTTAGATTCAAATAAAAAGCAAGACAAAACAAAATCAAAAAACTATAATCGCATGATTAACAGTTTAAAATTTGGTTTATTTAAACGTTGCTTACTCGGCAAAGCCACAAAAGAAGGAGTTTCTGTATATACAGTAAATCCTTATAACACAAGCAAAATAGCGAAGGCAAGTTATACAGATAGAATGAAATTAAATGTGCATGACGCAGCCTCTTATGTGATCGCACGAAGATTTTATCAATACGACTAAATAATCATTATTTAATACAATCTAAAGACTAGATACGGAAAGATTGTAAAATTAAGGAATACAATTTAGTGTTTGAAAGAATCTTTATTGCTTTGAAATAAAGAAGATTTTCAAACTATTTGAATAGCTTACCGTACAGCTAATTTAATTGAAATATTAAATGAAAGGAATAGAATAACTAGTTATAGTTATTTCTTTATGGTATTTCGATATCAATGACTCAATTTTTTAACATGCATCCTCGTATGAAACTCATTTATTATACGCTTGCTTTTTTAGCCTCTATCTTATTATGGGTTGCTTCCATTTTCTCTTTGATGACCACATCTTATATTTTTATTATTGGGACGGGTGGAAATGTAGCCTTGACCATGGGTCTAGGGCTTGTGTCTCTACTCCCTCTTGGAATGTTGATGGCCTTCTTTGCTTATCACGGAATTAAAAAGCGTGGGGACCGAATGGTGCAAGCGTTTAAGGATGAATGGCGTTTTGCGAAAGACCATAAAACTTTTTCAAGGTCAAAATCAAAATAGGTCTTGACAGTTTTCGTTGAAAAAAGATACAATGATAGAGTAGTGAACACTACTCTATTTTATTATTCTTTGCCGGTTTGAAGGAAACCGAGCGTACGGCTCCCTTAGTCGTAAGTGAAAGGACAAAATATGGCAGATATGCGTGGTCGTGATTTCAAAGGCGTACGTTTGTACGTTGTAGATAAACCGATTTTTCGTATTAAGGATAAAGACGGAAAAGATACGAATCAGTTTTGGATGAATATCTCTGTTGCGAATGATAAATTCGAAAATGAAGCTGATTTTGTAGACCGTCCTTCTCTTGGTTTTGGTCGAAAGTATCCAACGCGTGACGGTCAGACAGATTATGATCATTCAATTCCTTATCATGAAACGTCTGTGAAGAAGATTGCACGAGCTGTTGGTTTGGACCCAGATGATCCGAATTTTGATGTCAATGATCTTCGAGGTAAGACTTTTGAAGGGGATTTGATGTCAAATAAGAGTAAGTCTTATAAGGGCTTACGTGTGAATACGGCTGGTCGTTTGGCTGCGGCTGAACCGCTTGATAAAGAAAAACACGATGCAAATACAGCACGTGCGCGAGAATTGCGCGATGTTCGTAATCAAGAGGTAGAAGCTAAAGCGGCTGAAGCCGAAGTCACAAAAGAAGCGCAGCAAGAAGCTCCTGAGTTAACACAGGGCCATCCGATGGATATTACGGATGAGGATCTTCCGTTCTAAGATGTCTGTTGAAAATGAGAACGGTTTCGACCGTTCTTGTTTTTTATACGAAAGGAATGTAAATGGTTTATTTAACGAAGAAACAAGAAAAAGAAATCTTGCGAATGTATGTCGGCTCGATTCAGCCGTCAACGAATGATAAGGGTGCGTTTATCGAAAATGAATACTTGGTCAATTTTGTGTTGGCGAATGATTTAGAAGCACGATTTATTGATCCGAGTCTGTCGTTTTTAGGATCGGATTTTGCGAAGAAAGCTATGACCTATCAGTTGGATGAATTGCAGATTTTAGCAGAACGACTGGGTGTGACCTTTACTCCTGATGATTTGGATAGTTTTAAAGAGCAGATGAAGCAAAAAGTTTTTACGGCTCATGTGGAAAATGTATCTGCTGAAGATGAACGTTCTGTTTATCATGTGAATACGGGTAGTGTAGAAGCGAGTGATGTCGCTTTAGATTATAAACAGCATTTTGAGAATGTGCGCTTATTGGATGAAGAATATAATCGCATGTATAATGACCCCCTAACGTCGATGAATGCGCTTGCGTCGATTCCGACGGATGAATATGAGGGCCCTGATTATATGAATGATGTGGACGCTTTATTTTATGCGGAACGAGCTTTAAATAATGGTGATTATGGATATGCAGATGGCCGTCCCTTTGAAATCATGCAGCGTTTGGGGGATAAAATGACAGTACAGCCCAGTGATCAAAATTTATATCGCGTGTTCTTTGATAATGAAAGTAAGTTTTTGGGAGATCGTGTCACAGGTCCGTTCGGTTTTGACGGTTACCCGTATGGTGTGATGGAGGAACCCGTAAAAGGAGAATTCGATCCCTTTGCAGCGTCCGCGCCGTTACCTGATGTCATTCCAGATTACGTTGAAGAATTGGAAAATACTATTCGAGAAGGGATCTTGTTAGAACCGTTGACGGAAGAAGTACCTGTGGTGAGTGAAGAGCAAAAGCAGGAAACGCAAGAGATGTTGCAGAAGAAGTCTGATTTGTCGGTTGTTGATAAAGAGGAGACTGTTGAGTCGAAAGATGATGAATTATTGAAGGAGACGGGTGAATTAGAACCTTTTGATCGTAAGGAAAAACGTGTCTTTATCGATGGTGTTCCAAAAGAAGTAAAGACGCAACAAACAGGTGAGTCTCGTTATCATTTATCTCTGTCACTGGCAAATGACCAATTGCATCCACTAGATGCTTATGTGAAACCGAAGTTGAATACGGCTAATCAATGGTATAATCAGCGAGAAATGAACCGTGTTGCGAATGCAACCAAGGTTCCGGTTGATTATCAATTGGAGGATTTTGACAAGAAAGCCTTTGTGTCGGATTTGGTTCAGAACAAAAAAGGTGAGGTTCGGCTTGATACCAATACTTTAAAGGCGGTTTCTGATTTTGATTATGAACAGCATGTGAAGACCACGAAAGAAGTTCAAGGCGTGTATCAGTTGTGGAAGGAGGCTTTGACGTCTACGGGTAAAGCTTTATCGGTGACGGCTAAAGAAACCATGTTTCGAGCTTATCGCTTGAGTCAAAAAGCCAATGATTGGCGGAAGAATTTAAAAGAAGAGTATGCCGCGTGGTCGCTTGAGCGAGAAGAAGCCCCTGAAAATAAACCCTTAAAAGAAAAACTACAAGAATGGAAGACGTCTTATTCTGATTGGACAAGGGGTCGAAGCGGAGCGGTTCATCCATGGAAACGCCTTGAAGAAGCTTTCTGGAAACGAGCTCAGTTTTTAATGGAAAAACGAGGGTTTGGACGCTCTGTTGAGTTTACACGAGACGTTTCTGTTGAGAAGAAAGAGCGGGAGTTGGAATTGGATTGATCTTGTTTTCTCGTCTGATTCTTGCAATTCTATGAGGTTTGTGTTATAATAAACCTATTATTAAAGAAAAGTATTGAGGTAAAAGATGGAAACATTTGGACACCATGTACATACGCAAAAGGGTCGTGAAATCTTACGTACCTTTGGCAATGTATTGAATATGGATCAATCGCGCACGGATACCGAATTTCAGATCAAATCAACCAAGGTTCGTATTCCAGATCAAAAAGACCGAGAAGGTCGTATTCGTCGCCCGTATCTAGATATGGATGTTGAAATTACGGGTATGATTGTGGATAATGACGGTCAAGATACGGTGCGTTTTGCAAAGGATGATCGGGTTCGTATGCGTTATCGTTATGAGTTGGATGACTATGAGCTGCAAGGTTTGATTGCACGTGGATTTTATCGGGATCGTGGGTTTGAGCGTGATTTGGCAAAAGCGCTTTATAATCAGCCCTTTGTTGAAGCGACCAATTCAAAAGTGTACAGTGCGAAAGTGAATTATGAAGGTGTAGCTGTACCGTATGTCTTGTTGGACAGCTTTGAAACTTTGCCTGTTGATTATGCGGATAATCGGAATGATGGTCAAAATCGTCGTGGTTTTGGATTGACGTTAGATGAAGCGATGTTGACGATTGATAAAGCCGATGAGTTGCTCAAGACCAATAGTCATTTGGATCGAAACTTCGGTTTTGAAGAAGATGATGAATATGAAAGCACTCGTGCGGTTGCTTTAGAGCAAGTGTTAGATCATGATGATTTCGCGAAAGATTTTGAAGTAGATTCTTCTGTTGTAGAAGAACCGCAAGTAGAAGAAGTTGTAGCGGAAGATTCAGTAGATGAACCTGTCACTGATAATATTGAAGCTTTGAGTGCTGGTTTAGAATTGCCAGACGAGGCGGTTGATTTGCAGACCGTTGTGGACGAAGTTCCAAAAGAAGAGAAGAAGAAAACATTGCAAGAACGTCAAAAAGAATTGGCTGCGGAACAACCGGTTTCACGTGAAACCAAAGAAAATGAGTTCGAGTTTGGCGATTTTTAACAAAAAAAGAGCGCGGTTGCGTTCTTTTTTTGATATAATAGATTCATGAAAAAAGACATTGTTATTTCAAATCATTTTACAACCAAACGTGCGGATGGTTCTGCTACGCGTGGTGCGACACCTGGGCAATTTGTAATGCGGTATATGAGTCGTGATGAGAAAGGAGCGACAGAACCCTTAGCGCCTTTTATGTTGGATTCGCGCGATCCTTTTAATAAAGAAACTTTGCGATATCGAGCACGTGAATTAGAAATTGAAGACGTTAAAGCCGAGCAATTGCAATACGATGAATTAGACGTCAAGCGTCGGTTTAAAAAGATTGATGGTCTCGGTGGTCGGGCTTTTGGTTCGAAAAATCTATCGCTTTCGGATCAGGAGTTACGAGAAGAGTCCGCCAAGGTGCAGGCCGCCTTTGATCAAAATCATGCGGTTCAGTTAATGGTGCTTTCTTTTTCGGAGAAGTTTTTACGCGATTACGGCGTCTTAGATGATGATTTTGTCTTTACGGGTGATGGTTCCTATAAAAATCATTATGACCAGATGAAGTTACGCATGGCCATTAATCGAGGCGTTCGCGATTTAGTGGATGTCGGTGGGTATGAAGATCCTATATGGGTCGCGACTTTACAGGTGGATACGTCCCATTTGCATTGTCATTTGGCTCTTTGTGATCAAGAATTTGCAGATGCTCGGACGCGAGTAGATGGAGATGATCGGGGAAAAATCTGGGAGGGTGAAAAAGAGGCTCTTCGTCACGGGATTGCGCGCGAGTTAGATTTGATGAGGGGTTATTCGTTTCATCGGAAGAACCATCAAAAAGACCGTGAAAACGTGGTTGCTTTTATGAAAGATTTAGATTTTCATGAAGCGTCTTACAATCGCGAATTGCAATTAGTCATGGGGTCACTTCCTGTCGATAGAGATTTATGGAGTAGTCAATCGACGGATCGCGCTATGCGTTATCCAAACGAGTTGGCTCGTGGTTTCGTACAACGATTGTATCATGATTATCCTGAACAGACAGGCTATCAAGAAGCTTTTCAGAAAGTAATTCGTGTGGCGGATTCGGATGAGTTTATTCGAAATGGTCAAAAAGAATTGATTGATCGGGGCGTTGATGCTCTTTATCAACAAATCAAGCAGGTCGATCAAGAGGAACTTTCTGTTAAAACGGATTTGCTCAAGGTTCAGTCCATGGATGATGATGGTCTGAAACGGGCTATTTTGGAGCGTGGCGCACGAATGGAAGAGTTTGATCCATTTGGGTTTGAATTGCGAACACGCGCTTATACGAGCCGTATCGCCCGTCATACAGGACATGTGATGAAACAGGCCGATGCTTTGATGGAGTATCAAAGTAGTGCTGCATCAGCCGATGCGAGTCGAATGGCTCTTTATTATGAAACGGAATTATTGTATCATGCGGAAATAAGTGATAAGTATCGTTCCTTTTTTGGCTGGCGAATGGAAAAAGACCAAGATGTACGTGATCAATATGAGTCTGTTGCGTCCTTGCATGAGAAAGTTGTACATTATGAGGCTCTACTTGCGAAACCCTTAGACGAGGTACTGGAACAATATGGTTTTGAGTCCATCGAAGAGGCAGAACGCAATCGACAAGTTTTTGAGGCTCGTGTTTTATTAGATACGGGCGTGACAGATGCGGCCTTGTTGTTGACAGGCTCGGGTCGAAATGTTTATCAAGAGCATCGGGCTCAGGTTCAGGCGGAGTATCAACGCGCCAATCAAGAATATGCGAAAAAGGCCTATGAAAAAGGTCAGTTATCCGCTCCGATGTTGGTCGAAGCTTTTCGAGAGGGGGTTTCCGCGCCGTATCCACCGCAGATGTCGAGCAATTTGTATTCAAAAGATTATTTTGAAGAAGTGAAGGCCCATGATTTACATGATTTGGATGTGGATTATTATGGACAGACCCGTGTCGGATTTTCGCGACAGACCATTGAGGCCTTTGCTGACCAGTATAATCGGCGATTGACCGCATACGTGGGGGCGCGTGATTATTTGGAAGAAACAGGTCAAACAGACACGCTGGTGGATGCAACGGAAAGGGACTTGTATCGAATGCGTCGATGTGTGCAGCAGTTGGTTGACGGTCAATTTGAAGTTCCAACATTAGCGGTTGAACTAGAGGTTCAACGAGAGCAATTGGAAGAAACCATGACGCTTGATACGGACATCGATGTGCTCGGTTCCTTACGGAATGAACTGACTTTGTAAAATTTTTAGTGGAATTTAGCGGAAACCTTTGCGTTTTCGCTATTTGTTTGATATAATGGGAGCATAGATTAAAAATGAAGCAGAAAGGGAATTCTATTATGAAATATAATCCCGCGGTTCGTAAGAATATTTTGTTACAAGAAATGACCGCCTTTACAGCTAACGAGACAGAAGCTTTGCTATCTGCTGTAGCGAATGTTGAAGAATTGTCTGATCGTGCATCGACTGAGGTTGAAACAGCGCTCGTGAATCTGTTGAAGACCTTCGTGTATGATGATATTGCACGTGCCAATCAAGCACGTGACTTGCTCAATGCTTTCTTTGATGAGACCGGTGATCTCGATGAAGAGCGCTATCTTTTGTTCAAACCGATTGTCCTTGTGGATGAAGAAGCAGAAACAGTTGAAGATGCGTCAACGACAGATGATGGTATGGAAGAAGAGTTTGTATACCAAGAGCCTGTTGAAGAGGATTCTGTTGAGGAAGACTCACCGTCTGAAGCAGCAGAAGCGGTATCGGCTGAAGATCAAGAAGTTTATGACAGCTTACCTGAAGGTGATGATGTAGAACCCTCTGTTGATGGGGAAGCCTTAGCGGATGTGTTCGGTGAAACGGAAGAAGAATTTAATTCACGCCAGCAAGCAGAAAAATTGAGTGCGTCTTTGGATATGCCTGACACCTTGGGCTTGTAATAGATAGGGGGTCTTATGGATCGTTTTAAATTAGAAGAAACTTTATTAGATCAACAAGAACCCAAGATTATTATAAGTGATAAAGGTACGTCTGAAACGCACGATGTATACGTGTTTCCTATGTTGCGTGATTATGCCAAGGCTTTGTTACCCTTAACCTTTGCGGTGGAGGGTCGCGATCATGAAAAGCAACTGATTCAAGAAACATTTGCGCGAGCGTCTGTGTCGAATATTTTCTTACGAGGTCCAGCGGGGGTTGGTAAGACGACCCTTGTTCGCTCCATGATTCAAGATGATCGCAATCGTTTGTATTTTGAAGTGGATTTACCAAAGATGACAGCCGTTGAGTCAAGTGGTGAGAATGTCGATTCTGTCATTGCCCGACGGATGCAGGCGATGCTTGATGAAGTCAAAGAATTTGGACGTCGTGCTCGTAGTCTTGCAGATGCCTCGCTGGATATTGTTTTATTCATTGATGAGTTTCACTTGCTCTTTCAATTATCACCGTCTGCGGTTGAAGCCATGAAGCCATATCTGGCGGATTCAGTTAAACGAAACATTCGGGTGATTGGGGCGACAACCAATGATGAATATTACAAGTATCGCATTGATGATAACGTACCTTTTATTGAACGTTTTGTCACCTTGCAATTAAAAGCACCGATGGATGAGCAAACGGTGAAGATTTTGAAAGGTTCTGCGGAAGATGCGATGAAGCAAGATCCGACTTTGAAAGACAAGTTTAAGCATCGTGAAGTCTTCGCTCAAATTGTGGAATACACCAATCGCTATATTCCAGCTTCGTCACAACCACGTAAAGGATTGATGATGCTTGACTCTATGATCGGTGCTGCTCGTTATCGAAATGTTCCGATTACGCGAAAGTTGTTGGCTGAAAAGATTTATGATACGATTGGGGTCAATACCGTCTTAAACGTGGACGTAGATCGTTTGCATGAAGAGTTATCTGCACGGGTATTCGATCAGGATTTAGCTATTATGGCGATTGCTGATTATTTGGAAATCATTATCGCGGATTTGCATGATAAATCAAAACCGATGGCGTCTTTCCTTTATTCAGGACCGAGTGGGGTTGGTAAGACAGAATTAGCGAAAGCGCTGGCTTATTTACTCTTTGGTGACGAAAAAGCTATGATTCGGTTCGATATGTCTGAGTATTCAAATGAAGATCGGGTATCGGTTTTCAGGGAACGATTGACGCAGGAAGTTGATGTGAAGCCCTTTGCGATTATTCTTTTGGATGAGATTGAAAAAGGACACCCTGAATGTACGCGATTACTCCTCCAAGTGTTGGATGATGGGATTCTGTCAGACCAAAATGGACGGACAAAATCATTTAAGAATACGATCATCATTGGAACGACTAACGTCGGTTCATCTGTCTATTCTGAAATTGCACCGTACTTAAGTGGTCGGGGTGATTCCTTAGAAGATGCTCTCTTGAAGTATAAACCCTTGTTGTTGCGGGCCTTATTAGCAGATAAGTCGTTTCCGAATGAGTTGATTAACCGCTTTAATGGATTTATTCCGTTTGGGCCTTTGGCTAATACGACAAAATTCAAGATCGCAAAGACCAAGTTGAAGAAGTTGCAACGAGAAATTCGTTATAAGTTTGGATATAACTTACAGATTGGTCGTGAAGTCGTTTATTGGTTAGTTTGGCAAAAAGGTGGCGGTGAGGCAACTGAAGCGGGTGGTGCTCGTGGAATCGTCAATACGATCAATGAGTCCTTCTTAGCGGCGATTGCACGTGTTGTGAACCGAAATCAAGTGGATGGTGATTCAATTTATATCGCAGTTGATCCTGATCCACATGAACCGGTTATTGCTCGTAAACGGAATATGGCGTTTACAGATAAGGGTCATTTAAAAGATTTGTCCACTATTTATGTTGGAGATGCGGTTACGGCAGTTGAATTGTCTAATCGTAACAAAAAAGCCATTGATGAGTGGCTGACTCGAATTGAAGAAGAAGAAAAAAGGAAAGCAGAAAGGTATTAACCCATGGCGGTATTTGGTAAAAAGAACTTATTTACACAGTTGCAGTTTAATGAAACTGTCGCGGAAACAGTTTATGATAACATTCGTGAATTGTACAATGACGCTGAACGACGCGGTGCGATTGTAAAGTATGACGCAAACGGAAAAGAAAACTATGCTTGCAGATGACTTAGTGAATGCGTTTGGTAAGAAATTTAAAAAGAATGAAGAAGTAGGTGCCTTTTCAGCGTCTATCAATGATGGTTTGATTCAAGCTGTTTTAGTTGAGGGTGATTTTCAATCAGGAACGCTAGGGTTGATTCCAACGGTTGACACACTGGCTGATATGACCGAATGGTCATTCGTCGAGAAAACACCGCTTCATATTGCGATTGTTACACCTGATTTTAATGCGGAAGATGGTGTCGTATTACTGAGTGATACGGTAACGGTTAATGAATTGAAGAATATTAAGAATGGTCACATGACGATTGTGGTGACTCATGATGAAAACGGTGAGCCTGATGAAGCTAAGGTTGTGAAGACAA